>Ga0207708_10001631_pt1 | contig 16695 bp, 14 predicted proteins | sample KBSK5101metaG_FD_184340 | JGI IMG/M metagenome (GOLD analysis project Ga0207708, IMG submission 184340) | Corn, switchgrass and miscanthus rhizosphere microbial communities from Kellogg Biological Station, Michigan, USA - KBS K5-10-1 metaG... | ecosystem: Host-associated > Plants > Roots >...
CCGGACATCATCAAGGTCGCCGGCCTCAAGAACGTGCTGCCGTCGTCCACCAATCCGACCCGGCCGTTCACCAGGAACACCATCGACGAGCACCTCGATATGCTGATGGTGTGCCATCATCTCGACCCGTCGATCGCGGAGGACCTGGCATTCGCCGAGAGCCGCATCCGCAAGGAGACCATCGCGGCCGAGGACATCCTGCACGACATCGGCGCGCTGTCGATGATGTCGTCTGACAGCCAGGCCATGGGACGGCTGGGCGAGGTCATCATCCGCACCTGGCAGACCGCCGACAAGATGAAGAAGCAGCGCGGCCGGCTGAAGGAGGAGAAGGGCGACAACGACAACGTGCGCGCCAAGCGCTACATCGCCAAATACACCATCAACCCGGCCATCGCGCACGGAGTCTCGAAGCACATCGGCTCGGTGGAGAAGGGCAAGCTCGCCGACCTCGTGCTGTGGTCGCCCGCGTTCTTCGGCGTGAAGCCCGATTGCATCATCAAGGGCGGCAGCATCGTTGCCGCGCTCATGGGTGATCCCAACGCCTCGATTCCGACGCCGCAGCCCGTGCACTACCGCCCGATGTTCGGCGCGTTCGGCAAGGCGCTCACGGCCTCGTCGGTGGTGTTCGTCTCGAAGGCCGCGCTCAAGACCGGCCTGCGCAACAAGCTCGGCGTCGACAAGCAGTTTCTCGCCGTCGAGAATACCCGTGGCGGCATCTCCAAGAAGAGCATGGTGCACAACGGCGCAACGCCCAAGATCGAGGTCGATGCGGAGACCTACGAGGTGACCGCCGACGGTGAGTTGCTCACCTGCGCGCCCGCCGAGGTGCTGCCGATGGCGCAGCGTTATTTTCTGTTCTGAAGGGATCGATCCGATGCGACGCGCATCCGCGGTGAAGACGGCCGGCAACTGGGACGCGGCGAGCGCCATCGACCGCGTCGTGCTCGACGCCGATGACCGCCATCGCCGCCGCGTGACATTGACCGGCGAGGGCGGCATCGCGTTCCTGCTCGATCTGCCGCACGCGGCCGCGCTGCGCGACGGCGACGGCCTCGTGCTCGAGGACGGGGCCATCGTGCGCGTTGCCGGCAAGCCCGAGGCACTGCTCGAAATCACCGCGGCATCCGCGCACGACTTGGCGCGGCTCGCCTGGCACATCGGCAATCGCCATACCGACATGCAGGTGATGGGCGACCGGCTGCGCATCCGGCGCGACCATGTGCTCGAAGACATGCTGCGCGGCCTGGGCGCACGCGTGAGCGCGCTCGAGGCGCCGTTCGACCCCGAGCATGGCGCGTATGGGCATGCCGATCACCACGACCATGATCACGGCCATGGCCACTAAGCGACTGCGCCGCGCGAAGCGAAGCCGGCACGGCCGTGCTCCGGTCCGGGGCGCCGGCCTTCGCCCAGCCCGTCACCATGAGGTGGAGGTGGCCGTCGCAAGAGGTCCCCTCCTCCTGAGGGGCCGCGCACGGCGTGGCGCGAAGGATGAGGCGCCTGCCACCGGCGACGTGAACGCGGCCGCTCTGTATCGGCTGCTGGCGTGGCTGTCGCCGTCGTATCCGATCGGCGCATTCTCCTATTCGAGCGGCATCGAGTGGGCGGTGGAAGCCGGCGACATTACCGATGCGGACGCGCTGCGGGGGTGGCTCGCGGTGGTGATCGGCGAGGGCGGTGGGTTCTGCGACGCGGTGTTCTTCGTTCACGCGCACCGCGCGGCGATCTCGAACGACGATGCGGCGCTGCGGGCCGTGGCGGAACTGGCTGCGGCGTTTTCGCCGTCGAAGGAGCGGCATCTGGAGACGACCGCGCAGGGCCGCGCCTTCCTGGATACCACCCGCGCGGCATGGCCGACGCCGTCGCTCGATCGGCTGACGGCGGTCTGGGACGGAGCCGTTGCATTGCCGATCGCGGTCGGGGCCGCGAGCGCAGGGCATGGCATTGCGCTCGCGCCCGCGCTGCACGCCTACCTTCACGCCATGACGGCAAACCTGATTTCGACCGGCTTGCGGCTGGTGCCGCTCGGCCAGACTGACGGGCAGCGCGTTCTTGCGGCGCTCGAGCCGGTCGCGACGGCGACCGCCGCGCGCGCGCTCGTCACGTCGCTCGATCAGGTCGGAGGCGCGGCGTTCCGCGCCGATCTCGCCAGCATGCGCCACGAAACCCAATACACACGGCTGTTCAGGTCTTAACTCGGCTGTCATGCCCGCGAATGCGGGTATCCCGTGAACGCAGGACGCGACGTGACTCTGCAGCAGCGATGCTTACTGGATCGTCCGCTGGCGCGGATGATGACATCTCAAGAGGGGTATGAATGATGACCAGTTCCCACGGGCCGCTGCGCGTCGGCGTCGGCGGGCCGGTCGGCTCGGGCAAGACCGCGCTGATGGACGCGTTGTGCAAGACGCTGCGCGGGCGCTACGAGATTGCGGCGATCACCAACGACATCTACACCAAGTGGGACGCCGAATATCTCGTGCGCTCCGGTGCGCTCGCGCCCGAGCGGATTGCCGGTGTCGAGACCGGCGGCTGTCCGCACACCGCCATCCGCGAGGACGCGTCGATCAATCTGGCCGCCGTCGCGGAGATGCAGAAAAAATTCCCGGCGCTCGACCTCGTGCTCATCGAGTCCGGCGGCGACAACCTGGCGGCGACATTCTCGCCCGAGCTCGCCGATCTCACGCTCTACGTCATTGACGTCGCCGCCGGCGACAAGATCCCGTCCAAGGGCGGTCCCGGCATCACCCGCTCCGACCTCCTGGTGATCAACAAGATCGACCTCGCGCCCCATGTCGGGGCCTCGCTCGAGGTCATGGATCGCGACGCCAGGCGCATGCGCGGCACGCGACCGTTCGTCTTTACCAATCTGCGGGCGGGCGAAGGGGTGGGCGAGATCGCCCGGTTCATCGAGGCCAAGGGCGGGCTCGGTGCGGGCTGAGCCTCGTTCGGCGCGCGGCGTGAGCGTATTTTTTCCGACCGCCACTATAAATTTTGCATAAATTTTCCTGAGCCCCATCAGCGACAATGGCGCCGCCCGGTGCGGCCTCGCGAATACGTCTCCGCACGACGCGCGCTGGACCGGCGTGTGGTCCAGCGCCGTCACGCCTTGAAGAGGGGGCGCGCTATCTCCCCGCAACCTGACTCCCTGCATGGGGAAGCTTGGAAACGCAATAGCCGTAAGTGAACACGCGCTGGTCGCCCGTGTACATGTCCTTCGTGCTGGCCCGGCAGGGCTTCATCATCGCTTCGTGGTTCGGCGCCTTGGCGGCCGCCTTGGCTTTGGGGGCAGTTTGGGCGTTGGCGCAAGTGGTCGCCAACGCCAGACCGAGTGCGATCGCCGAGACAGTGAGCAGGTTGTTCATCGTTGAGCCTCCCTAGGCCAGACGACGGTAGGCAGAAGCTGCGGACCGCGCTGGCTGGTTGCAGCGTAAGCCTCATGACGTATTTGTGAAGAGTAAATTGATGCAAAATTTATGTCCTTTTGACACATAATTTACGGTTATGGGGAGCGCTCCAGTGAACGGCAACGGAGGACAGCCGAGACGGAGTCTGCGGACGTCTACTGCACCGCCGGCTTGGCGCCGGGTGCGGCGAGCGTGATGGGATCGCTTGCGCCGACGTCCACCGCGGCGATCTCGCCCGCCGCCTCCAGCACCGGATAGGCGACCGAGCAGATGTGCGAGTGGATGCGCTTGAGGTCGCGCAGCACGTCGAGGTGGAGCGAGGTCGTCTCCTGCGTCTCCGGCTGGCCTTCGCGCAATCGTTCGAAGTGCCGCTCCGCCGCCGCGAGCTCGGCGTTGCGCAGCTCGGTCTTCTCGGCGATCAGCTTGCGCGCCTCGCTCACATTGCGCGACATGAAGACGCTGAGCGCGATGCACAGGCTCTCGACGATCCGCTTGTGGAAGGCCCTGAGCTCCTCCGCGCCCTGTGCTGAGAATTGCAGCTTGCGCTTGATCTTCTTGACCGCGAGCTCGCACAGGTTCTTGTCGATGATGTCGCCGATGTGCTCGAGATTGATCGCGAACGAGACGATCTCCATCGCGCGGGCGCCTTCCTGCTCGTCGAGGCTGCCGCGAGTCAATTTGATCACGTAAAGCTTGATCGCCTCGTCGAGTTTGTCGACGGTGTTGTCCATGCGCGAGACCTCGCTCGCCAGCGCGCGATCGTTGGTCATCAGCGCCGTCATCACTTGCCGCAGCATTACCTCGACGATATCGCCCATGCGCAGCGTCTCGCGCCCCGCGTCGGCCAGCGCGAGCGAGGGTGTCTCAAGCGCGCTCTCATCGAGATAGCGCGGCGCCGCGGGATCGGCGCTCTTCTTGCGGTCCGGAAATATCTTCTCCAACAGCCAGGCGAGCGGGTCGAGCAGCCCGATGAAAGCGAGCGCCAGCGCGACGTTGAAGGCGACATGGAATTCCGCCGTCATTTTCGCCACGTGGGGCTGAAATGCGAGCAAGGCCCCCGCCAGGGCGGGCAGGAACGGTGCGACCAGAACAACGCCGACCAGCCGGTTGAGCAGGTTTCCCACCGGCAGCCGGTAGCTCGCCATATCGCCGCGGCTTCCGCCCTCGATCACCGGATTGATCGCACTGCCGAGATTGGCGCCGAGCACGAGGGCGAGCGCGGCGGCGGGCGTGATGAATTGCGAATAAGCGAGCGACATGATCAGGAGCACGATGGCGACGCTCGAATGCGCGGCCCAGGTCAGAGCGGCCGCGAGCACGATGCATAGCACCGGATCGCCGGTGATGGCGTTGAGCAGGAGACGTATCTCCGGTGCGTTCTCGGCCGGCGCCAGCGTGTCGAGCAGGATGTGCAGCGCGAGCAGCATCAGGCCGAGCCCGATCGATACCCGTCCGAGGTCCTTGATCCAGCTCCGCGCGCCGATGCGGAATCCGACCAGTCCGATGATGAAGAGCACCGGTGCGACAGCGGCGACGTTGAACGATAGCACCTGGACGATGAGGGTCGTTCCGACATTCGCCCCGAGCATGATCGCCAGCGCGGGCACCAGGGCGACCAAGCCCTCGCCCGCAAACGAGGCGGTCATCAGCCCGGTCGCGGTGCTGCTCTGAAGCACCGCGGTGAGCCCCAGTCCGGCCGCGAAGGCCGTGAAACGGTTGCCGAGCGCCGTCGACAGCAGATGCCGCAGCTCCGGGCCGAACGCGCGCAGGATGCCGCTCTGGACCATGTGCAGGCCCCACAGCAGCAACGCCACTCCACCTATCAAATCGAGAACGACGATCGTGCCCATCGTGATCCGTTCGCGGCCGAGACACCGACGGGCAACCCTACAGGTCGATATGGTGCCTCGAAAGCGGAACCTGCGGCGGAGCTGCCCATGTCAGGCATAGATGTCGAGCGTCTGGGGCCGGTGCAAGCGGCGAAGCCGCAGCATGTGCCGATGTCAGCGTCTCATCCGCCGATCGACAGCTTGAGCACCTGGCGAATCTCCGGGCGGACCGCGCGCATCTTGTCGAAGACGAGCTGCACGTCCTCGGCGCCGACGAAATCCGGTTTCTCCTTGGTGATGCGCTCGTAGTCGGCAACGAAGTCGGCGTCGCTCGCGAGCGCCTGGTAGGCCCGGCGCAGGTCGGCGGCGGCCTCGTCCGGCGCGCCCTTGGGCAGGAAGAACCCGCGCTGGAGCTTGGTGGCGATGTCGTTCATGAGCAGGAGCGCCTCGAATTTCTCGCCCGACGGCATGGCGCCGAAGGCCTGCCGGTAGACCTCGGTGTAGACCGGAATGCCCTGCTTCATCAGCGCCGGGTTGCCGCCGGGCTTGCCGTCCGGTCCGATCACCGCGTAGTGCCATAGCGGCATGCCGATCCCGGTATTGATCATGTTGGGCACCACTTGGCTCTGATACGCCGGCAGCGAGCTCGAGGTCATGTTGATCTCGTTCTGCTGGAACGCCTTGTTGATGTCGCCGGCGGAGGGGAAGCCGGTGACGGCCTGGTACGGGAGGTTCATCACCTCGAGCGCGAGTCGGATCCTGGTGTCGTGCGAAGCGCCGCGGCTGTAGCCGCCGAAAAACACCTTCGTCGCCTTGGCGATGTCGGCCGGCTGCTGCAGCCCGGGCGGCGTATCCCTGCGCGCATAGGCGACGGTCCATCCGGTCGCCCCGCCGATCGGCAGGTAGTCCTCCCACATCTTGATCTTGAAGGCGGGGTCGTCGATCAGCGGCGCGGTCGGGCTGATGGTGAAGAAGCCGGCGGTCAACCCGTCGGCGCGTAACTTGATGTTGAGACCCAGCAAGTTCATGGCGTGCAGGCCGCCCGCGCCCGGCGTGTTCTGGATGATGATGGTCGGGGCGCCCGCGATATGTTTCGGCAGGTGGCGCGCCAGGATCCTCGCCTCGGTGTCGATGTTGCCGCCGACCCCATAGTTGACGATCAAAGTGAGCGTCTTGCCCTTGTAGAACTGGGCCGCCGCCGGCGTGACTGGTGGGATCGTGGCGAGTGCCCCCAGGGCGGCGGCAACAGCGGCGCTCCACGTCATGACGCACGCCTCCGGTGACAACGTCGTCTTGCAACCACCATGCTGGCGATCTGGCTCAGGCTATCACTCCCGCCCGTTGCCGTCCCCGCGCGCATCCGGGTTAGGCTCGCCAAGACCGGCCGGCGACGTCGTCAGGATTGCACCTGGACCTCGATGTTCAAGTAGTCGTCGACACCAGCGTGCTGGCCCGGATAGAGCACGATGGTTGACGTCTGCTCCTCGATGACCGCCGGCCCTTCGATCCGCGCGCCCGGAGCCAAGTCGCCACGGCGCCAGACCGGGACGTCGCAGGCGTCGGTGGCATTGAAATAGGCCTGCCTGGTCTCGAACGGCGTCTGCGGCCGCGGCCCCGCACCAGGATCGAACCTCTTGGTCTCGGGTTTCGGGATGCGGCCGATCGCCGTGACCTGGAAATTGACAATCTCCACCGCTTCCGCCTGCGCCATGTGGCCGTAACGGCGTTGATGCGCATCGTGGAAGCGCTTCACCAGCTCGTCCAGGTCGTACGGCCCCTGCAGGCTCGGTACAAGCACCGCCACTTCGTAGGACTGGCCGCGGTAACGCATGCCTGCGTGCCGCACCGTCTGCAGATGCTCGCGCGGGATTTGCTCTTGCACCAGGTCCTGCAACGCGTCCGCTTCCATCGCGGCAAAGATCGCGTCGAGGTCGGCGGCGGTCGTCCCGTCCACCGGCGTGATGCGGGTCAGGCTGCGCTGCTGGTGCACGTCGGTCACCAGCATGCCGTGGGCGCTGAAGGTGCCGGGGTCGCGCGGAATGAGAATGCGGCTGATGCCGAGCTCGGCGGCGATCAGCCCGGCGATGGTCGGGCCCATGCCGCCGAACGGCACCAGGGTGAACTCGCGCGGATCGTAGCCGCGCTCCACCGTGATGGTGCGCACCGCCACCATCACATTGGTGACGAGCACGCGCAGGATCCCCCACGCCGCCTCGATCGGAGTGATCCCGAGCGGGCTCGCCACGCGGCTGGTCACTGCCTCGTGCGCTTTCGCGCTCGCAATCGGCATCGCGCCCGCGAGCATTGCGGTAGGATTGAGATGGCCGAGGAGGACGAGCGCGTCGGTCAGCGTCGGCTCGCTGCCGCCGCGGTCGTAGCACGCTGGGCCGGGAAGGGCGCCCGCGCTTTGCGGGCCGACCTTGAGGACGTGGCCCAGTTGCACCGACGCGATGCTGCCGCCGCCGGCGCCGATGGTTTCGATGTCGACGGTGTGCGTGCGCAGCGGATGCCGCGCCACCGTCACCTCCGACTTGAACAGCGGCCGGCCCGGCAGCACCGCCATGTCGGAGCTGGTCCCGCCGGTATCGAAGGTGATGAGATTGTCGATGCCCTTGACGTCGCCGAGGTGGCGGCCGCCGATGACGCCGGCCACCGGCCCCGACATCACGGTCTGGATCGGCGTGCGCGCCAGCATGCGGGCGCTCGCCGCGCCGCCGTCGGATTTCATCATCAACGCGCGGGAGCGCGGAAAGCGTCGGCGCGACAGCTCTTCCAGCGTCCGCAGGTAGCGCGAGACCGGCGGACCGATATAGGCGTTGGCCACGGTCGAGGCCGTGCGCTCGTATTCGCGCCATTCCGGATTGACCTCGTGCGACAGCGATACGTAGAGGTCCGGCGCGATCGTGCGAATGATCTGAGCCGCCGCCTGCTCGTGGGCGGGGTTGGCGTAGGCGAACAGGAAGCACACTGCCACCGCCTCGACCCCATCGGCCACGAGCTTGCGCGCGGCGGCGGCGACGTCCTCCGCCAGCAGCGGTTCGACGACCTCGCCCTGGGACCCGATGCGCTCGCCGATCTCGAAGATGCGGTCGCGCGGCAGCAGCATCTTCGGCGCCGGCGCGAAGATGTTGAACACATCCTCGCCGCGCCACTGCCGCCCGATCTCGTACACGTCGCGGAAGCCGCGCGTCGTGAGCAGTCCCGTGCGTACGCCCTTGCCTTCGAGCAGCGTGTTGAGCGCGGCGGTCGAGCCATGCAGGATCAATGTCACCGCATCGGGGCCGAAGTCGCCGCGCGAGATCCGCGGTGATGGTCTCCATCACGGCGGCCGGCTGCGCCGGGTTGGAGACATATTTGCGCACGGCGACGAGCTCACCCTGATCTTCGTCGAACGCGGTGACATCGGTAAAGGTCCCGCCGACATCGATGCCGACACGCAATTTCATCGCGCGGTCTTCTCGCCTCGCAGCCGCGCGGTCGCGGCATCGTCGACGGCGAGATCGGCGTCGAGCGCGACCCCGTAATCGTCGCGTGCGGAGGCGCGCGAGACATAGCCGCGCGCCACGTCCTCGCGCACTCGGCCGACCTCGCGCTGATGGGGATCGCCCCACCCGCCACCGCCGGCGAACTCCACCGAGAGGAGATCGCCGCGCTGGAGGCGCACGCCAGCCACTTTCGAGGTCAATGCGCGTTCCTCGGCACCGCCGGGGTTCAAGACTGCCTTGGAAGCGCGCGCCGGCTTGGCGCCGAACACGCCGAGGGAGGAGAACTTGAACCGGTCCATGCGCAGATTGACGCTGGTTTCGTCGGCCAGGATGCGCCACTGCCGGCGCACGCCGAGGCCGCCGCGGAAGATCCCCGGCCCGCCCGAGTCGTCCGCGAGCTCATAGCGCTCGACGCGCACCGGAAACTCGCTCTCGATGGCTTCCACCGGCGTGTTCATCACGTTGACGACCAGCTCGTCCATGGCGCTCACGCCGTCACCGTCGGGCCGGGCGCCGGTGCCGCCGTTGAGGATCTCATACTGTGAATACCAGCGTCCTGATTTTGGGTGGCGGCCCGCACTCGACAGCGAGCCGCCGGCGGCGCTGCCCGGCGCCGGCACTCGTCCGGGCACGGCCTGCGCGAGCACGCGCATGATGACCGAGGTCGTGACCTGGCTCGGGCGCACATACATGTTCACCGGTGCGGGAAAGCGCGGGTTGAGCAGCGAGCCTTCCGGTGGATAGGAAACGCGCACCGGCCGCGACAGGCCGTCGTTCACCGGCAGGCCCGGAATGAAGATCATCTTCACCAGGCATTCGATGAAGTTGCGCGAGACGCAGGGCCGCAGGTTGATAGGTCCGCGCGCCTGCGCGTCGCTGTCGAGGATGAAGTGCAGCGTGTCGCCCTCGACCCGGAGCGACGCCGAGATGCGATGTGGCTTCGCCAGCTCGACGCCGTCGTCGTCGAGATGGTCGGTCTCCGGGCCGTAGAGGCCGTCGGGCACCTTGGCGATCTCCTTGCGCAGCTCGGCTTCGCAGATGTCCATCCAGCTGGACCAGCAGGCGAGCACGGTATCGACGCCGTATTTGCCGAACAGCTCCGCGAATTTGCTCAGGCCGTAGGTGTTGGTGTTGACCTGCGCCTTGATGTCGCCCCAGGTCACCTCCGGCGTGCGGGTGTTGGCGCAGATGAGCGCCTCCACGTCGGTGTTGATCTCGCCGCGGCGCAGGATCTTGAGCGGCGGGATCAGCAGGCCCTCCTGGAACAGATCGGTGGCGTCGCCGCTGTTGGTGCCGGGGACCTTGCCGCCGAGGTCGGGCTTGTGGGCGATATTGCCGATGAAGCCGACCAGCCGCTCGGCGGCGAACATCGGCGAGATCACGGTGACATCGGTCGCGTGGTTCTGGCACGCCTGGTAGGGATGATTGACAATGAAGGCGTCGCCCGGCTCGGTCGCATCGCGGAACCGCCGCCGGATCTCGTTCACCTGCGCCGCCAGCGGCCCGATATGGAGCGGCTGCGGAATGCCCTGCGCGACCATGCGCCCGGCGCCGTCGAAGATCGCGAAGGTGAAGTCCTGGCTTTCCTTGATGATGGTCGAATAGCCCGTGCGCAGCATGTTGAGCGTCAGCTCACGCGCGATCTGCAGCGTGGACTGATAGATGACTTCGAGGTCGATGGCGTTCACGGCCGCATTCTCGGGCTCGTCATGCCCGCGAAAGCGGGCATCCAGTAACCACCACTGCAGCAATCGGCTGGAACGTGCATTACACGCTGTAAGGCGATTACTGGATCGCCCGCCTGCGCGGGCGATGACAGCGGAGTGGGTCTCCTCGTTCGCATACTCATTTCACCGGATACGCCTTCTCCAGCTGCGCGAAATAGCCCTCCTGCTTGAGCTGGTCGATGATGCTGAGATCGAGATAGTCGTTCACGTTGCGACTGCCGATGTCGGTCCCGATCGCCTCGAGCTGTTCGAGCACGCTCCTGGCACCCTCGACCGAGGGCGCCGCGTCGCGCGGCATCAGGCGCTTGAAATCGGCGTAGGTCGCCTCGATGACTTTCGGATCGCTGGTCTTGAACTTCTGCGCGATCACCTCCTTTGCCTTCTTCTCGTCGGCGAGCGCGAGGTAGGCGCCCGCGATGTAAGCCTTGACGAAGCGCGTGAGGGTGGCGCGGTTCTGCTTGAGCGTGGCGCTGGTGACGACGACGGAGTCGAAGATCCACGGCGTGTTGGCGGCGGCAAGATCGATCAATGGGCTGAAGCCGCGCTCCTTGGCCACCGTGATCCCCGGCTCGATCAGCGGGGCGACATCAATGCGCCCGGCCATCAGCGCGGCCAGCCGCTGCGAGCTGCCGCCGATCTGGGAGACGGTGACGTCCTGGCGGGTGAGGCCGAGCTTCTTGAGCAGGATGCCGATGGCGATGTCGGTCTCCGACCCGAAGGTGCTGATGCCGAAGGTCTTGCCCTTGAGGTCGCCCATGCCGACCCCGGCCTTGGTGAACATGGTGATCGGGATGGTGTTGCAGGTGGAGGTCACCAGCCGCAGGTCAGCGCCCTGCTTGTTGGCGAGCACCGCCGGCGCGAGGCCGACATGCATGCCCTGGATTTCGCCTGACAACAGCACCTGCAGGCCGCGGGTGCCGCCTTCCATGTTGATGACCTCGGTCTTGATCCCTTCCTTCTCGTAGAAGCCGCCGGCCTCTCCCATCCAGACCGGGAAGATGGTCACGACCGGCGCCGAGATGCCGATCTTGAACGGGATCAGCTCGGCTGCCGCGGCGGGCGATGTCGCCCCCAGCGCAAGCGCGAGGCAAGCGATGGTGCTGCGAAACAGGCCAATTCGCATGGCGTTCTCCTCCCTGAAGCGGGTGCCCGGTTGGATCGAGCTGTCCGCCCCAATGGGTTAGGAATTGGGATCGCTGCGGTCAACCGCGCGGCGGTTGCGACCCGCCCGCACGTCCTCCTCGATCAGGCTCCAGATGCGGTCCTCGATCGCATGGAAACGCGCCTCGCGTTTCAGCGTCAGCCGGCGCGGCCGCTCGATCGCCACCGGGATGATTTCCTTGACGCGTCCCGGCCGGCCGGAGAACACCGCGACGCGGTCGGACAGGTAGATCGCTTCGTCGATCTGATGGGTCACGAACAGCACGGTCTTCTTGGCCTTCACCCAGATCCGCAGCAGCTCCTCCTGCATCGCCTCGCGGGTTTGCGCGTCGAGCGAGGCGAACGGCTCGTCCATCAGCAGGATCTTCGGGTCCATGACCAGCGCGCGCGCCAGGTTGACGCGCTGCTGCATGCCGCCTGAGAGCTCATAGGGATAATGCTGCTCGAAGCCGGCGAGTCCGACCATCTCGATGAAGTGCGACGCGCGTTCCTTCGCCTCGCGCGTTTTGACGCCGAGGCATTCCAGTCCGTAGAGCACGTTGCGAAGCACGGTCCGCCACGGCAGCAGCGAGGCGTCCTGGAACACCACCGCGCGATCCGGCCCCGGCTTCGTCACCTCCTTGCCGTCGACCAGGATGCGGCCCGACGTCGCAGCGATCAGCCCGTCCACCACCGAGAGGAACGTGGTCTTGCCGCAGCCGGAAGGCCCCACGACCGAAACGAACTCGCCGTCCATGACCGTCAGGTTCACGCCGCCGAGTGCCAGCAGCCGCGTATTGGTGCGGGGCTGGAAATACTCCAGCCGGATGTCCTGCGCTTCGAGCTTGGGCTGCATGCAGGATCGCGCTCGTTCAGGATGGCGGACGCCAGACGTCGACCCGGCGTTCGATCCGACGCATGATCTCGACCAGCGTCACGCCGATGGCGACGATGGTGAGCACGCCGACGAACACCTTGTCGGTCTGGAAGCGCGAGCCCGCCTGGCTGATCATGGCGCCGACCCCCGCGGCGGAGCCGTAGATCTCGCCGACCACGACGCCGATCATCCCGCGTCCGATGGCGAGGCGCAGGCCCGCCAGCAGGAACGGGATCGTGCTCGGCAGGATGATGGTCAGGAACAGCCGCCAGTCGCCGGCGCTGAAGCTCGCCGCGACCCTGATCAGGCGTGGGTCCGTGGTGCGGACGGCGGCGTGGGCGTTGATCGCGAGCGGCAGCACCGCGAGCAGAAAGATGATCAGGACCCGGGTGCCGACCCCGGTGCCGACCCAGATCACGAGCAACGGCAGGAATGCCACCTGCGGCGTGGCGTTGAGCGCCGCCAGCAGCGGCTCGACCGCGTAGGAGAAGCGCCGATACCAGCCGGCCGCGAGGCCGAGCGGGATGCCGACGGCGATGGCGAGGGCAAGGCCGAGGACATAACTCATCCCGCTCCAGGCGAGGTCGCGCCAGATTTCGCCGGTCACGAAGAACATGCGGTAGGCGGCTGCGGCGACCAAGGTCGGGGAGGAGATGAAGATCGGCTTGAGCTGCCAGCGCTCCGCCGACGCGCCCAGCAGTGGGTGCAGCAGGCACGCCCACCAGCCGCGCTCGAGGCCTTCCCATGCGACCAGGAACAGGATCACCATCAGCGTGCCGAGGATGGCGCGCTCGTGCGCGACGTAGAAGCGCACCGCCGCCGGGACTGGTGCGGCATCGTCGGCTCTCGCCATGGGTTCGGTCACGCTCACGAAGTCGCGTCCGTCATCGTTCCCGTTGCGCCGTCATGATCGGTCAATGCAGGTCGGGCCGCCATCGTTCGAACCGCCGCTCGAACACATCGAGGAACGCCACCACCACGAGTCCGGTGGCCATGAAGATCAGCACGCCGAAAAAGACGACGTCGGTCTGGAACGTATTGCCGGCCTCGGCGATCATGTGGCCGAGCCCCGCCGTCGACGCATAGAGCTCGCCGACGACCACGCCGAGCAGCGCGCGGCCCGCGCCGTATTTCAGCCCGGTGAAGATGAACGGAACGGTGCCCGGCAGGATGATGCTGGAAAAGACCTTGAGCTTCGAAGCGGAGAAGCTGCGCGCCACCCGGATGAAACGCGCTTCGCTTGTCTTCACGCCGGCCTGGGTATTGATGAGGATCGGGATGACGGCGCCGAGGAAGACGACCATGACCTTGGACCAGATGCCGATGCCGAACCAGATCACGATCAGCGGCAGCAGCGTGACCCGCGGCACCGCGTTGAGCGTATCGACGAACGGGCCCAGCATGTATTGCAGGCGCCTGGACAGGCCGACCGCGAGCCCGAGCGGGATCGCGACCGCGACCGCCGCGGCGTAGCCGAGAATGAATTCTCTTCCGCTGACCGCAAGGTCGTTCCAGAAATCGGCATCGTGGCTCAGCCCCCAGCCGGCCTGCGCGATCTGGCTGGGAGCGGGCAGGAACAGCGGATCCACCAGGCCGCTGCGGCCGAATGCCTCCCACGCCAGCAGCAAGCCGACCAGCGTGCCGGCGCCGATCGCCAGTCGCTCATGTGCGAGATAGAGCCGCGCCAGCGCCGGACGCCGGCGGTCGCCGTAGTGCTCGCCATGTGCAGGAATGGTCATCAGGTACCCGGTGCAGTGAACGTATTATAGGTCAAGACCGGCGTCGCGGCGCAATGTGTCCCGGTGGCCTTCGCGTCTGCACCATGTGAAGGGCTTGGTCTTGGCCACAGGTGGCGTGTAGCGTCGGCGCTGTTTTCACGAGGCACCAGCATGAACCAGCGCTTTGATCTGATCGGACGCACCGTCATCATCACCGGCGGCGGCAAGGGAATCGGCAAGGTCTATGTGGAAGAATTCGCCAAGGCCGGCGCCCATGTGGTCGCGGCCGATATCGATGGCGCGGCCGCGAAATCGGTGGCCGAGGCCCTGGTCGCGCAGGGCTTGCAGGTGATCGGTCTTGCCGCCGACATTGCGAGCGAGGAATCCACGAGAGCGATGGCTTCGGCCGCGCTCGAGGGCTTCGGCGCCATCGACGTGCTTGTCAACAATGCCTCGCTCATGAGCGTGCTTGCGCGCCGGTCCTGGCTCGATATTCCGGTCGAGGAGTGGGACCGGGTCATGGCAGTCAACCTGCGCGGCATGTTCCTGTCCTGCCGCGCGGCGTTTCCCGCCATGAAGGCGCAAGGCCAGGGCAAGATCGTCAACATCTCCTCGTCGCGGGTGTGGGAGGGCACGCCCAACCGGCTGCACTACACCACCTCGAAAGCCGGCGTCATCGGCTTCACCCGCGCGCTCGCGCGCGAGGTCGGCGAGTTCGGCGTCACCGTGAACGCGGTCACTCCCGGCATGACCCAGAGCGAGACGCAGGTGCAGTCGTCATCGGGAAATTATCTTGCCACCCGCGTCGCCGGCCGCGCCATCGAGCGCGTTCAGGTGCCCGCCGACCTGGTCGGCGCGGTCATGTTCCTGTCGTCAGCCGCGAGCGATTTCATGACCGGGCAAACCATCAACGTCGATGGCGGCAAGACGATGCATTGACGCTGGGGCGGGGCAGGCACCGCGTTGCACCCGGCAACACCTCACCCCGTCTTCACCAGCCCGACCTTGGCGAGCAGTGGCTCATCCGTCACCCGCAACACCACCGCGTCCTCGTCGGTTGCGAGCGCGTGCGGATGCCAGCACGGCACCGTCATCACGTCGCCGACCGCCAGCGTCTCGTCCGCTCCGCCGTCGATCGTCACGCGCGCCTTGCCGCTGATGACGGAGTAGAGGTGATTGACCGTGGTCTTGGCGACCTCGCTGCGCGTGCCCGCCGGCAGCCGCATGAGGTGCAGGCCGATCGTGGGCAGCGCGTCCTTGGCGATCTCCACCGTCTTCGCGCCGGTGCCCGGCCCCAATGCATCGCGCGAAGGGATACGGTGCGCGGAAGGGCCGTTGCTGGTGATGGTCTCGAAGCCGGCGGGATTGGCCTCGAAGAACATAGCCTCCGAATGCTGCACGAACGGCACGTCGAGGAAGTCGATCCAGTAGCTGGTCGCGTCGCTCTCGTTGGCATGGCCGTGCCAGGACCACGACGGCGTCAGCACCACGTCGCCGGGCGTCATGTCGACGCGGGCGCCGTCCACGACGGTATAGGTGCCGGGCTTCGCCTCCACGACCAGCCGCAGAGCTGCCGCGGTGTGGCGATGCGAGCGCGCCTTCTCGCCCGCCTTCACCATCTGGTAGGCGGCGACGATGTTGCGGCTGCTGGCGTAGACGTTGCCCTCGATCGGGTTGACCATGATCAGGTTGCGCCGCTCCGCTTGCTCGACCGGAACGAACTCGCCGGCCTGGTCGAGCGCCGCCCTGGCGGCCGCGAAGCGCCAGACCGCCGGCTTGAACTTGGGCCGCGGCGCCGGCCACATCGCCGGCTCCGGCCGCGCCCAGCCGGGAGAAAAGCTCAACCGGCCGAGTTCCCCGTAATAGGGCGCGCGGATGTCCTGGTTCATGGCCTTCCTCCTCGCATCGTCTGGTCGGCGTCGGCAGTGGCGTCGTCGCGCTCTTCCTTGCCGGGCAACTCGGCGAGACTAGTACAGTCGCCGGCGCCGCGCACGATGTCGATGACGGCTCGGGCGTCCGCGGGCGGCTCGTTCGCGCGCCAGGCCACGTGTCCGTCGGGGCGCACGAGCACGAGCTGGCGCGCATAGAGTTCGCTCACTGCAGGCACGTCGATGTCGGTCATGTCGAGCGGAACGGCGGCCTGCGCTGCTGCGCGCTGCATGCTCTCGGCATCGGGCGCATCCCATCCGAGCCGCAGCAGCACGAATCCGCGTCCGAACAGATCGAGCGTGGAGCGTCCGTCGGGGAGCCACGCGTGCGGCGCACGCGCGCCCGGCCGCGCGGTCTGGACATAGCTCGCGGTCGGAAGCGGCGGCGCCGGCGTGCCGTCGGTGCAGACGATGGGCGAGCTGTCGTAGCGGTAACCGAGGTGGAAGCCGAGCGTGAACCACTCGTGCCGCATCGTCTCGGTGAACCAGCGCCCGTACTCCGCGCGCGCGGCGTCGCCGGCCGGCCCGGCCTGGAAGATCTCGGCGGGCGGCAGGCGCTGGCGGGTGGCGAGCATGCGCCC
>Ga0207708_10001640_pt1 | contig 16658 bp, 14 predicted proteins | sample KBSK5101metaG_FD_184340 | JGI IMG/M metagenome (GOLD analysis project Ga0207708, IMG submission 184340) | Corn, switchgrass and miscanthus rhizosphere microbial communities from Kellogg Biological Station, Michigan, USA - KBS K5-10-1 metaG... | ecosystem: Host-associated > Plants > Roots >...
CCGTTCGATGCGCTCCGGGTGGCGCACCTCCTGGCCGTACGGGGTGGTCTGCCCGGCGGTGTAGAAGTTGCGGCGACGCAGTTCGCGGGCACTCAGGCCAAGCGCGGGCGCGCACAGGCCGAGGATGTGCTCGATCACGATCATGCCCTGCGGCCCGCCGAACCCGCGGAACGCGGTCTGCGAGGTCTTGTTGGTCTTGGAGATCCGCCCGTGCACCTCGATGTTCGGGATCCAGTACGCGTTGTCGATGTGGCACAGAGCGCGGCCCTGCACCGGTTCCGACAGGTCCAGGCTCCAACCGCCGTCCGCGGTCAGCGTCCCGGTCAAGGCCTGGATCGTGCAGTCCTCGGCGAAGCCGGCCTTCCACAACGCGTGGAAGCCGTGCCGCTTGCCGGAGATCGTGATGTCCTGGGTGCGGTTGAACCGGACCCGCACCGGGCGTCCGGTGACCACGGTGCCCAGCGCCGCGATGGCCGCATACCCGTGCGGCTGCATCTCCTTGCCGCCGAAGCCGCCGCCCATGCGAAGGCACTGCACGGTGACCTGGTGGTACGGCTTGCCCAGCACGTGCGAGACGATGTCCTGCGTCTCGGTCGGGTGCTGCGTCGAGGACTGGACGAAGATCTGCCCGTTCTCGTCGATGCTGGCCAGCGCCGCGTTGGTCTCCAGGTAGAAGTGCTCCTGCCCGGCGAACTCGAATTCGCCTTCGAAGACGTGCGCGCAGCCCGGGAAGGCCGCCTCCGGGTCGCCGCGGCGAAGCACGGGCCGAGAACCCTGGTAGCTTTCCGCGGCGATGGCCTCCTTGATCGTGATCAACGACGGCAGCGGGTCGTAGTCGATGGCGACCTTGGTGGCCCCGACCCGGGCCGCCTCCAGGGTGTTGGCGAGCACCCAGCACACCGGGTGCCCGTAGTACATGACCTCGCTGGGGAACAGCGGCTCGTCGTGCTTGACCCCGGCGTCGTTCACCCCGGGCACGTCGGCCGCGGTGAGCACGTGCACCACCCCGGGCACGGCCAGCGCCGGCGCGGTGTCCAGCGCGCGCACGTGAGCGTGCGCGTGCGGGGCCTGAACCGGGTAGGCGTGCAGCACCCCCGGGTAGCGGCTGAGCAGGTCGTCGGTGTAGAGCGCCAGGCCGGTGACGTGCAGGTCCGCGCTCTCGTGCGGCATCTCGACGCCCACCACCGGGCGTGGCGGGCGGGTGCTGAGTTCACTCATGACGTGATCCCCTCTGGTATTCCGGACTCGGCATGGAACTTGAGAAGCGACTGCTCGAGCATCGCCGCCCGGAAGGCGGCGCTGGCCCGGTGGTCGTCGATCGGGGTGCCCTCGCGGCCGAGCACGGCGGCGGCCTCCCGTACGGTGTCGGCGGTCCATGGCCGGCCGCGCAGCGCGTCCTCGGTGGCGGTGGCCCGAATCGGGGTGGCCGCCACTCCGCCGAGGCCGATGGCGACCCGCTCGACGACACCGCCGGCGGCCTCCAGCGCGAAGGCGATGGCCACGCTGGAGATGTCATCGAACCGCCGCTTGGCGATCTTGTGGAAGGCGACCGTCGGGGCCAGCGGCAGCGGGATGCGCACCGCCCGGATCAGCTCGGCCGGCTGCTTCACGGTCTGCCGGTAGCCGGTGAAGTAGTCGGCCAGTGGGATCTCGCGTTCGCCGCCCGGCCCGGCCAGCACGATCGTCGCCTCCAGGGCCAGCAGCGCGGGCGGGGCGTCCCCGATGGGGGAGGCGGTGCCCAGGTTGCCGCCCAGCGTGGCGCCGTTGCGGATCAGCCGGGACGCGAACTGCGGCCAGAACTGGTCCAGCAGCGGGATCCGCCCCTCCAGCAGCCGCTCGGCCTCGGACAGGGTGAGCGCGGCGCCGATCTCGATCTCGGATGAGCCGACGTCGAACGAGCGCAACTCGGGCAGCTGGTCGACGGCCACCACGAACGCGGCGCGGGTGCCGCGCAGGTTGACCTCGACGCCCCAGTCGGTGCACCCGGCGATGACGGTGGCGTCCGGCCGCTCGGCCAGCAGCGCGACCGCCGCGGCCAAGTCGGTGGGCCGGACGAATTCGGTGTCGCCGACCCGCACCCGGGTCGCCGGCGCGGCGGGTGCGGGCGCGGCGCAGCGCTGGGCGAACGTGTCGTCCGCGGGCGGGAGGTCCAGCGCGTAGGCGGCGTCGCGGATCGGGCGGTATCCGGTGCAGCGGCACAGGTTCCCGCTCATTGCGTGCAGGTCGAACCCGTTCGGCCCGTGCTCGTGGTCGGCCGCCCGCTCGCCGTTGCCGCTGGGATCCGCGGGGGTTCGGTCCGGCCGGTAGTACTCGGCGGCCATCGAGCAGATGAAGCCCGGCGTGCAGTAGCCGCACTGGGAGCCGCCGCGGTACGCCATCTCCCGCTGCACCGGGTGCAGCGCGCCCGGCGCGCCGAGACCCTCGGCGGTGACCAGCTCCTGGCCATCCAGCGCGAGCACCGGCACCAGGCACGCGTTCAGTGCGGTCCAGAGGGTGCGACCCTCGCCGTCGGGCCGGGCCACCATCACCGAGCAGGCACCGCACTCGCCCTCCGCGCAGCCCTCCTTGGCGCCGGTCAACCCCTGGTCGCGCAGCCAGTCGAGCGCGGTGACGTACGGCTCGATATCGACCACCGGGCGCTGTTCGCCGTTGACCATAACGCTGGGTGTCGTCATGACGCCGTTCCTTCCTTGCAGGTCACGGTACTCGCACGAGCCAGCAGCGATCGGTGCGCGAGGACCGCGGATTGGGTGAGTTCGTGCTCGTCGACGGTGACCACGTGGTCCCGCTCGACCACCGTTCGGCCGCCGACCAACAGCAGCTCCAGCGGTGGGGCCGCGCCCAGCACCAGGGCGGCGACCGGGTCGGCGATGTCGGCGTGCGCCAGGCCGTCGAGCCGCCAGACCGCGACGTCAGCCTGCTTGCCCGGCTCCAGGGAGCCGATCTGGTCGTCCCAGCCGAGCAGCCGGGCGCCGCCGATCGTGGCCAGCTCCAGCGCGCCCCGGACGGCCATCGCCTGCGGGCCGCCGCGGGCGCGGGCGAACAGCAGGGCGTGCCGGGCCTCCTCGATCAGCGAGCAGGCCTCGTTGCTGGCCGCGCCGTCCACGCCGAGGCCGACCGGAACCCCGGCCGCGCGCAGGTCGGCGGTGCGTGCGATGCCGGCGCCGAGCCGGGCGTTGGACGACGGGCAGTGCGCGACGCCGGTTCCGGTGTCGGCCAGCTTCTTGATGGCGGGGTCGTCGAAGTGGATGCCGTGGGCCAGCCAGACGTCGTCGCCCAGCCAGTCCAGCGCCTCCATGTACTCCACCGGGGTGCGGCCGAAGCGCTCTCGGCAGAACTCCTCCTCGTCCAGGGTTTCCGCGAGGTGGGTGTGCAGTCGCACGCCCTTGTCGCGCGCCAGCGCGGCGGCCTGCCGCAGCAGATCCCCGGTCACCGAGAACGGCGAGCAGGGCGCCAGCCCGATGCGCAGCATCGAGTCCGGGCCCGGGTCGTGGTAGGTGTCGATCGCGGCGGCACTGGCGGCCAGGATGGTGTCGATGTCCTCGACCACATGGTCTGGCGGCAGCCCTCCGTCGCGCCGGCCGAGGTCCATCGAACCGCGGGTGGGCATGAAGCGCAGGCCGACCCGGCGGGCCGCGGAGATCTCGGCGCCGAGCACGTCCCCGCCGGCGGCCGGGAAGACGTAGTGGTGGTCGGTGGAGGTGGTGCACCCGGTGCGGGCCAGCCAGGCCAGCCCGGCCGCGGCGGCGGCGCCCACGATGTCCTCGTCGATGCCGCCCCAGACCGGGTACAGCGTGGTCAGCCAGCCGAACAGGCCCTCGTCGACGGCCAGCCCCCGGGTCACCCACTGGTAGAGGTGGTGGTGGGTGTTCACCAGCCCCGGGGTGACGAGGCAGCCGGTGACGTCGGTGCGCGGGCCGCCCAGCTCCGCCGGCGCGAGACCGGCCCCGACGGCCGCGATCCGGCCGTTCTCGACAACCACGTGCCCGGTCGCGTGCTCCGTGCGGGCGCCGTCCATGGTCGCCACGGTCGCGCCATCGAGGATTGTGCGCTCAGGTGCCACGGTAGGTCCCGTAGCCGAATGGGTTGAGCAGTACCGGGACGTGGTAGTGCTGGTCCGGCTCGGCGATCGTGAACACCACGACCACCTCCGGATAGAAACAGTCACGGCCGGCGTCGGCGAAGTAGCTGCCGGTGTTGAAGCGCAGCGTGTATTCGCCGGCGCCGAGCCGGTCGGGCCCGATCGAGCCGATCCGGCCGTCCCCGTCGGTGACCCCCTCGCCGATCCGCACGCCACCCTGCTCCAGCACGACCGCGACGCCCTTGGCCGCCCGACCCACGCTCGTGTCGAGCACATGCGTGCTCAGGGTTCCCACTCACACCACATCCTTCAGTCGGAGCAGGGCGATCTCGCGCAGCGCAGCGACCGTCTCGGCCCGCTCGGTCTCGTCGTCGTTGCCCAGCCGGCGGCGCAGCTCGGCCAGGACCTCGCTCGCGCTGCGGCCCGCGGCCCTGATCAGGAAGACCCGGCCGAACCGCTGCTCGTACTCCCGGTTGCCCTCGGCCAGCGCAGCCATCACCGCCGCGTCGGCGTGGTCCACCTGCGCCTGCTCCTGGGCGGAGAACTCGGCGTCGTGCCCGGCGCCTGCCCGCTCCCCGATCCGGGGGTGCCCGTCCAGCGCGGCGGACAGCTCGGCGTCGGACAGCTGGGCTGCGGACGCCTCGGCCTGAGCGGCCAGCGCGGCGTAGTCCGGGTACCGCCTTCCGCCGGCCACCTCCGCGGCCCAGCGGGGCACGTTCAGGCAGGTCAGCAGCCGCCTCGTCGCCTCCGCCTCCGGGAGTGCGTTGAATCCGTCGACGGAGACGTCGCGGCGGGTGCCCGTCATGTGGATTCCTCTCTATGTGTCGACGTGCCGGGTGCGCGCGGACTGGATCGGGTTCGCGTCGGCCACCAGCCGGTCGAACCGGTGCGTGGCGATCTTCGCGATCTCGATCAACGCGGCCGCGTGTTCCTGGGTCGGCGAATTGTTCAGCCGCTCCCAGCCGCTCCGCAGCAGCTGGTCGATGTTCTGTTGGTCGCGCACGGCCATGATCAGCGTGAAGCCGAATCGGTCCCGGTAGGCCTTGGTCAGCGCCGCCAGCTCCTGGTGCTCCGCCTCGGCGAGCCGGGTCAACCCAAGCACTGACTGGTCGGACTGGGAGGCCTCACCCTCCTCGCCGACGGCCACCGACACCGCCCCGAGATCGGGGTAGGAGCTGATGAGCTGCTCCTGCTCCTCCGGGCTGGCCGCGAACAACGCCTCCTGGAAGGACCGGCGCAGGTCCTGGGTGTCGCTGAACGGGCGCCGGGCGTAGGCCCGCTCGACCATCCAGTCCGGGCCCTGGAACAGCCCGGAGAAGGTGCGCACGAACTCCTCCGATGACATGTTGTTCACGTCGTCCAGCCGCACCAGGTTATCGCCGGGCGTGCCGGCCACCGCCGGGCCGCGGCCCTTGCCGATATGGTGGAACACCAGGTTGAGCACGATCGCGGTGATGCTGCCCAGGGTGATCCCGCTGCCCAGGATGATCTGCGCCCACTGCGGCACCGCCTTGGCCACGTCGGGCTCGGCGGTCACGTACATGGCCAGGCCCACGCTGGTGGCCACGATGACCACGTTGCGGTGGTCATGGAAGTCCACCCGGGACAGGGTCTGGAAGCCGACCACGGCCACCGTGGCGAACATGGCCAGCGCGGCCCCGCCGAGCACCGGGTGCGGGATACCGGCCACGATCGCCGCCGCCTTCGGCAGCAACCCGAGGATGATCATGATCACCCCGGCCGTGGCCACCACGTAGCGGCTCTTGATCCGGGTCAGCCGGACCAGGCCGACGTTCTCCGCGAAGCAGGTGTACGGGAACGAGTTCAGGACGCCGCCAATGATGGTGGACAGGCCGTCGGCGCGCAGCGCGCGGGCGATGTCCTCGCGCACGATGCGCTTCTCCACGATCTCGCCGGTGGCGAACACGTCACCGGTGGTCTCGACGGCGGTGATCAGCATGACGACGATCAGCGAGACGATGGCGGCCAGCGCGAACTTGGGCCAGCCGAAGTAGAACGGCGTGGTCACGCCGAACCAGGACGAGGTGGCCACCGAGCTGAAGTGGGCGTCGCCCAGGATGAAGGCCACCACGGTGCCGACGACCAGGCCGACCAGCACCGCGACGGTGGCCATGAATCCCTTGAACACGCGCTGGATGAGGACGATCAGGGCCAGCGTGCCCATCGCGTAGGCCATGTTCTTGCCGCTGGTCGGTTCCAGCGTCGGCCCGGCCCCGCCGGCCGCGTCCGCCGCCGCCACCGGCAGCAGTGCCAGGCCGATGATCGTGATCACCGAGCCGGTCACCACCGGCGGGAAGAAGCGGATCAGCCTGGAGAAGTACGGGGCGATCAGCAAGGTGAACAGCCCGGCCACGATGACCGCGCCGTAGATCACCAGCAGCCCGTCGGTGCCGCCGCCCGCGGCCATCCCGATGGCGATCATGGGGGAGACCGCGGTGAAGGTCACCCCTTGCAGCAGCGGCAGCCGCACCCCGATCTTCCAGAACCCCACCGACTGGATGATCGAGGCGATGCCACAGGTGAACAGGTCGGCGTTGATCAGGTGGATGAGCTGCTCGGTGGTCAGCCCGATCGAGTTCGCCAGCAGGATCGGGACGATCACCGCGCCGGCGTAGAAGGCCAGAACGTGCTGGAAGCCGTACACCGCGAGTTTCGGGATCGGCAGGATCTCGTCGACCGGGTGCTTCATCGGACGCGCTTTGACGGCGGTCGCGGAGTTGGATTTGGTCACGGGGTGCCGTCCCTTCAGCAGAAGCCGGGGGTGTTCAACCAGGCGTCACCGGGGTCGGAGCCGCCCTCGCGCACGACGGAGGCCTCGATGAGGCCGTAGGGCCGGTCGGCGGCGATGAAGACCTCGTTGTTGTTCTCCACGCCGAACGGCGACAGGTCGACCACGAAGTGGTGTTTGTTGGGCGCCGAGAACTTGATCTCGGCCACCTCGGGGCGCGCCTCCAGCGCAGCCTTGCCCATTAGGTAGAGCGTCTTCTGCAGGGCCTCTGAGTAGGTGCTGGCGAACACCTCGAGCATCGTGCGCTTGATGTCGTCGTAGGTCTTGTTCCAGTCGTCGACGTTCGTGTGCTCGTAGCGCCACCGAGCGGTCAGCGAGGTGGCCATGATCCGGTCCTCGGTCTCCTGCAGGGTCGTGTACTTGTCCCTCAGGAAGCCCTTGAAGCCGGACCCGGTCGACTTGAGGATGACGAGGTCCTGCACGCCGGAGACGACCCAGACCCGCCGCTCGCCAGAACTGTCATCGGTGGTGACCACGGCGGTGCGCATCTCGGGACCGCGCCGGACGAACGAGTGGTCGTGGCCGGAGCCGTTCACCTCGATGCGCTCCCAGGCGTACTCCTCGATCCCGATCCGGGACGCATTTGCCTTGGGCGTGACGTCCAGGAAGTGGGCGCCCAGGGTGATCCCGAACTGCTCGGGGGAGGTGATGCCCTTTTCCTTGGCGAAGGCGAAGGCGGTGTTCTTCTGGGTGTCGGTGGGCAGCACGTCGCCCTGGTCGCCGGTGATGTGGGCCGCGGTGAAGTCGCCGCGCAGCGACGTCGACACGTTCAGGTCGCGGATCTCGTGCCGGTCGGTGTCGCGGTAGATGCGCACGACCCGGTTCTCTGCCTTCCCGTACTGGTTGGGTCCGAGGGCGATACCCATGTCTGCTCCTTGCTGTGATCTCGATCACTTTTCTGCCTATTCTGTCATCGGTGTCGGTCGTGAGCACCCGAATGCCCGACACCTGACGACAAGGAGCCGACACATGACTGCGCTGTTCTGCAACGGGGGAGCGATGCGGGGTGGGGCCCTCCATCACAACGTCTCCGCGCACACTTTCCTCGGTACCTTCCGGACCGCCCCCAACTACCGGTTCTATTCCGTGCGGGATGAGTTCCCTGCGCTGCTACTGACCGAGTCCGGCGGCAAGTCGATCGAGGGCGAGCTCTATGACGTTCCGATCGAGGACATTCGTACCGACTTCCTGCCCGAGGAGCCCGAGGAGCTAGAGCTCACCGTCATCGAACTCGAGGACGGCCGTTCGGTTCTCGCGGTCGGACTGCGTCCGGGGCTGGTGGAGGCCAGGGCCGCCGAGCTCACCGACATCACCGATCACGGCGGCTGGCGACGGTATCGAGGACTGCCCGACCCCGATAGCACCACGGAGTCCTGACCGAACGAGAAGCGAAAGAACAATACATGGATACCTTTGCCTACACCGTGAACTGCTCGATCCTGTTGACCGAACTACCACTGCTGCAGCGACCGCAGGCGGCGCGGGACGCCGGGTTCGACGCTGTCGAATTCTGGTGGCCCTTCGCCGCCCCAGTGCCATCTGATCGCGAGGTCGACGAGTTCGTCCGTGCCGTCGAAGACGCCGGCGTGCAACTGACCGGCTTGAATTTCGCGGCCGGAAACATGCCTGCCGGCGATCGCGGGCTGCTGTCGGACCCGGCACAGACGCTGGCGTTCCGTGACAACATCGACATCACCGTGGGTATCGGAGAACGCCTGGGCACCAAAGCATTCAACGCCCTCTATGGAAATCGGGTCGAGGGCGTGGCGCCGGGGAAGCAAGACGAGACGGCCACCGAGAATCTGGCGCTGGCGGGTAAGGCGGCCGATCGTATCGGTGCGGTGGTGCTCGTCGAGCCGGTCAGCGGCGCGCCGGCGTATCCGCTGAAGCGGGCCGCCGATGCCGTCGTGGTGATCGACCGAGTCGAGGCCGACTATGGTGTCGGGTCGCTGCGACTGCTCGCCGACCTGTACCACCTCGCGGTCAACGGGGATGACGTCGAGGCGGCGATCGACTCGTATGCCGCCCGCATCGGGCACGTGCAGATCGCCGACGCACCGGGGCGCGGCGAACCTGGCACCGGGACGCTTGACATCCCGGGCTATCTGAACCGGCTCGCCGGGCACGGGTACCGCGGCTATGTCGGGCTCGAATACAAGTCGACCCGACAGGACACGTTCGACTGGTTGCCCCGCGAACAGCGCGCGTCGCGCGCTGGCCTCTGAGACACACCCACCACCCTGACGGAATCGAGGAGAATCGTGAGCACTATCGCATTCATCGGACTCGGAATCATGGGCAGCCCCATGGCCGTTCACCTCGCCAAGGCCGGGCACCACGTCGTCGGCTACAACCGTTCGCCGCAGCGCACAGCGGCTTTGGTGGAGGCCGGCGGTACCGCTGCCGACTCCATCGCTAAGGCAGTGGCGGGCGCCGATGTCGTCGCCGTCATGGTCCCGGATTCACCCGACGTGCAGGCCGTGCTCGCCGGGGAGAACGGAGTATTCGACAACGCACCGGCCGGCGCGCTCATCATCGACTTCTCCAGCATCCGACCCGATGTCACCACCGCTCTCGCCGCGCAGGCCGCCGAACGCGGCTTTCGATTGATCGACGCACCCGTCTCCGGAGGCGAGGCCGGTGCCATCAACGCCGCGCTATCGATCATGGTCGGCGGCACTCCAGAGGATTTCGAGTCGGCAAAGCCGATCCTCGATGTCGTCGGGAAAACCGTTGTCCACGTGGGCCCGAACGGCTCCGGACAGACCGTCAAGGCAGCGAACCAGCTGATCGTCGCGGGCAACATCGAGCTGCTGGCCGAGGCGATTGTCTTCCTGGAGGCCTATGGTGTCGACACCAAGGCCGCGGTGGAGGTACTCGGCGGAGGGCTGGCCGGCTCGGCCGTCCTGAATCAGAAGGCACAGAAGATGCTGGACCGCTCCTTCGACCCCGGCTTCCGGATCGAATTGCACCACAAGGACCTTGGCATCGTGACCGCTGCGGCTCGCGAGGCCGGTGTGGTGGCGCCACTCGGCGCCGTAGTCGCCCAACTCATGGCCTCCGCACGAGCGAATGGCGATGGCGGGCTTGACCATTCAGCACTGTTCCGCGGAGTCGAGCGGCTGTCGGGCCACGGCTCGCAGTGAACTTATTCAACTACTTTTCATCGATGGAGAACTGACATGCCTCGTATGCGTGCCGTCGACGCCGCTGTTGCCATTCTCGACAAGGAAGGCGTCACCACCCTTTTCGGGCTCCCTGGAGCTGCGATCAACCCGTTCTACTCCGCCCTGCGTGACCACGGCGGCATCAAGCACATCCTGGCCCGGCACGTCGAGGGCGCCTCGCACATGGCCGAGGGTTACACCCGGGCGAAGGCCGGCAACATCGGGGTCTGCGTCGGCACCTCCGGACCGGCCGGCACCGACATGATCACCGGCCTGTACTCGGCGTCCGCGGACTCCATCCCGATCCTGTGCATCACCGGGCAGGCCCCCGTTGCCCGCCTGCACAAGGAGGACTTCCAGGCCATCAATATCGCGGACATTGCAGCCCCCCTGACGAAGATGGCCATGACGGTGATGGAACCCGCGCAGGTGCCGGGGGCCTTCCAGCAGGCGTTCCATCTGATGCGGTCCGGACGCCCCGGCCCGGTGCTGATCGACCTGCCGTTCGACGTGCAGATGACCGAGATCGAATTCGACCCGGACACGTACGAGCCGCTGCCGGTCTATCAGCCGCGGGCCACCCGGGCGCAGGCCGCGAAGGCCCTGGACATGCTGCAGGCCGCCGAGCGGCCGCTGATCGTCGCCGGTGGCGGCATCATCAACGCCGACGCCTCCGACCTGCTGGTCGAGCTCGCGGAACTGCTCGACGTCCCGGTGATCCCGACCCTGATGGGCTGGGGGACCATCCCGGACGACCACCGGCTGATGGCCGGGATGGCCGGTCTGCAGACCTCCCAGCGGTACGGCAACGCCACCATGCTGGCCTCCGACCATGTGCTGGGCATCGGGAACCGGTGGGCGAACCGGCACACCGGGGGCCTTGACACCTACCGGCAGGGCCGGACCTTCGTGCACATCGACATCGAACCCACCCAGATCGGCCGGGTCTTCCCGCCCGACTACTCGATCGTGTCCGATGCCGGCGCCGCGTTGACCGAACTGGTGGCCGTGGCGCGGGAACGCCGCGACGCGGGGGAGCTTCCGGACCGGTCCGACTGGGTGGAGGCGTGCCAGGAACGCAAGCGCACCATGCACCGGCGCACCCACTTCGACGACATCCCGATCAAGCCGCAGCGGGTGTACGAGGAGATGAACAAGGCCTTCGGCCGGGATACCCGGTACGTGTCGACCATCGGACTGTCGCAGATCGCGGCCGCCCAGTTCCTGCACGTGTACAAGCCGCGAAACTGGATCAACGCAGGGCAGGCCGGCCCGCTGGGCTGGACGGTGCCCGCCACCCTCGGGGTGTGCGCCGCCGACCCGGACGCCACCGTGGTCGCCCTCACCGGCGACTACGACTTCCAGTTCATGATGGAAGAACTTGCCGTCGGCGCCCAGTTCAACCTGCCCTACATCCACGTGCTGGTGAACAACGCCTACCTCGGCCTGATCCGGCAGTCCCAACGCGGCTTCGACATGGACTACTGCGTCCAACTGGCATTCGACAACATCAACACCTCGTCCAACGAGGAGATCGCGGGTTACGGCGTCGACCACTTCAAGCTCGCGGAAGCGTTGGGCTGCAAGGCCTTGCGGGTGCAGGACCCGGCCGACATCCTGCCGGCGCTGGAAACGGCGAAGAAGCTCATCGTGGAACACCGCGTTCCGGTGCTGGTGGAAATCGTCCTCGAGCGGGTCACCAACATCTCCATGGGCACCGAGATCGACAACGTGGTGGAGTTCGAGGAACTCGCGCTGTCCGCGAAGGACGCCCCCACCGCCGTCATCTCGATGCTGGACTGAGGCGGACACCGTCATGCACGTGTTGCTCGCGCCCGACAAGTTCAAGGGCTCCCTGACCGCAGCCGAAGTCGCGGACGCCCTCGCCGAAGGACTCGCAGCGGGCAACCCGTCCTGGAGCATCACGTGTGTTCCGGTGGCCGATGGCGGAGACGGAACGGTGGCGGCCGCCGTCGCCGCCGGCTGGTTGCCCGTCGCGGTGAAGACCACCGGGCCGACGGGTCGGCCCATTGCGACCTCGTATGCGGTGCGCGGTTCGACAGCCGTGGTGGAACTCGCCTCCGCAGTCGGACTGGTGACCCTCCCGGGAGGTGAACTGGACCCGCTGGGTGCCAGCACATTTGGACTCGGCACCGTCGTCAGGCACGCGCTGGATGAGGGTGCTCGCGAGATCATCGTCGGTGTCGGCGGCAGCGCGTCAACCGACGGCGGTGCCGGGATGCTGCAAGCACTCGGCGTCCGCATTCTCGATGCCCAGGGCAACGACGTCGCGCCCGGCGGTGCGGCGCTGCGCCAGGCGGCCCGGGTGGATCTGAGCGGCCTGCACCCGGCAGCGCGCGGGGCGCATTTCCAGCTGGCCTGCGACGTCGACAATCCGCTGCTCGGTCCGAACGGCGCCACCGCCGTCTACGCACCCCAAAAGGGAGCGGATGCAGAAGAACTGGTTGTGCTCGAGGACGCCATGACTCAGTGGGCGCGGGTCGTGCGCACCGCTACCGGCCGCGACGACAGCCACACCGCAGGGGCGGGCGCGGCAGGGGGAACCGCCTTTGGCGCCATGTCTGTGCTCGGGGCCACGACTCGGCCCGGGATCGACACCGTCCTCGACCTCATCGACTTCCGGCGCAAGCTTGCCGGGACCGACTTCGTCATCACAGGTGAGGGATCGCTGGACGTGCAGAGCCTGTACGGCAAGGCTCCCATCGGCGTCGCTGCGGCAGCCGGCGAGGCCGGCGTGCCCGTTATCGCGGTGGCGGGACGCAGTGTGCTCAGCGACATTCAACTACGCAACGCCGGAATTCGCATGGCATACACACTCGCCGATCTGGAGCCCGACATTCACAAATCGATCGCGAATGCGGCGGAACTGCTGCGCCGGATCGGACGCACGATCGCGGCAGCGTCGACCGACTTCGTCACCACGAGACATGAGGGAGAATGACCACGCACGACTTCACCGCGCTACCGGACCTCGCCTCGCGCACCCTCGGCGGCAGTGTGTCCGCGGCGAACGACGAACTGTTCGCGCAACGGGAAAATCTCATCCGGCCCGAAGCTCCGTTCTTCGACCCGAACGAGTTCGGTCACAAGGGAAAGGTCTACGACGGGTGGGAACCCGTCGCCGCCGCGACAACGGTCATGACTACGCCATCGTACGGCTCGGCACACCGAGAATTATCCACGGAATCATCGTCGACACTCCGTATTTCAAGGGCAACTACCCGCCGTTCGTCTCGATCGAGGCTGCTCGCCTGATTGACCATATATCTGTTATCAGCGAAATTAGTTGTTGCGCAATGGGTTCTAATGTGCTTGTGCTTAACCGTTCTGCCAGAGTTGAGCTTTGAGGATGTCTGGCACCGGTGTCCTCGGTCAGACTTTTGCTCCCGTGGTGTTGTCCACTGCCGCCACAGCGACGCGTTTGACGACATGACTGGCCGCTTCATCTGCGCGAACCGGATCGCGCAACGACACCAGCCTGTTTGAGGACCAATGCCGTTAACTTTGCCGTCTCCGCAGGTCAATGCCTTTCATCCGGGAAAGGTGTTGCAGCGGTGATGTTTTGGATGACGCATTGTGGGTTGATCGAGCGAAGGTGATTTGGTGGCCCCGGTGGTTTTCGGGGCTCAGATTGGCTTCTAGAATGGTTGTGCTGCAACGTATTCCACGTATCATTAGCGTTTGTGGCCGATAGCGTTACCGGTGGTGAACGTGGTCGCGAAGACCGGTTGACTGATCGGATCGGCCTTGGTGTGCTGACCAGGCTGGTGCACCGCGATCTGGTCGATGAGGTGTTGGCCGACACCGGCAGGACCGAGCGTCGCCGACGTCTGCTCCCGGCCCGGGTGGTCGTGTACTTCGTGCTGGCGATGACGTTGTTCTTCGACGACGCCTACGAAGAAGTGATGCGCAAACTCGTCGACGGTCTGCGGTTTCTGCGGTCCTGGGACGAGGACTGGCAGGTACCCAGCGCCTCGGCGCTGTGCCAGGCCCGCGCCCGGCTCGGCGCCGATCCGGTACGCGAGCTCTACGCGCGGGTAGCCCGGCCGTTGGCCGGCGCGGGATCGCCCGGCGCGTGGCTGGCCGACCTGCGGGTGATGGCCATCGACGGTGTCCAACTCGACGTCGCTGACACTGCCGAGAACGAGGACGCGTTCGGGCGCGGTGTCAGCCTGGGCCTTGATGCCCCCTACCCGAAGGTCAAGGTGCTCGGCCTGGGCGAATGCGGCACCCACGCCGTCATCGATGCGCACCTGGGCGGGGTGCTCGTCGACGAGCGTGAACTGGCCCGCTCACTGCTGGCCAGCATCGATCCCGGGATGCTGGTGCTGGCCGACCGCGGCTTCTACAGCAGAGCGTTCTGGGACGAGGCCGCCGCCACCGGCGCCCAGCTGTTGTGGCGGGTGCAATCCTCGCTGAAGCTGCACGTGGTCACCGAACTCGCCGACGGCTCCTACCTGAGCGTGTTGCTCACCGACATCGAACGTCAACGCATCCGCCGCCACCGGGCCCGGGGCCTGCACACCGTCCCGCACGGCCCCACGGTGCGCGTCATCGAGTACGACATCGCCAACCGCGACAGCCAGAGCGGATCGCCCATCCGGCTGATCACCACCATCCTCGATCCCGAGCGTGCCTCAGCCGGTGAGCTTGCCGCGGTCTATCACCAGCGCTGGGAATTCGAATCGAGCCTCGCCGAGATCGAAACCCGCCAGCGTGGCAGCTACCGAGTCTTGCGCTCGCAGAGCCCCGAGATGGTGCGTCAAGAGATCTGGGCACTGTTGTTGACGCACTATGCGATCCGCGCGCTGATGTATGAGGCCGCCGACTCCGACCAGCTCGACCCGCTGCGCATGTCGTTCATCCGGACCCTGCGCATCGTCCGCCGCCACGTCACCGGGCAGGCGGGTTTTTCCCCCTGACCGACTCGCCACCTGCATCCGACACGCCGTCGCAGAAATCCTCCAACGCCCCAATCCGGCCAGACGCCACCGCACCTACCCACGGGTCACCAAACGAGTCGGCCGCAGCAAATTCCCACGAAAAACGCTCAACCACACCAACATCAGGCACAGATCGCCACCCGAAATCCGACTCACCCGCCTACAAAGTTAACGGCATTGGTTCTGATGGAGGCTCGGGCTATTGGATTTCGACCAGGGGCTGGTCGGTCCGTTTCGTAGCGTAGAACGTGGCTTCGAACTCTGTGGGCGGTACGTCGTTGAGGAAGCCGTGCAGGCGGCTGGTGTTGTGCCAGTGCACCCAGCCCAGGGTGGCCAGTTCGACGTCTTCGACGGTCTTCCAGGGTCCGGTGCGGGCCGGTCCGTAGATCAACTCGGACTTGTAGTATCCGTTCACCGTCTCGGCCAGGGCGTTGTCGAAACTGTCACCGATGGTGCCGATCGAGGGCACCGCGCCGATCTCGGCCAGCCGCTCGCCGTACCGGATGGACGTGAACTGCGATCCGGCGTCGGAGTGACATCTCAACCCCGCCAACGTTTTTCCGCGTGACCAGCGGGCCATCTCGATCGCGTCGAGCACCATCGTGGTGCGCATATGCCCGGCGACGCGCCAGCCGACGATCATCCGGCTGAACGCGTCGGTGATGAAGCAGACGTAGGCCACCCCGGCCCAGGTCGGCACGAACGTCAGATCGGTCACCCACAGCTGATTGGGCGCACTGGCGGTGAAGTCGCGGCCCACCAGATCGGGATGGCGCGCGGCACCGGGATCGGGTTTGGTGGTGCGTACCCGCTTGCCCCGGCGCACACCGGCGATGCCGGCCGCGCGCATCAGCCGGGCCACCTGATCCCGGCCCAGATCATGACCAGCCCTGCGGGCGGTCTTCCACAGCTTGCGGGCCCCATACACCCGGTAGTTGTCCTCCCACAACTGCACCAGGACGAGACCCATGACTGCATCGCGCTGCGACCGCGCCGACGGGGCTCGTGTCTTGGCCGCGTAGTAGGTGCTCGGGGCCACCGACACCCCTGCCGAAGACAGGACAGTGCAGATGGGCTCGACCCCGAACTCGTCGCGGTTGTCGTCGATGAAGGCGACTACTTCTTGTGTTGGCGGTCGAGCTCCGCCCCGAAGAAACTTGCCGCTCGTTTCAGAATTTCGTTGGTTATCTGAGGCCGTGAGGAAGCTGTTCACCATGTAGACGACACGCGTTGGGAGATGCCGGGAAATGCGTTGTGGACCAGTTATCTTCGGTGTCTGTGACGAGTCCTGGGCTGCGGGTGCAGTCGGTGGTGATGCCGTTCGGCGATCCGCACTCGTGGACGCTGGTGGATCAGGATGCGGCGGTGGTGGAGCCGGTCGAGGCGTTCTTGTCGCATCTGCACGCGATCGAGCGCTCACCGAACACGGTCAAGGCCTATGCGCATGATCTGCGGGACTGGTTCGAGTTCCTCGATGAGCGTGGGTTGGAGTGGGCGCGGGTGCGGCTGGAGGACGTGGGCCGGTTCGTGGCGTGGTTACGGCTGCCCGCGGCGGCGCGGGCGGGTAACGTCGCGGCGCTGCCGACGGTGGAGTGTGGCTGCGCGGAGTCGACGGTGAACCGCAAGCTGTCGGCGAT
>Ga0207708_10001643_pt1 | contig 16641 bp, 12 predicted proteins | sample KBSK5101metaG_FD_184340 | JGI IMG/M metagenome (GOLD analysis project Ga0207708, IMG submission 184340) | Corn, switchgrass and miscanthus rhizosphere microbial communities from Kellogg Biological Station, Michigan, USA - KBS K5-10-1 metaG... | ecosystem: Host-associated > Plants > Roots >...
CGCCGCAGCGGGTGTCGCGCATTCGCCGCCGAAACCCGTTCGCCTGAGCGACGACTTCTACGTGCAGCTGCAAGCGACGTTGCTCGGCCGTGGCGTCACCCTCGCGCGCGGCCTGCTCGTCGCCGACGCGCTGAGCGACGGCCGTGTGGTATGCCCGTTCCCGATCACCGCGCCGTCACGGCTCCAGTACTACGTCGTCTGTCACCCCGACCGGCATGACGAGCGCGCCATCGTCATGCTGCGGGAATGGCTGCTCGAGACGGCCCGGGCGACCGTCGCCGACCTGCCGGCGCTCATCGAGCGCAGCGGAGCCCGTTGAAGCACGGCGGGACGGCGGGTTAGGTTGAGCGCACAGCCGGTCAATTCGGGAGCTCGCTTGCGACGCCTTTTACGCCGCTCGTCGTTACGGCTCGCCGTCACAGGGTGACATGAAGTGAGCGAGCACGACACGCTGTCGGACGTGCTGCGCACCGTGCGGCTGCGGACAGCCGTGTTCTACTACGTCTCGTGCGACGGCGAATGGGTCGCCGAGGCGCCTTGCTCTCGCGATATCGCGGCGGCCGTCATGCCGGAAGCCGAGCACGTCATGGAGTATCACGTGCTGACGTCCGGCGAGTGCTGGGCCGGTCTCGTCGGCGCGGCGCCGATCAGGATGCGGCGCGGCGACGTCGTGCTGCTGCCGCACGGCGACGCGCACGTCGTCTCGAGCGCTCCCGGCATGCGCGCCGATCCCGCGGTCGACAGCTACTTCGAGCAGGCGCGCACGCAGCGGCCGTTTCGCTTCCATTACGACGGCACGGCGCCGGGTACGCTCCTGGACCTCGACAGCCAGCCACCACCGCCGAGCACGGCGGCCACCGCCGCCACGTTCGTCTGCGGCTTCATCGGTTGCGACTTGAAGCCGTTCAATCCGCTGATCGCGACGCTGCCGCGCATGCTGCATCTGCCGGCCGAAGGCCGCAGCGCGCTCAGCGAGCAGTTCGCGACGTTCGCCGCTGCCGAGTCGGCGTCACGCCGCCCCGGCAGCGAGGCGCTGCTCGAGCGCTTGAGCGAGATGATGCTCGTCGACGCGATCCGGCGGCACGTCGAGCAGTTGCCGGCCGAGACGACGGGATGGCTCGCGGGCTTGCGCGATCGCTACGTCGGCCGCGCGCTGGCGCTGCTGCACGAGCGGCCGGCCGCGCCGTGGACGATCGAGGACTTGAGCAGCCAGGTGGGACTCTCGCGCTCGGCGCTGCACGAGCGGTTCGTGTCGCTGATCGGCCAGCCGCCCGTGCAATACCTGACGAACTGGCGCATGCAACTCGCGTCGCGCCTGCTGCTCGAGGGACGCTCGACGGTCGCGACGGTGGCCGTCGACGTCGGTTACGACTCCGAGGCCGCGTTCGCGCGCGCGTTCAAGCGGCTCGTCGGCATGCCGCCGGCCGCGTGGCGCCGCGCGCACGAGCCTGCCTCGGCACACGCCTGAACGATGCGGCGCTCGACCACTCTCACTCTCGCGGTAGTGTGTGGGCTCGGCATCGCGGCCGCAGCCGCGGCGGACGAAGTCACGATTTCGATCGTCGGCACGAACGATCTGCACGGCCGGCTGTTCACCGACGACGAAGGCCGCGGCGGACTCACCGTGCTCGGCGGCTACGTCGCGAATTTGCGCGCGGCGCGCGCGGCCGACGGCGGCGCCGTGCTCGTGCTCGATGCCGGCGACACGTTCCAGGGCGGCATCGAGTCGAACCTATCGGAAGGCCTCATGGTCGTCGACGCGTACAACGCGATCGGCTACGACGCGCTCGCGGTCGGCAATCACGACTTCGACTACGGGCCCGTCGACCCGCGCGGGCCCGCGGCCGAGTGGCTGCCGCGGCACATTCGCGACGCGGCACCCGGCGACGTGCAGGGCGCGCTGAAGGCGGCCGCGGCGCGCGCTCGCTTTCCGTTCCTCGCGGCGAACATCGTCGAAGCCGCGACCGGCGAGCCGGTGCATTGGCCGAACGTCGTGCCGTCGACGCTCGTCGAGGTCGCCGGAATCCGTGTGGGGCTCATCGGCACGATCACGGAAACCGGTCTGCGCCAGACGCTCGCCGCGCACGTCGTGGGACTCGACACGCGGCCGCTCGCGCCGACGATCGCGGCCGAGGCGCGCGCGCTGCGCGAGCGCGGCGCCGAGGTCGTGGTGCTCGCGACGCACGCCGGGGGCTGGTGCGGCGAGACTGTGGATCCGCACGATCTTTCGTCGTGCGACGACGGCGCGGAGATCTTCAGGCTCGCGCGCGAGCTGCCGCACGGCACGTTGCAGGCGATCGTCGCGGGTCATACGCACGGCACGGTCGCGCACTTCGTCAACGCCGTGCCGATCATCTCCGTGCCGAATTTCGGCGCGCAATTCGGGCGCATGGATCTCGAGTTCGACCGAGCGCGGCGCGCCGTCACGCACGTGCGCATCTACGAGCCGCAGCGCGTTTGCGCGCGAATCGAGCTGCCCAGCGGCGACTGCGCCGTCGCGCCGGCGGGCGTCGCGGCCGAGTACGAAGGCGAGCCGGTCACGCCGAGCGCCGCCGTCGCGGCGGCGATCGAGCCCGAGCTCACGCGCGTGCGCGCGCTGCGCGCCGAGCCGCTCGGAGCCGCGGCCGACGGGCTGATCGGCCGCGCGGCGCCCGAGTCGCCGCTCGGAGATCTCTTCGCCGACGCGCTGCGCTCGGCGGTTCCGGGCGCCGACGCAGCGCTCTCGTACGGCCCGGGCCGCGGCGGCCTGCGCGCGGATCTGCCGAGCGGCGCACTGACGTTCGGCGATGCCTACGACACGTTTCCATTCGACAACCGGGTTCTGCGTGTGACGGTGACGGGCGCGCAGCTCGAACGGGTGCTCGCCGACCAGCTCCCGCAGCTCGTCGACGGGCGACGCGGTCTGTTCGGCGTCTCCGGAATTCGTGTGGCCGTGACGTGCGACGGTGCCGAGCCGCGCGTCCGCGTCACGCGCGACACGGGTAAGGACGTAGCCGCGGACGAGCCGCTGACGCTGGCCGTCGCGGCCTATTCGGCCGGGCGCGCCGCGTGGGCCGCCGTCGAGAACGAGCCCGCCGTGGCCGCGACGGAGCTGCCGCTGCTCGTGCGCGACGCCGTCGCCGCGTGGCTCTCGCAGCGCGGCCGCATCTCCGCGGCCGACTTCGCCGGGCGCTGGCAGCTACCGGCCGAGGGCCCCGGCTGTCGCACCGTGGCGGAGCGGTAGGCCCAAGGACTAAGAAACCGCCGTTCAGTCCAGAATCTGCGTTCGTTTCTCGAGAACGCCCTGCCGCGGCCGCGGAACGGGCGCCAAAAGTTGTCCGGCTTTCGAGGTCTCCCGGCCCGGGTTTTGCATCTTCTCCCGCGTCGGGGTCAGTGGACGAGGGAGGCCCCATGGGTCACCAGCGCTATATGGGCATTTGCGCCGTCGCCGCACTTGCCGCGTACGCTCATGCCGCCAGGGCACAAGAGGACGGCGGACCGTCACGCGGAGGCGGCTTTTGCCTCGGCGAGATCGGCGATCGACGCGTCGACGGCAGCCTGCTCGTCGTAGGCAGATGCACGCTCGCGGGTACCGAAGTGCGAGGCGACGTCACGCTGTTCTCGGGCGGGTCCTTGACCACGCGCGAGGCACGAATCCGCGGCGACCTCGAGGGCAGCCGCGCAAACTTCGTCGATCTCGAGGGCAGCCGCATCGACGGTTCCGTTCAGCTCGATCAGTTCGTCGGCGACGTGAGCAGGATCGAAGAGACCGAGATCCACGGCAACGTCGAGCTGACGGCCAACCGATCCGAGCTCGAGATACTCAACAGCGACTTCAGCGGCGATCTCGTGGCCTCGAGCAACACGGGCGGGCTGCAGATCTCGGGCAACTTCGTCGAGCACGACTTGCGGTGCACGCTCAACTCGCCGGCCCCGACGGGCGTCGGCAATCGCGTCGATGGTGACACCGAAGGGCAATGCGTGAGTCTGGGGGCGAACGCTCCGCCGCCGCCTCCGACGCCGACGCCAACGCCGACGCCGACACCTACGCCCACACCCGCGCCGACGCCGCCGCCCACGTCTTCACCGCCGCCCGTGGCGACGCCGCCACCGGCCGCGCCGCCCACGGCGGAGCTCATCGACGATGGCGGAGCCGGAGCGATGGGCTGGCTGACGGCCCTGCTGTTGCCGCTGCTGTTGCTGAAGCGAAGGCTCGCGCGGGGCTAGCGTCGCGGCACGGCGCCGGGATTGCGTTCGGCGGCATTCCGAGTTCAACATCGGTTGACGATCGCGGCGAGGATTCGCCGGCCGCAACAGGGGGAAGCCATGGATCAAGAGTTGTGCCGCTCACGCACGCTCGCGCAAGCGCTGATCGTGGGCGCTTTCATTTGCATCCTCTGGCCGTCGGCTGAAGCGCTCGCGCAAGAGGATGCCGCGCCGGCCGCCGCCGCCGCCGCGAGCGGCGCAGCACCCGCCGAAACCGCGACGCAATCGCGCCGAGATCGCCGCCGCGCCGCACAACAGCAGACGGCTACAGCCGCCCAAGAGCAGACGGGCACCGCGGCGGCCAAGACCGATGCGGGCACCGATGAGGCCGAAACTGCGGCAACAGAGGAACCCGCAGTCGTCTGCAAGAGCATCAAGCCGCTCGGCACGCGCATGGCGAAGCGCGTCTGCGGCACGCCGGAGCAATGGGCCGCGCTCGAAAAGAAGACGACTGACGCCGCGTCCGACGACCTGCGGCAAGTCCGCGGTGCAGGCGGCGTCATCGCCACGACACCGGGGCCCGCCGCCGGCCCATGAGGCTCGGGCGCTGCGAGCGCTAACGCGCCGGCGCGGCGAGGCGGTACGAGAACTGCAATCGGATTTGGCTTTCCGAGTGCTCCGCGGGCGTGGAATAGAACATCGGCAAGATGTCGCGCCGCGAGTCGATGCGCAGCCACTCGATGCCGCCGCTGAATCGCTCGGTCGGCTCGATGCGATAGCTCAGCGTCCACGCGTCGCCTTCGTCGCCGTAGAACTCGGGCGCGGTGCCTGCGGGGCGTTCGTACGAGAACGTGTCATAGCGCATGGCGAGGCGCTGTGTGGAACCGAGCTTGCGCGTCAGCAAGACAAAGCTCGACGCAAAGTCGTCGTGCACGTGTTCCGAGATCGGCATGCGAGTGCCGTCCGGCAGCGCGGCCGTGAGCCACTGCGTATACCCTTCCATCCACTGCGCGACGAGGCCCAGCTGCGCGGGAAGATCGACTTGCACCGCGAGGTGGTCGAATTCCGTGCCCCAACCCCACTGGCCGTTGGAGAACGAGTAAGGATCCGCGCGATTGTCGTAGCGCGCGAGCTGCACGAGCGCGCGCCGCGCGTAGCGCCACTCGACGCCGGCGTACATGCCCGCCCGATGATCGATCTCGTCGAACGGCTTCAACTTCTGCGGCGGTGCCGTGGTGAACGGCCGCGGCGGAATCGAAAGCTCGTCACTGAAGCGCGTCTGCCGGTCGTGCAACGACCAGCCGCGCCAAAAGAGCAACGTTCCGGCCGGGTCGTTGCCGTAAAACGCCGACGCAAAGCCGCGGATCTCGTGATTGCTGCGGAAACCTTCGAGGCGGCGGCGCAGCGACCATTCGGCGCCGAACGGCCGAATCTCTTCGCCGATCCAGGTGTTGATCGCGGAGCTCGAGTAGGTGAACGGGCTCTGCCAGCCGCGATCGCCGTTCTCGAGCGAGAACGACGGATAGAAGGCGCCGAAGCGTAGTTGCTGCTGGTTGCGCGACTTCGGGATCGGGCGCCAATCGATGACGGCCTCCGTGAAATCGATACCGCCGGAGGCGTCGTCGACATAGTCGGCGACCACGCGCGCGCGCAGCGTCGGAGTAATGCGGCCGTGGTACTCACCGAACAGGCGGAACGCGTTGAAGCCGTCGTCGGTGTAACGCAGCTTGCTGAAGCCGCCTTCGGTCCACGTGCTCAAGTCCGTCGACGCCGATATGTAGCCGGCCGAAGCGCCGAGGTAGAACTCGTTGCGGTCGCTGCGGTCGCTTTGCGCAGAGACGGAGGCTGCAGCCCACGTCGCCGCTAGCGCCGCAGCCGGCCAGGCTCGCGTCAGTATCGTTCCCATGTGAGGCTCGAAACGTTGTGCTCGTGCGGCGGCGACAGCCGGCCCGTGATGCGAATCTCGACCGCGACCGTCTCTTTCCCGACCGTCAGCTGCTGCGTCGGCGGCAACGCCGTCGGCCGCGCGCGAGGCGTCCAGGCTGCGAGGACGTAGTCGTCGCTCGGCACGTCGTTGATCAGCGCGACTCCCTGCTCGTCGGTCTTCGCGAAGTGCGGCGTGTCGACCACGACGATGTAGCCGAGCATGCCGTCGTGGATGTTGCAGCCGAGCACGACGACTCCCGGCCGGTCGAACAGCTGCGGCGGAGCTGCGTCGCCTTTGTACAGAGCGAGCTCGAACGGCTTGGTCTCCGAGAACGAGTAGACGTGATGACTCACCTCGTCGCCGTTCGGGAAGGAGACCTCGGTACCCGTTTGCACGACGAGCAAATGCGGCACGAACTGCATGTGCTCCTGATCCATGGCCGCCTTCGGCACGGTGCCTGCGTGCGAGGCCGCCGCACCGGCGCCATGAGCGACGGGATGCGCAGGCGTCGCGTAGACGGCAACGTCCTCGATCGGCCTGCCGTTCTCGTCGACGACGGAGACTTCGAGCGTCGCCGCCGCCGCATACTCGGTCGACGCGAGAGCCGCGAGCAGCGAGCTCACCCGCAAGGCGAAGCGGACGAAGACCGTCGTGCGCATTGAAGGCTTCGTAATAAGTAAGGAGTCGGGATGTTATGGCGCCGCACGAGCCGCAACCGTGACCGGCCGCACACAACCTTAAGAGAGGTGTACGTAATATCTCCAACTGCATGAAACATTACGGCTTTCGTCACAAAATTCTGATGCTGGCAGTTGCGCTCGTGTTCGTGACGCAACTCGTCATGCTGGTCCCCGTTCTCCGTCTCATCAGCGGCGATTCCGACGCGCAGGCCGATCGCACCGTCGGCCTCGCGGGCACGGTGTTCGAGCAATACATGCGCAACCGTTCGGACAACCAGCTGACGAACGTCGGCTTGATCGCGTCCGACTACCCGTTCAGAACTGTGGTCAGCGCCGGCGACGAGGCCACGATTCGCTCGGTGCTGCGCAACCACGCGGGCCGCGTCAAGGCCAGTGTCGCCGCAGTGCTGAACTTGGACGGGACCGTCAAGGTCGGCGCTACCGTCGACGAGCGCCCGGTGCCCGCGTTTCCGGCCGAGGAATTTGCCGCGATCGAGGACGGTACGCGCCACAGCCTCATGGACATCGGCGGCATCCCGTATCAGACGGTCACCGTGCCGGTCAAAGCGCCGGACACGCGCGCCTACGTCATGCTCGGATTCGCGATCGACTACTCACTGGCCGCGCAGCTGAAGGACCTCACGGGGCTCGACGTCTCGTTCCTGTCCTCGAGCGGTATCGAGCCGCGTGTCTTGACCTCGACGCTGCCCACCGAAGTGAGACACAGCGCGCTCGCCGGCCTCGACGCGCAGCGCACCGACGCGCAGCGCACCGGCACCGGCGCGGACGCGCACGTCTCGCTCGTGCGGCCCTTCACCGAGGACAGCAACGACGTCTACGTCGTGATGCAGCTGTCCCAATCGGTGGCGGCGGCTTCGTACCGCCGCGTCCGCACCTTTCTCTACGCGATCACGGGCTTGTCCCTGCTGCTCGCCATCAGCGGGTCGTTCTGGCTCGCGAAGACCGTGACGCGGCCCGTGCACGACCTCGCCGAGGCCGCGCGCCGCATGCGCGAAGGCGTCTACAACGAGCCGATCAACATCCGCACGACCGACGAGTTCGGCGAGCTCGCCGGCAGCTTCAACGCGATGCAGGAAGCGATCGCGGACCGCGAGCGGCGCATCGTTCATCAGGCGCATCACGACTCGCTGTCCGGACTGCCGAACCGCGAGGCCGTCGTCGCACATCTGCGCGACGCCATCGAGCGGCACGACAAGCTCGCCGTCGTGAGCTTGGGGCTCGACCGTATCAACGGCATCGTGTCGTCACTCGGCCACCGCGCCGGCGACGAGGTCGTCAAGCTCGCGGCCGGAACGCTGCGCAGCCGGCTCCGCGACACGGAAGTGCTCGGCCACTTGAGCGCGCACGAGTTCGTCATCGGCTTGCCGGGACGTGACGCGCGCGAAGCCGTCGAGTGGATCGAGTTCCAGGCCGACGCGCTGCGTGCCGGCGTGCGCGTGTCGAACGCGAACATCTCGCTGCAAGCCACGGGCGGCGTCGCCTGCTATCCCGAGCACAGCGAGGACGCCGCGGAGCTCTGCCGCCGCGCGTCGAGCGCGCGAAGCGAGGCGCTCGCGCGCCATCAAACGGCGGCCATCTACCGCTTGGGGCAGGACGACCGCTCGCTGCAGCAGATCAGGATCGTCGGCGACCTTCCGCGCGCGTTGCGCGAAGGCGAGCTGCGGCTCTACATGCAGCCGAAGCTCGACCTCACGACGGGGGAGATTTACGGCGCCGAGGCGCTCGTTCGCTGGCAGCATCACGAGCTCGGGCTGCTGTTTCCCGACGCGTTCATATCCGCGGTCGAGCAGGCCGGCAGCATCGCGCACTTGACGCGCTGGGTGCTGCGCGAAGCCATCGCCCGCTGCGCGGCGTGGCGCAATCAGGGCGTGATTCTCAGCGTCGCAGTCAACATCTCCGTCGACGATCTCACCGACGAGTACTTGCCCTACTTCCTGCTCGAGCTGATGCAGAAGCACCATCTCGCGCCACACATGTTGACGCTCGAAGTGACGGAGAGCGCGATCATGCACAACGTGCAGAAGTCGTTGGCCGTCGTGAACTGCATCCACGAGCTGGGGTTCCGCTTGGCGATCGACGACTTCGGCACCGGCCACTCGGCGCTATCGCAACTGAAGCGCTTGCCCGTCGACGAGCTGAAGATCGACAAAGCGTTCGTGACACGCACCGACGACGCAAAAGACGACGCGATCCTGCGCGCGACGATCGACCTCGCGCATCAGCTCGGCCTCACCATCGTCGCGGAGGGCGTCGAAGACGATGCGACGATGTCGCGGCTCAAGGCAATGGGGTGCGAGCACGCGCAAGGCTATGGCATCGGCAAGCCGATGCCGCAGGAGCAACTCCTGTCGTGGCTCACGCAGCGACGCAGCGGCGGTCGCTCGAGCGTCGTCGCGTTGCCGCTCTCCGGCGGCGAGCCGGCGATCGGCCGAAGCTGAGCCCCTACCTGCGCGGCCGTGCTACGGCCACTGCTCGCAGAACGCGCGGTGCAGCGTTAGCTCGGCGCTGACTTCGCTGAGGCGCGCGAGCTCGGACTTGCGTACACCGGACTCCACGGCGGTAACTCGTACACGGCGGCCGTCGACGCCGAACTTCAGGCGCCACTCTTTGACGCACAGCGAGAAGCCGATGCGCTCGCGGCGAATGCGCCGATAGGGATGCGGCTCGGGCCCGAGCGCGAGCGTCGCCGTTGCGCGTGCGCGCAGCGGCAAGCCAGTCCGCGCTTCGACCCAAGCTGCTTGCTCCGAGGCGACGTCGTCGAAGACCACGTCGAACTCCGGAATCGGATCGCGCGGCGCGTCCGCGCTCGTGAGCCACCCGCCCCCTGCGTCGGCGATCGCGTCCGTGTAGGCCACGTATGGCTTGATGTCGAGCACCGGCGTGCCGTCGAGCATGTCGACGTCGCTGACGTGCAGTGTGAGACCGTCGACGCGCTCGAGCTTGACGGCGGAGAGCCCCAGCGGGTTCGGCCGATGCGGCGAGCGCGTCGCGAACACGCCCTTGCGGCCCGAACGGCTGCGCGGCGGCAGCACTTTGGGCCGCCAGCCTTCGTTGCGATCGAACCAGAATAGGACCCAGATGTACTGCCACTCGGCGAGGTTCGAGAGCGCGTGCTCGAAGTTGCGCGCGGGTAAGAGCTCGATGCTCCCGACGACGCCGCCACCGGCACGCGGCTGACGCGAGGCCTCGACTTTCGTCGCGAGCGCCGTGTGCACATAGCCGATCGGCTCGAGCACGTGCTACTTGGTGGTCGCCGCCGCGGGGGCTCCTTGCTCGTTCATTGTTTCCCCCGCACACGCCTCTGAATCGACATGTTACCGGAGGCGGTTTGACTGGCATGACAAATGCACGGTTTTCCGCCTCGACAAACCCAGGGAGTGGGCTCATGAGGGCATCGTTGAGAATCGCCGCTCTAGCCACCGCGGCGCTGGTATCGGGAGTGGCTTCGGCGACACAGATCGTCGTCGGCGAGTCGAGGCTGGTGATCGATGTCGAATTTTGGGGCCGAGCTCGAATCGTCACGTCGGATAAGGAGGGAGGCAACGAGACCGTCACCTTTGGCGATCCGGTCCGCGGCAAGTTCCGAATCTTTGCGGACGACGCTCCGCCGCCGCGGCCTGACCTGAGCTCTACCCCGCCTTCCACGAGGTACGGTCAGCCGAGCGAAGGGGCGCCGCCAACCCGGGCGGATTTCGTCACGAGCCGGTGGCTTTCACCGTTTCCGAAGAGCGCAATATCGGCCGGCATTACGCACGATGTGGCGCCATTCCCCGGCAGCGTTGCGAACGACTATGTCGTGCTCGCCGACCGCGTACGGTTCGGGTCGGACGCCCTCCAGGACCATTTCCAGATCGCGGACCGGTTCAGCCCGAGCTCGCTCGAGGACACGCGCTCTGGCGAGTTCCTGCTGATGAACCTGACGGCACCGCTCGACTTCATTCAAGGCACCGGGCTAGACCAAGAGTTCGAGCTCGATGATCTGCAAGAGACGGTCGGCAGTCCGGCTGGGGGCTTTTTCCGAGCCAGGGTCGGCGACGTGGTCGAGTTCTTCGAGTTCGCCGTCGATCGAATACGCGTACGCCCGCGCGTCTGTAAGCCGTAGGCAGCCCGGGGCCCGCAGCGGCCGGCCGCGGCACCCGTCGTAGGGCATCGTTCCGGCCCACTGGCGGGACGAAGATGCCGCTACACTGTCCCTCGAGACCGAAATGTCGAGGGGGAAGTCCATGCGGTTTCGCCGGTTGGTTCGCGCTTCGACGCTAGGCGCTCTGACGAGCGTGTCGTTGTGGTTCGTCGCGCCTGCCACGGCCCAGCAGGGCTCTGCGCTCGCAGGGAAAGTCACGTCCGCCGCCGACGGCGCGATGGAAGGCGTGCTCGTCAGCGCGAAGCGCGAAGGCTCGAACAAGACCGTCACGGTCGTGAGCCACGCGGACGGCCGCTACTCGTTCCCGAGTGAGCGCCTCGAGGCCGGCCGCTATGCGGTCACCGTTCGCGCCGTGAAGTACGTGCTGCCGAAGCACGCCGCGACCGTCGAGATTGCAGCCGGCAAGTCGGCGCAGCTCGATCTCGAGCTCACCGGCGCCAATCCGCTCGAGCTCGCGTTGCAAATGACGGACCCCGAATGGCTCGCGAGCTATCCCATCGACGACCGCACGAAGTGGGAGCTGTTCCGCGATTGCAGCCGCTGCCACACGCTGCGCCGGCCGTCGATGTCGACCTACAACGCAGAGCAGCTCTCGTGGGTGCTCATGCGTATGGTCTATTCGGCGGGCAGCTCGCCGATGCGCTTCCAGCTGCCGGCCAACATGACTCCGACCTGGGGCCGTGCCGAGGGCGGCGTGCCGTCCGCGTTGCAGAAGCGCCAAGCGGAAGCCGTCGCGTCGATCAACTTGCGGAGCGGCATGTGGAGCTACGAGCTGAAGACCGTGCCGCGGCCAAAAGGCAAGGAGACCGACGTCGTCTATACGACCTGGGACCTGCCGGCGACGGCGCGGCCGCACGACACGCGCATCGCGGCCGACGGCATGATCTGGTTCAACCACTTCAACGACAACGCGATCGGCCGGCTCGATCCGAAAACCGGCGACGTCAAGGAATGGCACTGGCCGTATCGCGCCAAAGAAGACTCGTTCCAGCCGACGGGCGCGCGCACGCTGATGGGCCCCGATGCTCAAGGTCGGTGGTATATCGGCAATCAGGCGCAGAGCGGCGTGGTCGTCTTCGATCCGAAGACCGAGCAATTCGAGTTTCACGACCCACCCGGCGGCGGCGAGATGATCGACGTATCGGGCGCGCGCGTCGACAACAAGGCCTGGCGCGCCGTCGCGGGCCCCGTGGCCGGCGGCGGCGTCTATCAGATCGATCTCACGACGTGGCAGCACGCCGAGATCAAGGGCACGAACGAGAAGCCGCTTTACGCTTACGACATCGCGGCGGATTCGCGCAACAACGTCTACGGCAGCGCACGCAACGCGCCCTATGTCTGGCGCGTCGACGCGAAGACGCATGCGGTGCAGTACTTCGACATTCCCGAGCAACCGCGCGGCGCGGGCTCGTTCGGCACCGGCATGAGGCGCGGCATCACGGACTCGCAAGATCGGCTCTGGTGGGGCGGCTACGACGGCGGCTTCGTCGGCCTGCTCGACCCGCGCAAGCCGAAAGGCCAGGAGATGAAGCTCTACGCCGTACCGTTCCCGTACTTCTTCCCGTACGACGCGCACTACGACGAGCAGGGCTACACGTGGACGGCCGGCATCTACGCCGACCGCGTCGCGCGCATGAACGTCGAGACCGGCGAATGGAATTTCTATCTGTTGCCGTTCGAAGCGAACGTCCGCGACATCAATCTGAAGCCCGCTGCGCGTGACGGCCTGTCGGGCCTGTGGATCGGCCATACGCATCAGGCGATGATCACGCTCGTCGAGCCGCTCGCGCGTTGATCGCGCATAACCCGAGCGTGTAGCACGCGAGCAACGCGCCGCGCGGCGACGCCGCGCCGTTGAACCTTCCCCTGTTGTGCCTGGGACTTAACCCGGAACGTCACAGTGGGAAAACGACATGCGAGCGATCGAGTTGCGGCGCGCAGCGGTGCGCTATCTCAGTCCCGTCGTCTGCTGCACGCTCGCGGCGTGCGGCTCGGGCGACGGGTTCGTAGGCAGCGGCGGCGTCGTCGGGCCGCTCGAGCCGAACTTCAACTCGATTCAGACGAACGTCTTCGACGCGTACTGCGTCCACTGCCACTCGGGTGCGAATGCGCCGGCGCAGTTACGGCTCGACCCCGCGAACAGCTACGCGAATCTCGTCGGGGTTCCGTCCCTCGAGCAGGGGAGCGTGCGGCGCGTCGCGCCCGGCGACGCAAACAATAGCTACATCATTCAGAAGCTCGAAGGCACGGCCCCAGTCGGCGCGCGCATGCCGGCGGGACTGCCGCCCTTGCCGCAAAGCGACATCAACGTCATCCGCCAGTGGATCGGCGACGGCGCTCTGCCGGTTTCCGGGTCGTCCGGCCCGATCCGCGTGACCGCGCTGTCGCCGGAGCCGAGCTCGACCGACGCCGATCTGCCGACCTCCGTCGCGGTCGCGTTCGACCGCGAGCTCAACGCACCGTCCGTCAACGCGGCGTCGTTCAAATTGGTACGCAGCGGCCCGGACGGGTTGCTCGGCACGGTCGACGACGTCGAGATCACGCCGGCGTCAGTGATCGTTCCGAGCGCGAACCCGCGCTCGGCCGTCATGGACTTGAAGGGCGTGCCCAACGTCGCGGATCGCTACGGCATCACGCTGCTCGGTACCGGCGGCGCCGCGATCCTAGACTTGAGCGGCCACGCGCTCGACGGCGAGGGCGACGGAGTCGCCGGCGGCGACTTCACGGCGACGTTCCGTGTCGAGCGGTAGGGGAAACTCATGAAGGACTCATGGCTAGCACTCGTGGTCGCGTCGCTGCTCCCACTGTTCGCACTCTTGCCCGGTCGCGCGGCGGCGGAGCCCTACCTCGCCGTCGAAGCGGGCCTGAAGTGCTCGAACTGCCACGTCAATCCGACCGGCGGCGGGAAACGCAACGCGTTCGGCACGCTTTACGCGCGCAACCAGGTCTCCGCGCACGCCATCGATCTCGCCGAGGGCCGCAAGCCGTGGACCGGCGATCTCTCGACGCGCTGGGTCGGCGTCGGCGCCGACTATCGCGGCGGCTACGAGTCCGTCGACCTCCCGGGGCAAGAGAATCAGTCCGAATGGGAAACGACGCGCTCTACGCTCTACGCGGAAGTCCGCCTGCTGCCGCAGCTGTTGTCGCTGTATGCCGATTACAAGCTGTCACCGGATAACTCCGAGACGCGCGAGGCTTATGTTCTGCTGAAGCCGCTGCAAGGAAAAGTCACGGTCAAAGCGGGTCAGATGTTCTTGCCTTTCGGTCTCAGGCTCGAGGATGACGACACGTTCGTGCGGCAATCGACGGGCGTGAATTTCCTGACGCCCGACGACGGAGTCGAGGTCGGGCTCGAGCTCGCGAAATGGTCCACGCAGGTCGCCGTCATCGACGGAGAATCGGGCGCCGACGACACGATCAGCGCCTCAGCCGTGTACGTGCAGCCGAAATGGCGGCTCGGCGCGAGCCTCAACACGAGCGAGGATGCCTTCGGCAGCCGCGACATGCAGAGCATCTTCGGCGGCTTGAAGACCGGCCCGATCTCTTGGCTCGCGGAAGTGAGCTTCATCACCGATGATCAGCCCGCCGGCGACAACGACTCGTACGCAACGCTGCTCGAAGGCAACTGGCGCCTGCGCAAGGGCCACAACCTAAAAGTCGGCTACGAGTTCCTCGAGCCGAACGAGGACCGCGACGAGGACCAGCAGGAACGCTACAGCCTCGTCTACGAGTACAACCCGGTTCAGTTCATGCAGGGCCGGGTCGGCGTGCGCCGTTACAACGGCATTCCGAACATCCCGGCGAGCAACCGCGACGAGCTGTTCGGCGAGCTACACGTGTACTTCTGAGGTGCCCCTTACCGGCCGAAGTTCATGTTGACTCCGACCGAGACGCGGCGACCTCGGGTCTCGCCCGTGTTACCAAGGCCGGTGCCGGACGAGAAGTTGGTGCTGAACACCCCCAGATTCTCTTCCGGACGCTCGTCGAGCAAGTTGTTGAGGTTCAGGGTCAAGTTGACGTTGCCGCTGCCGGTGTCGAATCGATAGCCGAATCGTGCGTCGACGACGTTCTCGGCGGCGATCTCGTTGTCCGCCACGTCCCATCGCGTGCTGGTGCCGTTGAAGTTCCAGTTCGCGTTGGCCAGTTGGTCTTGGGTCCAGCGCCAGGAGAGCGCAAAGGACATCCGCTCCTTGAAGTAGCTGCCCTGGATCCACGAGCTCCACTTCGGCAGTCCGAAGGTGCCGGCCAGCCGGGTCACGGCACCGGTCGAGCTGATGTTGTTGCGCTCGTCGAGCAAAGTGGCGAGGAAACGTACGCCGACGTCGCCACCGCCGAAGAAATTCACTCCGCGCCGATAGTTGACCTCGAGGTCGACGCCCGTGGCCTCGACAGCGGCTTGGTTGTAGTACGGAACGCCGATCAGCGAGACCGTGTTGGTGCCGCCGGGGGTGACGGGCGCACCCTCGCGGGTAATCAGCGAGCACAGGAACGGCTCGTTTTCCTGATAACAGCCGTTGATGACGGTCTGCGCCGTGACTTGCTGGATGTTGTCCTTGATAACGACTTCGTACCAGTCCACGGAAAGACTGAGACCGCTGAGCTCTGTGGGTTGGTAGACGAAGCCGAGGGTCTTGGTCTTGCCGATCTCCGGCTTGATGTCGGGCGATCCGTTCGAGTATTGCGTGGCGGTGTACGGAGGGGGAACCGGGTTGATCCCGAGGTCATTGAAAGGAGTCGAGAACCCGCCCGTGCGGTCGAACTTCTCACCCATCGTTGCGGCGCGAACGTCCTGCGACACCGTCGTGCGCATGCGTAACGAGTCGATGATTGCCCAGTCCAAGCCTCCCTTCCAGGATTGCACTTGCCCGGCACCCGAGTAGTCGGCCCAGCGCATGGCCGCCGAGAAGTTCAACTGCTGTGCTCCCGGCCGATCGTTGATGAGCGGAACCAGAAACTCGGTGAAGGCCTCCTTCACGTCTTGCTCGCCGCGCGCGAACGGCACGTTGGAGAACTGAATCTCGACGGAGTTTCCCGACGCGAGCGCGCCGCCCGGCACGCCGCGAACGCCGTATTGAGCGGTGTTGGCCGGCGTGCTCGCCATGACCGGACGATACCGCGGATCGGCATTGACGTTGCCGCCGGGACCGACTTCTACGACCTGCGTGAAGGACTCCTTACGAAAGCCGGCACCGTATGCCATCGTGATCGGGCCGGCCCAGCCGTCGGCGAGCCGGCCGTCCGCCGAGATTTCCCAGACGTCCTGCTGGATGTCGATGACGCGGCGCTTGTTCTCACCCGAGATATAGTCGTGCGAGATCGACTCGGTCGCCGACAGGAAACCGTCGGCGTGCATCGGCACGCCCGGCTCGAAACCCGTGACCCAGTCGATCGCGGCCTGAGACGCGCGGCCGCGCCCGAACAGATTCAACGGCACGCAGTCCTGATAGATCGGAGTGCCGTTGGCAGCCGAGACCACCGAGACATTGCAGCGAGGACCAGACGGCGTGTTGACGACGTCAACCGCGAGGTAGATGCGGTCGAGCCGGATGCCGCCGTGCTGAACCGCGTCGACGTCTGTCTGGCCCGCTTGGTAGTACCCTCTGAGCACCCACTCGCGGTTGCCGAAAAAGCCGTCCCCGTCGAAGTCGTACGTGAATCCGCCCGTGAGCGAATCGGTCTCGGTGACC
>Ga0207708_10001649_pt1 | contig 16609 bp, 15 predicted proteins | sample KBSK5101metaG_FD_184340 | JGI IMG/M metagenome (GOLD analysis project Ga0207708, IMG submission 184340) | Corn, switchgrass and miscanthus rhizosphere microbial communities from Kellogg Biological Station, Michigan, USA - KBS K5-10-1 metaG... | ecosystem: Host-associated > Plants > Roots >...
GTCGACTCTGCTGACATTTCCGCGTCGAGCATGCCGTCGATGCTGCCCTTCACCGACGAGGATTTCGCCCAACCTTGGGAGCAATGCAAACTACTACTCCCCTGCCTGGAGAGAGCCAAGGTCGACAGCGGATTCAACGGGATCTTCTCGTTCACCCCGGACGGTGGCCCCCTGATCGGCGAGTCTTCAGACGTCGCAGGGTTCTGGATCGCCGAGGCCGTGTGGGTCACCCACTCGGCCGGTGTCGCACGTGCCGCCGCGCAGCTGCTGGTCGACGGACGCAGCGACACCGACTTGCACGACTGCGATGTACACCGCTTCGAAGAGATTCAGCTCGCACCGGACTACGTCAGCGAGACGTCCCAGCAGAACTTCATCGAGGTCTACGACATCCTGCATCCGCTCCAGCCCCGACTGTCGCCGCGTGATTTGCGGGTCAGTCCCTTTCACGTAAGCCAGAAGGAGCTTGGCGCGGTGTTCCTGGAGAGCGGCGGTTGGGAGCGTCCGCATTGGTACGAGGCCAATGCGGGCCTGGTTCAACAACTTCCGCCGGAGTGGGCACCACCTGCTCGCGACGCGTGGGCCGCACAGTTTCACTCGCCGATCGCGGCGGCCGAGGCGTGGCGCACCCGGACATCGGTTGCGATGTACGATATGACGCCGCTCAAGCGGCTCGAGATCATCGGGCCCGGCGCCCTGCCGCTGCTGCAGCGCCTGACCACCGGCATGATGGACAAGTCCGTCGGTTCGGTGACGTACACGCTTCTCCTCGACGAAGCGGGCGGCGTCCGCAGCGACCTCACCGTCGCCCGCCTTGCCGACGACCGTTTCCAGGTTGGCGCGAACGGCAACATCGATCTTGACTACTTCCGTCGACAGGGGTCTGCGGGCGACAGTGTGCAGGTCCGCGATATCACCGGGGCGACCTGCTGCATCGGCCTGTGGGGTCCGCGTGCACGCGACGTGGTCCTGGCCCTCAGCCGCGACGACTTCTCGAACGAGAACTTCAAATACTTCCGCACGAAACCTGTACGGATCGCTGGTGTTCCGGTCACGGCCATGCGGCTGTCGTATGTCGGCGAACTGGGATGGGAGCTTTACACGAGCGCCGAGTACGGGCTGCGCCTCTGGGATGTGCTGTGGGCAGAAGGCCAGAAGCACGATGTGATCGCCGCGGGGCGGGCAGCCTTCAACAGCCTGCGCATCGAGAAGGGCTATCGCTCGTGGGGGACGGACATGACGACCGAACACAACCCCTATGAGGCCGGCCTTGGCTTCGCCGTGTCCGCCAAGAAGACGGGCTTCGTCGGGCACGAGGCGCTACAAGGCATTTCACCTTCCACGATCGAGCGGCGCCTCGCGACTGTGGTCATCGATGACGGCGTGTCAGTGGTGATGGGAAACGAGCCCGTCCTCCTCGGCGACAAGCCAGTGGGCTATGTCACCAGCGCGGCTTTCGGCCACACCGTTGGTGCGCCGGTGGCCTACGCCTGGCTGCCGGCCTCCGCAACCGAAGGCACCAGGATCGAGATCCAGTACTTCGACCGGCGTGTCGCGGCCACCGTGGCAGCCGAACCGCTCATCGACCCCGAGATGAAGCGGATCAGAGCCTAGCGCCACCGTCCAGCTCGAAAGTTCCGTTGGTGACCACACGCTCGATGCGCAAGCTCACAGCACGACCACCGAACGGAGCACCTCGCCGCGGTGCATGGTCGCGAACGCGTCCTCGACCTGGTCGAGCTTGATGCGCTCGCTGACGAACTTGTCCAGCGGCAGCCGACCCTGCTGGTAAAGGTCGACCAGCGCCGGGAAATCCCGCTCGGGCAGGCAATCGCCGTACCACGACGACTTCAAAGATCCACCGCGGGAAAAGAAATCGATCAGCGGCATTTCCAACGTCATGTCGGGCGTCGGCACGCCGACCAGCACGACGGTGCCTGCAAGGTCGCGCGCATGAAACGCCTGCTTCCACGTCTCCGGGCGGCCGACCGCGTCGACGACGACGTCGGCACCGAAGCCGTCAGTCAGTTCCTGCACCGCCTTCACCGCATCCACCTTCGACGCGTCGATCGTGTGAGTGGCACCCAATTCGGTTGCCATCTGCAGCTTTTTGGGGTCGCGGTCGATGGCGATGATCGGTGACGCGCCAGCCAGCCGAGCCCCGGCGATCGCGGCATTGCCGACGCCCCCGCAGCCGATCACCGCGACAGAATCACCACGTGAGACATTGCCGGTGTTCACGACCGCGCCGAGACCGGCCATCACACCGCAGCCGAGCAGACCGACGACCGCGGGGTCGGCGTTCGGGTCGACCTTCGTGCATTGTCCCTCGTGCACAAGGGTTTTGTCGGCGAATGCGCCGATGCCGAGCGCGGGTGTGAGCTCCGTACCGTCGGTCAGCGTCATCGGCCGGCTGGCGTTGAAGGTGTCGAAGCAATACCACGGCCGTCCGCGCCGACACGCCCGGCAGCGGCCGCAGACCGCCCGCCAGTTCAGCACGACGAAGTCGCCGACCTCGACGTGGGTGACCGCGTTCCCGGCCGACTCGACCACACCAGCGGCCTCATGACCGAGCAGGAACGGGAATTCGTCGTTGATCCCGCCGTCCCGGTAGGTCAGATCGGTGTGGCACACGCCGCACGCCTGGATGCGCACAACCACGTCGTGAGGGCCTGGGTCGGGGATGACGATGTCGACCAACTCGACAGGAGCGCCCTTGCTGCGGGCGATGACACCCTGAACCTGCTGTGGCATGCGAAGACCTCTCTGGATTGTGGATAGGGGGTGGAGCGAGTGTTGTGGGAACTGCGTGACTAGGGCGTCAGAGCGCCAGGCACAGCCGGTATGCGTCGAACACCGCTGCGTGAATGTTGCGGCTGGCCACCGCATCACCGATGCGGAACAACTGATAGCGGCCGTCCGGATTGCGCTGCACCTGCTGCTCGCGCAGGTCGAGTAGCGCCTGCTGGTCGACTTCACCGAGATTCGTTGACCCCGGCACCAGCGAGAAGTACAGCTCGTCCGACGGCAGCGTGCCGTGCTCGACGACGACCTGATCGACGATGCGTTGCCGAGTGACGTGTGCGTACTCGTTGTACAGGTCGACCTCCAGCCGCCCGTCCTTGCGGCGTACCGCGGTCAGCCGCTCGTTGAGCGTAATGCGCACGTCGTGCTCGGCGAACACCTTGAAGTAGCCGGGGTAGTTCACCCCGCCGACGTCAGGGGCCAATATCCGCTCCGGCGTGACGAATTCGATGTTCGCGCCCGCGCGGGCCAGTACCTCTGCGGCGTCCAGGCCAGGGTGCTGACCGTTGTCGTCGTAGAGCAGTAAGTCACCCTTCGGCCGGAACGAGCCACTCAGCACGTCCCAGCCGTCGGAAACGAGTTCGGCTCCTTCGCTGAGGAATTCGGTGTTCGGCACGCCACCGGTGGCGATCATGACAAGGTCGGGTTCCTCGGCGAGCACTTCGTCGGCCTCGGCATAGGTGTTGTACCGGATGTCGACGTCGAGGTGTTTGCACTCGGCCAGTCGCCAGTCGATGATCCCGATCAAGTCGCGCCGTCGCGGCGACGAGGACGCGAGCCGGATCTGGCCGCCTGCGGCATCGCTGGCTTCCAGCACGACCACACGATGTCCGCGGAGGCCGAGGACCCGCGCCGCCTCCAGGCCGGCAGGCCCGGCGCCGACGACAACGGCCCTACGCCGCGTCCCAATGGCCGCGGATACGTGGTGGGGCAGCCGGTCTTCACGACCCGTCGCAGGGTTGTGAATGCACTTGGCGTCGCGTGCCTGGTAGATCTCGTCAAGGCAGAGGCTGGCGCCCACGCACGGCCGGATCCGATCCTCTTCTCCCGCTTCGATTTTCGCGACGATATGCGGGTCGGCGATGTGCGCACGGGTCATCCCGACCAAGTCGAGCAGGCCGTCTCTGATGGCGTGCCGGGCGGTGGCCACATCGTTGATCCGGGAGGCGTGCATCACTGGCACACCCACCTGGCGTTTGATTTCGCCTGCGAACTCCAGATGCGGCGCAACCGGTGTGCCCATCGGCGGGATGACCCGGGACAACGCCTCGTCGCTCCCCATGTATCCCCGGATGATGCTGATGAAGTCGATGCCCTCGGCGACGACCCGATGCGCAATCGCGAGCGCCTCCTCGCGGCCGAGCCCCCCCGGCATCTCCTCGTCGAAGGACATCCGGATGCCGACGGCGAAGTCGGGACCTGCCGCCTCACGGACCGCCCGAATCACCCGAAGCGGGAAGCGCATCCGGTCCTCGAGGCTGCCACCGAACTCGTCGTCGCGGTGATTGGTCAGCGGAGACCAGAACGCGTCGAGCAGGTGGGTGTAGGCCTCGATTTCGACCCCGTCCAGGCCGGCCTCCCGGCATCGGGCCGTGGCGTCGGCGTACGCCCGCACGATGCGATCCATGTCCCATTCCTCGGCCACTTTCGGGAAGGCTCGGTGCGCCGGTTCGCGTAGCGCGGAGGGATAGACCACCGGCAGCCAGTCACCGTCGTAGTTGCTCGTCCTTCGGCCAAGGTGGGTGATCTGGCACATCACTGCCGTGCCGTGCTCGTGCACACCGTAGGCCAGTTCCCTCAGCCACGGCACGATCTCGTCCTTGTATACATGGAGATTGCCGAAAGCGGCGGGGCTGTCTGGTGCGACGACCGCGGACCCACCCATCATCGTCAGGCCGATGCCGCCCTTCGCCTTCTCCTCGTGGTAGAGGCGATACCGGTCCTTGGGCATCCCGTCTTCGGTGTACGACGGCTCGTGCGAGGTACTGACCACGCGGTTACGCAGCGTGAGGTTCTTCAACTCGAACGGCTGCAACAACGGGTCGATGAGCTGGCGATTCATGGGCACTGCCTCTATCACATCAAGTCGTGGAAATCGGACAAATTTGCGAGCACATCAGAGCGTCGGTTGCTCCGGTAAGTACTCCTCGGCGGCGTCGAGCAGCCAATCGGCGAGGTACCGGGCGAACGACGAGCGAACCAGGATTCGGTGCTCGGCACCGCTGCCGTCGACGGCCAACAGAATCACGCCCGTCTGCCCGAGCGTGGTCTGCGCGGCCGCTCCCCCGCCGAACACGCTGGGGTGCAGATCGAGCGCGCAGCCCTTGCCAAGGACGTCGCGGCTACGCGAGCCGGTCACTCTTAGCGTGGTGCGCTGGCCCGACACGTCGACCGCCGCGCCACCATACGACGAAACGACATCGCGCAGTCGCGCTTCCAGCTCGGGCCCGGTCAGCGAGCTTCCGGTAACCAGCCACTCGTCGGGGCCCAGCCAGATCACCACTGTGTCACCGCTTTTGGCGTAGGTACTGGGCGTGGTCGGCAGCTCGACGCCGAGCAGACTCGCCACGGCGGCTGCACCGGGACCGGATGGGTCGACGCGGAGTTCGACCATCGTGATGAACGGTTCCTCGACGATCGTCACCGCATCGGGCAGTTGTGCGAACCGTTTGGCCCACGGCTGCAGCGGGCTGATGCGTTCCAAGGTGTCAGCCATCGCGGCGCGCTCCTTCCGGGTCGACCAGCACCGAGCCGGTCACCTCGACGGGGATCAGCGTCCCCTCTACGGGCACATGCAGGGTCTCGCCGATGCGCGACTGACCTGACCTGACCAGCGCGAGCGCGAACGTGCGGCCCAGCTCGGCGCTGCGATAGCTCGAGGTGACATGCCCGAGCATCGGAACCGGTGGCGGCGGTAGCGCGTCGTCGGTGCAGAACTCGACGATCTGCGAACCCTCCGGCAGCCGGGTGACACGGTCAACGGGCAACAGCCCAACGAGCTGTTTGCGCAACGGATTCTGGTTCTCAACGCGGCTGAACGAGCGCTTGCCGATGAAGTCGGGCTTCTTCTTCGACACCGCCCACGCCATCCCGAGATCTTGCGGGGTCACGGTGCCGTCGGTGTCCTGCCCGATGATCGGATAGCCCTTCTCGGCGCGCAGCACGTGCATCGTCTCGGTGCCGTACGGGGTGATGCCGTATCGGTCGCCCGCGGCCATCAGCCGATCCCACACCGCAGGTGCGTGCCACCAATTGACGTTGACCTCGTACGCGAGTTCACCGGAGAAGCTGACCCGCGCCAACCGCACAGGCACCCCGTCGAGCGTGGTCTCACGCCACGTCATGAACGGGAAGGCCTCGTTGGTGACGTCCACCTCACCGAACACGGCACCGATCACATCCCGGGACCGCGGCCCGACCACGGGGAACGTGGCCAAGTGATCGGTCACCGAGGCAAGCGACACCTGCAGCTGCGGCCATTCGGTCTGCAGCCACTCCTCCATCCAGTCAAGGATTTTCGCCGCCCCGCCGGTCGTGGTGTACACCAGGAACCGGTCCTCGGCGAGCCGCATCACCGTGCCGTCGTCGATCACCATTCCGTCGACACCGCACATCACGCCGTAGCGGACAGCGCCGACCTTCAGGCTGCTCATCAGGTTGGTGTAAATGCGGTCCAACAGCTCGGCGGCATCGCGGCCCTGCACGTCGATCTTGCCGAGTGTCGAGCCGTCGAGAATGCCGACACCGCCTCGCACAGCGGCACATTCGCGCAACACCGCATCATCCATGCTTTCCAGGGCGGACTCGCCCCCCAGGGGGTAGTAGCGCGGACGCTTCCACTGTCCGACGTCTTCGAACACCGCACCTTTGGCGACATGCCAGTCATGCAGCGCCGTGGTGCGTTCCGGATCGAACAAGGCGCCGCGGTCGCGGCCCGCCAGCGCGGCGAACGCGACGGGTGTGTAGGGCGGACGAAATGTGGTGGTGCCCATCTTCTCGATGGGCACGCCGAGCAATTCGGCGGTGATGCCGGAGGCGATCACCCCGGACGTCTTGCCCTGATCGTGCGCCGTGCCGATGGTCGTGTAGCGCTTGATGTGTTCCACCGACCGCATCCCCGCGCCGACCGCGCGTGCCACGTCGGCGACCGTGGCGTCGCGCTGGACGTCGACGAACTGATCCTGCTCGCGACCACCCGGCACCCGCCACAACACCAGGCCCGGACTGGCTTCGACGACGGCAACCTCGGGCAGCGAAATCGATTCCGCCGGCGACACACCCAGCTCGGCCAGCGCCGCTTCGCCGGCGTCCCGGCCTTCGCGCAAGCACCCTGCCAGGTCCATGACACCGTTGGCCGCACCCGCTACGCTCGCGCCCGCGAGGTGCTCACCAGGCACGAAGCCGCCGAGCGTCGAGTCGTAGCGCAGCACGCCACGCGCCTGACTGAACAGGTGCACGGCCGGGTTCCAGCCGCCACTGACAAGCAGCGTGTCACACGGAACAGCCTCGCCGGCACCGACATTCGCTCCGTCGAGGTCGGCGACCAAGGCATCGGTGATGCGGTCGTCGCCGCGAGTGCCCGCGACCACGGCGCCGGTGCGCACCGGCATGTCGCGCCGGTCGCACTCGCGCCTCAGCGCCTCGGACAACCGCTGGCGCGCGTCCACCACCATCTCGATCTGCATACCGGAGTCGGCAAGGTCGAACGCCGCAGCATAGGCGCTGTCGTTGGTGGTGAACACCACCGCCGTGCGTCCGACCATCACCCCGTAGCGGTGCAGGAACGTTCTCGCGCTGTGCGCCAGCATGATTCCCGGCCGGTCGTTGTCGGCGAACACAATCGGGCGTTCATGCGCGCCGGTCGCGATAAGCACGTGCCGGGCGCGGATGCGCCATACCCGCTGCCGGGACAGCCGCGTGGGCGCGGCGTTGCCGAGGTGGTCGGTGCGCCGCTCAAGGGCAAGCACGAATCCGTCGTCGTAGTGACCGAACGCGGTGGTGCGCTGCAGATGCCGGACCTCGGCGTAGGTCGCCAGCTCGGCGACCCCGGCTTGCACCCACTCGCTGGCGGCGGCGCCGCCGATACTGTCGGTGCCGCCGAGTAGCGATCCGCCTGCTTCGGACTGCTCGTCGACCAACACCACCCGGGCGCCGGCGCGCGCGGCGGTCAGTGCCGCCGTCAGCCCGGCGGGGCCGGCGCCGACGACGAGCACATCGGTGTGGACATGCATCGCGTCGTAGCGGGCGGAGTCGGCGATGTCGGCCAGCCGGCCCTGCCCGGGAATGCCCCTCGCGGCGAGCCCGTCGTGCAGTTCGACCGTCGAGGCGAGCAGCATGGGCTCCGGGAATGGCGCCTCGATCTGTACGAGGCCGCCGGTGTCCTCGGCCCATGCCGCCGAAATCCCGCGCGGACGGCCGAGTTTGATGCTCGCGGCGATCTTGTGCACGCCGTGCGACAGCAGCGCCGACGCCAACGTGTCACCGGGGTGTGCCGTGTAGATACGCCCGTCGAACGTGAATTCGTATTGGGTGCCACGGTCGATGCGCCCACCCGCCGGGGTGCGGAACGGCGCGGTCATGAGATCACCGGCTTCGGTTCACCCACGCGGTAGACGCCGTGGAATCGGTAGGTCGCGGTGTCGCGTACGGCGTTGAACCAGCGACGGCATCCCGCGCTGTGGCACCACCGTTCGGCGAACTCACCCTTCGGGTTGGCCCGGAAGAACACGTAGTGCGCCCACTGCTCGTCGGTCAGCGCGGCGGGGTCCTCAGGGTAGGCGACGTGCGCCTGTCCCCCGTAATGGAATTCCGTCTCCTCCCGCGGGCCACACCACGGGCATTCGATCAGTTGCATCGTTGCTTCAACTTTCCGTGTTGGGCGATTTCAGTGCGCGACCGCGGCGGCGCCGTGTTCGTCGACCAGCGCACCGGTGACGAAGCGCTCCAGGCTGAACGGAGCCGCATAAGGGTGCGGCTCGTCGCGGGCGATGGTGTCGGCCAGACACCAGCCGATGCCAGGCGTGGCCTTGAATCCGCCTGTGCCCCAACCGCAATTGAGGTAGAGGTTGCGGTACGGAGTGCGGCCGATGATGGGAGATGCGTCGGGTGTGACATCCACGATTCCGCCCCAGGTCCGCAGCAGATGTGCCCGCGCGAAGATCGGGAAGAGTTCGACGGCCGCGGCCATCTGGCGCTCGATGATGTGAAAGGCCCCGCGCTGGCCGTAGCCGTTGTACGAGTCGATGCCTGCGCCCATCACGAGTTCGCCCTTGTGCGCCTGCGATACGTAGACGTGCACGGCGTTGGACATCACGATCGTCGGGTGCACGGGCTCGAGCAGTTCGGACACCAGCGCCTGCAGCGGATGGCTTTGCAGCGGGACCCGGAATCCCAGCATGTCGGTGAGCACCGAGGTATGCCCGGCAGCGCACATCGCGACCTGTCCTGCCGCGATGTCGCCGAGCGTGGTGCGCACACCGGTGACCCGATCGCCGTCGGTGACGAACCCGGTGACCTCGCAACCCTGCAGCAGATCCACTCCGGCCGCATCGGCGCGGCGCGCGAAACCCCAAGCGACATAGTCGTGTTTGGCGATTCCCGCGCGCGGCTGATAGGTCGCCCCGAGCACCGGGTAGCGCAGATCGGACGAGATGTTGACGATCGGGCAGAGCTTCTTCACCTCGTCGGGCTCGAGCCACTCGGCGTCGACGCCGTTGAGCACGTTGGCCTCCACACGACGCACGCTGTCGCGCACATCCTGCAGGCTGTGCGCGAGATTCAGCACGCCGCGCTGGCTGAACAGGATCGGGTAGCCGAGGTCATCCTCGAGGCCTTCCCAAAGCTTCAGGGAGTGCTCGTAGATCGCCGAACTTTCATCCCACAGGTAGTTCGACCGGATCAGGGTCGTGTTGCGGGCCATGTTGCCGCCCGCGAGCCAGCCCTTCTCCAGCACAGCCACGTTGGTGATGCCGTGGTTTTTCACCAGGTAGTGGGCGGTTGCCAAGCCGTGCCCGCCGCCGCCGATGATGACGACGTCGTAGGCCCGCTTGGGCTCCGGATTGCGCCAGAGGAAGTCGGGATGATCGGGCAGGTGCGCGCCCGGTGGCTGTGGACTCACGCGGCTCTCCATCGAACAGTCGTTGCCTAACTGATATATCAGTTGTGGGCCACAGTATGGTACGTTGATACGCGCGGTCAAGGGTCAATGTCGGACGGGAGACGAACCATGAGCGTGGAACTGGCCGAGACCGGCGAGGGTGCCACCCCGTCCAACGCCGATCTTGCGTATCAGCTCATTCGCGAACGCCTTGTCATGCTCGACATCCGGCCCAGCGAACCGATCAACGACGAGGGCCTGGCTCGCCAGCTGGGCTTCGGTCGCACCCCGGTGCGCGAGGCACTCAAGCGGCTCGAGCGGGACCGACTGGTCATCGCGTATCCCCGCCGCGGCACCTTCGCCACCACCGTCGACATCACCGATCTCGCCCACATCCAGGAGATCCGCAGGCAGCTGGAGCCGGTCGTCGCCGCGCGCGCCGCAAGCAGTGCGACGCTACAAACCCGGATGAAGCTGTCGGAACTCGCCGACGAGATCGCCAAGCTGGACCCCAGCGATGACCCGCGTACGCTCCTGCGGCTCGACGTGCGCGTGCACACCGCGATCTACAAGGCGTCCGGCAACCCGTACCTGGAGGACGTGCTTGTCTGCCAGGACGCACACGCCACCCGCATCTGGTGCCTGTTCCTCGACCGGTTGTCGAACGTGGCCGAGCACGTCACCGAACACGTCGCCCTGTTGCGGGCGATCATCGACGGGGATGCCGACCTCGCGGCCAAGCTGGCCTCCGAACACGTCGCCGGATTTGAACAGGCGGTCCGCGCCGTCCTCTAGGACTCGCCGCGAGAACCGTTGGCGCGCAGGCCGTCGAGCATGAAACCGAGGTAGCGACGCCACACCGCGTCGTCGCCGTTGGCCATCGCGATGACTTTCGACATCGCCCCGATCATGGTGACGAGGTCGCCTGCGCCGAAGTCCGGCCGGAGCGCGCCTGCTGCCCTAGCCCGGTTCACCACCGACTCCAACACTCCCCCGGTGTGTCCGCATTCGCCGACGACATCCACCGGGCCGACCGGTGTGCGCGCGATCGCGTCGTTCATCGATCGATTGCGCGCCTGGATGCCGAACAGCCCGTCCATGAAGCCGGCGAAGCCACGCCACGGGTCGGGGTCCGCGAGCGCGGCCTTGGCGAGCCGGTCCACCTCGGCCACCCAGTCGGGCAGCACCGCGTCGAGTAGCGCCCCGCGGTTCGGGAAATGGTTGTACAGCGTGCCGATGCTGACGCCCGCGCGGCGGGCGATCTCCTCGAGCGGCACGTCGACGCCGCGCTCGTCGAACAGCCCGGCCGCGGCCGTCATCAATTGTTGACGGTTCCGCAGCGCATCTGCCCGCAATATGACCTCAACTTCAGCTCCCGCGATCGTCGTGGTCGGCGTTGGCCCTGGGCTGGGCTTGTCCGTCGCACACCGCTTCGGCAAGGAAGGCTTCGCGGTCGCGCTGGTCTCCCGCGACGCCGACCGCCATGCCGCCTACCTCCGAGCGCTCGATGCCGCAGGCGTCGACGCGGCCGCGTTCACGGCCGATGCCGCCGACCCCCACGCAACTACGCGTCGCGGTCGACGCCGCTCGCAAGCATTTCGGCCGAATCGACGTCGGCTACTACGGGCCAGCCAGCGCAGGTGACGTCGTTCTGGGTGACATCACGACGCTGGATGCCGCAGGCGCGCAGGCGGCGCTGCGCGGGGCGGTGCCCGCCGGCGACTTCGCATCGCTGTTGCTTCCCGAGCTGACTGCGCGCGGATCTGGCGGGCTGATCTTCCCCGGCGGGTTGAGCGTGTGGTGCCGATGCCCCCGCTCGGGGGTATGGCGCTGTGGGCCGCGGCGGTACGCAACTACGCGGTCACGTTGCATGCCGCGCTCGCTCCGCTCGGGATCTACGCGGGCACAATCACGATCGGCGGGCTGATCGAACGTGGAGACATCCACCAAGCGATGCTCGAAAACCCTGACATGCTGGGTGTTTCGCTGCCGACCCTGAACCCGGATGAGCTCGCCGAAACCATGTGGCGCCTGTATTCCGAACGGACCGAGGCGGAAGCGGTCGTCAGCGCGGTCTGACTGCGCGCGGCGTCGTCGACCGCACCGGCAGCCCGAATCGCGCGGGCACGCCATCGCTGAACGTCACGTGATCCGGCGGGCGCGTGCCGAGCTCGCCCAGCCCGACGGATGCGAACAGACCGTCCTCGGAGAACTCGATCAGCTCGGCCCGACGCAGGGACCAGACCGGGTGCTCGTTGGGCAGATACCAGGTGCGACCCACGCGAACGATGTGCACACCCCAGCGAGCGGTCAGGTAATGCTCGAGCGGTTCGCACGTCATCGGATCACCCACCTGCACCTCGACGAAACTCGACGCGCTCACTCCCCGCCAGCGCAGCGTCGAGTTGTACGCACGACGATCGCCGTTCTCCCGGTAGCTCATTCGGGCCCGCCGATAGGGCACGCCGAAGATCCACCTGCCCGCTGCGACCATGCCGAGCCGGCTGGTGTCGAGGCTGAGGAAGACCACGCCGCGACGGCCCGTGCCGTCTACCGAATACAGCCGGACGTTGGTCTCTGGAAATGTGCCGAACAGTGACATCTGAAATGGCACGACGCCAACGTAACTGCGGCCCTCGAAGGTGTCCGGCTCGGTGCCGGGTGGATACAGGTGGACGATGCTCGCCGGCTCCACAGCCCAGTGCAGGAAGGACAGGTTCAGCCAGCTCTGCCGCAAGACTCGCGGCCAGGGCAGAATCGGCGCTTCGGGCGTCACCAATTCGGCCATGGCCAGGATCTAGTCGCCGTCCGGCTTCTTGGCGTCCGAATCCTCTTCAGGGAGAACCGCTTCCAGTGCCGAGCCGGTGATCCGCCGGAACGCGCGGCGCGGCCGGTTCGCGTCCAGAATGGCGACCTCCAGCGTCGACGGCCCCAGTGGGCGCGGCTCCGAGCCGCCGCCGTTGGCGCCGGCCTTCAGCGCGGCGACCGCGACCTTGACGGCGTCGGACAAGCCGAGATTCTCCGAATAGGACTCGTTGAGCTTTGTGGCGATCGGGTCGGTGGTGCCGCCCATCACCACGAAGTGCGGTTCGTCGGCGATCGACCCGTCGTACGTAATGCGGTACAGCTCGGGCGGTTTGGTCTCCCCGTAGTGGGCGACCTCGGCCACGCACAGCTCGACCTCGTAGGGCTTGGCCTGCTCGGTGAAGATGGTGCCGAGCGTCTGCGCGTACACGTTGGCCAGCTGCCTGCCCGTCACATCGCGACGGTCATAGGCGTAGCCGCGAGTGTCGGCGAACTGGATGCCGCCGCGGCGCAGGTTGTCGAACTCGTTGAACCGGCCCACGGCGGCGAACCCGACGCGGTCGTAGAGCTCGCTGACCTTCTGCAGGGACCGCGACGGGTTCTCCGCCACGAAAAGCACACCGCCGGAGTACGCCAACGCCACCACGCTGCGACCGCGGGCGATGCCTTTGCGCGCGAGCTCAGAACGCTCGCGCATCGCCTGCTCGGGCGAGATGAAATATGGAAAGCTCACGAATCTCCCCGCGCATCGTGCGACTGAGCAGCACTGTGGGGACCGAAAGTATCTTGACGAGAGCGGCTTTCGATGACCTCGCGGGAAAGGGCCGCGATGCGCTCCTCCGCCACATCCTCGGCACCCTCGGCGGCGAGAATCACCGCGGTCGGATAGATGCCGCGTACCAGGTCGGGACCGCCCGTCGCGGAGTCGTCATCGGCCGCGTCGTACAGCGCTTCCACGGCCACCTTCAATGCCGAGTCCGCGTCGACCACGCGCGAGTAAAGCTTCTTAATCGAGGATTTGGCGAAGATCGAGCCGGAGCCCACCGACTGATAGCCCTCTTCCTCGATGTTCCAGCCGCCTGCGGCGTCATACGACACGATGCGACCCGCGGCCTGCGGGTCTGGGTCGTCGAGGTCGTACGCCGCCAGCAGCGGCAGTGCGATGAAACCCTGCAGCGCCGCGCCGAGATTGCCGCGCACCATCGTCGCAAGCCGGTTCACCTTGCCGCGGAACGTCAGTGGCACGCCTTCGGTCTTCTCGTAGTGCTCGAGTTCGACGGCATAGAGCCGGGCGAACTCGACCGCGATCGCCGCCGTGCCTGCGATCCCCGTCGCCGTGTAGTCGTCGGTGATGTATACCTTCTGCACGTCGCGACCCGCGATCATGTTGCCCTGCGTGGAGCGGCGATCCCCGGCGAGCACGACGCCGCCGGGGAACTTCAGCGCGACGATCGTGGTGCCGTGCGGCAGCGCCCCGGAGGGCACCGCATCGACGGGACCCAACCTGTTAACGGGTAGAAGTTCGGGCGCCTGTCGGCGCAGCAGATCTGAAAAGGACGACAAGTCCACAGGGACGGAAGGTACTCCAGGTACGGCTAGGGGTGACGGAAAGGCCAGCTGTTCGCGGTGCGGCCAGGTCACTGTCCACCCTTCTGGACGTACGCGCGCACGAAGTCCTCGGCGTTCTCCTCGAGAACGTCGTCGATCTCGTCCAGCAAGTCGTCGGTCTCCTCGGCCAGCTTCTCGCGACGCTCTTGCCCGGCGGCCGTGCTGCCGGTGAGGTCGTCGTCCTCTCCGCCACCACCGCCACGCTTGGTCTGCTCCTGAGCCATCGCTGCCTCCTGCGTATGTCATCGGCGGGCTCACAGCCGCCCGCCGGTAACTCCACACTACCGGTCAACGGCCGATTTGCCTGGCATAGCGCGTCACCGGGGGGTGGGCGGCAATACTTACGTGGTGAGCTGTTCTACCAGTTCGGCGGCGGTGTCAACCGAGTCCAAGAGGGCCCCGACGTGCGCCTTGCTGCCGCGCAATGGCTCCAGCGTTGGAATCCTGACGAGCGAATCGCCGCCGAGATCGAAGATCACCGAGTCCCAGCTTGCCGCGGCGATGTCGGCGCCGAACCTGCGCAGGCACTCACCGCGGAAATATGCCCGGGTGTCGGTCGGCGGGTTGTCCACGGCGTCCAACACCTGTTGCTCGGTGACAAGGCGCTTCATCGAACCGCGCGCCACCAGTCGGTTGTACAGGCCCTTGTCCAGCCGTACATCGGAGTACTGCAGATCCACGAGGTGCAGCCGCGGCGCCGACCAGCTGAGGTTCTCCCGGTTGCGGAAGCCCTCCAGCAGCCGCAGCTTGGCGGGCCAGTCAAGGATCTCGGCGCACTCCATCGGATCACGCTCAAGCAGATCGAGCACTCCTGCCCACGTCTGGACGATGTCGGCGGCGCGCGGATCGGGGTCGCGACTGTCCACCAGCTTGGCGACTCGATCCAGGTAAATCCGTTGCAGCGCAAGGCCTGTCAGCTCACGACCGTCGGCGAGCGCGACCGTGGCGCGCAACGAAGGGTCACGGCTGAGCACATGCACCGCATGCACCGGCCGGGCCAGCGCCAAGTCGGTGAGGTCCATGCCCTCTTCGATCAGGTCGAGCACCAGCGACGTCGCACCGAGTTTGAGATAGGTCGACGTCTCCGCCAGATTCGCGTCGCCGATGATGACATGCAGCCGCCGGTATTTGTCGGCGTCGGCGTGTGGCTCGTCGCGGGTGTTGATGATGCCACGCTTGAGCGTGGTCTCCAGGCCGACCTCGACCTCAATGTAGTCGGCGCGCTGCGACAGCTGGAAACCCGGCTCGTCGCCACCCGGCCCGATGCCGACCCGGCCCGAACCGGTGATCACCTGACGCGACACCAGATGCGGCGTCAGCCCCGCAATCACCGCCGAGAACGGCGTCTGGCGCGACATCAGATAGTTCTCGTGCGAGCCGTATGACGCGCCCTTGCCGTCCACGTTGTTCTTGTAGAGCTGCAGCTTGGCGGCGCCGGGCACGCTCGCGACGTGCCTGGCAGCGGCCTCCATCACCCGCTCGCCTGCCTTGTCCCAGATCACCGCGTCCAGCGGATCCGTGCACTCAGGGGCGGAATACTCGGGGTGGGCGTGGTCGACGTAGAGCCGCGCACCGTTGGTGAGGATCATGTTGGCCGCACCGACCTCGTCGGCGTCCACCACCGGCGGCGGGCCTGCCGACCGGCTGAGGTCGAACCCGCGGGCATCGCGCAGGGGCGACTCCACCTCGTAATCCCAGCGGGTGCGCTTGGCCCGCTGAATACCGGCAGCGGCCGCGTACGCCAGCACTGCCTGCGTCGACGTCAGGATCGGATTCGCGGTCGGATCGGACGGCGACGAGATACCGTACTCGACCTCGGTCCCGATAATCCTTTGCATGTGACCAAGCGTAGGGGACGCCGAGCAGTAGCCTGCGACCGTGCCATCCGAGCATGAGCAACGCGACCCGCCGGCGCCCCGGTTCGTCGCCGCGCCGGCCGCGCCGATTGCCACCTTCCTGCCTGCTGCTGTGGCGCGCGACGGTCCAGCCGACATCGTCACCGAACAGGCGGGTCATGCATGATTGACGTGACGCAGCGACACGCCGCCGACCGTTGGTTCCTGACGCGTGGTCTACCTGCGGTGCTGCGGCCGGGCGCCCTGCTACGACGACTATTGCCGCGGTCGGCGCCCGCCTTGGCCGGCTTGGCGGTCTTCATGGCCAACTCCGCGCTCACAGTGGCTCTTACCGGCAAACACACGATCGACATCGACGGCCAGCCGACTCGAACGGAATGGTTCGTACTGGCGCTGCTCATCCTCGTGCTGCCCATTGCGGTGTTGGTCGGCTGGTCGG
>Ga0207708_10001651_pt1 | contig 16584 bp, 16 predicted proteins | sample KBSK5101metaG_FD_184340 | JGI IMG/M metagenome (GOLD analysis project Ga0207708, IMG submission 184340) | Corn, switchgrass and miscanthus rhizosphere microbial communities from Kellogg Biological Station, Michigan, USA - KBS K5-10-1 metaG... | ecosystem: Host-associated > Plants > Roots >...
GAGGACTGAATAAAATTCTTCTCTCAATCCTCGATCCTCAATCCTCAATCTTCAATCCTCAATCCCGCTGTCAGGCGAGGCTCACGCCCAACCGGCTCCCGATGAAATATGTGACGCCGCCGGCAGTCGCGCCGATCGCCAGCATACGTGCGCCGCTCAGCCACGCGTTGCGCCCGGTAAACAGCGACAGCGTCGCACCGACGGCGAACAGCGCAATTGCCGTGAGCGCGATGACCACGTGCAGGCTCGATTTGCCGAGACCGAACAAGAACGGCAGCAGAGGAATCAACCCGCCCGCGCCGAACGAGATAAACGACGACAGTGCCGCGCCCCACGGCGAGCCGAGGTCCTCGGGATTCAGGCCGAGCTCTTCGCGCGCCAGCGTATCGAGCGCGCGTTCGGGGTCGGCGATGATTTGTTGCGCCATGCGCAGCGCTTCGTCCGGCGCGACGCCGCGGGCTTCATAAATCAGCGCCAGTTCCTGCGCTTCTTCGGCGGGGTACTCGGCGAGCTCGTCGCGCTCGAGGCCAATTTGATACTCGTACATTTCGCGCTGCGACCGCACGGATACGTATTCGCCGGCCGCCATCGAAAACGCGCCGGCCACCAGGCCCGCGGCGCCGGTCAACAGGATTGCCGCGTTATCCACGTTGGCGCCCGCCACGCCCAGGATCAGGCTCGCGTTCGAAATCAAGCCATCGTTGACGCCGAATACGGCCGCGCGCAGGTTGCCGCCACCCGAGAGTCCGCTATGGTGGCCGGCGGCATCGAGTTGATGCGGCGCGACCTGTGCGCTACCGCTGGCGTACACCGACATGCCACGCACTTTCATCGCGGCGAGTACGGTGCGCAGGCGGCGGGGCCCGTGGCGCCGCACGAGCCCGGCGACCACGCGCGAACGCACGTCCGGCGTAAACGGCGGGATCGTCTCGCCCGCGGCCCTGGCCTTCTTTTCCCAGATCGCAGCCTGACCTTCGGCTTCGCGCGCGAGCCCCAGAAAAAGCTTTTCGCGCGACGTTCCGGCTTCGCACGCGGCGACCACGCGGTACAGATAAGCGGCGCGTTTTTCCTCGTTCCAGCTCGTCAGCTCGTTCACGGACGGATGTCCCTGTTTGGCATGTGCGCAAAAATATACCAGCACGCGTAGCCGCTCGCGAGCAGCGTCGCCATGCCGAGCGCGAGACCGAGCCCGGTGCCTGACAAATAGGGCGACAACAACCCCGCCGCGAGTCCCGAGAAAAAGCTCTGCTGCGCGGCCTGCAGCGATGCGCTTAGCCCGCGATTATCCGGAAACAGATCCAGCAACAGCAAGGTCAGGCTGGGCGCGACCATCGCCATGCCAATGGTATAAAACATGACCGGCAGCACGGTCCACGGCAAGGCCGGTGGATAGGCGAAATGGTAAACGACGTTGAACGTCGCGGCGGCCAGCATGACGGTGTAGCCGTAGCGCACGGTGCGGCGGGGCGTCACCTTGCCGGCCATGCGTCCGGATAAATAAGCGCCGGCTATCACCCCGGAAATCCCGGGCACGAACAGCCACGCGAACTGGTTTTCATTGAGGCCGAGCAGGCGGTAGATCACTGCCGGCGCGGATGCGATGTACAGGAAAAATGCCGCGAAATTGAGCGCGATCGCCGACGACAGCAAGCCGAATCGTACGCTGCTGAACAATTTGCAGTAATTGGCGAGCAGCGGCCGTACCGCAAACGGCTGGCGTTTCGGCGGCGGCAACGATTCGGCCAGCCGGTAATGACAGCCGGCGAACAGCGACCCGGCGAACAGCGCAAGGAAGACGAAAATCGAGCGCCAGCCGAACCAGACTTCGAGCCAGCCGCCGAGGATGGGTGCTACCGCCGGCGCCAGCCCGAAGATCATGGTCACCATCGACATTACGCGCTGCGCCTGGTGGCCCGGATAGATGTCCCTGATCATCGCGCGCCCGGCCACCATGCCGGTGCCCGCGCACATGCCCTGCAGCGCGCGAAATATCAGGAGTTGCGGCAGTGTTTGCGCAAGCGCACAGCCGATCGACGCGGCGGTAAAGACGATGAGGCCGCCCAGTATCACCGGCCGCCGCCCGAACGAATCGGTCAGCGCGCCGTGAAACAACATCATGCACGCAAACGGCAGCAGGTACGCCGGCAGCGTTTGCTGGATTTCGAGGGTCGACGCGTTGAGCGAGCGTTCCATCGCCGGGAACGACGGCATATAGGTATCGATGGAAAACGGCCCCAGGGTGGCGAGGCCCGCGAGCATCGCCGCGAGCACGAGCGTCGCGCGGTCGGCCTGTTGCTGCGTCATGCGGGGCGGGGGTGGAAACAAAAATGGATTTGCAATCGGCGCGGCTTCATCCGCCGATTATAGTCGCGCGCTGACGCGCTCTAGCCGCGATCGAACCGCCGGAATTGAATCGCCTCGGCGACATGCGCGCTCGTAATCAAATCCTGTTCGGCGAGGTCGGCGATCGTGCGCGCGATCTTCAGCACGCGATGATAAGCGCGCGCGGTGAGCCCCAGCCGGCTGATGGCCTGCTTGAGCAATGCGGCGCCCGCCGCATCGGGCGCGCAGATCTGATCGATTTCACGCGTCGATAATTTTGCATTCGCTTTCCCCTGGCGCTTGCGCTGGCGGCTCGCGGCGGCGCCGACGCGCGCGCGCACGACCTCGCTTGGCTCGCCACTGCAAGTCCGCACCAGATCCTGCTCGGCGACGGCCGGCACTTCGATCTGCAAATCGATGCGGTCGATCAGCGGCCCGGAAATGCGGCCGCGATAGCGCGCGACCTGGTCGGGCGTGCACCGGCATTTAGCGTTGAAATGCCCAAGGTAGCCGCAGGGGCACGGGTTCATCGCTGCGATCAATTGAAACTCCGCGGGAAATTCCGCCTGGCGGGCGGCGCGCGAGACGGTCACGCGGCCCGATTCGAGCGGCTGGCGCAGCACTTCGAGCACGCTGCGGTGGAATTCCGGCAACTCATCCAGGAACAGCACGCCGTGCATCGCGAGCGAAATTTCGCCCGGCCGCGGATTGCCGCCGCCGCCGACGAGCGCGACGCCCGACGCCGTGTGATGCGGCGCGCGAAAAGGCCGCCGCCGCCAGTTGCGCAAATCGAAGCCCGCGCTGCCGAGCGACTGGATTGCCGCCGCACGCAGGGCTTCATCCTGCGTCATCGGCGGCAATATCCCCGACAGCCGCGTCGCCAGCATGGTTTTACCCGCGCCCGGCGGACCGACCATGATCAGGCTGTGTTCGCCGGCCGCCGCAACCTCCAACGCGCGTTTCGCGTGCGCCTGTCCCTTCACGTCGGCGAGATCCGCGAGGGGCTCAGCGGCGATCACCGGCACATCGCGACATAGCGCGAGCAATTCGCGGCCCGCGAGATGCGCGCAAACTTCGAGCAGGCTGCGCGCGGCGTACACGCGGGCGCCTTCGACGAGCGCCGCTTCGGGTGCATTCTCATGCGGGACGACGAACGCGCGCTGATCGCGGCTGGCGCCGTACATCATCGCGAGCGTGCCGCGGATCGGGCGCAGTTCGCCGGTCAATGCCAGCTCGCCCGCAAATTCATAGCCGGCAAGACCATCGGCCGGGAGCTGGCCGGAAGCGGCGAGAATGCCCAAGGCGATCGGCAGATCGAACCTGCCGCTCTCTTTCGGCAGGTCGGCCGGCGCCAGGTTGACCGTGATGCGCCGCGCCGGGAATTCGAAGCGCGCGTTTTGCAGCGCGGCGCGTACGCGGTCCTTGGCTTCCTTAACTTCCGCTTCAGGCAGCCCGACGATGGTGAAGCTGGGCAAGCCGTTCGCCAAGTGGGCCTCGACCGTAACGAGCGGCGCATCCATTCCAGCGAGCGAACGGCTGTAGAGCACGGCAAGCGACATTGGCACCCGGCGCGACACCCGGGTTTGTAGTTGGGATAACCGGATAACGCTTGACCGTCGCTGGCGGTACTAGGCCTTAGGTCATAGCCGCGTGCGCCACGAGCATGCGCTCACTTATGAGCAAATGCGAACGCGCGCAGCGTCGCCGGAACTCAGGCTTTTTTCTCGAGTGCGGCGAGCTTTGATTCGAGTTGCACCAGCTTCTCGCGAGTGCGCGCCAGGACCTCGGTTTGGATATCGAACTCGTGGCGCGTGACCAGATCGAGCCGCGCAAAGGTGGACGCCAACATGGCGCGCATATTCGTTTCGAGATCGCGCGCGGGCGTCCTCGCGAGCAATGCCCGGACTTTGGCGTTGAGTTCGTCGATGACTGATTGGTTCAGCATGCGGGTGCTCCTGAAAAACGTTTTAGCGATTCTAGATTATCGGCTCGCCAAATGCGCTAGCACCCGTGTTGCGCGTTGAGCAACGGGGAAAGCCGCCTCAAAAGTGGCCTGCACCACACTGGTGCGCGAATTATGTCCACGCCTCAACTCAGTGCGGGAAACGCTTTTCGCCCACCGCCTCCTAGCTAGTTTTCGTTTGTTATTCAATGGCTTAATCGTTGGCACGATACCTGCTGAGAGGCGTCCGGTAACACTACAATTTGTTAACAAACGAAAGGGATCATCATGCTCAAGAAAGCACTCAAAGCCGGCGCGTTTGCTGCAGCTGTCGCGCTTCCGGGCTTTGCGTTTGCGCAGGCCGCGCCGACGCCTGCGCCTGCTGCGGAAGAAGCTTCACCGCACACGTTTACCGCGAACGTCGGCCTCTTCAGCCAATACATATTTCGCGGGCTGAGCCAGACCAACGGCCGCCCGGCGATCCAAGGCGGTTTCGATTACGCCTACAATTTCGGACCTGCCGCCGTCTACATCGGCTCGTGGAATTCCAACATTTCGTGGCTCACCGACGGCGGCCAGTACACGAGCTCGAGCCTCGAGAGCGACCTGTACGTCGGCGTCAAAGGGAATTTTGGAAAGTCGGATTTCACGTGGGACGTCGGTTTCCTGCAGTACTTCTACCCGGGTAACGTCAATACGCTGGCAAACGGCGCCAAGGGCGACACTTCGGAAGTGTATGGCGCACTGGGCTGGAAGTGGCTCACGTTCAAGGCTTCGTACGTGGTTAGCAACAAGGCGTTTGCCGTACTTGACGCGCAAGGCACCTACTACCTGGATCTGTCGGCAGCCTATCCGGTCGGCGAAACAGGATTGACGCTGATCGGGCACTACGGCCGGCAGAAGTACGACGGCACCGACTACCGCACCGCCGCGCTCGGCTCGAACGACAGCATTTACACCTACGACGACTACAAGCTCGGCGTTACCTACGACCTGGGCAAGCTGTCGAAGGTTCTTAATGCCGTGACAGTGGGCGCCTATTACACGAATACCAGCAGCGCCAACGGGCTCGGCTATAACGGCCGCGGCGATGCGCCGGCCGGCCCTTATCCGAAAGCCATTTCGGACGGCACCGGCGTGGTCTTTCTGCAAAAAACTTTCTAAGACTGCAACGCGGGCGGGCATTGCCCGCCCCCATTCTGGGGAACCCACCATGAAACTTGTTACAGCAATCATCAAGCCGTTCAAGCTTGACGAAGTGAGAGAGGCGCTGTCCGCGATCGGCGTCCAGGGCATCACCGTCACCGAAGTCAAAGGCTTTGGCCGGCAAAAAGGTCACACCGAACTCTATCGCGGCGCCGAATACGTGGTGGATTTCCTGCCTAAAGTAAAAATCGAAGCCGCGATCAAGAGCGAGATGCTCGACCAGGTGGTCGAGGCAATCGAAAAATCCGCCAATACCGGCAAGATCGGCGACGGCAAGATTTTCGTGTTCGAACTTGAACAGGTTTACCGCATACGCACCGGCGAGACCGGCGCGGACGCGCTATAAAGGGGGAATCAAAAAATGAAACGTTTCTTATCTGTACTCGCGCTCGCCGGCGCTTTCTCTTTCGGCACCGCGCTGCCCGTTGTGGCACTGGCAGCGGACACGCCTGCCGCCGAAGCGCCTGCCGCGGCGGCGCCCGCAGCTGCGGCGGCGCCCGCCCCGGCTGCGGCAACTGCCGCGCCCGCACCGACGCCCAACAAGGGCGACACTGCGTGGATGCTGACGTCGACCGCACTCGTGCTGTTGATGAGTGTGCCCGCGCTTGCGCTGTTTTATGGCGGTCTCGTGCGCAGCAAGAACATGCTGTCGATGCTGATGCAGGTGTTCGTCACGTTTTCCCTGATCGTCGTAATCTGGTGCGTCTACGGATACAGCCTGGCCTTCACGGAAGGCAACGCATTTTTCGGCGGATTCGACCGACTGTTCCTAAAAGGCACGTTCGACTCGATGAAGGGCGAGTTCGCGATGGGCGCAACGTTCAGCAAGGCCACGCCGATGTACGAGCTGGTGTTCGTCGCATTCCAAGCAACGTTCGCCGCCATCACATGCTGCCTGATCCTGGGCGCGGTCGCGGAACGGATGAAATTTTCCGCCGTGCTGATTTTCATGGTGCTGTGGTTCACGTTCGCCTACGCGCCGATGGCCCACATGGTCTGGTTCTGGATGGGGCCCGACGCCTACACCGATCCGAAGCTCGTCGATGAGTTGAACAACAAAGCCGGCCTGATCTGGCAATGGGGCGCGCTCGACTTCGCGGGCGGCACGGTGGTCCACATCAACGCCGGCGTCGCCGGTTTGGTCGGCGCTTACATGGTTGGCAAGCGCATCGGCTACGGCAAAGAAGCGATGTCGCCGCACAACCTAACGATGACCATGATCGGCGCTGCGATGCTGTGGTTCGGCTGGTTCGGCTTCAACGCGGGCTCCGCGCTCGAAGCGAACGGCTCCGCCGCACTCGCCTTCATGAACACGTTCTTGGCCACTGCCTGCGCCGTGCTGTCATGGATGATTGCCGAGTGGATGTTCAAGGGCAAACCGTCGATGCTGGGTGCTGCGTCCGGCGCAGTGGCAGGTCTCGTCGCCATCACGCCCGCCGCCGGCAACGTCGGCATTCCGGGTGCGTTTGCGATCGGCCTGATCGTCGGCCCGCTGTGCCTGTGGGGCGTGAACGGCCTGAAGAAAATGCTGGGTGCGGACGATGCGCTCGATGTGTTCGGCGTGCACGCGTTGGGCGGTATCTTCGGCGCGCTCGCCACGGGCGTGTTCAATTCGCAGGAACTCGGCGGACCGGGCCTGGTCACCGACTGGGTTACCGCAAAGGTCGGCTCCAATCCGATCATGGATCAATTGTTGATCCAGGCGAAAGCCGTCGGCTTGACAGTGGTCTGGACGGCGGTCGTGGCATTCATCGCCTTCAAGATTGCGGACATTATCGTCGGCCTGCGCGCCACCGAAGAAGTCGAGCGCGAAGGCCTGGACATCAACGAGCACGGCGAGTCTGCGTATCACATGTAAATAGCAAGCCGGTGAAATCAATGGGCGCCTGCGGGCGCCCATTTTTTTGTCTGAAGGCACCGCAACCAGCCGTTTTGCCTGCATCCGTTTCACGAAAGCTGCGCGACGGGGCCGGCGCGCCGCGACAGGCCGGTTTGTTACAATAGCCGCCCGGCACCGCTGCGAGCTGACATGACCACCGTTCCGCACTTGACCACGGCCCTGACCGGACCGTTGCTCGATCTCGAGCGCAGCATATTGACGAGCATGCCCGACATCGAGCACTGGTTTCGCAACCAGTGGCAGGAGCACACGACGCCGTTTTATGCGTCGGTCGATTTGCGCAACAGCGGCTTCAAACTGGCGCCGGTCGACACCAACCTCTATCCGGGCGGATTCAACAACCTGAATCCCGAATTCGACGCGCTATGCGTGCAGGCGACGATGGCGGCGATCGAAAAAATCTGCCCGGACGCGCGCGGCGTGCTCCTGATACCCGAGAACCACACGCGCAATACGTTTTATCTGCAGAACGTCGCGGCGCTGCAAACCATCCTGCGCCACGCCGGCCTGATCGTGCGCATCGGCACGCTGCTGCCCGAAGTCACCGCGCCGGCCGACATCGTGCTGCCCGACGGCAGCAAGCTGACGCTCGAACCGATCGAGCGCAATGGCAACCGCCTGTCAATCGACGGTTTCGATCCCTGCGCCATCCTGATCAACAACGACCTGTCGGCGGGTCTGCCCGACATCCTGAAAAATCTCGAGCAGATCGTGCTGCCGCCGCTGCATGCGGGCTGGTACATGCGCCGCAAATCAAACCATTTTGCCGTCTACAAAGACGTCGCCACCGAGTTCGCGCAGGTCCTTGGCATCGACCCGTGGAAGATCAACCCGTATTTCGAGAAATGCGGCAAGATCAATTTTCACGAGCGCAAGGGCGAGGAATGCCTCGAAGGGTACGTGTCGGAAATCCTCACGGATATCCGCGCCAAGTACGCCGAGTACGGGATCAAGCAGGAGCCGTTCGTGATCGTCAAAGCCGATGCCGGCACCTACGGCATGGGCATCATGACGGTCAAAGATCCGGCCGAAGTGCGCGGGCTCAACCGCAAGCAGCGCAACAAGATGGCGGTGGTCAAGGAAGGTCTCGAAGTGCACGAAGTGCTCGTGCAGGAAGGTGTCTACAGCTTCGAGGAGGTCAACGGCGCGGTCGCCGAACCCGTCGTCTACATGATCGATCACTTCGTCGTCGGCGGTTTTTACCGCGTACATGCGAGCCGCGGCCACGACCAGAGCCTGAATGCGCCGGGCATGCAGTTTGTCCCGCTCGCGTTCGAGAAGCCGTGCTACTCGCCCGATCTCGACGACCCCGATTGCCCGCCGAACCGCTTCTACGCGTACGGCGTGATTGCGCGTTTAGCGCTCGTCGCCGCCGCGCTCGAGCTCGAGCAGACCGAGCAGTCATACGCCGCGCGTGAAATGGCCCCCCCTCGCGCGGTCGAAGGCTGAAGTGCGCGTTGCGCCCGCATGAAGCTCGCGTTCATCGTCGACCCGCTCGACGACTTCAAGATTTACAAGGATTCAACCTTTGCGATGATGCGCGAGGCGGCGGCGCGTCAGCACGACCTTTACACGATGCAGCAGGAGGATGTGGTGTGGACTTCGGGCGTCGTCGCGGGCCATGCCCAGCGCCTGCACCTGACTGGCGATCCGCATGCGTGGTACCGCACCGATGCAACCGAAGTCATCGCGTTGAAGGATTTCGACGCAGTCGTGATGCGCAAAGACCCGCCGTTCGACATGGAGTATGTATACAGCACGTACCTGCTCGAGCTCGCGCAGGAGCAGGGCGCGCGCGTTTTCAACAATCCGCGCGCCATCCGCGACTGCAACGAAAAGCTGACCATTGCGCGCTTTCCGCAGTTCACCGCGCCGACGCTGGTCACGCGCCATGCGCACCTGATCCACGAGTTCCTCGTCGCCCACGACGATATTATTCTGAAGCCGCTCGACGGCATGGGCGGGACCTCGGTGTTCCGTGTGCACGCCAAAGATCCCAACCTGAATGTCATTATCGAGACCGTCACGCATTACGGGCGGCGCACCATCATGGCGCAACGCTATATTCCCGCGATCGTCGACGGCGACAAGCGCGTGCTGCTGATCGGCGGCAAGCCGGTGCCATTCGTCCTCGCGCGCATACCGAAAGCCGGTGAAACCCGCGGCAATCTGGCCGCCGGCGGCACCGGTGTCGCGCGTGAGCTGACCGCGCGCGATCGCGATATCGCCGAAACGCTGGCGCCGCTCTTGTTTGCCCAAGGCCTTTTGCTGGTCGGGCTCGACGTGATTGGCGACTACCTGACGGAAGTCAACGTGACGAGTCCAACCTGTTTTCAGGAAATTACCGAGCAGACCGGATTCAATGTCGCCGGCATGATGCTGGACGCACTGGAGCACGCGGCCGAGCATTGAGCGCGGGGGCCTCGCGCCGCCGGTGCGCGAGGCCGGAGTAGTATAATTTCGCCTGTTTCGGCCACTCTTATTAAGCCCATGATAGGTATATTGATCCTCACTCACGGCACGCTCGGCGAAAGCCTGATTCATTGCGCGAGCCACGTGCTGAATAAGCGCCCGCTGCGGTTAAAGCAGCTCGGTGTGACCGCCCAGGACGATCCCGCCTTGCTGCTGCCGCAGGCGCGCGCGCTGGCCAAAGAGCTCGATGACGGCGCGGGCGTGCTCATCCTGTCGGACATGTACGGCGGCACGCCCAGCAACCTCGCGTCCAAGCTGGTGGCTCCCGGCAAGATCGAAGCCGTGGCCGGCGTGAGCCTGCCAATGCTGATCCGCGTGCTCACCTATCGCGACCGCGACTTGCAGACCATAGTGACCAAGGCGATCAGCGGCGGCTGCGAAGGCGTAATCCGCGTGCCCATGTTCAAACTGCACAATGCTGCAACGGGAAGCTGAAATCATCAACAAGCTCGGCCTGCACGCACGCGCGTCGGCCAAGCTGACGCAGCTCGCGGGGCAGTTCGCGAGCAACATATCGGTCGCGCGCAACGGCAAAAAAGTCAACGCCAAAAGCATCATGGGCGTGATGATGCTAGCCGCCGCCAAAGGCACGACCATCAACATCGAGACCGACGGGCCCGACGAGGAAGCCGCGATGGCGGCGCTCACCGGCCTGATCGCGGACTGTTTTGGGGAAGGCGAGTGAAGCAGGATTGAGGATCGAGGATTCAGGATGGCGCCACGCATGACAAAACCCTGCATCCTCGCCCCGCGATCCTCAATCCTCGATTCATCATGAGCTTTACCATGCACGGTCTTCCCGTGTCCGGCGGTATCGCCATCGGACACGCGCACCTGGTGTCGCACGCCAGGCTCGAGGTCGCGCATTACGCGGTGCCCGCGCACCAGGTCGGCGAGGAAGTGGCGCGATTCGACACGGCGCTCGCGACGGTGCGCGCCGAGCTCGAGGAGCTGCGCACCCAGATTCCGACCAACGCGCCTCAGGAATTCGACGCGTTCCTGAACTTGCACCTGATGATCCTCAACGATGCGACGCTCTCGAAAGTGCCGCGCGAGATCATCGAGACCGAGCAGTGCAACGCCGAATGGGCGCTCAAGGTGCAGTTGGACGCGCTGCTCGACCAGTTTGACCAAATCGAGGACGGCTATCTGCGCGAGCGCAAAGCCGACGTGATCCAGGTCGTCGAGCGCCTGATGAAGGTGCTGTTCGGCCAGCCCGGTTATGCACCGCCCGCGCACGCCGGCGACGAGCAGAATCTCATCATGGTCGCCCACGACCTCTCGCCGGCGGACGTGATCCAGTTCAAGCAGCACCAGTTCGCGAGCTTCATCACCGATCTGGGCGGCACCACGTCGCACACCGCGATCGTGGCGCGCAGCCTCAATATTCCATCGATCGTCGCGCTGCACCACGCGCGCCAGCTGATCCGCGAAAACGAGCTCCTGATCGTCGACGGTACGCAGGGCGTAATCATCGTCGATCCGGACCCGCAGGCGCTCGCCGAGTACAAGCTGCGCCAGCACCAGTGGGAGCTCGAGCGGCGAAAGTTGAAGCGCCTGCGCGACACCCGCGCGACCACGCTCGACGAGGTCGAAGTCGAGCTGCACGCGAACATCGAGCTGCCGGACGACATCGCGGGCGCGCGCGAGAACGGCGCGACCGGCATCGGGCTCTTCCGCACCGAGTTCCTGTTTCTGAACCGCGACAACCTGCCGGATGAGGATGAGCAATTCGAAGCGTACCGGCGGGTCGTGCGCGAAATGGACGGGCTGCCGGTCACTATCCGCACCTACGACCTGGGTGCAGACAAGCAGATCAATGGCGCGGTTTCGACGGGCACCAACCCCGCGCTGGGCCTGCGCGCGATCCGGCTGTCGCTGACCGAGCCGCAGATGTTCCTCGCGCAGCTGCGCGCAATGCTGCGCGCCTCGCATTACGGCAAACTGAAAATCCTGATCCCGATGCTGATGAGCGCGCCGGAAATCGCGCAAACGCTGGTCCACGTCGCGCAGGCGAAGAAAATTCTCGAAGACCGGTTCATTCCGTTCGACCGCACGGTCGAAGTCGGCGGGATGATCGAAATCCCGGCGGCCGCGCTCGCCATCAACACATTCATCAACAAGCTCGATTTCCTGTCGATCGGCACCAACGACCTGATTCAATACACGCTCGCAATTGACCGCACCGACGACACCGTCTCGCACCTCTACGACCCTTTGCACCCGGCGGTGCTGAATCTGGTCGCGCACATCATCAAGACGTGCAACAAGGCCGGCAAGCCGATCGCGTTGTGCGGTGAAATGGCCGGCGACGTGCAGCTCACGCGCCTCTTGCTCGGGTTCGGGCTGCGCCAGCTCTCGATGCATCCGGCGCGCCTGCTCGAGGTCAAGCAGTGCGTGCTGAAGTCGAAGCTGCGCGATATCGTGCCGCAGGTGAGCAGGATGCTGCGCGCCGAAGACCCCGACCGCCTGCGCGCGATGCTGGTACGGCTTAACGAGTGAGCGATGCGCACCAGGCGCATTATCGCTAGCCCGCGCGCAGTGCGCCGGCGGGGCTGACTTGCTGCGCGAAATACCGCACGTGCGGCAGGACAAGCCCGGCCTCGAACGCCGCTAGTATCAGGACGAGTTTTTCGATCTCTACACCTGGCATGCGCCGGACGGCACGCTTGTCAATTTCCAGCTATGTTTTGACGTGCGCGGGCGCGAGCGCGCGCTGTCGTGGCATCGGGAATACGGGTTTTCCCACAACAAGATCGATGCGGGTGACGGCGGGCCCCTCGGCCGCATGTCGCCTATCCTGGTGGGCGCCGGGCAGTTTCCGCACCGCCTCGTGCGCCAGCGGTTCGTCGCCGAGGCCGCCATACTCGACGCGCCGACGCGCGAGTTGATCAGCGCCAAAATGCGCGAATACGGGCGCGCCGTCGGGCGTGGCGTAGTCGCCCTGCCGCGCCGCCCGCGCACGCCGCCGGACGCCGGCGTCGCCTAGGCGGCAACCTGCTTCAATATCACAGACTGCCCGGTGTCGAGCACGATGAACGGCACGTCGTGGCGCGCGCAAAATTCTTCCCACGCGCGATGAGCGCCGGGGAACAGCGGCGCACCGTAATCGTCGCAGATGATCACGCCGCCATCGACCAGGCGCGAATAAAAATACTCGAGGCAGGCGAGCGTCGGTTCATACAAATCGACGTCGAGATGAACGAAGCTCCAGCTTGTTTGCGGCAGGTCAGAGAAAACCTGCGGGATCCAGCCGGCATGTATCGCGACGGCCGGAAATTCGCGCACCGTGTGCCGCACGAATTCCAGCGGGGACGCAAACGTCCCGCCACTGAAGCCGGGCTTCATGACCACACCGCGGCCGTCCTCGGCACGCACCGCGACCAGGTCTTCCTCCTGCGGCGAACTGATTCCCGCAAAGCTGTCGATCAGGTGCAGGCCGGCGCCATCGTATTGCGGGCGCTGCGTGCACGCCGCTTTGCACATGAGCAAAGCGCTGGCGCCGGTAAACACGCCGCATTCGGCGCGTGCGCCGTCCAGCGCCAGCGAGTGCAGGAAATAGCGCGCGAGAAAATAGGATGCGAGCGGCCGGTGGAAGGCCTTGAGCGGTGGGCTGCTCGCGCCCGATTCGCGTACGCAGGCTTCGGCCAGCGCCGCGATTCCGTGCGGCCCGATGCGCATGTCGTCGAACAGTATGCCGAGATGCGCTTCGCGCGGCGCTTTTTCATGCGCCTTGCGCACGATGCGCAGGCGTTCGGCCGGAAAGTCGCGGCCGCCGCCATCCGTAGTGTCTTCCCGCGCGCTAAACATCGACTTCAGTAGTTTGATGAACATCGCTTCAGGCGGTCGCGTGACGGGTCTGGCGCATCAAAGCGTATTTCACCGCAAAAAGCAACCGCGGCACGGCGGTCGTCATGCCGCGCGCAGGCAATTGACAACCGCGGCCATGGCGCGGTAACGTTGGGCACAGTTTTTGTGCGCCGATTTGAGTTCAGCTTGCGGGCGCCTAATAAATCCGGCTAAAGAGAAAGACAACCCGGGCTGACGCAAGCAGACCGGGTTTTTTCGTTTATGAACGACACCAGAGATCCATATTCGGTCGGGGCGGTGACGCCGCGCAGCGCGAAGTTCACCGTGCCGCTCGCATTAAAGTGCGGGGCGACGCTCGCCGGCTATGAACTCGCGTACGAAACGTACGGCGAGCTGAATGCCGACAAATCCAACGCGGTGCTGGTGTGCCATGCGCTGAACGCGTCGCATCACGTCGCCGGCTATTACGCCGACGATCCGGCGAATGTCGGCTGGTGGGACAACATCATCGGCCCGGGCAAGCCGCTCGACACCAACCGGTTCTGCGTGATCGGCGTCAATAACCTGGGCGGCTGCTTCGGCTCGACCGGCCCTTCGTCGATCAACCCCGCGACGGGCAAACCATGGGGCGCCGATTTTCCGCTCGTCACGGTCGAAGACTGGGTAACCACCCAGGCGCGCCTTGCCGATCAGCTCGGCATCGGGCGTTTTGCCGCGGTCATGGGCGGCAGCCTGGGCGCGATGCAGGCACTGTCGTGGACAATCCAGTATCCGGAGCGCCTCGGTCACGCGCTCGTCATCGCCTGCGCGCCCAACCTGTCGGCGCAGAACATCGCTTTCAACGAGGTCGCCCGCCAGGCGATCATCACCGACCCGGATTTTCACGGCGGCCATTACTACGAGCACACGACGCGGCCGACGCGCGGGCTGCGCGTCGCGCGCATGGTCGGTCACATCACGTACTTGTCGGACGATGAGATGGCGAGCAAGTTCGGCCGCCAGCTGCGCCACGGCCGGCTCAACTACACGTTCGGCGTCGAGTTTGAAATTGAATCGTACTTGAGTCATCAGGCCGACAAGTTCTCGGATTATTTCGATGCCAACACGTACTTGCGCATCACCAAGGCGCTCGATTACTTCGATCCGGCCGCCGCGCATGGCGGCAATCTGAGCCTCGCCCTCGAACCGGCGACGGCCAGTTTCCTGGTCGTCTCGTTCACCACCGACTGGCGTTTTTCTCCCGAGCGCTCGCGCGAAATCATCAAGGCGCTGCTCGACAATCGCCGCAACGTCACCTACGCCGAAATCGACGCGCCGCACGGCCACGACGCCTTTTTGCTCGACGACGCACGTTACCATGGCCTGGTGGCGGCCTACTTCGACCGCATCGGCGCGGAGCTCGCCAAATGAACACGAACGCGATGCAGCGCGCGGACTTTGCCGCGATCGCCAACTGGATCAAACCCGGCGCGCGCGTGCTCGATCTGGGCTGCGGCGACGGCTCTTTGCTGCGCTTTCTCGCCGAGCAGCGCGACAGCATCGGCTATGGCGTCGAAATCGACGATGCGGGCGTGCTGGCTTGCGTGAACAACGGCGTCAACGTGGTCCAGGGCGATATGGAGCGCGGGCTGTCCGGGTTCGCGGACGATTCGTTCGATTACGTGATCCTGTCGCAAACGCTGCAGGCGGTGCGCAGCAGCGAGCGCGTGATCAGTGAGATGCTGCGCGTGGGCCGCGAGGGCATCGTCACTTTTCCCAATTTCGGGTACTGGCGCAACCGGCTGCAGGTCATGTCCGGGCACATGCCGATGTCGAGCAACCTGCCCTACGCGTGGTTCGACACGCCGAATATTCACCTGTGCACGATGGACGACTTCGAAAATTTCTGCCGAGATCACGGCGTGCGCATCCGCGAGCGAATCGTGATCACGAACGGCGGCGCGGTCACGTTGATGCCCAACTTGTTCGGCGCCCTCGCAGTGTACCGTTTCGAGCGCGCTTGAAAAGCATGGCCGAACCCGTTCCTGCCCCCGGCTGGCGCGCCGCGCTCTTTAACCGGCGCATGCTGATATGCGTGTTCACCGGTTTCAGTTCCGGCTTGCCGCTCTACATCCTGCTGTCGCTGCTGCCGGCATGGCTGCGCTCCGAGCATGTGGACTTGCGCGCGATCGGTCTGTTTGCGCTGATGCAGTTCCCCTACAACTGGAAATTCCTGTGGTCGCCGCTGCTCGATCGCTATGCGCTGCCTGCCTTCGGCCGCCGGCGCGGGTGGATGCTCGTCTCCCAGATCGGGCTCGTGGTCGCACTGCCCATGTTCGGCGCACTCGACCCCCAGATAGACCTGCTGACGATCGCGCTGCTCGCGGTGACGGTGGCTTTTTTGAGTGCCACGCAGGACATCGTGCTCGACGCCTACCGGCGCGAGATCCTCGCCGACGTCGAGCTGGGCCTGGGCAATTCGATTCACGTCAATGCGTACCGCATCGCCGGCCTCGTTCCGGGCTCGCTGTCGTTGATCCTGGCGGACATCCTGCCGTGGAGCAGCGTCTTCGTGATCACTGCGCTATTCATGCTGCCGGGTATCGCGATGACGCTCGCGGTGGATGAACCCAGGCTCGCCGGCGCGCTGCCCCGCACGCTGCGCGCAGCCGTGGTCGAGCCGTTCCGCGAGTTCATATCGCGCGCCGGCATTCGCTCGGCGCTACTGATGCTGACTTTCATGGTGTTGTACAAGCTCGGCGACAGCATGGCGACGGCACTGGCGACGCCGTTTTATCTCGACATGGGCTTCACCAAAACCGAGATCGGCCTCATCGCGAAGCACGCGGGATTGTGGCCCAGCGTAATCGGCGGATTGCTGGGCGGCCTGTGGATGCTGAAGCTCGGCATCAACCGCGCGCTGTGGCTGTTCGGCGTGGTGCAGGTTGTATCG
>Ga0207708_10001653_pt1 | contig 16582 bp, 15 predicted proteins | sample KBSK5101metaG_FD_184340 | JGI IMG/M metagenome (GOLD analysis project Ga0207708, IMG submission 184340) | Corn, switchgrass and miscanthus rhizosphere microbial communities from Kellogg Biological Station, Michigan, USA - KBS K5-10-1 metaG... | ecosystem: Host-associated > Plants > Roots >...
GATCACGGTCAGCGCCTCGGCGTAGTCGATGATCAGGTAGCCCCCGCTGGGCAGGTCGATCCGGCGCGAGAGCACGCCGTCGATGACCTTGTCCACGCCGTAGCGCTCGAACAGCGGCTTGTCGTCGTCCTCGTAGAGCTCGACCCGATCGACCAGCTCGGGGGCCAGGCGGCTGAAGAACGAGGTCAGGCGGTGGTGCTGCTTGGCGTCGTCGACGATCGCGCGCTCGAACGTGTCCGAGGCGATGTCGCGGACCACCCGCACCGACAGGTCGGCCTCCTGGAAGACCATGGCCGGCGCCGTGGACTCCTCGACGCGCTTGCGCATGACGTCGTGGAGCTTGTCCAGGTAGAGCAGCTCGCGCTCGAAGTCGGAGCGCTTGGCGCCGGCGGCCGCGGTGCGCACGATGACGCCGCCGCCGCGCAGGTCGAGGCCCTTGACCTGCTTGCGCAGGCGCTCGCGCTCGGGGTCGTCGAGCCGGCGCGAGACGCCGATCCCCTCGCCGTTGGGCGCGAAGACGAGGTAGCGCCCGGCGATCGTGAGCTCCATGGTCAGGCGGGCGCCCTTGGTCTTCAGCGGGTCCTTGACCACCTGCACCACGACCTCCTGGCCGGGCTTGAGCAGGTCGGTGATCGAGCGCCCGCCGCGGCCGCGGCGCGGCACCTCGACCCCGGGCAGCACGATCTCGTCGACGTGGAGGAAGCCGTTCTTGTCCAGGCCGATGTCGACGAACGCGGCCTCGAGGCCGGGCAGGACGTTGTCGACCCGCCCCTTGTAGATGTTGCCGACAATCGAGCGCGCTCCGCGGCGCTCGATGTACAGCTCCGCCACGTGATAGCCCGCGGCGGGATTCTGGGGCTTGCGCCTACGGCGCGAGCCCTTGGCGGCCGGCTTTCCGGTCGCCTCGAGCAGCGCGACCCGGGTTTCCCCGTGGTCCACGCTGACCAGCACTTGCTTTCGCAAAGGAAGTCTCCTTCTTAGAGCGTGCGTACGGCGCGCGCTTGCGCGGGGTGTCCGTACGCGTTGGGGCGGCGCTCCTGTGCGTCATCGGGCTCCTCATCCGAATACGAGGCCGCGGCCGCGACCCTTGGCGGCGCGGCGACCTTGGACGTAGATCGACTGGAGGACCCCGACGGACAGGAAGGTCACGAGGACCGAAGAGCCGCCATAGGACATCAGCGGCAGGGGGACGCCGGTGATGGGCATGATCCCAATGGTCATGCCCACGTTGACGAACACCTGCCACAGGAGCATGGCCACGATCCCCCCGGCGATCAAAGCGCCGTAGAGGTTCTTGGCCATGGTGAGTATTCGCAGGCCCCGCCATATGAGCAGGGCGTACAGCGAGAGCACCAGAGCAGCGCCGGCAAAGCCGTAGCGCTCGCCGACAACGGCGAAGATGAAATCGGTGTGGTGCTCGGGGAGGAAGTTCAACGTCGTCTGCGTCGGGTGCGGCCGGCCGGACTTCTGGCCCGATCCGATCGCGATCCGCGACTGGTTCTGCTGGTAGCCCTGATCGGCTGGGTTGTCGGACGGGTTGAGAAACGCCGTCAGACGGTCCGTCTGGTAGGGCTTGAGCAGGTGCACGCCGACCGCGGGTGCGGCGACAAGCACCAAGGTCAAGGATATTGCGAAAAGCGCAAAAAGCGCCGCAAAATGCTTCCAGCTGGTGCCGGCGACGAACAGGATCGCCAAGGCGATGACGACGTAGACGATCGCCGAGCCGAGGTCGGGCTGCAGCATGACCAGCACCGACGGCACCAGCGCCATCAGCATCACCCGCGCCGTGGTGTCGCGGTCCTGCAGGCGCCGGATCCGGTCGACCACGAAGGCGCTGACGGCCAGGACGAGCAGCAGCTTGCCCAGCTCGGAGGGCTGGAAGCGGAAGAACGGGAAGTCGATCCAGCGCTTGGACCCGCGGGTGGCCCCGCCGAGGGCGAGCACGAGCAGGATCGAGCCGATCATGAAGCCGTAGAGCCCGTACTTCAGCTCGCGCAGCCGCGAGTAGTCGAAGCGGCTGATGATCAGGCACAGCACGAGCCCCACGATCGCGAACCCGGCCTGGCGGTAGACGTAGTAGTTCGGGTCGCCGGGGATGTCGTCGCGCGTCGCCGCCGACAGCGTCACCAGCGAGCAGGCCACGAGGCCGACCACGGCCAGCAGCAGCGTCGGGTCGATCGGGAAGGTCGCCCGCAGCGGGCGCGCGGCCGCGCCGCCGCTCTCGGCCGGGTCCTTGATCTGGCTGCCGAGAACCGTGCTCATCGAGTCTTGGACGAGCCGCGGACGAGCTTCTTCTTGACCCCGAACCACTGCGACAGGATCAGCCGCGCCGCCGGAGCCGCCGCCTGGGCGCCGAAGCCGCCCCGCTCGATGGTCACCGCAACCACGATCGGGCGCTTCGCGTCGGGCACGTAGCAGACATACCAGGACTGGTCCTCCTGGCCCGGGCGCTCGGCCGTGCCGGTCTTGCCGTAGACCGGGTGCGGGAAGCCGCGGAACACGTCGGCCGAGGTGCCGCCCGACGCCGTGGCGGCGAGGTGCAGGCCGTCGAGGATGGCCTGGCGGTTCTGCGCGGCGATCTTCACGTGCCGGGCCGGGCCGGGGTCGATGCGCTGCAGCGTGCGCCCGGCCGCGTCCTCGATCTCCATGCCCACGTGCGGCCGGGGCACGCGGCCGCCGTTGATCACGGTCGAGTAGGCGGTGGCCATCTGCAGCGGCGTGGCCTGCAGGTCGCCCTGCCCGACGGCGAGGTTGACGTTGTCGCCCACCGTCCACGGGCGGTCGGTCTTGTTCTCCTTGAACAGGCGGTCGCGCCACTGCGGCGTGGGCAGGAGGCCCTTGAACTCGCCGGGGATGTCGATGCCGGTGCGGCGTCCGATGCCGAGCTTGCGCGCGTAGCGCTGCAGCGGCTCGCCGCTCTCCCCGTTCAGGCGCGCGCCCATGGTGTAGAAGAAGACGTCGGACGAGACCTGGATGGCCTGGCGCAGCGCGACGGCGCCGTTGGCGGCGTTGCCGGAGTTGTGGAACACGATGTTCCCGATCTTCACCGACCCGGGGTCGTCGATCACGGTCTGGGGGGTGATGGTGCCGGTCTGGAGCGCGGCCACGCTGGTGATGACCTTGAAGGTCGACCCGGTCGGGTACAGGCCGGCGATGGCGCGGTCGTACAGCGGCGCGCCGTTGGCGGTCGACTGCAGCTTCTTGAGCGTGGACTCCTTGACCGGCTTGGAGAAGATGTTCGGATCGAACGACGGGACCGAGCCCAACGCCAGGATCTCGCCGCTGCGCGGGTCCATGGCCACGAAGGCGCCCGGCAAGCCGCCGCCGACGGACTTGATCGCCTGCTGCGCGGCGTCCTGGAGGTTGAAGTCCAGCGACAGCTTGAGCTGCTTGCCCTGGACCGGCTGGCGCGTGCGTAGCGGCGGCCCCTTCTGGCGGCCGAGCGCGTCGACCTGCACGCGGGTGGCGCCCTCCTGGCCGCGCAGGTAACGATCGTAGGACCACTCGATCCCGCTCTGACCGACGAGCGTGCCCTGGTGCACGCCGCGGAAACGCGCGAGCTTGAGCTCCTGGGGCGAGATCTGGCCCACGGTGCCGAAGAGCTGGGCGGCCACGTCGTGGTGCGGGTAGCGGCGCTGGTAGACCGGCTCGGGCACCACGCCCGGGAACTGGTCCTGGCGCTCGAGGATGTACGCGAGCTGCGTCTGCGACGCGTCGCTCTTGATGGTCACGTTCGCGTACGGGATCGCCTTGCGTTGGGTCGTGATGTCCTTGCGGATCGCGCGCGGGCGCAGGTGCAGGACCTGGCGCAGGCGGCGGTAGAGATCGTCGCGCGCGGCCCCGCGCGGCGGCAGCTTGTTGGGCTGGATCTGGATCGCGTTGGCGGGCCGGTTGTCGACCAGCACGGTGCCGTTGCGGTCCACGACGTCGCCGCGGGGCGCCTGGATGGTGATGTCGCGCACGCGGTTGTCGTTGGCCTCGGCCAGGTACTTGTTGCCGGACAGCACCTGCAGGAACCACAGGCGCAGGAAGATCACGGCGAAGATGGTCAGGGCGACGCCGCCCAGGATCGCGACGCGCCAGGCCAGCTGGGGAGTGATCGGCGGGCGCCGGTCGTCGGCGGGCGGGCGGATCATATGACCCGCAGGCGGCGGCGCCGCCGCCTGCGCGGCGCCTTCGGTTGCGAGAGCGGGCTGATGCCGCCGGCCACGGACGAGGCGCGCCGGGCGCGACGGCGCCGCGGGTCTTCCGGCAGCGCGGGCGCCACGACCCGCCGCACGAGCGCGTAGATCGGCAGCGCCAGCACGGTGTTGACGGCGATGGTGAAGAGGATCTCGCGCACGAGCAGGAACGACACCGGCGCGTCGACGCCGAGCAGGAACTGGATGAGCGCGTAGCCGATCTGGGAGATCGCGGTGGCCGCCGCGCCGATGGCGATCGGCACCAGCGTGTGCGAGGGGTCGCGCGCCTCGCGCAGGCGGCCCGCGCCGTAGCCGATCCCGGTGAGCAGGAGCGAGTCGATGCCGAGCGTCTGCACCAGCGCGGTGTCCACGAACAGCCCCATGGCAAAGCCCATGACCGCGCCGGGGACGGAGCCGGCCAGCAGTCCCACCGAAGCGACGATCAGCGGCGTGAGGTCGGCGCTGACCCCGAGCAGCGAGATCTGCGAGATGGCGGTGATCTGCACGATCACCGCCACCAGGCCGAGGATGACCAGGCGCACGATCAGCGAGACGTTGATCGTCGGCGGCGCGTTCACGGCGTGGTGTTCCCCGCCTTGGCCACGACCGCGCGCGCGTGCGGGCGCGTGAGCACCTGCACGAAGTCGAGGCGGCGCAGGTCGGCGAAGGGCTTGACGTGGACGCGCTGGTAGAGGTTGAGCTCCTCCGGGTCGGCCTTGGTCACCGTCCCGATGGGGATGCCGGGCGGGAAGAGCGAGTCCAGGCGGCTGGACTTCGTCCCGCTCGTGACCACCGTCTCGCCCACCTTGACGTTGGACTTGGGCGGCAGGAACTGCAGGAGCAGGTCGTTCGGGTTGCCCGTCGCCGTCTGGAGGATCCCGGAGTCGTTGAGGCGTTGCACGGTCGAGGAGACGCCGCTCGAGTGGTCCGTGATCAGCGTGACGATCGCGGCGTCGGAAGTGACGTCGGTGACCTTGCCGACCAGGCCGGCGCCGTCGACCACGGGCTGGTTGTTGTGCACGCCGTCGCTCGAGCCCACGTCGACGGTGATCGTGGTGAACCACAGCGAGGGCGAGCGGGCGACCACCCGTCCGGTGACCGGCTTGTAGGTGGACAGCGCGAGGTCCTGGTTGGCGTTCAGGTTGACCATGCGCTTGAGCTGCACGTTCTCCTGGCGCGCCTGGTCGGCGCCGATGACCTGCTTGCGCAGCGCGTCGCGCTCCTTCTGGAGGCGGGTGGCGCGGTCCTTGGCGTCGAACGTGTCGCCGACCCAGTTGGTCAGGTCCTTGAACGGCTTGAGCGCGCGACTGGCGCCCTCCTGGATCGGCGAGAAGACCTCGAGCATCCCGCGCTGGATGGTCTTGAGCGGGCCGCCGATCGACTCTCCGAAGTAGGCGGTCAGGAGAATCAGCGAAAGCCCGACGAGCAGGGCCAGGATCGCCCTTCGTCTACGGACCTGCTTGTCGTACACGCTATCTCCGGCGGCGGTTTCGCGAGTTCTTGTTGGACCGGTGGATCGCCTCGAACTCCTCCAGCGACCGTCCGGAGCCAACCGCCACGCACGTCAGCGGCGACTCGGCCAGGTGCGCTGGCATCTGGGTTTCGGCGCGCAGCCGCTCGTCCAGCCCCTGCAGCAGCGACCCGCCGCCCGCAAGCATGATGCCACGATCCATGATGTCCGCGGCGAGCTCGGGCGGCGTGCGGTCAAGCGTCTCCTTGACCGCGTCGATGATCTGCGAGACCGGCTCCTCGAGAGCGTTCCGGATCTCCTCACTCGTGAGCACGACAGTCTTCGGTAGGCCGGAGACCATGTCCCGGCCGCGGATCTCGGCCTGGACCTCTTCCTCCATCGGGTAGGCAGATCCGATCTCGAGCTTGATCTCCTCGGCGGTCTGGGACCCGATGAGCAGCTTGTACTCGCGCTTGGCGTAGTTGATGATCGCCTCGTCGAGCTCGTCGCCGCCTACGCGGATCGACTGCGAGACCACGATCCCGCCCAGCGAGATCACGGCGACCTCGGAGGTCCCGCCGCCGACGTCCACGACCATGTTGCCGGTGGGCTCGCCCACCGGGAGGCCAGCGCCGATGGCGGCCGCCATCGGCTCCTCGATCAGGTAGGCCTGGCGGGCGCCGGCCGAGAGGCACGCCTCCTCGACGGCACGCTTCTCGACGCCGGTCACCCCGGACGGAACACAGACCACGACGCGAGGATGCGCCCAGCGATTCTGGTGCACCTTCTGGATGAAGTGCCGCAGCATCTCCTCGGTCACGTCGAAGTCGGCGATGACGCCGTCCTTCAGCGGCCGGATGGCCTGGATCGTGCCCGGGGTACGGCCGAGCATGCGCTTGGCCTCGATCCCCACCGCGTGGACCTCTCCGGTGCGCGAGTCCACCGCCACCACGGAGGGCTCGGACAGCACGATCCCGCGCCCGCGCACGTACACGAGGGTGTTGGCGGTGCCCAGATCGACCGCCATGTCGCGGCCACCGAAGCCGGTGAGGTAACCGAAGAAGCTCATGGAAACAGACGGGTCGCGACGCCACGCCTGCTGGGCGCGGCAGCTGGTGGGCTGCGAGCGGCGCCGCGTCGGCGGCCAGTCTAGCGAACGGGTAGGCGCCTCCAGGAGGCCCGAAATGCCTGTTTCACGCCGATTTCCCTGGAAATCCAAGGGTCGTCAACAGGTCCATGAACGCTGCCACCGGAAGGCCGACCACGTTGGCGTAGTCGCCCTCGATGGCGGCGACCAGCGCGGCGCCCCGTCCCTGGATCGCGTAACCGCCCGCGCGGCCCCGCCATTCGCCGCTGGCCAGGTACCAGTCAGCCAGGTCCGTGTCGACGGCGCGGAAGGTCACGGCGGTCGCCTCCACCGCCTCCCCGACGCCGGTCAGGTGCAGGCCGGAGTGCACGACGTGCGTGCGCCCGCCCAGCGCCAGCAGCGTCGCGCGCGCCTCCTGCGCGTCGCGCGGCTTGCCGTAGATCCGGCCGTCCAGGGCGACCACGGTGTCGACGCCGAGCACGTGCGCGCCGGGCACCGCGCGCGCCTTGCGGCGGGCGTTCTCCAGCGCGACGACGGGCGGGTCGCCGGCGTCGAGCTCGTCGACGTCGGCCGGGGCGACCACGAACGGGATCCCCAGGTGCTCGAGGATCGCGCGCCGCTGCGGCGACGCCGAAGCGAGCACGATCGGGTCCATCGCCCTAGAGGTCGGGGAAGAACAACGCAACCTCCCGCGCGCCCGACTCCGGGGAGTCGGAGCCGTGGACGAGGTTCTGGCCCACCTCGCGCGCGAAGTCGCCGCGGATCGACCCGGGCGACGCCTCGAGCGGGTCGGTGGCGCCGATGACCTGGCGCGCGGCGGCGACCGCGTAGTCCCCCTCGAAGACCAGCGCGAGCAGCGGCCCTGAGGTGATGAAGTCGACGAGCTCGCCGAAGAACGGCTTGCCTTCGTGCTCGGCGTAGTGCTGCTGGGCGAGCTGCTCGCTCACCGTCAGCAGCCGGGCGCAGAGCATCGTCAGGCCCTTGCGCTCGAAGCGGGAGATGATCTCCCCGCTCAGCCCGCGCGCGAACGCGTCGGGCTTGACCAGGATCAGCGTCCGTTCCATGGGGTAGGGCGCGGAAGCCTATGACTCGGCGACGGCCGAGCGCTCGCTCGTGTCCCGTCGCCTTCGGCGCCTGGGCGTCGGCGGCGCCGCCAGCTCGGCCTCGCAGTACGGGCAGATGCGCCACGTCGGGTCGAGCGGCTTGCGGCAGTTCGGGCAAGGGTCCTTGAGCTTGCGCAGGCAGTTCGGGCAGCGCAGCATGTCGCGCTCGACGACGTAGTCGCAGTGCGGGCACAGCGAGTAGTCGAGCTGGTGCAGCCGCGCCTCGGCCGCCTGCATCTCGAGCTCCCGCTCGCGCACGTCGTCGAGGTACTCGGGCGGGCGGACGATCAGGTAGACGACCGTGCCGATGAACGGGAACAGCGAGGCGCACGTCGCGCACGCGATCAGCATCGGGTCGGCGATGCGCCGGCGGGCGTCGGCATATGTCCAGTAGATGAGCGCCAGCCAGATCACGACCAGCACGAGGATCAGCAGGTTGATGGCGGTGTTCACCGCGCCGTTGTCGATCCCGAAGATGGCGAACACCGGCATCGCGACGCGAGTGTAGCCGTCGTGCAGGCGGCAAAACGCCGGTGGGCCTAGAGGAAGAGCCGCCCGAACAGGTAGCCGATGCCGAAGAAGATGAGGATCACCAGGGCGACGACGAGCGCCACCACGCCGATCATCGCCAGGAAGTGCGGGCCGTCGTCGTTCACAGCGTGGACGCGCGCCGGCGGCTCGGGCCGGCGGCGAGATCGGCGATGAGGTAGATGGAGCCGGTGGCCAGCACAGAGCCATCGGCGCCGGCGAGCGCGCGGGCCCGGCGCAGCGCCGCGTGCGGGTCGGGCTCGATGACGGCGTCGCCGTAGCCGAGCTGCTCGGCCAGCGACTGCAGCGTCGCGGGCGAGTACCCGCGCGGGTTGCGCGCGCGCGTGAACACCACGGCGGCGCAGGCCGGGAGCAGCGCGCGCAGCATGGCCGCGGCGTCCTTGTCGTCGAGCACCGCCACGACCGCGACCACCGGCCGCTCGCCCACCACCTCGGGCAGCGCGTCGACCAGCGCGGCCATCCCGCTCGGGTTGTGGGCGCCGTCGACGACGGTCAGCGGGTCGCGCTCGACGACCTGCAGGCGTCCGGGCACCTGCACCGCGATCGCGGCCTCGCGCACCGCCACGGCATCGAGCCGGCCCAGGAAGGCCTCGGCGGCGGCCAGCGCGACGGCGAAGTTGCGGCGTTGGAACGCGCCTGGCGCGGCCACCGGCACACCGGGGTCGGCGGGCGCGAACACGAGCCGCGCCTCCGCCGCCTCGGCGGCGGCGCGCGCCTCCTCCTCGACCGCGGGGGCGAGGTCGCCGCACACCAGCGTGGCCCCCGGCCGCACGACGGCCAGCTTCTCGCGCGCGATGTCGCGCAGCGTCGGCCCGAGCCAGCGCTGGTGCTCGAGTCCGACGTTGGTGAGCACTTGCACGCGCGAGTCGATGACGCTGGTGGCGTCGTAGCGGCCGCCGAGGCCGGCCTCGATGACGGCGGCGTCGACGCCGCTGCGGGCCAGCTCGGAGTAGGCGGCGGCGGTCAGCGCCTCGAACTGCGTGACGCGGTCGTCGTCCTCGAGCGTCCGGTCGACCTTCGCCGCGGCCCCGACCACCCGCTGCACGGCGGCGGCGAACGCGGCCGGGTCGAGGTCGTGGTCGTCGATGCGGATGCGCTCGGCGAACTCGACCAGGTGCGGCGAGAGATAGGCGCCGGTGCGCAGGCCGTGGCGCTGCAGGATCGCCGCGATCATGCGCACGGTCGAGGACTTGCCGTTCGTGCCCACGACGTGGATGGCGTCGAAGGCGCGCTCGGGGTGACCGAGCACGGTCATGAGCCGGCGCATGCGGTCCAGGCCGAACCGCATGCCGAACAGCTCCAGCCCGAGCAGGTAGCGCTCGGCGTCGGCGGCGGTGAAGGCGCTACTCACAGGGCGTCGAGCTCCTCCTGCAGGCGGGCGGCCTTGTCGCGCTCGGCCTGCACGACGGCGGGCGGGGCCTTGCCCACGAAGCCCTCGTTGGCCAGCTTGTGCTGGGCGCGCTGCAGCTCGGACTCGAGCCTTGACCGCGCGTCGCGGCGGCGCCGCTCGGCCGCCTCGAGGTCGACGGCGTCGGTGGGCAGCACGTGCACGGTGCCCTCGGGGATGGTCACCGAGGCGATGGCGTCGTCGCCCGCCCCGTCGAAGGCGAAGCGCGCCAGGCGGGCGACGTGCTCGAGGGTGGCGTCGTAGCCCGCCGCCTCCAGCCGCGCGGGGATGACCTCCCTCGCCGGCGCGCCCACGGTCTCGCGCCAGCCGCGCAGGGCGGTCACCGCGCCGATGACCCGCTCGACGTGGGCCTCGGCCTCGGCGTCGACCAGGTTCGCCTCGGCGATCGGGAAGCGCGAGCCGGCGAGCAGGGCCGGGCGATCCCCGGGGAGGTAGGACCAGACCTCCTCGGTGACGAACGGGATCACCGGGTGGGAGAGCGCGAGCGTGCGCTCGAGCACGTACAGCAGCGTGGCGGCGGCATCCTCGTCGCCGTCGTAGAGCCGCGGCTTGACCAGCTCCAGGTACCAGTCGCACAGCTCGCCGTAGACGAAGTCGTAGAGGCCGAGGGCGGCGTGGGAGAAGTCGAAGCCCTCGAGGCGCTGGGCGGTCGCCTCGATCGTGCGCTGCAGGCGCGAGAGGATCCAGCGGTCCTCGACGGTGCGCGGCCGCGCCTGCGCCCGGGCGTCCTCGGGCACGCCGAGCAGGATCAGGCGCGACGCGTTCCAGAGCTTGTTGGCCAGCTGGCCGCCCTGGGCGACCTTCTCGGCGCTGTAGCGCACGTCCTGCGAGGACGACATGGCCAGCAGGCCGAAGCGCACGCCGTCGGCGCCGTGCTCGGCGATCTCGTCCAGCGGGTCGATCCCGGTGCCCAGCGACTTCGACATCCGGCGCCCGTCGGGGGCCTGGATGACCGAGTGGATGTAGACGTCCGAGAACGGGAGCTCGCCGGTGAACTCGATCCCGAACATGACCATGCGCGCGACCCAGAGGAAGAGGATGTCGCGCGCGGTGTCGAGCACGTCGGTCGGGTAGAACGCGCGCAGCTCCGGCGTCTCGTCGGGCCAGCCCAGCGTCGCGAACGGCCACAGCCCGCTCGAGAACCAGGTGTCGACCACGTCGGGGTCGCGCTCCCACCCCTCGCCCGGGGGCGGCTCCTCGCCCACGTAGGTGTCGTCGCCGCGGTACCAGACCGGCAGCCGGTGGCCCCACCACAGCTGGCGGGAGATGCACCAGGGCCGGATGTTCTCGAGCCAGTCCAGGTAGACGCGGCTCCAGCGCTCGGGCGTGATCCGGAGCTTGCCTTCGTGCACGGCGGCGATGGCGGGCGCGGCCAGCTCGTCCATGCGCATGAACCACTGGAGCGAGATCAGCGGCTCCACCCGCGCGCCCGAGCGGTGCGAGAACGGGACCGCGTGCGTGTACTCCTCTTCGCCGCGCACCAGCCCGAGCTCGCGCAGGTCGGCGACCACCCGCTCGCGCGCCTCCAGCGCCTCGAGCCCCACGTAGGGCGCCGGCGCGGCGTCGGTGATGCGCCCGTCCTCCCCGATGACGGTGATCTCGTCGAGCTTATGCGCGCGGCCGATCTCGAAGTCGTTGGGGTCGTGGCCCGGGGTGATCTTCAGCGCGCCGGTGCCGAAGTCGGGCTTGACGTAGGGGTCGGCGATGATCGGCAGCTTGCGCCCCACCAGCGGCAGCTCGGCGGCGCCGCCGACCAGGTGCTTGTAGCGCTCGTCGTCGGGATGGACGGCGATGGCCGTGTCGGCCAGCATGGTCTCGGGCCGCACGGTGGAGACGACGACCTCGCCGCCGCCCATGACCCGGTAGGCGATCGCGTAGAGGGTGTCGGTGACCTCGCGCTCCTCGACCTCGAGGTCGGAGATGGCCGAGCGCAGGCCCGGGTCCCAGTTGACCAGGTAGCGGTCCCGGTAGATGAGGCCCTTGTGGTACAGGGTCACGAAGACCTTCATCACCGCGCGCACGTACTCCGGGTCGAGGGTGAAGCGCTCGTCCTCGTAGTCGCACGAGGCGCCCATGCGCTGGGTCTGCTCGACGATGCGCGAGCCGTAGCGGCGCCGCCACTCCCACACCCGGTCGGTGAACGCCTTGCGCCCGATCGCCTCACGGCTGATGCCCTCGGACTCGAGCTCGCGCTCGACCACGCGCTGGGTGGCGATGCCGGCGTGGTCGGTGCCGAAGATCCACTTCGTGCGCTTGCCCAGCATGCGGTGGTAGCGGACGAGCGCATCCTCGATCGAGAGCACGAGGCCGTGGCCCAGGTGCAGCGACCCGGTCACGTTCGGGGGCGGGATGGCCAGCGACCAGTTCTCCTCCGCCGTGCCCGCGGGGTCGGGATGGAACAGCCCCGAACCCAGCCAGCGCTCGATGATCCTGGGCTCCGCTTGGGCGGGATCCCAGCGCGTGCGCGCCTGCAATTCGGACGGGGCGGCCATGGAGGGTCGGCGAAGTCTAGGATTCGTCATCTCATGGCTACGCGCAACGGCAGTGCTCAATGGAAGGGCGACCTGCAGAGCGGGACCGGTGAGCTCACCGTCGGCGACGGCGTCTTCGCCGGCGCCTACTCGTTCGCGTCGCGGTTCGAGGAGGGCGAGGGCACCAATCCGGAGGAGCTCATCGCCGGGGCCCATGCGGCCTGCTACGCGATGGCGCTCAGCAACGACCTCGCGTCGGCGGGACACACGCCGGACTCGGTCGACGCGACCGCACGCGTACAGCTGCGCAACGTCGACGGGGCACCGACCATCGCCGAGATCGACCTCGACGTCGTCGGCGTCGTGCCGGGCCTGGACGAAGCGGGCTTCCAGGAGGCGGCCGAGCAGGCCAAGGTCAACTGCCCGGTGTCGCGGGCGCTCGCGAGCGTCCCGACGATCAACCTCACCGCCCGCCTAGGCTGACTTCTCGGCGGGCTCTTCGTCGTCTTCGTCGGCGGCGGCGGAGGTGACCAGCGTCGGGTGCAGGCCGCGCTCGACGACCTCCTTGGTCACCACGCACTTCTTGACATCGCGCCGCGAGGGCAGCTCGAACTGCACCTCGAGCAGGATCTCCTCGATGATCGAGCGCAGGCCGCGGGCGCCGGTCTCGCGCTCGAGCGCCTTGTCGGCGATCGAGATGAGCGACTCGTCGGCGAACACCAGCTCGATCCCGTCGAAGGTGAAGAAGCGCTGGAACTGCTTGACGAGGGCGTTGCGCGGCTCGGTCAGGATCGTCACCAGGTCGTCGCGCGAGAGCTGGTGGATGGCGCTCATGACCGGCAGGCGGCCGACGAACTCGGGGATGAGGCCGTACATGATCAGGTCCTCGGGCAGGCACTGCTCGAACAGGTCGCCCGTGTCCTTGTTGATCTTGGACTCGACCGCCGCGCCGAAGCCGACGCCCTTGTTCCCCACCCGCCGCTCGATCACGGCGTCGAGGTTGGCGAAGGCGCCGCCGCAGATGAACAGGACGTTCGTCGTGTCGATGGACAGGAACTCCTGGTGCGGGTGCTTGCGGCCGCCCTGGGGCGGCACGGAGGCGGTGGTGCCCTCGAGGATCTTCAGCAGCGCCTGCTGCACGCCCTCGCCGGACACGTCGCGCGTGATCGACGGGTTGTCGGCCTTGCGCGCGATCTTGTCGACCTCGTCGATGTAGATGATCCCCGTCTCGGCCTTCTTGACGTCGTAGTCGGCGGCCTGGATGAGCTTGAGGAGGATGTTCTCGACGTCCTCGCCCACGTAGCCGGCCTCGGTCAGCGCCGTGGCGTCGGCGATGGCGAAGGGGACGTTGAGGATGCGCGCGAGCGTCTGGGCCAACAGCGTCTTGCCGCAGCCGGTGGGCCCGAGCAGCAGGATGTTGGACTTCTGCAACTCGATGTCGCCGTCGCCCGACTGCATCATCTGCACGCGCTTGTAGTGGTTGTAGACGGCGACCGAGAGCGTGCGCTTGGCCTGCTCCTGGCCGACGACGTACTCGTTGAGCACGTCGTAGATCTCGCGCGGCTTGGGCAGGTTGTCGATGTCGAAGGTCGGCGGAGCGGTGAGCTCCTCGTCGATGATCTCGTTGCAGAGGTCGATGCACTCGTCGCAGATGTAGACGCCCGGCCCGGCGATCAGCTTCTTGACCTGTCGCTGCGACTTGCCGCAGAAGGAGCAGAGAAGCTGCTCGTTGGAGTCCGTCGGGCGTGCCATCTCAGTGCTCGGAGATCACGCGATCGATGATCCCGTAGTCCTTCGCTTCCTCCGACGACATGAAGTAGTCGCGCTCGGTGTCCTGCTTGACCTTCTCGATGTCCTGGCCGGTGTGCAGGGCGATGATCTCGTCCAGCCGGCGGCGGACGTCGATGATCTCGCGGGCGTGGATCTCGATGTCCGAGGCCTGGCCCTGGAAGCTCGACGACACCTGGTGGATGAGGATCTTCGCGTTGGGCAGCGCCATGCGCTTTTCCTTCGCGCCGCCCGCCAGGAGCAGGGCGCCCATGGACATGGCGATGCCGACGCAGATCGTCTGCACGTCGGGCTTGATGAACTGCATGGTGTCGTAGATGGCGAGGCCCGAGTACACCGACCCGCCCGGCGAGTTGACGTACAGCGAGATGTCCTTGTCGGGGTCCTCGGACTCGAGGTGGAGCATCTGGGCCACGATGAGGTTGGCGATCTGATCGTCCACGGGAGTCCCGAGGAAGATGATGCGCTCGTTGAGCAAGCGCGAGTAGATGTCGAACGCACGCTCTCCGCGCGACGTCTGTTCGACGACCATCGGGACTAGGGGGCTCATGAACAGCGCTTCCTTTGCGTCGCGGGGCGGGATTCCTCCCCCGGGGCAAGCAAGTCGCCCGCCTGCGGGCGAGTCTAGCGAGTGGTCGGGGTCGGTCGAGGAGGTCAGCCCGGTGGTCAGCTACCCGGCGTCCACAGCTGGCCGGAGCCGCTCTCGGGCTCGCGCTCGGGCGTCCAGAGCTTGTCGCGCGCCTTGGCCTGCTCGACCGAGATCGGCTTGGCCTCCTCGGCCATCAGGTCGAGGGCGCGGCGGGCGGCGACGTCGCGCTGCAGGGCGCCGTCGCGGCCGGCCTGGCGCAGCCGCTCGAGCAGCTTCGCCGGGGTGGTGCTCTCGCGCTCGGCCGCCGGGGCGAGCGCCTCCTCCAGCTCGGAGTCGTCGGTCTCGATGCCCTCGGCCTCGACCACGGCGGCCAGCACGGCCTCGCGGCGCAGGGCGCGCTCGGCATCGGGCTTGGCCTCGTCGACGAGCTGGTCGTGGTCCTTGCCCGCGATGCGCAGGTAGGCCTCCTCGGAGATGCCCTGGTGCGAGAGCGAGTGGATCATCTGGTGGTAGAGCTCGTGTGCGCGCGCGTGCACCAGCGAGTCGGGCAGGTCGATCTTGGCCTCGTTGGCGGCGGCGTCGAGGACGGCCTCGCGGAACTCGGCTCCGATGCGCTCCTCCTCGCGCTCGCGCAGCCGGTCGCGCAGGTCGTCGCGCAGCTCGTCCAGCGAGTCGAAGCCGGCGGCGTCCGCGGCGAAGTCGTCGTCGAGCTCGGGGAGGTCCTTGCGCTTGACCTCCTTGACGGTCACCGCGAACTCGGCCGTCTTGCCCTTGAGCTCGTCGGCGCCGTAGTCGTCGGGGAAGGTGATGGTGACCGAGCGCTCGTCGCCGGCGCTCGCCCCCTCGAGCTGGTCCTCGAAGCCCGGCACCAGCCGCTCGCTGCCGAGCTCGATGAGCTCGTCGCGCGCGGTGCCGCCGGCGAACTCCTCGCCGTCGACGGTGCCGGTGAAGTCGACGAGCACGAAGTCGCCCTTGCCGGCGGCCTCGTCGACGGTCTCGAGCGTGGCCATGCGCTCGCGCAGGCCCTCGAGCTCGGTGTCGACGACCTCGTCGGGGACCTCGGGCTCGGCGCGGCCGACCTCGAGGCCCTTGTAGGTGCCGAGCGTGGCCGTCGGGCGCACCCCGACCTCGATGGAGAACTGCAGCGGCTTGCCCTCGTCGGGCAGGTCGCCGAGGTCGAGCTTGGGGTCGCCCACCGGCTCGACGCCGGCGTCGTCGATGGCCTGCACGTACCAGCGCGAGAGCCCGTCGCGGACGGCGTCCTCGAGCAGCGCGTTGCGGCCGACCCGGCGGATGACCACCGGCGGCGGGACCTTGCCCTTGCGGAACCCGGGCATGCGCAGGTTGCGGCCGACCTCGCGGGCCGCGCGCTGCAGGCGCTTCTCCACCTCGGCGGCGGGGACCTCGGCCTCGACGCGGACGCGGGACTCTGGCAGCTCGGTGACGGATGTGTTGACGGTCGGTGTGGCCATGGGCGGCGGACACGATACCGTCGCGCCCATGACCCGCCGGATCGCCGCGTGGCTCGCTACCGGGCCGATCGGCCACGCAGTGGCCGGCGCGGCCGACTGGGCGGAGCTGCTGGTTCGGGCGCAGTGGTCGCGGCGACGTCCGCGACGAAGCCGGGGCTGAGCTCGGCCTCCAGCGGGGCGACGACGGCGGGGTCGAACTGCGTCCCCGCGCAGCGGCGCAGCTCGGCCATCGCGGCTTCGTGCGAGCGCGCGCGCTGGTCGTCGACGTTGTCGCCGAGGGCGCCAAGCGCACCGAGGAGGGCGTCGCGACCGTCGACCAGACCCGCGAGGCGTTCGAGCTCATCGGTGCCTCCGTCGAGGACATGAGCGCCCGCGTCGTCGAGATCGCCGCCTCCGTGCAGCAGATCACCGCCGAGGCGGAGCGCATGCAGGCCGACATCACCGAGGTCGCCGGCGTCGCCGAGGCCTCCTCCGCGTCCGCCGA
>Ga0207708_10001655_pt1 | contig 16572 bp, 14 predicted proteins | sample KBSK5101metaG_FD_184340 | JGI IMG/M metagenome (GOLD analysis project Ga0207708, IMG submission 184340) | Corn, switchgrass and miscanthus rhizosphere microbial communities from Kellogg Biological Station, Michigan, USA - KBS K5-10-1 metaG... | ecosystem: Host-associated > Plants > Roots >...
CGAGATGCAGATCGCCTCGCCGGCGCGCTCGAGCTCGTCCTCGAACTGATGCTCGGCGAGGCGGATCCGTGCATCTCGGTCGGAGAGGCCCACGCGAACCAGCGTAGCGCGAGCCCGGCGGTCTACATGAACCGGCGCTCGATCTCGGCCAGGAACGCCGCCGAGAGCCGCTCGAAGTCCTCCGCGCTCAGGCTGACCTTCTCGCCGACCTCGATCCCGAGGACCGTGTCGGCCGGCACGTACTTGATGACCGTGCTCTTGGGCATGACGCCGTCGTGCAGCATCACCGCCTCGGCGATCAGCTCGACCTCGTTCAGCGGGTTCCCGTCCTTGCCGCTCACCGCCCGGATCCGGTGCACGAACCAGCGGTCGAGCACGAGCACCAGGTTCGTGAAGAAGGGGCGGTCGAAGTCGGCCAGCGCGGCGGCGCCGCCGTTGTGGCCGGCGGCCTCGGCGAGCCGCGTATAGGCGCCGAGCTGCTCGTCGAGCGCGGCCCGGCATCCGTCGAGCTCTTCCTGGGTGAACGTCTTGCGACCGAGCATGGGGACCAACCTTTCCGAGTTCGCCGTGTCGAGTGATCGACAAACGAGAAGCCCGGTTCTCGACACCCGACCCGAAATTCACCTGCCGAGCCGCCGCAGCAGCTCGAGCGCGATCGGCGGCACCCGGCCCTCGGCATCGAAGCCCGGGTCATACGCCGTGAGCGAGACCGCCCGCACCGGGCACTCGCGAAGCGCCTCCGAGACGAGGTCGCACAGCTCCCCGCCCGTCGGCCCGCCCGCCGCGCCGTAGACGTTCACGTGCGCCTCGGCGAGGTCGAGGACGTCGAGGTCGACGTGCAGGTAGACCCCCGTCGGAGCCGGCGAGACCGCCCGCACCGCCCCGGCGAGCCTGCCCAGCTCCGCCGGCCGCAGGTGCGTGACCGACGACGCCTCGAGCCGTGCGACCTCGGGCGGGTCGAAGCTCCGCGCCCCCGCCAGGACGACGGCATCCTCGCGCACGGGGCGGGCGCCGGGCACCGTGCCGAGCATGCCCTGCCACGCGCCACCCGTGAGCACCGCGAGTCCCATCCCGTCGAAGTAGCCCTCGATCGACGTCTCGGGGCTGTTGAAGTCGGAGTGCGCGTCGAACCAGACCACACCCGGGTCCGCCTCCCCCAGCCCGGCCACCACGCCGACTCCGGCGAAGCAGCTCCCGGAGAGGACGACTGGAAACTCGCCGGCGGCCACCGCGGCGCGCACCTGCTCGGCCACGCGCCGGATCAGCTCGAAGCAGGCATCCACCTCCCCGACGCCCGTGGCATTCCACGATGCGTCGATCTCGACGAGCTCGGTGCGCACCGGCCCGCCGGATGCCGCGAGGGCGGCCTCCGCTCCTGCCTCGAGCAGGCGCTCGGGCCCCCGGCCGACGCCGTCGCGCAGGCGGCCGAGCTCGTAGGGGACGACGATCAGGCGGTGGGCGGTCACGGCTGCCTACCCTACGGCGCCTCCGCCCTGGCAGGTTGTGCCAGTTGACACGAAAAAGCCCCGCGGGCTAGCATCCGCGCGCCGGCGCCCCGCCGGCAGAAGGTGCGGGTGGACGTGGCGGACGAGACGACGAGGACGCAGGACCCCGAGGGCCTAACCGGCCCCGACGTCGTCACGTCGCCCGAGCGCGGGCACCCGCTCGCCCCCGACCCCGCCGCCGGCATCGGCGAGTCGAGCGGCATGGCGCCCTCGTTCGCCGAGCTCGTGTGGGCGCACTTCCTGTGGCGCCACCAGCTCCAGCGACTCGGCGCGGGCGCCGATGGACGCGACCTCGAGGTGCCGCTCGAGCGGGCCTACCGGCGCAAGCTCGAGGCGTTCGAAGCGCGAAACGGCCGGCTCGTCGACGCCTACTGGTGCCGCTCGGAGGCCTCCGCGGTTGCGATCACCTGCCGCGACCCCACGCCGTTCGCCAGGCACGTCATGCGCCGAACGCCCTCGATGCGGTTCCACGCCGCGACCGACTGGAAGACCAGCCGCTCGCCGGGGATCGCGACGCTCCTCCAGGACTGCCAGACGCTCGCCATCCGGGTCGGCGAGGTGCTGACCGGCACGAGCCAGTGGATCGCGACCCGCTGGATCATGTCGGTCGCGAGCTTCCTGCTCGCCCGCTGCGACGCGGAGCCGCCTCGACTCCAGGACAAGCGCCGCACGGCGGCGACGACGCACGCCCGCACGTACGCCGCGCCCAAGCTGCGCACGATCGAGAGCTACTACCTGAAGGCCGCCGAGAAACGGGCGAGGATGGTCTACGTGTGGGGCATGGTGCAGGGCATCATCGGCTTCGCGGTGCTCATCGGCCTCGTCGGCGCATACCTCGCCGCGACCTCGCGCCCCAGCCTCCACGACGGGAACGCGCAGCAGCTCGCCGCCACGGTCGTCGCCGGCGCCGTCGGCGCGCTCATCAGCGTGCTCCTCAGGATGGACGAGCGGCGCACCTCGACGTTCAAGATCGACGCGGAGATCGGCGGGAGGGCGGTGCGGCGCCTCGGGCTCTTCCGCACGACGGTCGGCGCGATCCTGGCGACCGCCGTCTTCTGCGCGCTCAAGGCCGGCCTCGTGCAGCAGATCAAGCTGCCCAGCGGCACCACGGCGATCTACTTCTACATGGTCGTGGCGTTCCTCTCTGGCTTCAGCGAGCGCTGGGCGCAGATCGTGCTCGGGACCGCCGAGACCGTCCTCGCGCCGGCCGCGCCGGCGGGTGGAGCGGCCGAGGCTCCGCAGGCGGCCACGGCCGAGAACGGCGCCGAGCCCGCCGACTAGAGCCTCCGGCGACACGCGCGCGCGGACGTCGCTACGGTGTCCACGGTGCGCATCGCCACCTGGAACGTCAACTCGCTGAAGCAGCGCATGCCCCGGCTGCTCCCGTGGCTCGACCAGCGCCGCCCCGACGTCGTCTGCCTCCAGGAGACGAAGCTCGCCGACGACGCCCTCGCCCGGCTCCTCGGCGATGCGCTCGACGAGCGCGGATACGAGGTGGCCGCGCACGGCGAGGCCCAGTGGAACGGCGTTGCGATCCTGTCGCGGGTCGGCCTCGACGACGTGGTCGCCGGCGTCGCCAACGGGCCGGGGTTCCCGCACCAGGAGGCGCGGGCCGTCGCCGCCACGTGCGACGGCATCCGCGTGCACTCCGTGTACGTCCCGAACGGGCGCGAGCCGGACTCCGACCACTACGCGTACAAGCTTGGATGGCTGGCGGCGCTCCGCGACGTGCTCGCCGCCGGGCCCGAGGCGGCGGTCGTCTGCGGAGACATGAACATCGCCCCCACCGACGACGACGTCTTCGATCCGGACGCCTACATCGGCCAGACCCACGTGACGCCACGCGAGCGCGAGGCGCTGGCGGAGCTCCAGGCGCTCGGCCTCCACGACGTCGTACGCGACCGGTGGCCGGCCGAGCGGGTCTTCTCCTACTGGGACTACCGGGCCGGGATGTTCCACCAGGACCTGGGCATGCGCATCGACCTGATCCTGGCCGGCGGCCCGGTCGCCGCGCGGGTGCGGGCGGCGTGGGTCGACCGGCACGCCCGCAAGGGCACCGGGCCGAGCGACCACGCCCCGGTGATCGTCGACCTCGACGAGGCGTACGACGGAGACATCGGGCCCGTCGTGCCCCCACCGTCGAACCCGGTCACGAAGCGCGGCGCCAAGAAGCTGCCCCAGGCGCGCTGAGGCGATGACGCCCGGCGAGCCGCCGACGTTCGCGGAGATGGAGGAGCGCCTCTACAGCGCCGATCTGGACGCGTTCGTGAAGGAGCGCACCGCGGCCGCGAAGGATCTGCGCGGACGGGGCGAGCGCGGCGAGGCGGCGGCCGTCGCCAAGCTGCCCAAGCCCTCGGTCGCCGCCTGGATCGTGAACCAGCTCGCGCGTGCCGAGGCCGGCCCGACGGGCAAGCTCCTGGAAGCCGGGGCGCGACTGCGCGACGTGCAGCTCGGGGCGGGGTCGGCGTCGGACCTCCGGGCCGCCGCCGACGCACAGGAGGCGGCGCTGCGCTCGCTCATGCGCTCGGCGGAGCGGATCGCCGCCGGGCGCGGCTCGGCCACGCCTGCCACGCTCGACCGGGTGCGCGAGACGCTCCATGCCGCCGCGCTCGACGCCGAGCTCGCCGAGCAGGTGCGGCGCGGCGTCCTCGTGCGCGAAGAGCGCGCGGTCGGGTTCCCGATGGGGCTCGCCATCCCCGAGGAGCGCCGCCGGCCGGCACCGAAGGCGAAGCCGAAGCCGGCGCCGAAGCCCAGGGCGGCGCCGAAGCCCGCCCTGAAGCAGAAGGCCCGCGACGAGGTCGGGGCGAAGCGGCGCGAGCGGGCCGCGGCGACCGCGGAGAAGGCGCAGGACGCGCTCGCTTCGGCCGACGCGGACCTCGCAACGGCGCATGAGGAGCTGGCCGAGGCCGAGGCGCGCGCGAAGCACGCCCGCCGAGTCGCCGAGCGGGCCGAGAAGGCCCACGCCAAGGCGGCGACCGAGGCCGAGCGCGCGCTGGAGCGACTCCGCGAGCTCGACTAGCCGACCGGCGAGGCTTCGGCCTGCTTCAGGTACTGGTGCACGAACGCGATCGCCATGCTGCCCTCGCCGACCGCGGCGGCGACCCGCTTCACGGGGCTGCAGCGAACATCCCCGCAGGCGAAGATCCCCGGGACGCTCGTCTCGAGCAGGTAGGGATCGCGGCTCGAGGTCCAGCCGTCCGCGGCCGCCACGTCGGGGCCGGTCAGGACGTAGCCGTGGTCGTCGAGGGCGATCTCTGGCGGGAGCCAGCCGGTCTCGGCATCGGCGCCGATCAGGATGAAGAGCCCGCCCGACTCGAGTCGGGCCTCCTCGCCGGTCTCGCGGTTCTTGACGTCGATCGCTTCGAGCGAGGCTCCGCCGTAGGCGGCGATGACCTCCGTCCGCCGCCGCACCTCGACGTTCGACCGGGCGGCGAGCTGGTCGACCAGATAGCGCGACATGCTCCGCTCGAGCCCGGCGCCGCGGCACAGGATCGTGACGCTTCTGGCGTGATTCGAGAAGAAGAGCGCCGCCTGGCCCGCCGAGTTGCCGGCGCCCACGATGTGGACGTCCAGGCCGTGGGCGCTCGGCGCCTCGCTGCGCACGGCGCCGTAGGAGATGCCCTTGCCCGCCAGCCGCTCGAACCCGTCCATCTCGAGCTGCCGCCAGGCCACGCCGCAGGCCAGGATGATCGTGCGAGCCCGCAGCACGTCGCCGCCGTCGAGGTGCACCTGGCGCGTTCCGGCGTCGATGCGGGTGATCGTCCGCGTCACCAGGATCTCGGCGCCGAGCCGGTGCGCCTGCTGGAGGGCGCGGCTCGCCAGCTCCTCGCCCGACACGCCTGACGGGAAGCCGAGGTAGTTCTCGATGCGCGACGACGTGCCGGCCTGGCCGCCGGGTGCCTCGCGCTCGATGACGATCGTGCGCAGGCCCTCCGACGCGCCGTACACCGCGGCGGCGAGCCCCGCCGGCCCTGCACCGACGATGACGGTGTCGTACTCGGCGGCGGCCGGCTCCGTGGAGAGGCCGAGGAGCTCCGCCACCCGGCGGAGCTGCGGCTTCACCACCGTCTTGCCGTCGATCACCCGTAGCACCGGGCAGTCGTCCACGGCAGGAAGCGGCCCGTCCCAGTGCTCATCTGCGTCCGGCGTGTCGGGCTGGAGCCACCGGAACGAGACCTGGTTTCGGTCGAGGAAGTGCCGCAGCTCCGCGCAGGCCGCGTCCCAGCGCGGCCCGACGACGATCGCCCGCGGCATCCACGGCTCGGCCACGATCCCCTGGAGCCCACGCGACCCTGCGATCCGGTGGCTCGCAAGCCTGCCGACCTCCCGGCCGACGTCCGGCGCGACGTCGGTGATCGCGTGGAAGTCGTGCGGCTCGAAGCGCGCGACCCGGCACGGCTCGGCCGCGCGGAAGCCCGCCGGGAACACGGTTCCGAGCGTGACGGGCACCTCGCCGAAGATGTCGCCGGGCTTGCGCTCGCCGACGACCTTGTCGACGCCGTCGACCCGCTTCACCGCCTCGATGCGGCCCTCCAGGAGCCCGAAGAGGGCCCGCTCGCCGCCCTCATACGCCGCGTACTCCCCGGGCACGAGCGAGATGTCGGCGGCGACCTGCGACAGCCGCTGCAGGTCGCGCTCGCTCAGGGCGGCGAAGACCGTGATTCGGGCGATTTCCTCCGGGGTCACCATCGCTCGGCCAACGGTACCGCCTCGAGGCGGGTCACCGCGGTGTGACTAGCCCGCGTCGCCCGCGGCGCGGGTCAGGCGCTCGGCCAGCTCGCGCGCGGTCTCGGGCGAGAGGTTCACCCCCTGGATCGGGGCACCCGGGGCCTCGATCCACACCGACACGGTGGGCGGGGCGCTGCGCAGATCGACGGCAACCCCGACGGCGGAACCGCCCACGCCCGTGACGACACGATCGTCGCTCATCTCGCTGACCCCCTCCTGGTGGTGTTTCGCCGGGCCGGACGGGGAACTGTAATCGTGGGCCACCCGGCACCAGGACGATCGCGACAGTGCAGCCCGACCCGACTCGCAGCCTCATCGACGCGCTGACGGCGCAGCGGGTGTTCGTCCGCCAGCTGGTCGCGCTCGGGATTGTTCCTGGCGCGCCGCCCTCGCTGCAGTCGCCGGCGAGCCCGGAGGCCGGCGAGGAGCTCCGCCACCGGCTTCAGGTCGCGTCGCGCATCCTCGGCGCAGGCGCCGAGGTACGACCTACAAACCGGTGAACGTCTGCTTGGCCGCCTCGAGCATGCCGACATAGCCGGCGCGCCGGCGCGTCTCCGGGTCGGGCTCGCGCTCGACGCTCATGAGGCCGCGCACGTCGTCGAGCGAGGCGAGCTCCTTGGCCTGCATCCACTCCACCAGCTCGCTCAGGAGCACGCCCGCGTGGTCGCGGCCGTGGCGCAGGAGCGCGGAGGTGGACATGACGACGTCGGCGCCGGCCAGCAGGTAGCGGGCCAGGTCCGCCCCGGTCTCGACGCCGCCCGACGCGGCGAGCGATGCGCCGATGCGCCCGCGCAGGATCGCGATCCACGTCATCGGCAGCCGCTGGTCGGCGGGCGTCGACAGGTCGATCCGGGCCGACACCGAGAGCGAGTCGGGGTCGATCTGGGGCTGGAGGAAGCGGTTGAAGAGGACCAGGCCGTCGACGCCGGCCGACGCGAGCCGGGTCGCCATCGCCCCGAGCGAGCTGTAGTAGGGGCTGAGCTTCACCGCCACCGGGATCTCGACCGTGTCGAGCACGCGGCGCACGACGTCCAGGTGGCGGGCCTCCACGTCCGCGCCGGTCACCTTCGGGTCGCCCGGGACGTCGTAGACGTTCAGCTCGATCGCGCTGGCGCCGGCGGCCTCGATGGCGCGCGCGTAGCGCGTCCATCCGGTCGGCGTGACGCCGTTCAGGCTGCCGATCAGCGGGATGTCGACCGCCTCGCGGGCCCGCTCGATCAGGCTGACGTAGCGGCCGGCGGCGTCGGCGCCGTCGACCTCCTCGGGCATGTAGGTGAGCGCCTCGGCGAAGCTCTCCGTGCCCGCGGAGCCGAGCACCGAGAAGAGCTCGGCCTCGCGGCGCAGCTCCTCCTCGAACAGCGAATAGAGGACAACGGCCCCGACGCCCGCCTCCTCGAGCCGGCGGATCCCGTCCACGGTCTGCGAGAGCGGCGAGGCCGACGCGACGAGCGGGTTGCGAAGCTCGATCCCCATATACGTCGTCGCCAGGTTCACGCGCTCGTCCTCCTCGTGTCGGGCTGGAACCGCTCCGGCCCTCGGGTCGCCATCTCCTCGTACACCTGCCAGCGCTGATCCACCGCAAGCTGCGCGGCGGCCGCCAGCCGCTCGGCCTCGGCCGGGTTCGTCCGCGCGAGCGACCGGAACCGCAGCTCGCTCTTCGTGTACTCGGCGAGCGAGATGCGCGGCCGCGGCGAGTCGAGCAGGAACGGGTTCCCGCCCTCGTCGCGCACCACGGGGTCGTAGCGCATGAGCGGCCAGTAGCCGCTCGAGACGGCCCGGTGCTGCTGGTCGAGCCCCTTCTGCATGTCGATCCCGTGGGCGATGCAGTGGCTGTAGGCGATCACGAGCGACGGCCCGGGATACGCCTCTGCCTCGCGCAACGCCCGCAGCGTCTGGTGCTGGTCGGCGCCCATCGCCACCCGAGCGACGTAGACGCTGCCGTAGGCGATCGCCTGGAGCGCCAGGTCCTTCTTCGGCACGTGCTTTCCGGCCGTGGCGAACTTGGCCACCGCGCCGAGCGGCGTGGCCTTCGACATCTGGCCGCCGGTGTTCGAGTAGACCTCGGTGTCGAGCACGAGCACGTTCACGTCGAGACCGCTCGCGAGCACGTGGTCGAGCCCGCCGCTTCCGATGTCGTAGGCCCAGCCGTCGCCGCCCACGATCCAGACGCTGCGGCGCACCAGGTGGTCGACGACGCTTCGCAGGTCGGCGGCCGCCGGCCCGGGGAGTCCGTCCAGCCGCTGCTTCAGCTCGTCGACACGGGCCCGCTGCGTCTGGAGCTCGGTGTCGGTCACCTGCGGCGCCTCGAGCACCTCGTCGACGAGGCCGTCGCCGTTCAGCTCGGCACGCAGCGCCCCCAGCCGCTCGCGCGCCAGGCCGACGTGCGCGTCGGCCGTGAGCCGGAAGCCGAGCCCGAACTCGGCGTTGTCCTCGAAGAGCGAGTTCGACCACGCCGGCCCGCGGCCGGCGGCATTCGACGTCCACGGCGTGGTCGGAAGGTTGCCGCCGTAGATCGACGAGCACCCGGTCGCGTTCGCGACCATCAGCCGCTCGCCGAAGAGCTGCGAGAGCAGCTTCACGTACGGCGTCTCGCCGCAGCCGGCGCAGGCGCCCGAGAACTCGAAGAGCGGCTGCAGGAACTGCGCGCCGCGCACGCTCGCGTAGTCGACCCGGGAGCGGTCGTTCACGGGCAGCGTCTCGAAGAACTCGGTGCGGTCGCGCTCGGCGGCGACGATCGGCTCGCGCTCCTCCAGGTTGATCGCCTTGCGCCCGGGGACGGCCGGGTTCTGTACGGGGCAGGCCTCGACGCAGAGGGCGCAGCCGGTGCAGTCCTCGACGTAGACCTGGAGCGTGAAGCGGGCGTCGGGGAGGCCGCGGGCGTCGAGCGGCGCCGAGCGGAAGCCGTCCGGCGCGCCTTCGAGCCGCGCCGGCTCGTAGAACCGCGACCGGATCACGCTGTGCGGGCAGACGAAGCTGCAGCTGCCGCACTGGATGCACGTGTCCGGATCCCACACCGCCACGAAGTCGGAGATGTTGCGCTTCTCGTAGGCCGCCGTCCCGCTCGGGTAGGTGCCGTCGACCGGGAGGGCGCTCACCGGCAGCTCGTCGCCGCGCCCGGCCAGCATGGTGCCCGTCACCAGCCGCACGAACTCGGGCGCCGAGTCCGGCACGGGCGGGCGCATGTCGTGCTCGGCGGTCAGGCGGCCCGGCACCTCCACGGGATGGAGCGCCGCGAGCGCGCTGTCGACTGCGGCGTTGTTGCGCTCCACGACGTCGGCGCCGCGGCGCGCGTAGGTGTGCTCGATCGCGTCCTTGATGCGGGCGATGGCGTCGTCGCGCGGCAGCACGCCGGAGAGGGCGAAGAAGCACGTCTGAAGGACGGTGTTCGTGCGACCCGGCAGCCCCGCTTCGCGGGCCACGCGGCTGGCGTCGATCGCGTAGATCTGGATCCCCTTGGCCAGCACCTGCTTCTGCACGGTGAGCGGCAGCGCGTCCCACACCTCGTCCGGCGCGTCGGGGCAGTCGAGGAGCAGGGTCGCCCCCGGGGCCGCGCGGCCCAGGACGTCGATCGCGCCCAGGAGCCCGAACTGGTGGCAGCCGACGAAGCTCGCCCCGCTCACGAGGTAGGGAGCCTCGATCGCCTCGCCCCCGAAGCGCAGGTGCGAGACGGTCTGCGAGCCGGACTTCTTCGAGTCGTAGACGAAGTAGCCCTGGGCGAAGAGGCCGGCGTCGCCGAGGATCTTGATCGTGTTCTTGTTGGCGCCGACCGTGCCGTCGGAGCCGAGGCCGAAGAACACCGCCCGCACCGTCCCCGCCGGCTCGATGTCGAGCTCGGAGCCCACGGCGATGCTGGTGCCGCCGACGTCGTCCAGGATGCCGACCGTGAAGCGGCGCCGAGGCCGCTCGGCGGCGAGCTCCTGGAAGATGCCCGCCACCATGGCCGGCGTGAACTCCTTCGACGAGAGGCCGTAGCGGCCGCCCGTGACGAGCGGCAGGTCGCGCTCGCCGTCCGTGTGGGCCTCGCCGAGCGCCGAGACGACGTCCAGGAAGAGCGGCTCGGCCTCCGAGCCTGGCTCCTTCGTCCGGTCGAGGACGGCCACGCGGCGGGCCGTCGCCGGCAGCGCGTCGAGCAGGGCGCGGGCCGGGAACGGCCGCAGCAGCCGCACCTGCACGGCGCCGACCCGCTCGCCGCCCGCGACCATCCGCTCCACCGTGCGGCGGGCCGTGACGGCGCCGGAGCCGGCCAGGACGAGGACGCGATCCGCCTCGGGATGCCCGTGGTAGGAGACCAGGCTGTAGCCGCGGCCCACCCGTGCGGCCAGCGCGTCCATCGCCTCCTGCACGATCCCGGGCGCGGCCGCGTAGAACGGGTTCACCGTCTCGCGGGACTGGAAGTAGGTGTCCGGGTTCTGGGCGGTGCCGCGGATGAACGGCCGGTCGGGCGAGAGCGCCCGGGCCCGGTGGTCGTGGACGAGCTCCTCCGGGACGAGCGCGCGCAGGTCGTCGTCGGAGAGCGGCTCGATGGTGTTCAGCTCGTGCGAGGTGCGAAAGCCGTCGAAGAAGTGGATGAAGGGCACCCGCGAGCGCAGCGTCGCCGCCTGGGCGACGAGCGCCAGGTCGTGCGCCTCCTGGACGGAGTCCGAGGCGAGGAGCGCGAAGCCCGTGCCGCGGGCGGCCATCACGTCGGAGTGGTCGCCGAAGATCGAGAGCCCCTGCGCCGCAAGCGAGCGGGCGGCGACGTGGAAGACCGTCGGCGTCAGCTCGCCCGCGATCTTGAACATGTTGGGCAGCATCAGGAGCAGTCCCTGCGACGCGGTGAACGTCGTCGCCAGCGCGCCGGCCTGGAGCGAGCCGTGCAGCGCCCCCGCCGCGCCGCCCTCGCTCTGCATCTCGACGACGGTCGGGACCGTGCCCCACACGTTCGCCCGCCGCTCGCTCGACCACTGGTCGGCCAGCTCCGCCATCGGCGAGGACGGCGTGATCGGGTAGATGCAGCAGATCTCGTTCAGGCGGTAGGCAACCGAGGCGGCGGCCTCGTTGCCGTCCATGACGACCCTCACAGCACTTCCCTGACCATGTCGATCGCGTGCACGGGGCACTGCTCGAAGCAGGCCCGGCAGCCCGTGCAGCGGTCGTAATCGAACCGGTACCGGTTCCCCTTGCCGAGCTTGATGACGGCGTCCTCCGGGCACGCCCCCAGGCAGCCGTCGCACTCGAAGCAGTTGCCGCAGGAGAGGCAGCGCTTGGCCTCGTAGACCGCCGCATCCCGGTCGAGCCCGCCGACCACCTCGTCGAACGTCGCGGTGCGCTCGTCGGCCGGCTGCTCGGGCTGGGCCTGCTTTGGCGCATCGGCGAAGTACCAGACGTGGAGCTTCTCGAACGGCGCCTCGTCGTGCTTCTCCGGCGCCGCGTACTCCGCGCTGCGAAGCCAGGCGTCGACGTGGCGCGCAGCCGCCTTGCCGTGCCCCGCCGCAACCGTGACGCTGCGCACGCCCGGCACCATGTCGCCCCCGGCGAAGAGGCCGGCCCGGTCGGTCATGAGCGACGGCGACACGCTGACGACGCCGTCGCGGGCCACCTCCACGCCGGGCACGCGGCGCAGGAACTCGGTGTCGGCCTCCTGGCCGAGCGCCAGGACGACGGTGTCGGCGGCCAGCGTCTCGTAGCGGCCGGTCGGCTGCGGCCGGCCGTCGTCGTCGAGCTCCATCACCTCGATCTGGAGCTCGGGGCCGTCGAACGCGGTGATCGTGCGCAACCAGTTGATGCGCACGCCCTCGCGCTCGGCATCCTCGGCCTCCTCCTCGTGGGCGGGCATCTGCGCGCGGGTGCGGCGGTAGACGATCATGGCCTCCACGGCGCCCAGGCGCTTGGCCACGCGCGCGGCGTCCATGGCGGTGTTGCCGCCGCCGTACACCGCGACCCGGCGGCCGATCTGGGGGCGCTCGCCCTCGGCGACGCTGCGGAGGAGCGCGACGGCGTCGATGATCGGCCCGGCGTCCTGGGCGGGGATGTCGACCCGCTTGGCGAGGTGGGCGCCGACGGCGGCGAACACCGCGTCGAACCCGCCCTGCTCCTGCTCGGCGGCGACGTCCTCGACGCGGTGGTTCAGGGTGATCGTGACGCCGAGCGCCTCGATCCGGGCCACCTCGGCGGCCAGCACCTCGGGCGGCAGCCGGTAGGCGGGGATGCCGAACCGCAGCATCCCGCCCGCCTCCGAGCCCAGGTCGCGGATCTCGACGGCGTGGCCGCGGCGGGCCAGGTGGTAGGCGGCGCAGAGCCCGCTGGGGCCGGCGCCGACGATCAGGACGCGCTTTCCGGTCGAGGCCGTGGGCGGGTCGAACGCCCAGCCCTGCTCGATCGCCATGTCGCCCAGGAACCGCTCGATCGAGTGGATCGAGACCGTGCTGTCGAGCTGGGCCCGGTTACAGGAGTCCTCGCACGGGTGGTAGCAGACCCGCCCGTGCACCGCCGGGAGCGGGTTGTCGACCACGATGGTGCGCCAGGCATCCTCGAACCGGCCCGCCTCGACGTGCGCCAGCCAGGCCTGGATGTTCTCGCCGGCCGGGCAGGCGACGTTGCACGGCGGCAGCAGGTCCACGTAGACGGGCCGCTCCTCACGGCGCGGGCCGGCTGTCGATGCCGCCGCCGCGAGGTCGGGAACGCGCGTCAGGTCTTGGCGCTCGCGAGCCATCCGCCGCATGAATGCCAGACGGGGCCTCTCCCGACATCGGGGGGAGGCCCCCTCCGCGACTTCGGGTTACTACGCAGATGCTACTACCCGGGGAGTGACGCTCCAAGCTCGGTAAACGGCGGCGCGTGGTACGCCGCGCCCGGCGTGGCGCCGATGGCGAGCAGCTGCACGGGCTCGTCGCCGGTCGTCACCTTGCGCCGCTCGCCGGCGCCGATCCGGGCGAAGACGCCCGGCTCCAGCCGGTACTCGCGACCGCCGGCGTGCAGCGTCGCCGACCCGGAGAGGGCGGTGTAGACCTCCTCCTGGCCGTCGTCGGCGTGGTCGTGCTCGGGGTGGTGCTCGAAGTGCGGCGGGAAGTTCTCGACCTGCATCCCGAACGCGCTCACGCCGAGCGCCGCGCGGGCGCGGCAGAAGCCGCCGCCGTTGGGCGTGTCGAACTCGTCGATCCGCTTGATGGTCACGTCGGGCATCTCGTCCCTCCTGGTTGGGTGGCTGTCACCTGAGAGACGAACGGGGCGGACCGAAATCGACAGGTGCTCTACGATCGCCGCGTGACCGACCTCGATGCTGCCCTCCACCACGCCGCCGACCTCATCGCCGAGTACCGCCACAGCGCGGCGAGCGCCCGCGTGGGCGCGATCGCCGGGCGGGAGGCGGTCGCCGCCGCCCTCGACCCGGCCCTGCCCGACGGCCCGGAGCCGCTCGGCGCCGTCATCGACGACCTCGTGGCCGGGGCGGCGCCCGGTCTCGTGTGCACGCCGGGGCCGCGCTACTTCGGCTTCGTCGTCGGCGGCTCGGTCGACGCGGCCCTCGTGGCCGACCTGCTCGCCAGCGGCTGGGATCAGAACGCCTTCAATGCCGCCCTCTCGCCGGCCGCGATGGCGTTCGAGGACGTCGCCGGCGCCTGGCTGAAGGACCTCCTCGGGATCCCGGCCTCGGCATCGGTTGGGTTCGTCACGGGCGCCGGGGCGGCCAACACCGTCGGACTGGCGGCGGGCCGCTCGCGCGTCCTGGCCGCACGCGGCTGGGACGCCGGCCGCGACGGCCTCGCCGGCGCGCCGCGGGTGCGGATCCTGGCGAGTGTCGAGCGCCACGCGACCGTCGACCGCGCGCTTCGCCTGCTCGGGATCGGCGACGGGGCGATCGAGGAGCTGCCGGCGCTGGCAAACGGCGAGATGGACGCGGCGGCGGTCGCGGCAGCCCTGGCCTCCGACCCCGGCGCGCCGGCCATCGTGTGCGCCCAGGCGGGGAACGTGAACACCGGCGCCTGCGACAACCTGCACGCGATCGCCGCGGCGACCCGCGAGCACGGCGCATGGCTGCACGTGGACGGGGCGTTCGGGCTCTGGGCCGCGGCATGCCCGCGCACCGCCCCGCTCGTCGACGGCGTCGACCTGGCCGACTCCTGGGGCTGCGACGGGCACAAGTGGCTGAACGTCCCCTACGACTCCGGGTACGCCTTCTGCGCCCACGCCAAGGTGCACGTCGAGGCGATGACCTACACCGCCGCCTACCTCTCCGGCCAGGTGGAGGGGCGGGCGTTCGGCGGCGGCGACTTCACGATCGAGTCGTCGCGGCGGGCGCGCGGGTTCGCGACCTGGGCGGCGCTGCGCTCGCTCGGCCGATCGGGCGTGGCCGGGATCGTCGACCGCTGCTGCCGGATGGCGGAGCGGTTCGCCGAGCGGCTCGACGCCCTCGACGGCTTCGAGGTCGCAAACGACGTCGTGCTGAACCAGGTGCTCGTGCGGGTGGGGGACGAGGATCTGACCGGCCGGGTCGAGCGCCGCGTCCAGGAGGACGGGACGTGCTGGCTGGGAGCGACGACGTGGCGCGGCGAGCGCCTGCTTCGGATCTCGGTCTCGAACTGGTCGACCGGCGAGGCCGACGTCGACGCGAGCGTCGAGGCGATCAGGCAGGCGCGGGCGGCGGTCGCCTAGCGCTCGCGCGGGTCGACGCCGGCCAGCCGCTCCACGAGCGCGGCCACCTCGGCCTCGGAGTAGCGCAGCTGACGGCGGCGGGTGCCGGCCGGATCGTGGGCGAGGCCGGTGCCGTCGCGCCACTCGCCCCGGGGCCGGATCGGGCGGGGGACGAAGCCGCCGCCGCAGTTGGGGCACACGTTCCGCAGCGGTCCCTCCGCGCACTCGGCGCAGAAGGTGCACTCGTAGGTGCAGATGCGCGCGTCGGCGTCGGGCGGGAGGTCGCGGTCGCAGCGCTCGCAGTTGGGCCTGAGCTCGAGCATCAGCGAGTCGGCGCGGGGCCGATCAGCTTCGCCACGCCGCGCCGTCCGCGCTCGAGCACCTCGGGGCGCGGGTCGAGCACGTAGAGCGCGTTCGCCATGAGCAGCATGGCGTCGATCTCGAACGTCAGCTGCTCGGCGTCCATGGCCGGATCGAGCTCGCCGGCGGCCTGCGCGTCCTCGACCGCCCGGCGCACCTCGCCCACCCAGCTCACGATGAACTCGACGATCCGGTCGCGGACGCGGCCCGGGCGGGTGTCGATCTCCGCCGCGACGGACGCGAAGAAGCATCCGCCCGGGAAGACGCCCCGTTCGAGGTGCGCCAGGAACTCGTTGGAGAGCGCCCACACCCGGGCGAGCCCGGCGGGGGCGGCGGCGGCCGGCTCCACCACCTCGGCGGTGAAGATGTCGGAGGCGGTGTCGATGGTGGCGAGCTGAAGCTCTTCCTTCGACTTGAAGTGGGCGTAGAGGCCGCTCTTCGACATGCCGATGTGGTCGGCCAGGCCGCCGATCGAGAGGCCGTTCAGGCCCTCGATCGTGGCGAGGCGGGCGGAGGCGTGGAGGATCGCCGACCGCGACCTCTGGCCGTCCGAGCGGGGCCGGCGGGTGGGGGTCTGCGAGTTCATGTTTGACAAGATAGCACGAACGGTCGTATAGTTCGCCTCACATCAAGCACGACCGTTCGTTCTATTTACACCGTGAAGGAGATCCCACCCATGAGCACCATCGAAGCACCGCCCGACCTGGCAGAGGTGACCGCCCGCCAGCGCCAGGTGTGGTCGACAGGGGACTACTCCGTGATCGCCAACCTGGTCCACCCCGTCTCGGAGCGCCTGGTCGACGACGCCGACCTGCACGCCGGCTGGCGCGTGCTCGACGTCGCCACGGGCTCCGGGAACGCCGCGATCGCGGCCGCCCGCCTGGGCGCCGAGGCCGTCGGCATCGACTACGTCCCGGCCCTCCTCGAACGGGCCCGCGAGCGAGTGGCCGCCGAGCGCCTGGACGTCCGGCTGGCCGAGGCCGACGCGCACTCCCTGCCGTTCGGCGACGGCGAGTTCGACGCCGTCACGTCGGTCTTCGGCGTCATGTTCGCGGCCGACCCCATGCGCGCCGCCCGCGAGCTCGTGCGCGTCGTCCGCCCGCGCGGCACGATCGCGCTGGCGAGCTGGACGCCGACGGGGTTCATCGGCGAGATGTTCGGCGTCATGACCGCGCACGTCCCGTCGCTCGTGCGCGTCCCGTCGCCGTTCGTGTGGGGCACCGAGCCCGGCCTGCGATCGCTCCTCGCGCCCGACATGGCCTACCTCCAGCTGCGCAAGCGGACGTTCACGTTCCGGGCCAGGTCGCCCGAGCACTTCGTCGAGACGTTCGCACGCTCCTACGGGCCGACCGTTCGCGCGCTCGACGCTGCC
>Ga0207708_10001656_pt1 | contig 16570 bp, 14 predicted proteins | sample KBSK5101metaG_FD_184340 | JGI IMG/M metagenome (GOLD analysis project Ga0207708, IMG submission 184340) | Corn, switchgrass and miscanthus rhizosphere microbial communities from Kellogg Biological Station, Michigan, USA - KBS K5-10-1 metaG... | ecosystem: Host-associated > Plants > Roots >...
GTGGGTCGATCAGACCGGGTTCAGCATCGGCGCGATGTGGAACCAGAAGGCGATGGCAAATTCCGGCGTCACCCCCGCCAAGCTGGCCACGGTGGCCGAGAAGGTGATGAACAAGTGCGACGCCATCGACGGCCTGAAGGACGGCCTGATCGACGACCCGCGCAAGTGCGACTTCAACCCGGCGCGCGACGTGCTGGCCTGCAGCGCGGGCACAGACGCCAGCGCGGACTGCCTGACGGCCGCGCAGGCTGATGCGATCGCCAAGGTGTACAGCGGGCCGATCAGCAACGGCAAGCCGTTCTTCCCCGGCTTCATGCCGGGCAGTGAGGCGGTGATGCCGACCTTCGGCGGGGGCGTGGGCAGCGGCTGGCTGAACGTGATCGTCGCGAACGGACCGAACGCCAAGCCGGCGGACTTCAATCTGGCCGAAGGCACGATGCGGTATCTCGTGCCGACGCCGCCGAAGCCGGACTGGGACTACACGACCTTCAACTACGACACCGACACGAAGATCGTCGAGGCGTGGAGCAAGCAGGCCGACGCGAAGAACCCGGACCTGTCGAAGTTCCGCAAGCGCGGCGGCAAGCTGATCATGACCTACGGGTGGGCCGATACCATCCTGCAGCCGATGATGGGCGTGAACTACTACGAGGCGGCCACGGCCAAGAACGGCGCCGACACGCCGGAGTTCTTCCGCCTGTTCATGGTGCCGGGGATGGCGCACTGCGGCGGCGGCGTGGGTCCCGACCGCAACGACGCGGTGACGGCGGTCATCGACTGGGTCGAGAAGGGGCGTGCGCCTTCGTCGATCGTCGCCAGCCGCGTGGTGAACAACGAGGTGGTGCGCACCCGTCCGCTGTGCGCGTATCCACAGGTGGCGCGTTACTCGGGCACCGGCAGCATCGACGACGCGGCCAACTTCAGGTGCGTCGCGCCCTGATGTAGCGGGCGGTCTTCAGACCGCCCGACCGCCTGAGCCATAATCGCCCGATGCGGGTGAGGATCCTTCTGGCCCTGCTGGCGCTGGCGCGGGTGGCGTCGGCGCAGACGGCCAACGACGCGCTGGTGGCCGACGTCAAGACGCTCGCGGCCGCCACCGACAACGACGCTCGCTTCGAGGCGCTGACGGCGCTCCTCAAGGCGCAGAACCTCCCCTTCACGGTCGAGACGTTCACGCTCGACAAGCCGCCGGCCGCGGGCCCGAACGCCGCCGCGGACCCCCGGACGCGCGGCCGCAACGTGGTGGTCACGCTGGGCAAGGGGCGCGACACCGTCGTCGTCGGCGCGCACTACGACGCCAAGTGGATCACCGGCACGAGTCTCAGCCGTGGGGCGGTGGACAACGGCGCGTCGAGCGTGATGCTCGTCCACGCCGCGGCGGCGCTCAAGAGCCAGCGGCTGAAGTCGCGGGTGACGTTCGTCTGGTTCGACTTCGAGGAGTCGGGCCTGATCGGCTCGGCCAAATACGCCGAGGCCCACGCGAGCGACCGCATCAAGGCGATGCTCAACTACGACATCAACGGCTACGGCAACACGGTGCTCTTCGGCCCGCCGCCGGGCACCATCGACCCGCGCCTGCAGCGCACGATGCTCGACACCTGCGCCGCCGAGAGCGTGGACTGCCTGCGCTTCGACGGCATGCCCCCCGGCGACGACCGCTCGTTCGGCCCCCGCAAGATCCCCGCGCTCTCGATCGCCATCCTGCCCGCCACCGAGGCGCACCAGCTCTGGCTGATGCTGCACGCCAAGAGCGCCGGGCTCGCACCGGGGTTCGCTCCCCCGATCTTCACGACGATCCACACGCCCAACGACGTCCCGGACAAACTGGACGGAGCGGCCATCGCCACCGCAGGACGGCTCGCGCAAGCGCTGATCCGCCGGGTGAGCGAGCTGAACTAGGGTGAAGCAACAGAGCTCGGGGCTGCTGCTCTTCCGGCGCCGGGCCGCGGGCCTGGAAGTGCTGCTCGTCCATCCAGGCGGCCCGTTCTGGTCGCGCAAGGATCTGGGCGCGTGGTCGATCCCGAAGGGCGGCCACGAGCCGGGCGAGGCGCCGATCGACGCCGCGCAGCGCGAGTTCCGCGAAGAGACCGGCTTCACCGTCGAGGGCCCGTTCCTGCCGCTCACGCCGGTACGTCAGGCGGGCGGCAAGCTCGTCACCGCGTGGGCCGTCGAGGGCGATCTCGACGCCTCGGCCGTGCACAGCACGACGTTCACGATGGAGTGGCCGCCGAAGTCCGGCCGCCAGAAGGAGTTTCCCGAAATCGACCGGGCGGGGTGGTTTCCGCTCGACGTCGCCGCGCAGAAGATCCTGTCGGGCCAGCGGCCGCTGATCGAGGAGCTGCCGAAGATCATCGAGGGCGCCGTCCCATCTCCCTAGCCCCTCAGCCCCCCAGCCCCCCTATTTCTGCTGCATTCCCACCGTGTCCTGCCAGCGCAGCGAGCGCTGGATGCCTTCGGACCCTTGCGCGTCGGTCATCTGCTTCTCGAGCGCGTCACGTCGCGCGGCGGCCTCCACGCGCAGCGCCTCGCTTTTCCACCGCGAGGCCGACAGGTTGAGCCACTTGTAGGCCTCGACTACGTCGGTTCGCGCCCCGTTGCCCGGGCTGAGCAGGATGCCGAGCCGCAGCTGCGCGGCCGGGTCGGTTTGATCCGCGGCCTTGCGGTACCACGCCGCGGCTTGATCGAGATCGCGGGGCACGCCGCGTCCTTCTTCGTACAGGCGCGCGAGCCGATACTGCGCCGGCATCAGACCCTGCGCGGCCGCCTGGCCGTAGCGCCGCGCGGCGCGCGCCGCATCCGCTTTCACCGGCGGCTCCCCCGCTTCGTAGATCATCCCGAGGTTCAACTGCGCCAGCGTGCTGCCGCCGTCGGCGGCGCGCGCGAGCCACTGCACCGCGGTCACGGGGTCCTTCTTCACGCCGGCGCCGTCGAGGTACATCGTCGCCAGGTTGATCTGCGCCCCCACGTGACCGGCCGACGCGGCTTCGCGATACAGCTTCACCGCCTGCGCCGGATCGAGCGGCACGCCGTCGCCGGTTTCGTAGAGCGTGCCGAGCGCCGTCTGCGCGTCGTGGTCGCCAGCCGCGGCGCGGCGCTGCAGATCGGTGAGCGTCTGCGCGCCCAGCGCGGCGGCCAGAAGGACGGTACACATCAAGGGCCGAAGCATGCGTCGGCCCATTGTAGGTGGTCAGGCGAACCTGAAGGTTCGCCTCTACATCAACTTCGCGATCGACTCGCACTCGTCCTCGAGCTCGACGAGCAGCATGGCGATCTTCACGTCGTCGAGCTGCAGCGCCGCGAACGCCGGGCGCTCCACCAGCTTCAGGTTCGGCTCCGGGTGCAGGCTGGCGCCGATCTTCACGGCCATCAGGTCCGCCACCTGCACCACGGCCGCCAGCATGTCCTTCGGCTCGGTGAGGTTCTGGTCGTGGTGCCGCTTGATGGCATCGCTCAACTCGGCCGGGATGTTCCACGCCTTGCACAGCACCTCGCCGATCGGGCAGTGCAGGGCGTCGGTGAACTCGCTGATGGTGTTGTCCGGCAGCACGAACCCCTGCGGGTCGCGCTTGCGCAGCGTGGTGATGCCCCGCAGCACGCAGATGCGCCCGATGTCGTGCAGCAGGCCGGCCAGGAACGCGGTCTCCTTGGGCGCCGCCACGAACTCTGCCAGCCGCCGCGCGGCCACGGCCGTCGTCAGCGAGTGCTTCCAGATGGTGCCGTAGTACTTCGCCTGCGCCGGGGTGTCGGCCTTGAACGCCGCCTTGGCCGAGAGCGACACGACGGTCTCGCGCACCTGGTTGAGGCCCAGGCGTGCCACCGCCTGTTGCAGGTCGGTCACGTCGCGCAGGCCGGCATAAACGGCCGCGTTGGCGTACTTCACGAGGGCCGCCGCCACGGTGGGCTCGTGTTCGATGGCGCGGACGATCGAGGGCAGATCGGCGTCGCGGGCAATCAGCTCCTGGACTTCGACGGCCGCGCGCGGCAGCACCGGCAGCTCGACGCGCCCTTCGCGAATCTCGCGCTCCAGCCGTGCCGCCAGCGACACGGGAGGCTGTGTGGCCGCCGGTGTGGCCACGGCTGATGGTTTGACCGCCGGACGGCGATAGAGGTCGGCGAGGTCGCTCACGCGTAGATCTCCTGAAGTTGCCGCAGCCGCCGGTTGAGCGGCACGCGAGGACAGTTGGCGATGACCTCGGACAGCGTGGTCAGGCCGCGGAGCGCCTTGGCAAGTCCATCTTCCTGAGTCGAGTAGAAACCGGGCATCTCCTGCGCCAGCTTGCGCAGCTCGTACGGCGTCTTGCGCTGGATGACCGCGTCGCGCAGGGCGTCGTTCATCACCAGCAGCTCGTAGGCGCCGATGCGCCCGCGGTAGCCGGTGTAGTGGCAGCTCGGGCACCCCTTGCCCTTGACGAAGTGGTACGACGAGAGCTCTTCGAGCGTCGTGCCCAGGGCGCGCGCTTCGCCGGGCGTCGGCGCGTGCTCCGCCTTGCAGTGCGCGCACGGCCGCCGCAGCAGCCGCTGCGCCAGCACGGCCCCCACCGTGGAGCCGACGAGGAACGGCTCGATCTCCATCTGCAGGAGCCGCGTGACCGCGCTGAGCGAATCCTCGGTGTGCAGCGTCGTCAACACCTTGTGGCCGGTGAGCGCGCAGTGGATGGCCATGTCGGCCGACTCGCGGTCGCGCACCTCGCCCACCAGAATCACGTCGGGGTCCTGCCGCAGGATCGACCGCAACGAGTCGCCGAAAGTCAGTCCGGGACGGTCCGAGATCGAACACTGCGTCACGCCGTCCACCAGGTACTCGACCGGGTCTTCGCACGTGATGATCTTGCGGGTGTCGTCCTCGAGCTGGCTGACGGCCGCGTACAGCGTGGTGGTCTTGCCGCTGCCGGTGGGACCGGTGACGAGCAGCATGCCGCTGCTCGGCTCGAGGACGTCGTGCACGAACGAGCGGTAGGCCTCGCGCGAGAAGCCCATGTCCTGCAGGCCGACCCGCACCGAGGTCTTGCGCAGGAGGCGCAGCACCGCGTTCTCGCCGTGCACGGTGACGTAGAACGACGCCCGGATGTCGATCTCTTCGCCGTCGGTGCGGACGAAGATGCGCCCCTGCTGGTGGGCGCGCCGCTCGGCGATGTCGGCCTTCGCCAGCACCTTCAGCCGCGAAATCATCCCGGTGACCTGCGCGGAGGGGTACTCGGCAACCCGCACCAGCTCGCCGTCGACGCGGAAGCGGACACGCACGCGCGTGCGGTCGGGGTCGATGTGGATGTCGCTGGCGCCCTGGCGGATGCCGCGCAGGATGATGGTGTCGAGGATTTCCGAGGCGCTGCGCTGCTCGTCGGTCACCTGCGCGACGGTGCGGTACTGCACCGCCGACATCGAGAGATCAGTCCTGCCGGCGGCCTCGGCTTCGAGCTCGGACAAGGCCGCGGTCATGCGCGAGTGCTCGCCGATCCAGATGTTGACCGGCACGCCGAAGATGCGCTGCAGGTCGGCGAGCACCGGCTGCGCCGCCGGCTTCTCCATCGCCACGTTGAGCCGGCCGTCCTGAATGGACAACGGCAGCACGCGCAGGCGCGCCAGGTATTTCAGGTTGGCCTTGGCGAGCACCGTGCGATCGACCAGGTTCGCGTCGATCTCGATGAACGGCAGCCCCTGCTTCTCGCACAACGCCTCGAGATAGGAGCGCTCGGTGATGGTGCCGGAGTCGACGAGATGGCGGGCCGGCGTGGTGTCGGTGCGGCTGCCGAGGGACCGTTCGGCCGCGGCCAGCTGGTCGGGGTGCAGCACCCCGCGCTGGACGAGGATCTGTTCGATCGAGAGCGCGCGCCGGCTTTCCTTGATCGCCTCTTCGACCTTGGCTCGCGGCACCATGCCGAGGTCCACGAGCACGCTGCCCAGCGGCTTGAACTCCTCGAGCTTCGACTGGATGCGCAGCGCTTTCGCCAGCTGCTCGGCGGTGAGCGCACTCCTCGAGACGAGGATCTCCCCGACCGCGCGCTCGGGGTCGTTGCCCCCGGCGCGTCCGCCGTCCACGGGGGCGGGAGCACCAGGCGAAACAGGTGATGGGGACGCCATGACAGTGCGCACCAGGGTGCGTCCTCGTGATCATCGGCACCCCGCGGGTGAACTGAATCGGGTTCTCCCATTGGGGAATACTTCCCGCGCCGCACAGCGCAACTGTGCAGGCGCGGGAAGAGCGGACGGGCCGCCCCTACGGCCGGCGGCGGTTGAAACGCTCCGCGCGTTCTTCGCCGCGCTTCTGGACCGCGGCCCGCTGCTCGGGTGTGAGCAGCTGGAACACCTCGGCGCGCATCCGCGCTTCGGCCAGCGCCAGCGCCGCGCTCGCGGCGCCCACGTCGTTGGCGGCCGCATCGTCTACGCGCCCGTTCTCGGCCGAGGCCGTCAGCGCACGCCGCGCCTGCGACTGACGATCGAGCAGGCCCCGCATCTCGTCGCGGTGCGACTCGACAATGGCCTTCACCTGATCCTTCTGCGCCTCGGTGAGGTTGGCGCCCTCGATGCCGGCGCCGCCAGGGCCGAACAGCCCGAGCCCACCGGGCCCGCCGCCGCGCGCAAACCCAGGCCGGCCGCGACCGTCCTGCGCCGCCACCTCTGCCACCGCTCCGACGAGCAGGATGGCGGCCATGAGTACACCGGCCATCCCCGCCGCCAGGAGCACGATCTTCTGCTGCTTCACCATCGTTGTCTCCTCCCTCGCTTGAGCGCGAGCATCTACAGGCTTAGACGGCGCGCACGAGGCGCGCGGAGGTTAACGACGTCAAGGGTGGGTAAAGAATCGGTAAAAGAAAAAGGGCCGCCGCAGTCTCCCCAGCCGCGACGGCCCCGCACGGGCGCCATGGAAAGCGCCTCGCGCCCGTTCGTTGTAGGCAGGTCTAAAGACCCGCAGCTACGAATGTTCAGTGGACGATGCCCTGCCACACCTCCGTGCTTTCGGAGAGCTCGGGCGTCCGGATGATCCGGTCGTCGGAGGGCCGCCACACGCCATTGGCCTGGCGCCAGTCGGTCTCGACGATCGCCCAGAGGTGTGCGTCGTGCAGACATCCGCCCTTCGCCATCGCCTGTCGCAGCACGCCCTCCTTCCGCGCGCCCGCCTTGCGCAGCGCGCCGTTGCCCCGGTCGTTGTCCGCCATCGCACGGGCCTCGAGCCGGTTCACACCCACCTGGTCGAAGGCGAACGCCATCATCAGCCGTGCGCCCTCGTGAAACAGGCCGCGTCCCCAGAACGCCGACCCCAGCGCGAAGCCCCACTCGGCGGTCGAGAACTCCGCATCGAGTGCCCGCAGCTGGAAGATGCCGACGGCGGTATCGAGCCCCTCGGGCACCACGGCGAAGCAGGCAAACTCGCCCTGGCTGCGGCGGCGGTGCGCGTACTCGATGAACTTCTCGAAGCCCTCCACCGACGTCGGCGGCGGCGTAATGAACCGCGCGACCTCTTCGGTGGTCAGCAGCGCGAAGAGCGACGCCGCGTCCGAACGCCGCAGCTCCCGCAGCTGGAAGCCGGCGCCGTGCAGCACCGGCAGGGCACGCTGCCAGTCGGTGCTCGTGGACCGCAAGCGGACCGACGGCGGCTCGGGCTGAAAGATGAGCGGCTCGGTGGGCAGTGCGAGCGCAGCAATCGTGAACGACATCTTCGTCTCCTCTCCTCGTCCCTTACTGCGCCAGCAGGGTATCGACGCCGAGCGTCTCACCCCACACCACGTTGTCCAGCTTCTCGCCCCACACCACGTTCTCGCCCCACACGACGTTCTTCAGCTCGCCCCAGACCACGTTCTCGCCCCACACAACGTTCTCGCCCCAGACCACGTTCTCGCCCCAGACGACGTTGAAGGCTTCACCCCACACGACGTTCTCGCCCCACACGACGTTGATGGCTTCACCCCACACGACGTTCTTCGCCTCGCCCCACACCACGTTGGTGGCAAACGCCGGAAGGTTCATCAACACCGTCTCGCCCCACACCACGTTCTCGCCCCACACGACGTTCTGGCTCCACGCCAGGTACTGCCCGTCGATGGTGGTGGCTTGGGTGAGGCCCGAGGTGAGCCAGGAGCTGCCCACCGGGGCGCCCGGGTTGAGCACCGACGCCAGCGTCACGGCGCCGCCCGCGTTCAGCCCGCCGGCGCCCTGCGTCAGCTCGTCGTAGCTCATGCCGCCCGCGTCGGTCATCTTCAGCGAGCTGTGCTCGACCATCGCCTTGACGGCATTCGGCGTGTGCGACAGGCCGAACGCCTGCCGCGACGCGTCCACCATCAGCGCCACGGTGCCGCTCACCACCGCCGCCGCCATGCTGGTGCCGCTCAGGCGCAGCGTGGCCTTGCCGCTGGCGGTGAGTCCGCGCATCGTCGGCAGGCTGATGTAGAGCTCTTCACCGGTGGTCGCCGACGACACCAGACGGTGGCCGGGCGCCACGACGTCCGGCTTGGCGAAGCCGTCGTACCACGTCGGACCGCGCGAGCTGTAGTCGGCCACCAGGTCGTCGCTGCGCCGCTCGGTGTCGAGCGTCTTCAGCGCGCCGACCGTCAGCGCCGACGGGGCATTGCCCGGCGACGTGACGCCGGCGTAGCCCACCAGGCCCGTGTCGGGGTTGGTGCCGTTGTTGCCGGCCGACACCACCACCACGATCCCCGCGCGCACGGCGGTTTCCACCGCCTGCACGAGCGGGTCGGTCGCCGCGTTCTCGTAGATCACGTGGCCGAGCGACAGGTTGATGACGTCGATGCCGTAGGCGGCGCGGTTGGCCACCGCCCACTGCAGCGCCAGCAGCACGTTCGAGGTCGAGCCCCGGCCGGTGCCGTCGAGCACGCGCAGGTTGACCAACTTGACCCCCGGCGCCACGCCGCGAATCTCGGGCTGGCTGCTGCCCATCAGCCCGGCCACGTGCGTGCCGTGGCCGTAGGCGTCCGACGCCACGCCAGCCGGCGGGTTGGCCAGGCCGGTGGTGAAGTCGCGCGACGTCTTGATGCGCGTCGCGTCGAAGCTTTCGCCGGCGATCCCCGAGTCGATGACCGCCACGGTGACGCCCGCGCCGGTCGCTGACGTCGTGCTGACGCGCGGCTTGTAGGTGACCTTCAGCGACGGGCGGGCCCCGTCGTACGACAGGTTGGTGTGGACCGACCAGGCGTTGTTCGACGACTGCCACAGCACCCAGCCGCGGTTCGGAGCGCCGTTCGCCCACGACTGCACCGCGTCCACCATGCCGGCGCCGGTGAACACATGCGTGCCGTTCGCCAGGTTCACGACCGAGGCGTCAGCCGACGCCGCCGCCTCGACGTTGTCGCGCTGGATGCCCATGCCCGAGGTGAGCATCGAGGCCCAGCTCGACGACGGGCTCCAATCCGCCAACATCCGGTAGACGCCCGCCGTCGCGGTCGAACTGCCGTCGCCGCGGCTCGAGAGGGTCAAACTCACCGAGGTGATCTGCGACCCGTAGGGAATCTGGCTGGGACCGTCGCCGAAGACGGCGTCAAATCGCACCAGGAACCCGGCCCTGGTGCCGAGGAGGCCGGCGTCGACGACCGTCACGCGGGAGCCCGAGCCGATGACGGCGGTCGGATTCGAGCTGGTGACGTAGCCGTTCACCGCGGAGTTGTAGTTGTTGGCGAAGGGCGTGAACGTCTTCGATGTCGCCACGCTGCTGACCGTGTCGAGGCCCAGCGTGCCGCGCAGCGTGTAGGGCGAGTTGTTCGCGCCGCCCACCGCCTGCACCGCGAGGCCGTCGGAGTACACCGTCGCGTCGCTCGAAATGGTGACGACGTCACCCTCCTTGGCGAGCTTGCGAGCCTGCCCCTTGGACAGATTCGCGACGACGGCGTCGGTGAGGGCGTAGCCGCCGTTCACCTTTCCGCCCTCGGTGACGAGCCGCTTCAATACGCGGTCGCGCGTGCCCGGCTTGGTGCTCACGATCACCTGGATGCGATCGCCGCTGCTCCCCTGCTTGACCTGGTCGCGAAGCGCGTGATCGAACTTCTGATCCTCGTCGCTCGCCGGCGCACCGAACACATTCGCGCACCGAAGCAGGAGTGCCGCGACCATCACGGGCCGCAGCCAGCGCGCGGCTTTCTGCCGCGTGCTGCGATGCTCCTTGGTTGTCTGTTCACGCCACGTCACGGTGTCTCTCCGTTTTGGGTTCCGCATACCCGGCAGTCGGACCGGGCCCGCCCTAGGGAGAGCAACGGGGAGGCCAACCCCAAGGGAGATCACTAAGTGCTTGCGCGTGTGACGCTTCGGAGGAGCGCTCGATTACCAGTGATCACGACTGCACACGCGCCGTGTGCCGGAACGAAGCAGGGTGGGAGACGACGGTGCGGCCGGCCTCGCGATCGAGGCCCGGATTCATTGCGGCGATTACGAAATCACGAGGCCGTGTTCAAGAAGAGAGCAGATGGACCGTTTCGGAACAACACCGTGCAACGCTCAGAGCTCACGTGTCATTTCGATCATCGTGCGACGAAAACCGGCCTGCTCGAAGAGGCGCTGCGCGGCATGGTTGCGCTCGGCAGTCCACAACATGACACGCGGCGCGCCCTTGGCCTTGAGCCACAGGCTCGCCGCCTCGATGAGCGCGCTGGCGATGCCGCCGCCGCGGTGCGCGTCGTCGACGACGACGTCGTGGATGAAGCCGGCCTCGTCGCGCAGCTCCTTCCACGAGAGCGGCTCGAGCCCCGCGTAGATGTAACCCACCACGACGCCGCTCCGCTCGGCGACGAAGACCGTGGCATCGGCGTCTTTCAGCTGGCTGCCGAGGAACCACGCGTAGCCGTCTTCCGGGTTGCCGCGCGGCGGCAGGAAGCGCTGATTGTCGAAGGCGTAATGAAGCCGCAGCAGCGACGCCCCGAGCCGGCCGAGCGCGGGCACGTCCGCCTCCGTGGCGGGGCGAATCCGTACGTCGGCCGCGAGCGGCTGCGTCACGGCACCGCCACGTGGAGCTCGGCGCCGTACAACATCGTGCGGTCGTTGTCGCGCGCGGCCCACGTGAGGAGCGTCGCCACGTCACGCTTCACCGGGCCGGCAAACGCCTGGCGGCCGTTCACCGTCACCTGCACGGGCTTCTCGAAGTCGATGACGTCCGGGGAGAGGAGCAGCGTGAACGCCTGCACGCCGCGCGTCTTCACGTCGAACCGGTTGCCGGCGCGCACGGCGTCCACACGCCCGGACGGCTTGTCCCGCTCGAAGAGGTCGACGCGCACGGCGCCGTTTGGCGAGAACTCGTTCACGTCGGGCAGCGGCACGTCGCCGGCCCGCTTGCCCAGCCGGTCGACGACCAGCCAGCGGAAGCGGTTGTAGCGGTCGGTCCGCTCGGTTTCCCACGACACCTTCTCGGGGTGCGCCACGCGCGGATGCTCGGCCAGGAACGCCTCGTAACGGGCGCGCTCTTCGGGCCACCAGCTCGTGTCGTGATTGGCCTCGGGATACACCTGCCACGACACGGGTATGCCCCCCTTCTTGAACATCTCGATGAGGGGCGCCACCGACGCGGCCGGATACAGGCGATCGCGGCCGCCGTTCACCGCGTGCAGCGGGCAGTTCACCAGGTTGCCCGAGAAGAGCTCGCCGTCCACGCCGGTGTCCGGGTTGGCCAGCACGCTGGGATGGCCGTTGAGCGGCATGCAGGCGGCCCACGCCGTGGCCGACCGCATGGCAAAGAAGTAGGCCCCGGTGCCGCCGTCGGAGATGCCGGTCAGGTAGATGCGCCGCTCGTCGATGTTGTAACGGCGCTTGAGCCGGTCGACGAGAGTGTAGATGTTGTCCACCGCCTCCTTTCTCCACCATTCGGTCTCGGCCCAGGCGCGCGGGTGCAGCACGATCTCGGGCGCGCCAGGGATGCGGTTCGCGAGCGGCCGAGTGGTCTCGCCCGGTTTGGGCGCCTCGCGCCCGACGCCGCCGTGCAGGCTGACGCGCAGCGCCCAGCGGGATGCCGGCGTGTACTCGGCCGGCACTTCGGCCACGTTGTCCAGATGCTGCAGGCGCACCGTGGTGGGGAGCTCCACGCGGCCGGAACGTTCCGCGCCGTAGGGCCGTCCTACCTTCAGTCGCGACAGCACGTCGTCAAAGGCGCCGCCCGCGGCCACCACTTTCGCGACACGCTTCTCGGCCTCGCTCGGCGAGTCGGCCTCCCAGAACGCGCGCATGGCGTCCTCGACGGCCGACGCTGGGGGCGCGGAGGCGGGCGCGGTTCGCACCAGCAGGCTGCCCGACGACACGAGAAGCACGGCACCGGCGAACAGAATTGTGCGCATGACGGTATATCTTATGGGTATGTTGCGGTTGCGGGCGGCCGTCCTCGTGAGCCTGGCGGCGCTGGCCGCATCGTCAGCCGCCTCAGCACAGCCGCTCCCGACGCTCGGCCCGCTCGACGCCGGCGGCCGCGTCACCTATTTCATCGAAGAGGGCGAGCCCGGATCCACCTACACGCCCGCGGATCGCGAACTGGCCACGTGGGCGCTCAAGGCGTGGGAGCGGGTGAGCAGCGGGCGCATCCACTTCGAACCCGGATCGCGCGGCGAAGCGCTCGTGCAGGTGCACTGGGTGCCGGCCGGCGGCGGGCAGTACGGCGAGATGCGGCCGGTTCGCGTCGGCGGCCGCCGCGGCGCCGCGGTCTACATCCGGCCGGACACGAACGGGCTCGGTCCGGACATCGCGGCGGCGGCCAAGAAGGATCCGCTGCTGCGCGACACGATCGTGTATCTGACCTGCGTGCACGAGATCGGGCACGCCTTGGGGCTCCCCCACACGGACGACTTTCGCGACATCATGTATTTCTTCGGGTTCGGCGGCGACATCCCGGCCTTCTTCGGCCGCTATCGCGTCGGGCTCCGCACTCGCGCCGACATCGCCGGCACCGCCGGGCTGTCGGAGGCCGACATCGAGCGTCTCCGGACGCTCTACCCCGCCCGCTAGTACCGCCACTCACTATGCTCAAACGTCTGATTCCACTGGTCGTGCTCCTCGCCATCGGCGGGGGCATCTATTGGTATTCGAACCTCCCCATCACGTCGCTCACGCTCACGGGCACCGTCACGACGCACGAGGTCGTCGTGAGCCCGCAGATTGGCGGACGCATCGAGAAGCTGCTGGTCAACGAAGGCGACACGGTGACCAAGGACCAGTTGGTGGCGGTGCTGGCACCGGCCGAGCTGATGCAGGAGCGCGCCTACTACGATGCCGGCGTCGAGGGTGCGGGCTCGCAAGTGGCCGAGAGCGAGGCGGCGCTGCGGCTGCAGGAGCGCCAGACGACCGACCAGATCAAACAGGCGCAGGCGACGTTGGCCGCCACGGAGGCGCAGCACCAGGCCGCGCAGGCGCAGCTCGAGGACGCGCGCATCGCCCTGGATCGCCAGCAGCGCATGATGAAAGACGGCGTCGGCACGCAGGAGCAGCTCGATCGCGCCCGCACCGGGGCCGACGTCGCGCGTTCGCAGCTGGCGGCGCTGGCCAAGCAGGTGGACGCCCAGCGGTCGACGGTGGCCCTGGCCGAATCGATGGCCGAGCAGGTGTCGGTACGCCGCAGCCAGGTACAAGCCAACCGCCAGCAGAAGGCCGCGGCCACGGCGCAGCGCGCCAAGGCCGACGTGCGGCTGGCCTACACCGAGATTCACGCCCCGATTGCCGGCATCGTGGACGTGCGCGTGGCGCTGCCGGGCGAGGTGGTCAACCCCGGCCAGCCCGTCATCACGCTCGTCAATCCCGACGATCTGTGGGTGCGCGCGGACGTGGAGGAGACCTACATCGATCGGATCAAGGTGGGCGACAAGATGAAGATCCGCCTGCCGTCCGGCGACGAGGTCCAGGGCGAGGTGTTCTACCGCCGGGTGGACGCCGGCTTCGCCACCCAGCGCGACGTGAGCCGCACCAAGCGTGACATCAAGACGTTCGAGATCCGGCTGAGGGTGGACAACAAGGACCGCCGCCTGGCCGTGGGCATGACCACCTACGTGGAGCTGCCGCTTTCGTGAGTACCATCGAGGTCAACAGCATCGTCAAGAAGTTCGGCGACTTCACCGCCGTCGACGGCGTCACCTTCAAGGTGGAGGCCGGGGAGGTCTTCGGGCTGCTCGGCCCCAACGGCGCCGGCAAGTCCACCCTCATCCGCATGCTGGTGACGCTGCTGCCGCCGACGGCGGGGTCGGCGTCGATCAACGGGTTCGACGTGGTGAAGAAGGCCGACGACGTCCGCCGCTCGATCGGCGTGATCCCCCAGGCGATGACCAGCGACCTGGAGCTGACCGTCGAGGAGAACCTGATCATCTTCGCCAAGCTCTATGGCGTGCCGCGCGCCAAGCGGAACCGGCTGATCGCGGAGCTCATCGCCGCCGTCGAGCTCACACAGTGGGCGGACAAGCCGGTGAAGAACCTGTCGGGCGGCATGCGGCGGCGGGTCGAGATTGCCCGCGGCCTCGTGCACGAGCCGCGCGTGTTCTTCCTCGACGAACCGACGACGGGCCTCGACCCGGTGTCCCGTACTGGCGCGTGGGCCATGCTCGAGAAGATCAAGTCGGAGCGCGACCTGACGGTGCTGCTCACCACGCACTACATGGACGAGGCCGACAAACTCTGCGACCGCATCGCGATCGTGGACCACGGCAAACTGGTGGCGCTCGACACGCCCGCACGGCTCAAGGCGTCGATCCCCGGGGCGTCGGAGAGGACCACGCTCGACGACGTGTTCGTGCACTACGCCGGGCGGGACCTGCGCGACGCCCTGCAGGCGCCGGACGCCGCCGACAGCCCGTTCATGATTCGACGGTAGGCGCGGGTACGTAGTTGCAGACCTTCAGGTCTGCCTCAGGACACCTTATGCATCGCACCATGGCCATCATCGAGCGGGAGATGCGTCGGTTCAGCAAGAGCCCGATGCTGATCATCATGTCGATGGTCTTCCCCCTGCTGCAGCTCGTCGTGCTCGGCTACGCCTTCGGCGGCAACGTCAAGCACCTCACGCTGGCGATCGTGGACGAGGATCACGGCCTGCAGGCCGTGAGGGTGCGCGAGCTCGCCAGCGCGGTCGAGTCGGGGGCGCACACCGTGGACCTCGTCACCTATGCCGACCGCGGCACCGCCATCACCGACCTGCGCAACGGGCGCGTGAACGGCGTGCTCACCATCCCGCCGGACTTCTCGCGGCGGGTCCACTCGAAGAACGAGCCGCGGGTGGCGCTGGCCTCGGACAACACCGACACGTTCGTGTCGGCGACGCTGGCGGCAGCGGTCGGCAGCATCGTGGGCGGCCTGAATGCCGACCTCGTCACCGAGCGGCTGCCGGGCGTGGCGTCGCTCGACGTCGTCGAGGTCTATCCGTACGTGCCCTACATCCTGTACCTGCTGCCGGGGTCGATCACGATGTCGATCTTCATGATGGTGATGATGGGCGGCGGCATCATCTTCATCGACGACAAGATGCGCGGGCTGCACGAAGGCTATCTGGTGACGCCGATCAGCAAGCTCGAGCTGGTGGCCGGCTTCAACATCTCGGGCACCATCAAGGCGATGCTGGCGGGGTTCTTCATCACCATCATCGGGTCGCTGATTGCCGGGGTGCCGAACCCGCTCGATCCGATGCGCATGGTGCGGATGTTCGTGGTGATCACCGTGACATCCTTCGCCCTCGTGAGCCTGATGTTCTTCCTGATGGCCCGCATGAACGACCCGATGCTGCCGCGCGCGATGTTCGGCGTGCTCAACACCGTGCTCTACTTCCCGAGCGGCGCCGTGTATCCGCAGCAAGGCTTCCCGGCCTGGATGCAGGTGATCGCGAAGGTGGACCCGTTCACCTACGCCGTCCACGCGTTCAAGAGCCTGCTGCTCAAGAACACGGGGTGGGAGGCGATCAGCTACGACATCGGCTATCTAGTGGTCTTTTCCGCCGTCGCCATGACGGCCGCCACGGCGCTGTTCAAGCGAACGCTCTAACGAGCGTTCGCGGCTTAAGGCTGAAGTCTTAGGGCTTCAGCCGGTTCCTGAGCCTTAAGTCCTGAGCCATCAGCCCGGGTCGCTCATGGATTCACCAGCGACTCCGTCGACCACCCACCCCCGAGCGCCTTGTAGAGCCGCACGAGGTCGGTCGAGACCGACGCCGTGCTCGTGACGAGCGAATCCTGGAGGGTCAGCAGCGAACGCTGGTTGTCGAGGACATCGCGAAAATCGCGCAGGCCGGCGGTGTAGAGCTGCAGCGAGAGATCGGCGGCCTGCTGCGCGGCGTCGGCCGCCGCAGACAGGTGGCCCCGCCGCACGTCTTCTTGGGTGAGCGACGTCAACGAATCCTCCACGTCCTGCAATGCGCCGAGGACGCGTAACTCGTAGGTCACCGCCGCCTGAGTCTGGCGCTCGCCCTGCACCACGAGGTTCTCGCGCAGCTGCCGGCGGTTGAACAGCCGCGTGCTGGCCGACGGGCTCGCGCTCCAGAAATTGGCGCCCGGCAGCAGCACCTTGGCGATCGACAGCGATTCCAGACCGATCGAACCGGCCAGTCTGAACGTCGGATAAAGGTCCGCTCGCGCGACGTTGACCTGTGCGGCCTGGGCGGCCAGCTGGCGCTCGGCGCCCCGCACGT
>Ga0207708_10001657_pt1 | contig 16568 bp, 15 predicted proteins | sample KBSK5101metaG_FD_184340 | JGI IMG/M metagenome (GOLD analysis project Ga0207708, IMG submission 184340) | Corn, switchgrass and miscanthus rhizosphere microbial communities from Kellogg Biological Station, Michigan, USA - KBS K5-10-1 metaG... | ecosystem: Host-associated > Plants > Roots >...
CCCGACACGAAGGCGACCGTCGCTCGTCTGCTCCGGAACCAGTCCGACATCGGTAACGCGATCTAGCCGTACTACGGCGCGAAGGCGGGGACCGGCCTGACGCGGCTGCTGCGCGCGCACATCCTCATCGCAGCCGACCTGGTGGCGGCCGCGAAGGCCGGCGACAAGGCCAAGCTCGCGACCGAGCAGAAGGCCTGGCAGCGGAACGCCGACGAGATCGCCACCTTCCTCAACGGGGCGAACCCCGACGCGTGGAAGCTCGCTGAGATGAAGTCGATGCTGCAGTCCCACCTCGCGCTCACCACGCAGGAGGTCGTTGCCCGCCTGCAGGGCAAGTGGAACGCGGACGTGCGCGCCTACGACGCGATCGTGAAGCAGGCGCTCGGCATGGCAGACATGTTGAGCGAGGGGATCATCCACCAGTTCCCGGCGCGGTTCGCCTAGCGAGACCGGAGGGAAACGGCATGCCGTACGTCCACCACGAGCGAGGGATCGAGGGTCGGCAGTCCCCCCCGTCGACGCTCGAGTGGCGGACCGGCCGCCTCGTCGATGCAGGGTTCCCGCGCGGGCTCGCCCTCCGGCTCGCGCGGGACACGCGTTACGACCTCCACGCCCTGATCGAGCTCGTCGAGGGCGGCTGCCCGCCCTCCCTCGCGGCGCGCATCCTCGCCCCGCTCGACGAACCGCGGCCCGCCGCATGAGCGCGCGGGCGCCTATCGTGTCGCGCATGGAGAGCGCCGCCCGGGCTGCCGCCTCGATCGAGGAGGACCGCCGGGCCACCCTCGACGACGAATCGAGCGCGTGGCTTCGCGACCTGCGCGCGGGCGGGGTCGTCCACGACGACGCGGTCGAGCGTCTCCACGCGCTGCTCCTGCGAGCGGCGCGTTTCGAGACGGGGCGGCGGCGGGCGTCGCATCCGCACCTCCGCGGTGATCTGGACGAGATCGCGCAGGAGGCGGCCGACGATGCGCTCCTCGCCTTGCTGCAGCGGCTCGACGACTACCGCGGCTGGAGCCGCTTCACCACCTGGGCCTACAAGTTCGCCCTCTACCAGGCATCGGTGAAGGTCAGGCGCCGCTCCTGGCAGGGCCGCGAGATCCCCGTCGAGGACGAGGCCTGGAGCGTCCTCGCGAGCGCCGGGTCGCTCCCGGAGGACGAGGCGGAGCGGAGCGAGTTGCTCGGCGCGATCCGCGACGGCATCCGGACGGCGCTCACCCCGCACCAGCGAAGCGTCCTGGTCGCGCTCGCGCTCAACGACGTCCCCATCGACGTGCTCGCGGAGCGGCTGCAGACGACCCGCGGCGCGCTCTACAAGTCCTTGCACGACGCCCGTCGCAGCCTGCGCCGCCATCTGGCGGCGGCCGGCCTCGCGGTGGGCGAGCAGAGAGAGGAGGTGTCGTGACAGGCTTTGATGGACAGAATCGCGCCATCGCACGAGCGCTCGGGCCGGTCGGCCCCGAGGTCAGCTGCGAGACGTGCTTCGAGCTGCTCGACCGCTACGTCGAGCTGGAGGTCGAAGGCGCCGACGCCGACGCGGCGCTCCCGGGGCTCCGCGCGCATCTCGAGGGCTGCCCGGCCTGCCACGAGGAGCACGAGAGCCTGCTGGCCCTCGTCTCCTCCGATGAGGGCTGAGGGCTCGACGTCGTCCGAGGAGTACGCTCGGGTGATGAAGACACTCGACTTCGACGAGGACGAGCTGAAGCTGCTCGTCGCGGCGGTGCGCTCCTATCTCGACGACTTCGGTCACGAGGAGGCGGACGTCCTGCGCCGCGTGAAGCAGCTGCTGATCAAGCTCCAGTCCCAGCCCGCCTGACGCGCGCTCGCCGCGCCGGGGTCAGGTCTCGGAGGCGAGCGCGAAGATCTCGACTGGCTCGCTGCGGCCCTTCACCTCGACCGTGCCCAGCGACTCGAGCCGGATGTTCCCGGCACGACGGGCGGTGGAGGCTGCGACCACCGCCTGGCCGGGACGCGCGAGCGACTGAAGGCGGGCGGCGAGGTTGGTCGTGTCGCCGATCGCTGCGAAGCTGCGCTGCTCGGCCGTGCCGACGTGTCCGACGGCCGCAGGGCCCGTCGCGATCCCGGCGCGGAAGCGCGGCCACGTCGGATGCTCCGCCACCAGCCGGAGCGAGCCCCGGAGGAGCGCGGCGGCGGCCCTCGTCGCTCGCGCGGCATGGTCGGGTTGCCCGCCGACTGCGTTGAACACCGCCATCACGGCGTCGCCCGCGAACCGCTCGATCGTCGCGCCCTCGGCCAGCAGCTCTGGCACGCCGGCCGCCCAGTACGTGTTGAGCATTTCGATCGACGCCGTGGGCGTCGTGCGCTCCGCGAACGCCGTGAAGCCCTCCAGGTCGGCGAAGAGCACCGTCACCTCGCGCTCGGTGCCGCCGAGCTCGGCGAGCTCGGGCCGTCGCTCCAGATCGTCGGCCAGGCCGGGGGAGACGTACGGGCGGAAGAGGTCGTCGACCCTGCGCAGCTCGCGCGCGGACGACTCGAGGAGTGCCGTCTCGTCGGCGGTGAAGCCCTGGTCGCGGAGCTCTTGGAGGACGGGCTCGACGGTCCGGCCGGACGACAGCGCCGACAGGATCGCCCGCAAACCTTCGGCCGTCCGCGTGTCGACCCGCTCGAGCGTCGCGTCGAGGTAGACGCCGCCGAACGCGGCCGCCACCGACGCGCTCCGCCGGTACCCGGCGTAGGCCGCCCACAGGACGAGGACGAAGGCGGCGGTCATCATGAGATGCCACTCCCACCAGGAGAGGTGCCAGCTGCGCGCCAGCGCGATCGCGACGAGGGCCTCGGCGAGGAGGACCCAGGCCGCGGCCGTTGCCGCGGGAAGCACGTCGCCGCGGCGCCGGTAGAGCCCGAGATATCGCACCGTCGCGTAGCCGTAGAGAGCACATCCGACCATCGCTACGCCGATCAGCTCCAAGCGGTGCTCCTCGGGGGCGACCGGGCGATCGAACGGCGGGAGCTCCGCCAGCGAGACGGCCGCCCAGGCGACGATCACGCCGAGCACAGCGCCGCGCAGCCGCCGGCCGTTCTGGAGCACCCAGGCGGCCGATGACGGCGAGAGCTCGACCGCGGATAGGGCCGCGAAGCACGCGCCGAGCAGAAGCCCGACGGGCGTCGCAAGGTCGAAGCCCGTGTTCTTGCCGTCGACGAGCTGGCCGGGCGTGGCAAAGGCATGGAGCGCGAGAAACCCCGCGCTCGAGAGGAACGCGAGCGAGACGAGGGTCGCGCGAGCATCCCCTCGGCGACGGGCTGCCTCGCTGGCCGCGAGGCCGAGGACGACGTTGACCAAGGCCGTTGCGAGGATCAGCCAGAAGTGCGTGGGACGGTGTTGCCAGTGGGCATCCGCGCCGGGCTCGACGAGCAGCAGAACGAGCCCTGCGAGGGGCACGGCGAGCAGGAGGACGGTGGCGGGCACCGGCGCGAGCGTACTCCCCGGGAACGCCTCCGTTCGCGCTGCACACCCCGCGCCGCGTCGAGCTCTCCAGCGCCTGCGCGCGATCAGTCGCGTGGTGCGGCGGCCCGCATGCGGTCTGCAAAGGCTCGCACGGCCTCGTCGAAGCGCTCGGGCGCCTCGAGGTTCGGCATGTGGCCGATGCCCGGGAGGATGATCACCTCGGGGTCGGGCAGCGCGGCGACCAGCTGCGCCGTGATCTCCGCGGTGGAGTAGAAATCCTCGTCGCCCGCGAGCACGAGCGCCGGGACGCGGAGGTCGCGAAGCAGCTCGTGGTACGGCGGCCGCTCAGCGCGGCCGCGAAGCGCGGCCGCCGCGCCGGCGGGCGAGGTTGTCAGCATCGTCGAAAGGATCGGCAGCACGAGCCCTGGCTCGCGCCGCGCCGCCGGCCCGAACAGGCGCCCTGCCATCTCGAGGGCGTGGTCGAGCATCCCGTCCCGCTCGAGCCGCGCTGCCGTCGAGCGTCGCATCTCGGCTTCCTCCGGCGTGAGCGGCGCCGCCGTCGTCGCGGTGAGGACGAGCCCGTCGACACGGTCCGGGTGGCCGAGGCCGAGCTCCATCGCGACGAGGCCGCCGAGGCTGAGCCCGACCACCGCCGCGCGGGGGATGTCGATCGCGTCCATCAGCTCGACGACGGCGTCTGCTAGCCCACGCGGCGCGATGGTCTCGCCCCGCGCTGGCGACTCGCCGTAGCCGGGCAGGTCGGGCGCGACGACGCGGAAGGCGTCGCCCAGGGAGTCGAGCTGCCCGGCCCACATCGCACGGCTGAACGGATGCCCGTGGATCAGCACGATCGCGGAACCGCTCCCGCGCTCGTCGTGGGCGAGCGGCACCGTCACGGCGTGACCCCCGTCCCCGACCAGCCGCCGTCGACCGCGAGCGTGTGGCCGGTGATCTGCGTCGCCCCCGGGGAGACGAGGAACCCCAGTGCCGCGGCGACGTCGCCCGGGGTCCCGGCGCGACCGGAGGGAAGCACGTCGGCCCAGTGCTCCGCGTACTCGGGGTCGTCTGCGAGGTTTCGCTCGTTGACCGTGGCGCCGATCGCGAGCGTGTTCACCGTGATCCCGTGCGGGCCCAGCTCGAGGGAGAGCACCCGGGCCATGTGCTGGAGCCCGGCCTTCGTGACGGCGTACGCCGAAACGTTCTCGATCGCGAGCGTGCCGGTCACCGAGGACGAGAAGACGATCCTGCCGCCGCCGCCCTGCGCGACCATCTGCCGTGCCGCGGCCTGCGCGCCGAAGTAGGAACCCTTGAGGTTGAGGTCGACGACCGTGTCCCAGGTCTCCTCGTCGACGTCGAGGAACGGCGCCCACCTGGTCAGCCCAGCGTTCGCGACGAAGACGTCGAGCCCGCCGAGCTCCGCGACGGTGCGCTCGACGAGACGGCGGTTGTCGTCGACGAGGGAGAGGTCGCCGTCGACCTCGATCGCGCGCCCGCCCGCCGCTCGAATCCGATCGGCCACCGCCGCGGCGAGCTCCGGCGCCTCGCAGTGCGCGATCGCCACCGCCGCGCCGAGCCGCGCGAGCTCCTCGGCCATCGCGGCCCCGATCTCGTGGCTCGCCCCCGTGACGACCGCGACGCGTCCGGAGAGAGGTCTCTCGCGATCGTCGTCCACGCCGCCAGCATACGAGCCTGCTGACACCACGAGATCGGGGACGCGCGGAGGGTCTTCCCCGATGTGGATGGTGCGGCAGCCCGTACCATCGTCGCGCATGACCGCCGTACTGTGGACGTTTACGCGGGTTGGAATCCTCGGAGAACCGATGAGAGCGAGCGTGAGCATGAGGGAAGGGGCGACTTCATGAGTGAGCACGTTGATGCGACGAACGGAAACGGAGGCGCGCGGCTCGCCGCGCACGAACGCATGTCGACCGGAGCGCTCTCGCGCTGGGCGCGCGCGTGCGCGACCCATCCGTGGCGCGTCCTCGGGACGTGGCTCGGGATCGTCGTCGTCCTGATCGGGCTCGTCGCCACCGTGGGCGGCAGCCTCCGCGACGAGTTCGAGATCCCGGGGTCTGACACGCAGCGTGCGACCGACCTGATCGAGTCGGAGTTCGCCTCCGAGCAGGGCGGCGTCCTCAACATCGTCTTCGCGGCCCCAGAGGGCCAGCGGCTCGACACACCGGAGCGGAAGGCCGCGATCGAGGACGCGATGGCGAAGCTTCGCGCCGCTCCGTTCGCCGCGAAGGAGGGCGCCGAGCCCGTCGACGGCACGCCGAAGCTGACCAGCGTCGCCGACCCGTTCGCGAAGGCGACGTTCTCGAAGAACGGTCGGATCGCCTACTCGGAGGCGCAGTTCGACCAGACGATCGAGGACACGGACCGCGACGGTGTGGTCGCCGTCCAGGAGGCGGTCCGCGAGGCCATGGATCCGGTCGGCGTGACGGTCGAGTACAACGGCGAGGCGGAGTTCCCGCCGATCGAGCAGGGGACCTCGGAGCTGCTCGGCATCCTCGCGGCGCTGGTCGTGCTGCTGATCGTGTTCCGCACGTTCGTCGCGGCCTTCATCCCGATCATGCTGGCGATCGTCGCGCTCGCGTGTGCATTCCTGCTGCTCTTCATCCTCGCCGGGCTGACCGACATCAACACGGTCACGCCGATCCTCGTCTCGATGATCGGGCTGGGCGTCGGGATCGACTACTCGCTGTTCATCGTGACCCGGTTCCGGCAGTTCCTCCACGAGGGGCTCGAGCCGAGAGACGCGGCCGCCGAGGCCGGGGCCTCTGCCGGCCGCGCCGTGCTGTTCGCCGGGCTCACCGTCGCGATCTCCGTGACCGGGCTCGCCTTCTTCGGGCTCGACTTCGTGACGAAGCTCGGGATCGGCAGCGCGCTCGGCGTCCTCACCACCGTGCTCCTCGCGAACTCGTTCCTCCTCGCGGTGCTGGCGCTGCTCGGCCACAAGGTCGATCGACTGAAGGTGCCGTTCCTGCCGAGGATCGACGACTCGGAGGAGGCGCGCGAGAAGACTCTCATCGCGCGATGGGGCCGGTTCGTGACGCGGAACGCCCGCGTCATCTTCCCGGTGCTGCTCGTGGCGGGCATCCTGCTCGCAGGCACCTCCGCGCTCGTCCGGCTCGGCGCGGCCGACCAGGGCACGCAGCCGAAGGAGCAGACGAGCCGACGCGCGTACGACCTGCTCGCGGAGGGCTTCGGACCCGGGTTCAACGGGCCGATCCCGATCGTGGTCGACATGAAGGGCGACCAGGAAGCGCCGCAGCGCATCTACGACGGCGTCCAGGGCATGAAGAACGTCGCGTCCGTGCGCCAGCCGCAGCTGAACGACGAGAAGACGGTCGCCATCGTCTTCGTGACGCCGACGTCGGCGCCGCAGGACCAGGCGACCGACGACCTCGTCAGTCGACTGCGCAACGACGTCGTGCCCGCCGCGACCGAGAACAGCCAGGCCGTTGCGTACGTCTCGGGCCAGACGGCGGCGTTCAAGGACATCGGCGACCGGATCATGCAGCGGCTGCCGCTGTTCCTGCTCTACATCGTCGGCGTCACGTTCATCGTGCTCGCGATGGCGTTCCGCTCGATCGTGATCTCGCTGACAGCCGCGATCACCACGATCCTGTCGGCGTTCATCGGGTTCGGCGTCCTGACCCTCGTGGTGCAGGAGGGCCACCTCCTCGGCCTCACGGGTCTCGACCGAACGGGGCCGATCGAGACGTTCGTGCCGCCGATCGCGTTCGCGATCCTCTTCGGGCTCTCGATGGACTACATGGTGTTCCTCATGAGCCGCATCAGGGAGGAGCACGTCCACGGGCTGGCAACGAGAGAGGCGGTCGAGCACGGCGTCGCGGCAATCGGCCGCGTGGTCGTGGCTGCGGCGCTGATCATGGGCACCGTCTTCGCCGCGTTCATCCTGAGCGCCGACCGCATCCCGAAGGAGTTCGGGCTCTTGCTCGCGGTGGCGATCCTCACCGACGCGCTCGTCGTCCGGATGACGCTCGTGCCCGCGTTCTTCACGCTCTTGGGCGAGAAGACGTGGTACATCCCGGGGTGGCTCGACCGGCTGCTCCCGAACGTCACGATCGAACCGCCGCACGAGGGCGAGGGGCGGGAAGGCTTCGAGTCGACGCCCACGCCCGAGCCGGCGGCCCGAGGCTGAGCAACCTGCGGGCGGCGGGACGCGTCAGTGTCCCGCCGCCCGCAGCATCGTCGACTCCGCTTTCCGGGGGCATTTCGGCGATGGACACGGAATGAGTTCGCAATTCTTTTCGTTGAACCCCTTGCGCAATCCGTCGCGATGCTCTATCCTCCGCTGCGGAGGAACCATCAAAACCTCATGACACACTTGACCGACACCACGATCTACACCGCCGGAGCGGCCCCAGCCGCGACGGTCTCGACCTGGCCGAACCGCGACACCAGGTTCGAGCTCGATGTTTCCCATGCCCTCGCTGGAAGGCGTGCACGCTAGGTTTCTAGCCGCATTCCGAGCCAGTCGAGGGCGACCCAGAGGGTCGCCTTCGTCGTTTCTGGAGGTGACCGACCGACACGAAGCGAGGTGATGCCCAGCTTGAAGAAGGACGAGACCGGATCGAGGCCCCGCCTGAGGGAGAAAGACTCCTCCCGCACGGAGAAAGAAATGGATGCTGGTATTTAGCTCCGGCTTTTGCCTGCCTATTTCCGGCGACGTGCGCGAGGCTCGGGCTCCAAAGCTCCTCCACGTAGGACGTCGTCCATCCCGGATAGCGCATCCGGCGGTCGGTGATCCAGGGTCGAAGGGTAGGCGAGTGGCTTGGACAACATCGTTCGGCTTTCGAGGCGGGCGAGACAGAGGACGCGTGCGATCGCCGAGAATCGGTCTGCCGCTGCATCGACGCTCCCGGCGGGGTCGTGGATGGAGACGCCGACCAGTCGTTCCGGGATCGTCTAACCGGCAGGACACCACGCTCTGAACGTGGAGATCGAGGTTCGACCCCTTGTCCCGGATTGTCCGCGAGAACCACAGTGCTCGGGCGAGTAGCTCAACGGGAGAGCGCTCGTCTCACAAACGAGAGGGTGCTGGTTCGAGCCCAGCCTCGCCCATGTTGCTGCGCCGCTTGATCCCCGCCGTCTGCGGGCAGATCCCCGAATGCGTCCCCTCCGGGGCCGCACTGGCCGCGCCCGCCAAGACATGTGACCGTAGCTCAGCGCGGTAGAGCGCTCGCCTGAAACGCGAGGCGTCGCAGGTTCGACTCCTGCCGGTCACACTCTGCCGTCGCCGTCGCGAAGGGCGGCCCTGGCTCCGTAGCTCAACTGGCAGAGCTCCCGCCTCTTAAGCGGAGGGTTGCAGGTTCGACGCCTGCCGGGGCCATCCGGGAAGGACTGCCACGGGCGCGGTACCCCGTCTCGAAAACGGGTGGCCCTCACGGGCTTGGGGGTTCGACTCCCTCTCCTTCCGCTTTGCGCGCCGACGCGGCGCGCCGCGCGTCCCCGCAAGGAGCACGCCGGGACGCGCGCCCGGAGGCATGGCCGAGTTGGCAAGGCAGCGCGTTGCTAGCGCGCAGGCGGCGAGCGCCGCTCGCAGGTTCGAGTCCTGCTGCCTCCGCTTCACGATGCGACGTCGTCCAAAGGGCAGGACGACCGGCTGTTACCCGGAGGATGCTGGTTCGAGCCCAGCCGTCGCAGTCGGGTGGGGGAACCCCCGGTTCCCCCACCGGCTCCTCCTCATGCTGACCGCATGGATCCAGCGCAGTTGGCCTCCGGGCCGGCAAAGCCGGCCGCCAGGGCTCGCGCATCGAACGTATCGCCGTGTCGCGGTTCACGCCCCGGTCTTCTAGCGGATCGAGGATGCCGGCCTCTCAAGCCGGCGACGCGGGTTCGAATCCCGCTCGGGGTGCTTGCCTTTGGCTGTCGCATGCCTTCAAGCCCGGGCGGGCCACACGTGAGCCGTGCGATTTCCCGAGGAGGGGCTGGCGGGGGAACCAGGGGTTTCCCCGCCCCGAGCTCTCGGACGCGTCTGGCGATGCGGCCCGGCTGTCTCCCGGGTGAGGCGGGTTCGATCCCCGTCGAGAGCGTCATCTCGCCGTAGCTCAGTGGAGAGCGCCACGCTCCTACCGTGGAGGCACGGGGGTTCGATTCCTCCCGGCGAGACTGCGTCGCAAGGCTAGTAGCGAGCCCTCGGGCCGTGACCCCGACGAGCAGGGTGCAATTCCCTGGCGGCGCCCCACCTTGTTCGCGAGCAGGAATCCACCGAGCGGATTCCTGCCGCTCGGATCCCGCCTTCGGCGGGGCAGATCCCTGCAGGCGTCCCCTTCGGGGCCGCAACTGCAACGCCGACGACGGGCCGGCTGGGAAGGCGCCGCTCTGATACGGCGGTCATGCGTGGTTCGATTCCACGGTCGTCGACTCGATGGACAACTGGCCGTAGGGGAGCTTGGCCACCCCGCCGGTTTCGGGAACCGGAGACCGCTGGTTCGACTCCAGCCGGCCAGACTTGCGCGGTAGGGGAGCGGCTGTCCCCGCGAGCCTCATGAGCTCGAGACCGTGGGTTCGAATCCCACCCGCGCTACTCGTTCTCGCGGACGCCGAGCACCGGCGAGCTCACTGCGCTGTAACCGCAGCGTCACCGACTGTGGTGGTTCGACTCCACCCGTCCGCATCCATTCGCCCGGGGATGAGGTTCTTCTGGAAGAACACCTCGCTTGCACCGAGGAGGAGCGGGTTCGACTCCCGCCGTCTCCACTTCCCGCCCCGGCCTCGGCGGGACCACATTCGAATCGAGGCCGCTAGAAGGAAGCACGATGTCCAGTCACAACGACGAGGTGCGCGGTCGGGAGCTCGCCATGACGTGGGAGCTCGACCTCGACTACCTCACGATCGCCCGCTTCACCGACCTCGTCCTGGAGCGGAGCCTGGAGCACACCGCGTACACCTCCTGGGCGACCGAGCGGATGACGCTCGAAGGGCTGCTCGAACGGGCCCTGTACAGCCTCCGCGACCGCTCGGAGCGGGCGGCCGTCATCGACCTGTCGGACGAGGTCGGCGGCGAGTGCCTCGTCCACGTCTCGCTCGAGCGAGGGCGGGCGGACGTCCGAGCCGCCGCCCGAACTGTTGACACACTCGCCTCGGCGAAGGCCCGGCTCCAGAAGCTCTACCCGATCTCGCAGCCCGAGGAGAAGCAGGAAGTGCGGATGAGCTTCTGGGCACACGACCGCCGGGCCACGCGGACATCACGCTCGATCGCGGTGCCCGCCTGGTCGGAGATCGCGGACAACTACCCCGGGCGGTCGCGAACGCTGTCGGGGCGCTTTCCGGGCGCCGGTTCGACGGCGAGCAGGCCGGCCGGCTGATCCTCTGGCACGGCGTTCCAGGGACCGGGAAGACGCACGCCCTTCGTGCGCTCGCGTGGGAGTGGCGGCGATGGTGCGACTTCCACTACGTCACGGATCCCGAGGAGCTCTTCGGCAGCCCGAAGTACATGCTCGACGTCCTCCTGGACGAGGACGACGACGACTCGGGCTGGCGCCTGCTGATCCTCGAGGACACGGGCGAACTCCTTGCCCTGGACGCGCGGTACCAGACCGGGCAGGGGCTGTCGCGGCTGCTCAACGTGGTCGACGGCTTGATCGGACAGGGGCTTCGTGTGGTCGTGCTCGTGACGACCAACGAGCCGCTCCGGACGATCCACCCGGCGGTCTCCCGGCCGGGCCGGTGCGCAGCTCAGGTCGAGTTCACCGCGTTTCCTCCGGAGGAGGCGGACGCGTGGCTCGAGCGTCACGGCCGGGACGGCGACGGGTCGGCCCGCACCCTCGCGTCGCTCTTCGGTCACGGCGACGGGCTCGAGCGGCCGGAGAAGCGCCCGTTCGGCTTCTCCGTCAACTGAACACCGCGGTCGGCGGCGTGGTCGCCGACCGCCACGCCTCCGTAGTGTCAACGGCAAGCACACGCCCTTTGTACGGCCGGGGTGCGGGTTCGAATCCTGCCGGAGGCTCTCTCTCGCAGCACTGGCCGCGCTCGGCTCCCGCCGGGCGGAGCCCGGCCCCACCCTGTCGCACCGCCCACACGCCCGTAGCTCAGCGGAACAGAGCGCCGTCCTGCGACGGCGGAGGTCGCTGGTTCGAGTCCAGCCGGGCGTATCGCATCCACTCGCGGACGTAGCTCAGACGGCAGAGCACCGGAGCGCCACTCCGGGGAGGCCCGTTCGATCCGGGTCGTCCGCTTCGAAGGCCCGTGGTGTAACTGGAAGCACGGCGAGCTCCAACCTCGCAGGTCCGGGTTCGAATCCTGGCGGGTTTGCTGGGATGCGGCTTCGGTCGCGTCCCCGTCGCGGGCCGAAGCGGTCCGGTTATCTGGTGAAGGCGGTGACCCCGCCGAGCGGGCTCGTATCCCGCCCGCACGTCGAGTGCGGAGCCTGTCCGCATCCCAAGACCGCGACGACTCACTCTGCTGCGGGCCGGCGCGGTTCCGGTTATCGATGCCGATCGACAGGTCGCGGGTTCGACTCCCGCCCGGAGCACTCGTGCTCCGGTAGCTCAGTGGACAGAGCGGTTCCGGCCGCACACCACGACCGCAGCAGCGCTCCCAGCGCGGGCCGGAGAGACCCGGTTATCTCACCACCAACGGATCCGGGCTCGAGCACACGACCGCGCCGATGCACCGAAAGGAGGGCGATGACCTACCTGGCGCAGTACGCAATCCGGGGCGTCGCGACTCTCCGTCCGGCGCGTCCCGGCGCACGCGTGGACGAGCGCGTGACCCTGAATCTCTTCCCGGAGTACGACGGCGGCGCGCATGTCCGCGCGTTCGTCGAGGACACGTCCGCGCACCGCATCCGCCGGGGCAAGCTGCCGGCGCCGCGGCTCAAGCTGCGGATCACCGACTGCACGAATCAGATCCACCTCGAGTTCGCGGTCGACTCGCCCGACCTGCGCGAGAACTCGCTCCACAAGATCGAGACGCTCATCGAGTCGCTCGAGCGCTTCCGCGACGGCCTTCACGCCGAGGTGGAGCTGCGAGCGGCGCGCGAGAGCGGCTCCCGAGCACGAAAGGAGATGCGATGTCGTACCTGAAGCGATTCGGCACGCGACGCGTGCCGCAGACGGCGCCGATCCCGGGCTCGGGTCAGGCGCGAAACAGCGCAGGAGGCTACGCGTGGGCGGTCGACGACTGGATGCGGCTGCGCCGCTTCCTGATCCTCGGCACCGAGGGCGGCAGCTACTACGCGTCAGAGGCGACGCTCACGCGAAAGAGCGCCGACGCGGTCGCACGCTGCCTCTCCGAGGACGGCCCGCGGACGGTCGCCGAGATCGTCCGGGTCAGCGACGAGGGCCGGGCGCCGAAGAACGACCCGGCGCTGTTCGCGCTCGCGATGGCCGCAGGCTCGAGCGACGAGGCGACGCGCAAGGCGGCGCTCGAGGCGCTGCCGCAGGTGTGCCGCACCGGCACGCACCTGTTCCGCTTCGCGACGTTCGTCGAGGGCTTCCGCGGCTGGGGCCGATCGCTGCGTCGCGCGGTCGGCGCGTGGTACGCCGCCCGCTCGCCGGACGCGCTCGCCTACCAGGCGGTCAAGTACCGCCAGCGCGAGGGCGTCACGCACCGCGACCTGCTGCGGCTCGCCCACCCGGCGAAGCGGGTGAGCGCGGGCAACCCGCAGCTCGCGGTCTCGCCGGAGCACACTCGCCTCTTCGAGTGGATCGTCCGCGGTGGCTCCACGGACGGCCTGCCGCGGATGATCGAGGGCTTCGGCCGGGCGCAGGCGGCCGTCACGGCCGAGGAGACGGCAGCGCTCGTGCGTGAGCACGGCCTGCCGCGCGAGGCGCTCAAGCCCGAGCACCTCACGTCGCCCGAGGTCTGGGCGGCGCTCCTCGAGGACATGCCGATGACGGCGCTGATCCGCAACCTCGCGACGATGACGCGGATCGGCCTGCTCCAGGGTCGCTCGGACGCGACGGACAAGGTCGTGTCGCAGCTGGGCGATGCCGAGCGGATCCGCCGGGCGCGGGTGCACCCGATCGCGGTGCTCGCGGCGCTCCGGACGTACGCGTCCGGTCGCGGCGCGCGGGGCCGTGGCGAGTGGCACCCGGTGGGCCACGTCGTGGACGCGCTCGACGCCGCGTTCTACGCCGCGTTCGACAACGTCGAGCCGGCGGGTACGCGGGTCATGCTCGCCCTCGACGTGTCCGGCTCCATGGTCGGCGGCCACGTCGCCGGCGTTCCGGGCCTGAGCCCGCGTGATGCGTCGGCCGCGCTCGCGCTGGTGACGGCGGCGACGGAGCCAGACCACGAGGTGGTGGGCTTCTACGCCGGCAAGGGCGGCTTCCGCAAGCGGGGCCGCGCCGTGCACTCCGGCTACACGGACGGCCTGACGCCGCTCCCGATCACGCCGCGGCAGCGGCTGGACGACGCCGTGCGAGCGGTGTCCCACCTGCCGTTCGGCGGCACCGACTGCGCGCTGCCGATGCTGTACGCGCAGGCGACGGAGCGGAAGGTCGACGCGTTCGTCATCTACACCGACAGCGAGACCTGGGCGGGCGGCGTGCATCCCGCGCAGGCGCTCCGCGACTACCGCCGGGCGTCGGGCATCGACGCACGGCTGGTCGTGGTCGGCATGGTCGCGAACGACTTCTCGATCGCAGACCCGTCCGATCCGGGAATGCTGGACGTCGTGGGCTTCGACACCGCGACGCCGCAGCTGATCTCGGACTTCGCCCGCGGCGCCCTCTGACTTGGCGGAGGGCGCCGTCGGCGCCCTTCACAGAGAGAGGAGCGTGAGATGCATCGACATCTGCACGTCGTTCGGCTGGTCCCCCCGCGCCCCGTGCGGGCCGAGCGGCCGGCCAAGGTGATCGTCCTGGACGTGCGCCGCAAGGCGCGTCTCGAGGCGGCACGACCCGAACGGCAGCCCCCGCGGGATGCCGTGTAAGACCGACGAGCCGCATGCCGGATTCATGCCTGCGGCTCGTCGCACGCGCTCGGCGCGGGCGCGGGGGGTGCCCGCGCCGAGCCGCAGGCGGATGTGGCGAAACCTGGCAGACGCACCGGTCTCAGAAACCGGCGGCCTTCGGCCGTGGGGGTTCGACTCCCTCCATCCGCACCTTCCCGTCGCGCCCCATCGCGGCCCCGGGTTCGAAGGCGCACCGCCGAAGTCGTCCAGGCGGTGCGCCAGAGTCCCTGATGAACGTCGAGAGGAGCGAAATGGATTCCGCAGAGCTGGTCGAGCGAGGCACGATTCTCCGGGCGACGGTTGGGTCGACCGTGCACGGCCTCCATCACGGCGGACAGGACGACCGCGACGAGATGGCCGTGTTCGTCGAGCCGCCCGAGTACCTGCTCGGGCTCGCCCGCGCACGCGGGATCAAGGGAGGCCTCTACGGGTTCGAGCACTACGTCGAGCGGACGCAGCCGGAGGGTGTCCGATCCGGCCCGGGCGACCTCGACCTCGTCGCGTACAGCCTGCGCAAGTACATGCGGCTCGCGCTCAAGGGACATCCGACGGTCCTTCTGCTCCTGTTCGTGCCGGAGGAGCTCATCGAGACGAAGACGATCCTCGGCGACGAGCTGCGATCGCTCGCCCCGGCGATCCTCTCGCAGCGAGCGGGACGCGGGTACCTCGGCTATCTCCACGGCCAGAAGGAGCGCCTGCTCGGCGTGCGCGGCCAGAAACGCGTGAACCGGCCCGAGCTCGTCGAGGCGCACGGCTACGACACGAAGTACGCGATGCATGCCGCGCGCCTCGGCTACCAGGGCCTCGAGCTGCTCGAGACCGGCCGGGTCACGCTCCCGATGTCCGAGCCGGAGCGGTCGCGTGTGATGGCGATCCGCACCGGTGAGCGGACCCTCGACGAGGCGATCGAGGAGATCGACGAGGTCGAGCGCCGTCTGGGCGAGGCGCTCGAGCGGACGTCCCTTCCGGCAGCGCCCGACCGCACGACGGTCGACCGCTTCCTCGTCGACGCCCACCGTCGCGCCTGGGGCTGGTAGGCGCGCCGGGGGTCGCCTAGCCTCGCACGATGACCGACACGCCGGCAGAGCGATACGTCGTGCTCGGGCTCGAGCTCGGCCGGCACGTCGAGGGGATCGCCGAGGCGTACTTCGGCCCGCCCGAGCTCGCGGAGGCCGTCGACGCGGCGCCGCTGGTGGAGCCGCGCGAGCTCGTCGACCGGGCGGATCTCCTGCTCTCCGACCTCCCCGACGGCTGGCTTCGCGACCAGGTGCATGGGCTACGGGCCTACGCCGGAGTGCTCGCGGGCGAGGCGCCCTCGTACGCCGACGAGGTGGAGCAGTGCTACGGCGTGCGGCCGCGCCGCACCGACGAGTCGGTCTTCGCGGCCGCGCACGACGAGCTCGATCGGCTCCTCCCGGGAGCCGGTCCCGTCGCGGAGCGTCATCGCGCCTGGGAGGAGTCGATCCGCGTGCCGGGCGACGCGGTCGAGCGCGGGGTCACGGCGGTCATCGAGGAGGCACGCAGGCAGACGCGGGCTCTCGTCGAGCTTCCGGAGGGCGAGGACGTCGCCGTCGAGATGGTCCACGACGAGCCGTGGCTCGCGTTCTGCGAGTACCTCGGCGACCTGCAGAGCACGATCTCGGTCAACGTCGGCCTGCCGATCTCCGCGCTCGAGCTGCTCACTCTCGCGATCCACGAGACATACCCGGGCCATCACACCGAGCGCTGCTGCAAGGAGCGGACGCTGGTCCGCGGTCGCGGCCTCCTCGAGGAGACCCTCGTGCTCGTCCCGACGCCCCAGTCGATGGTCGCGGAGGGAATCGCCACGATTGCACCGTGGCTGCTGCTCGAGGGAGACGGCGCCGCGGCGCTTGTGGACGTCGTCCGGCGCGAGACCGGTGTCGACTTCGATCTCGACCTCGGGCTCGCCGTCGAGCGCGCGCTCGAGCCCTGCCGATGGGCGAACCTCAATGCGGCACTGATGCTCCACGAGGCCGGGGCGGAGGAGACGGAGGTGCAGGCGTATCTCGAGTTGTGGGGTCTCCTGACACCGGACATGGCCGCGCACCGGATCCGGTTCCTCCTGGAGCCGACCTCGCGGACGTACGTCATCACCTACCTGGCCGGGCGCGAGCTAACGCGCGCCTACGTCGGCGCAGACATCGCGCGATTCGGGCACCTGCTCACAGAGCAGGTGCGTGTCGGCGAGCTTCTCGCCGCCGGCGGCGACATCAC
>Ga0207708_10001659_pt1 | contig 16554 bp, 8 predicted proteins | sample KBSK5101metaG_FD_184340 | JGI IMG/M metagenome (GOLD analysis project Ga0207708, IMG submission 184340) | Corn, switchgrass and miscanthus rhizosphere microbial communities from Kellogg Biological Station, Michigan, USA - KBS K5-10-1 metaG... | ecosystem: Host-associated > Plants > Roots >...
CGCCGTCGATCTCGCCACTGGCCGTCAATTCACCGACGTCACCGACGAACGCGGGGAGTACCGTCTGGTCGGCATGCAGGCCGGCAAGTACCGGGTGCAGGCCGAGCTCGCGGGCTTCGGGCCGTCCCGGCTCCCCGAGGTCGAGCTGCTGGTCGGTCAGAACGCGACCATCGGCTTCACCCTCAAAGTCGCCAGCCTCGAGGAGACGCTGACGGTCACGGCGGCCTCGCCGCTGGTCGACACGCGCCAGGCGCAGGTGTCGGGCAACGTCGATCGGCGACAGATGGAAGAACTGCCGATCAACGGCCGGAACTGGCTGCAGCTCTCGACGATGGTGAAGGGGATTACCGCAAATCAGATCACCGACACGTCGACGCCGAACGGCAGCACGAGGACGGCGGCGTTCCGGGTCAACCTCGACGGCCAGGAGATCACGCAGGAGACATCGGTCACCGGCTTCGGCCAGCCGGGCGTCAGCCGCGACGCGATCGCCGAGTACCAGATCGTCACCAACATGTTCGACATCACGATGGGGAGGTCGGTCGGGCTGCAGGTGCAGGCGATCTCGAAGGCGGGGTCGAACGCCTACAACGGCAGCACCTACGGTTACTTCCGCAGCGGCAAGCTCAATGCCGCCGATGCCTACACCGGCAAGGTCGTGCCGTACTCGAACCAGCAGGCGGGCGGCACCTTCGGCGGACCGTTCGTCAGGGACCGGCTGCACTACTTCGCCTCGTACGAATACCAGCGCGAGCCGACCGAGGTGGTGATGGGCCCGGCGCCATATCGCGGCGCGACGATCGCGCGGCCGAACGACACCTATCAGCACTATGTGCTGGGACGCGTTGACTATCAGCTGGGCAACAAGGACCACCTGATCGTGCGCGGCAACTACTTCAACTGGCAGAACCCGCACTTCTTCTCGTCGACCACCAGCCCGACGCGCGGCGCCGAGCGGTTCCACTACTCGGACTTCGTCACCGGCAACTGGTCGCGGGTGGTCAGGAACAACCTGCTGCAGGAATTGAAGGTGAACTGGTTCCACTATCAGTTCATCAACGCGCCGATCAAGGACGGGCTGCAGATTCCCGAGTACATCTTCCCTGGCCTCACCATCGGCCCCAACTGGAACTACCCGGAGGACTGGAACCAGGATCACCTGACGACGACCTACGACCTGAAATGGCATCGCGGCTCGCACGACATCAAGATCGGCAGCGAGCTCAAGCTGGAGCGCGATCAGGGCTGGTGGCGTGCGCGTTCGCGCGGGCAACTGTTCTTCACCACGCTGCCGGCCGACATCGCGCGCCGGATCCCGCTCGACGCCTTCAACGACATGTCGCGCTGGGACCTCAGCGGCCTCGATTCGATCGCCAATCGCTTCGACATCTACTACGCGCCGGAGGACGACTGGGACTATCGCGTGCCGCGGCCGATGTACGCGGGCTGGGTCGGCGACACGTGGGCGGTCAACAACCGGCTGACGCTGAACCTCGGCGTGCGCTATGACGTCGCGTGGAATGATTTCCGGTCGCCGGGCAACCAGGAAACGGTCCTGGTCATCGACAACGGATTCGACCGCCAGGATTACGGCTACAAGGACGACATCCGCGACCTCAACAACGTCGCGCCGCGCGTCGGCTTCGCGTGGAACGTGAACAGCGACAACAGCCTCGTCATCCGCGGCGGCACCGGGCTGTTCTACGGCACGCAGGGCGGCAACCAGGCGGTGGACGCACAGCTCTTCGGCGGCCAGCGCTTCATCGTCGCCTCGTTCCAGAACGACGGCCGGCCGGGGTTCGTCGCCGACCCGACGCGCGGCGTCACGGCGGACGACGTCCTGTCGGGGAAGGTGAGGGTTCCGCCGCAGACGATCTCGGTGATTCAGCAGGGATTCCAGATGCCGTCGACATGGCAGAGCATGCTCGGCTTCCAGAAGCAGTTGAACGACGTGACCGGGCTCGACGCCGACCTCGTGTACTACAAGGGCAGGCAGGAAGACGAACAGCTCGATCCCAACGTGTTCTACGATCCGGCGACCGGCTTCCCGAAGAACCCCGCGCGCTTCGGCCGGCCGAACCCGAACTACGGCCCGATCAACCTGAAAGCCAGCACCGGGTACTCCGACTACCTGGCGCTGGCGAGTTCGTTCACGCGCCGCTACCGGAACAACTTCCAGGCGGGCCTCACCTACACCGCGATGTTCTTCAAGCACGACACCGGGATCTCGAGCGCCGGCTACGGCAGCCAGCAGCTGAACCCGTTCGACGTCGGCGCCGAGTGGGCGCGCTCGCGCGAGTTCCAGCGCCACACGCTGAACATGAACGGCGTCTGGAACGCCCGCTGGGGGATCCTGCTCGCCGGCTCGTTCCACTACGGCTCGGGCAACTACACGACGATTACGTCGCCCGCCGACCCGCTCGGCCAGGTGAACGGCGCGCGCCGCGTCCTCGCCGATCTCACCGTGATCCCGCGCAACACGTTCAAGGAGGATCCGTGGCAGTCGCTCGACCTGCGGATCTCCAAGGACGTCAAGGTCGGCCAGGTGAAGCTGACCGGCATGGCGGAAGTGTTCAACCTGTACAACTACGCGCGCTACAACCGGAACACGATTTTCGGCAACGCGCTGTTCGGTCAGCCGATCTCGTCTGCGGGCATGCCGCGGACCGGGCAGATCGCGTTCAAGATCTCGTTCTAGCAAACCCGGAGGCGGTCGTGAAAAAGATCAGCGGATTGGCGGCTGCCGTCGCGGCCTCGATGATTGCGGCCGGCACCATGCTGCTCGCGCACGGGCGCGACGCGCGCTACATCGAAGAGGTGTCGTGGAAGAAGGAGCGCATCGCGCGGGTCGTCGCCGCGAACCGGTCCGAGCTCGGTCTCTCGGGCTCGAAGCGCAAGATCGAGACGAAGACCATCGCCGGCCGGTCGTGCCTTGTTGGCAGCCTGCTGGCGTTCGACGTCGACGACGGTTACGCGTTCGACATCGATGAACCGATCGAGATCACCGTCACCTACGCGCCGGAGCTCAGCACGGCGCCGTTCGCCGTCGCCTGGGACAAGAACGCGGGTGACGGCTACGGCGTCTCGACCGATGTGAAGCCCGAGCCGGGCGAGGCGCTGCGCTCGGTGACGCTCCGCCTCGATCGCGCGCGGCTCGCGGGCCAGGGAGTGCTGAAGACCGATGTGGCGATCGCCGCGCGGAACCAGGGCGTGCTGGCGCTCTGCGATGTCGCCATCGCGCGCAGCGGCACGACGCGGCCGCCTGCCGCGGGCGGACGGCTGCACTTGACCGTCAAGGACGCGAAGACCGGCCAGCCCGTCGCCGCGCGCGTCGGCTTGTACGACGTCACCGGTCGCACGCCGCTGCCGTCCGACAGCGCCGCCTTCGTTCACCGGTTCGCCGACGAGGCGCGGCTGCACTGGTTGAACCGGCGCACGTTCTGGGCGTCCGAGAACCGGCAGGCGTTCTACGTCTCGGGCGACTACCAGGCGAGCGTTCCCGCAGGGCTCTACGATCTCGTCGTCACGCGCGGGCCCGAGTATCGCCTCGTTCAGCAGAAGGTCGAGGTGAAGCCGGATGCGCCGGCGGATGTCACGGTGGCGCTCGAGCGGTACGCCGACCTGCCGTCGGGCGGGTGGTATTCAGCCGATTCGCACATCCACCTGATGCGCGATCAGCCGGCCGACACCAATATCTGGACCCAGCTGTCGGCCGAGGACGTGCACCTCGGCAACCTGCTCGAGATGGGGAACATCGAGGGCACCTATTACAAGCAGCCGGCGTGGGACCGCGCCGGCTGGTTCATGCGCGACGGTTACGCGATGGTGCCGGGCCAGGAAGACCCGCGCACCGGCATGCGCGGCCACACGATTCACTGGAACCTGAAGCAGCACGTTCATTTCGAGAAGGAAGCGTTCTTCCAGTACGACCGCGTGTTCGAGCGGACGCGCTCACAGGGCGCGCTCACCGGCTACGCGCATCTCGGCGAGCTGTTCAACGGCCGCCGCGGCCTCGCGCTCGACGTGCCGTTCGGCCTGGTCGATTTCATCGAGGTGCTCCAGGGCGGGCGCTTGAACACCGAGATCTGGTACAGCTTCCTCAACCTCGGGTACAAGGTGCTGCCGGTTGCCGGCGCCGATTACCCGTACTTCGGTCCGACGCTGCCCGGCGTCGAACGCACCTACGCCAGGGTCGACGGCGCGTTCACGCCGCAATCGTGGTACGACGGCTTCCGTCGCGGCCACGCCTACGTGACCAACGGGCCGCTCCTGCAGTTCACGATCAACGGTCGGACGATGGGAGAAGAAGTGCGGGTGAAGCGCGGCGCGCCGCTCGAAATCGCCGCCGAGGCGCAGCTCAATCCGGACGTCGATCGGCTGGATCGCCTGGAGCTCGTCATGCTCGGCGAGGTCGAGACGCAGATCGCCGCGGCAGGCAAGGACAAGGCGCGCCTGCAGAAGACGCTGACCGCCGAGCGCAGCATGTGGGTGGCGGTGCGCGCCTACGGCAATCACCAGGAGCCGCAGTTCACGACGGTGGCGCACTCGGCGCCGATTTATGTCGTCGTCGACGACCAGCCGACGTGGAAGGCCGACGCGTTGGCCAGCCTGGTGCAGTATCAGCGCGCGCAGCTCAACGAGCTGCTGACGGTGCCGATCGATCCGAGTTCCGACCTCGAGGCGTGGGAAACAGGGGAGACGCTGGCGGATCAGTGGCCGAAGCAGCTGCCGCTGCTGGCGCCGCGCATTCGCGAGGCGGACGCGAAGTACCAGCAGTTGCTCGAGCGCGCCCGGAAATTGCCGTCGCAGCCGTAGCGTGTTTCGTGGTGTCCGCCTTCAGGCGGACTCCACCACGTGTTCTAGTGGACGATCGTTCGGCTGGCGCGCGCGGTGCGCGCGCCGTGCCAGTCGACGTCGAGGATCGCGTAGAGCATCTGATCGAGATAGCCGCCGCGGTGCTGGAACGACTTGCGCAGCACGCACTCCGCCACCGCGCCGAGCTTCCGCAGCGCCGCGTTGCCGCGGCCGTTGAGCACCGCGGCCCGCGCCTCCAGCCGGCGCACGCCGAGCGTCTCGAACGCAAAGGCGATCACCTGCTTCGCCGCGTCGACGAACACGCCGGTGCCCCAGAACGGCGAGCCGATCGCGAAGCCCCATTCCGCCGAGGCGAACCCGCGGCCGAGGTCGCGAACCTGGAAGATGCCGATCGCGGTCTCGCAGCCACGAAGCGTCACCGCGAAGCACACGTAGCTGCCGGCCGCGCGCTGGCGCTGCGCCCAGGCGATGAAGCGCTCGAAGCCGTCCACCGTGGTCGGCGGCGGCGAGATGAAACGGGAAACTTCCTCCGTGGTCAGCAGCGCGAAGAGCGACGGCGCATCCGACGCCCGCAGTTCGCGCATCACCACCTGCTGGCCGCTCAGCATCGGCAGCCCCTGCCGCCAGTCGCTGCGCGTCAGCGCCGTCGCAGCCGGCGGGATGCCGGCCGCAGCCGGCACGGGCATCAGGTCGAGCTCCGCGCGGTAAGGCATTTTTTCCATTAGAGAATGCCTCCCAGCGAAATCACCATGGCCGGCGCCGGCTCCACGATCGCGGGCTCGGTCGTCACGATGGTCGGATCGGAGGTGACGATGGTCGGCTCCGGCATGGTCACGAGGAGTGCATCTTCCGGGATCGTGACGAGAAGTGCCGGGTCGGGCATCGTGATCAGTGGCGGTGAGTCGATCGACACGTCGGAGGGGACGACGATCATCGGGTCGACCATGACCAGATCCGTCGAGTCCGGCGTGACCACCGGTGCGCTCGCCACCGTCGGCGCCTGGCCGAGGAGCGCGAACACCTGTTCGTCCGTCAGCGCGCTGGCGTCGCCGACGAGAACCGGCGTGCCGTCGGCGGACGTCGCCCACGTGAGGTTGCCGTTCTCGTTGGTGCCCCAGACGACGTTGTCGCCATCGGCCGTGCCCCACACGACGTTGTCGCCGCCGTAGGTGCCCCAGACCACGTTGTCGCCGGCGGCCGTGCCCCACACGACGTTGTCGCCGGACTTGGCCGTGCCCCAGATGATGTTGTCGCCGTCGGATGTCCCCCACACGACGTTGTCGCAGTCGGCGCCGCCGCAGTCGGTGCCCCAGACCACGTTGTCGCCGTCGGCCGCGGTTCCCCAGACGACGTTGTCGCCGTTGAACGCCGTGCCCCAGACGACGTTGTCGCCGCGCGATGTGCCCCAGACCACGTTGTCGCCGCGCGCCGTGCCCCAGACCACGTTGTCGCCGTTGAAGGCCGTCGCCGCGCCCCAGTTCGTGCCGAGGCTCCACGCGTTCGCCTCCGGCAGCACGATGCCGCCGGTCAGGAGATGGTTGCCCCAGATGACCCGCTTGCCCCACATTTGCTGATCCGGATACAGCTGGCCGGGTTGCGCGTTCGCGTAGAAGCTGGCGAGGCGCACGGCGCCGAGGGCGTTGAGGAATCCCGCGCCCTCGGTCAGCGGATCGTAGCCGTCATGGATCTGCGCGGTGTACTGCAGCAGCGCCTTGACCGCGTTCGGCGTCAGCGACGGGTTGGCCTGCAGCATCAGCGCGACCGTGCCCGAGACGATCGGCGCGGCCATGCTGGTGCCGCTCAGGCTGAGATACGGCTGAAACGCCGTCAGCATCGAGCCCGCCACCAGGAACTGGTTGTTGCTCTGGTAGAACACGCTGCTCGCATCGGCCAGCGACACGACGCCGACGCCGGGCGCGACCAGGTCCGGCTTGGCGGCCCAGTCGAGATACGTCGGACCGCGCGAGCTGAAGGTCGCCATCGTGTCGTCGTCGCGGGTGAACGTGCCGTTGGTGCTGGAGGCGCCGACCGTCAGCACCCAGGGCGCGTTGGCCGGCGCGTTGACGCCGCCGTACTGCGGCAGCCCCGCGTCGTTCTTGCCGAAGTTGCCGGCTGCCGACACGACCACCACGCCGGCGTCGACCACGCGCTTGGCCGCCCGGGTCAGCGGGTCGGTCCAGTAGGATTCGCGCACCGCCGCGCCGACCGACAGGTTGACGACGCGGATGTTGTAGGTCGCGTGGTTCGCCAGCACCCACTCGAGCGCGGCGATGACGTTGCTGATCGTGCCGACGCCGTTGGCGTCAAGCACCTTCAGCGACACGAGGCTCGCGTCGGGCGCGACGCCGCCCTTCTGGCCGTTCGAGTCGTAGCCGTTGCCCGCGATCAGACCCGCGACGTGCGTGCCGTGGCCGTTGTCGTCGTAGGGCGTCAGCGCGCCGTTGACGAAGTCCACGAACGCCGACACGCGCTGGTTGCCGTAGGGATAGAGCTCGCCCGAACGGCTCGTCAGGTCGTCATGCCACGTCGTGATGCCCGAGTCGATCACCGCGATGCCGACGCCGGCGCCGGTCACGCCCATCGCCTGGTTGATCGCCGCAGACCCGACCGTGAGCGACGTCCGCGCATCGAATTTCGCGGCGGGCCGATCGAAGTGGATGCGGAAGACCGACGGGTGCGCGGCCAGCATCTTCAGCATGCCGTTCGGCACGTTGACGGTGTAGCCGTTGATGATGCCGAGCCGGCCGGTGACAAAGCGCTCGAGCCCGGGCGGCAGCGACGCGCCGGGCTGCAGCGTCACGATCGCCCGCGTCTTCTTCAGCGCCTGGTGGTGAGCGGCGCGAAACGTGAGCTCTTCGTCGAGGCGGTATTCCCGGGCGTTCGAGTTCGGGGCGGCCGGTCTGGCCTTCGCGGCCGCGCGGCGGTGATGGCCGTCGGCGGCGGCTGGTGCCGGCATGGCGAACAGGACGAGGGCGCCAACCGCGACGACGCGACCGCTCCAGACAGCCTTTCGGCGCAGTGATGAAAGCAGAGACGAGAGATGTGATGAATGCATGGGGTCGAAGGCATGGAGGCAAGAACGCGGCCACCTCGGCGGTATCAGCTTTGCCGCACGAATCCTTGAGTTCTGGCCCAATTCCTTGATCTGCTGATCCGATCAGCGGCGGTCGATAAACCGAAATGTCCCGTTCTGAAACCGGTCGTGGGCCCGGCAAGGGGTCGAATCGACCTTTTTGCTGAAGAAAAACGTGAAAATCGGCGTTAGTGTCTCATAATGAAAACGGATTACCAAAATGAGGCATCTAAAGTACTATCGAAGTTGTTATTGTCATATAGACGACCATAGATGTAAGTGGACGACGCCTTTGCGATCCAGCCGGATGGATGCGGTGCGCCGCAACTAAATCGTTAGTGTATGAAGAGTTACACGTCAGGGTTATCCCGATGACGGCGTCGAGTCCGGAAATGGGCACTCGCGGAGGCGAAGCTCGACCGTAGATTGGTTCACGTATGGAGCTTGGCAACGTTCGTGCTGTGACAACAAAGCTGTTAATAGTCTTCTTAAGACAGACAATGACGTTTATGACGCGCGCGTGTCGTTCGACCAGCCTCCGCTTGTTCCTGATGGCGATGCTCGCCATCGGTGTGTCCGTGCCCGTGTCCGCCGGCGAGCAGGATAAGGATCCGAAGAACGACAAGAGCGGCAAGGCCGAGCAGGGACGCAGCGCGGAGCGCCCGCCCAGCACGTTCACCAACGGCGTCATCCCTATCTGTTACGCGCGCTCGAATGGCGAGCCCCGCCTGGTCCGGCCTTGGAACGTCGCCACGCTCTCTACTCCTTCCTGCCGGCCGCCCGCGCCGTGGGACGGATTCGATGTGCCGGCCGGAGGCTGGGCGGCGGCGGCGTGCACGACCGGCGGCTCATTCGATTGCCGGCGCGACGAGTTCTACACGCAGTTGCCGACGACGGTCGTGGGACCCACCGGTCCCGCCGGCCCGCAGGGCGCGCCTGGTCTTCCGGGACCGCAGGGAGTGCCCGGACCGCAAGGGCTTCCGGGACCTCAGGGTGCGCAGGGCGTTGCGGGACCACAGGGTCCCGCGGGACCGACTGGCGCGGCAGGTTCGAAGGGCGAACAAGGATCACAGGGTCCGCAGGGAGCGCCAGGGCTCCGAGGGCTTGAGGGACCGCAGGGTCCTGTCGGACCCCAAGGACCAGAAGGCCCTCAGGGAGCGCAAGGTCCGATGGGTCCGCAAGGACCGCAGGGTCCGGAGGGGCCGCAGGGAATCGCGGGCCCGCAAGGCGAGACCGGAGCAACAGGCGCGACTGGACCTGCCGGCCCGATCGGCCCGGCCGGTCCGCAGGGCAGCGGCTTCACCTTCCGCGGGGCGTGGGACGCGACCGCTGTCTACCACACCAACGATGTCGTAACGCGTGACGGCGGCGCGTATCTCGCGCGCAACGGCTCGGCCGGTATCGACCCGAAGGTCAATGATGTCGCGTGGACCCTGTTCGTCGCGCGCGGCGAAGCCGGACCGGCTGGCGCGAACGGCATCAACGGCACCAACGGGACCAACGGCACCAACGGCACGAACGGCACAAATGGAACGAACGGGTTGGCGGCCGTTGTCGTGAGCCTTCTTCCCGGGACCCCCGGCCCGTGCGTCGCGACCGGCGGCGTGCAGGTGATCGGCGGCGACGGCATTTCCGGCTACGTCTGCAACGGACAGAACGGCACGACCGGTCAGGGCGCCGGCATGGCGTTGTCGAGCAACTCGTCCACCAACATCGGCACGCTGGCCAACGTCCCGGACCTCTCGCTCAACGTCGCGGTCACGAGCGCGAACGCCGCGACGATCGTTTCGACCGACGGCGGCATCGCCGTCAACGGCGCGCTCGCCGATCGCTACGTCTACGTGGATATCTTCCTGTTCGTCGATATTCCGGCGAACGGCACCACGCCTGCGACGACCAAGACCATCGGGCGCCGCCGGCTGTTCGCACAAAACGTCGTCATCGCCTCGGTTCCGCAGCAGGGCTTCGCCAACTGGTCGTTCTCGGTGGTCGACGTCGAGCCTGCGGGTGTGACCTACACCTACCGCGTCGCAGCGCAGCTGGTCGGAAACAACGGCTCCGCCGCCATCATCTCAGGCGGCCCGACCAACGCACCCTGGCTTCGCGGCACGCTCACAGCCGTCGTCCTCAACAAGTAATCATTCGCACGGCAGGTTCCGGTCAGGAGATTGGGCGCGCCCGACGCTCCGTCTGCCACTCACCGCAGCCTGACGCGCCACACTCATGCGCGTACAGCTCCGACAACGCCTCGTCGGCCCGCGCGTGCGCGTCCATCAACAGCTGAAATCGGCGCCGAAGCGTCTTGACGCACGTGTCGCCCTGCCAGATCGACACAATCCACCGTGAGTCGTCGCCCGGCTCGACCCGGGCCACCATCTCGGAGCCGTGCTGACGACGCCAGCGGTGCAACGGCATCCGCCAATTCTACAGAGCTCGATGAGCCAGTCACCAGTGGCCAGTCGATGAGCCAGTCACCAGTGGCCAGTCGATGTGCCAGTCACCAGTGGCCAGTCGATGAGCCAGTCACCAGTGGCCAGTCGATGTGCCAGTCGCCAGTGGCCAGTCGATGAGCCAGTCACCAGTGGCCAGTCGATGAGCCAGTCACCAGTTGCCAGTCCTGAAGCAGTCGCCAGGTGCGACGGCCGACTGGTTGTTCCGACTGCGACTGCCGACTGCTACTGGCGACTGACTCCTCCGACTGCGACTGCCGACTGGTTCCTCTGACTGGCTACTGGCGACTGGTTCCTCCGACTGGCCACTGGCGACTGGTTCCTCCGACTGGCCACTGGCGACTGGTTCCTCCGACTGGCCACTGGCGACTGGTTCATCTGACTGGCTACTGCCGACTGGCTCCTCTGTTCTTGTGGGTGTATGCTCCGCCCCGAAAGGCGGTGCCTATGCGGACCTTCTCGTTGACCGCGCTCGTGCTGACTGCGCTCTTGTTTTCGACCGCGGCGGCGCAGGACGCCGGCTCGGTGATCGCCAGCGCCTCGAAGGCAATCGGCGTCGACAGCCTCAAGACGGTCGAGTATTCGGCGACCGGTTCCGACTTCGCGCTCGGCCAGGCGGCCAACGCGAGCCTGCCGTGGCCGAAGTTCATCAACAAGAAATACACGCGGGTCGTCGACTTCGAGAAACAGGCGTCGAAGGTCGATCGCGTGCGGACGCAGGGCGAGAATCCGCCGCGCGGCGGCGGCCAGCAGCCGGTCGTCGGCGATCAACCGGTGTCGCAGACGATCATCGTGTCGAACGACACGCCGTGGCCGCAGCAGCTCGAGATCGTGATGCTGCCGCACGGCTTCCTGCGCGCCGCCAAGGCGCGCGGCGCGACCGCGGAGCCACGGACCGTCGCCGGCAAGAAGTACACGGTGGTCAGCTTCGTCGGCGACAACAAGGCCAAGGTCAGCGGCTTCATCAACGCGCAGAACCTGGTCGAACGCGTCGAGACGGCCATCGACAACCCGTTCCTCGGCGACATGCCGTTCGAGGCGATCTACTCCGACTACAAGGATGTCGGCGGGGCGCAGTTCCCGATGCACATCGTGCAGAAGCAGGGCGGCTATCCGATCTTCGACCTGACGCTGCAGGACGTGAAGCCGAACGCGGCGGTCAACATCCAGCCGCAGGGGCCGGGCCGCGGCGGCGCGCCGGCGAACGCGGCGGCCGCGAACGCGGTGCCGTCGGAGAAACTCGGCGACGGCGTGTATCTACTCACCGGCGGCTACGCCGCAGTCGCCATCGACTTCAAGGATCACATCACCATCATCGAGACCGGCCAGAGCGAGCCGCGCGGCCTCGCGGTGATTGCCGAAGCCAAGAAGTTGATCCCCGGAAAGCCGGTGAAGTACGTCGTCAACACCCACAGTCACATCGACCATTCGAGCGGCCTGCGCGCGGCGGTCGCCGAGGGCGCGACGATTCTCACGCATCAGTCGAACAAGGCCTATCTCGAGAAAACGCTGTCGCTGCCGCACACGCTCAACCCCGACAAGGCGCAGCAGGCCGGCAAGAAGCCGATCGTCGAGGGCGTTGGCGACAAACGCGTGCTGACCGACGGCACCCACATCGTCGAGCTGCACCGGTTGCAGAACTTCGGCCACCACGACGGGATGCTGATCGCCTATCTGCCGAAGGAGAAAGTGGTGATCGAAGCCGACGGCTACAACCCGCAGCCGACGACCGCGACGCCGCCGAATCCGCCGAGCCCGTACACGGTCAGCCTGGTCGACAACATCCGCCGGCTGAAGCTGGACGCGCCGCGCGTGATCCCGATTCACTACCCGGCGGACAACCGGGTCGTGACGATGGATGAGTTGAACAAGTGGATTTCGAGGCCCGCCACTCACTAGGGGCCGGGGCTGGGGACTGGGACTGGGGGCTGGCTGACACGCCAGCCGGGAGCCCCCAGTCCCGTCAGCGTCCGGAGGGCACGATCTTCGTTCCCGTCAACCCGGCGCGATCGAGGCGGCGCTGCGCATCCTCTGCGTCGAGCCGCGTCGCGAACGGGCCCGAGACGACCTGATGCCACCCTTCTGATTGCCGCCGCCTGATCGGCAGCCCCAGCGTCGCGACTTCGTTGGCAACAGACGACGCGCGCAGCTCGGTGCGGAACGACGCGACGACGATGTCGAACCGGCCGGTCGCAGGCGGCGCCTGATCGGCCGGGGCCGGTGCCGCAGGCTGGGGCGGCGCTGGCGCGGTCGCCTGGGGCTGAGGCGTGCCGGTCGTGGCAGCCGTGCCGGGCACCGAAACGCTCGTGACCGGCGGTGGCGGCTCGGGCCGCGGGCTGAGGACGATTGGCGCGCTCGCCTTCGGCGACGGCGCGGGCGGCGGCGCGGCTTCCGGCGGGCGTGAGGGCCGGACGGCGAGCCAGATCCCGACGGCGCCAAACGCCACCGCGGCGGCGAGCACCAGCGTCATCGCGAAGCGCGACGACGCGGCCGGCGCCGCTGCGGCGACCGGTTCCACCGGAATCGGCGATTCCTCATGTGCCGCGGCTTTCGCCGACTCGGCGTCGGGTCGGGTTGCGCCCCAGAACGATCGGTCGAGATCAATCGACGGCGTCGGTGCGGCAGCCACTGGCACGAGCGGGATGTCCTGTTTGTCGCTGGACGGTGTCTCGATCGACGCAGCCGGCTGCGCCGGCGGCGCGATTGTTTCCGCGGTCGGTGCTGCTACGGCCTCCGGTATTGGCCACGGCGCGAACGGCGTCTCAGGCGCAAACAACTCCGGCTCGAGCCCGGACGAAGCCTCCGGCTTGAAGTCCGCGGCAAGCTCCGGGCTCAACTCCGCGGCAAGGTCCGGGCTGAACTCCGCTGCAGGCTTCGGCTTGAACTCGGCGGTGAGCTCCATGGCCTCGAGCGGCGCCTCGATCACCGGCAGCGACGAGGCCACCGCGATCGGCGGCGCCGCGAAATCGAGTGCGGGCGCCGCAACCCGTTCGGCGATCCCGAGCGTCCCGGCGGCGGCGCGAATGAGCTCACCGTCGATCGTTCGCACGCGCACCGCGAAGGCTTCCTCGAGCGCGCGATCGCACAAGAGATTGACCACCCGCGGCAGGCCCGCTGAAAGCTTCGACACCGTCTCGATCGCGTCGGGTGTGAACTCGACGCTGGCGCCATTCGACGCGAACGCTTCCAGGCTCTCGTGGTCGGCGTCGGCGGCCTTGCCGCCTCGCGCCAGCGCGAGGCGATGGGTGATGTAGCGCTCGACCTCGTCGCGGTTCAGCGGCTCGAGGTGCAGGCGTCGTGTCACCCGCTGCTGCAGCTGGCGCAGGTCCGGACGCGCCAGCAGCGCCTCGAGGTCGGTCTGGCCGACCAGGATGATCTGCAGCAGCGTGCCGCGCTCGTCGTCGACGTTCGACAGCAGGCGGATTTCCTCGAGCACGTCGGGTTGCAGGTGCTGCGCTTCGTCGATGATCACGACCGCGTGCGCCTGGATCGGCGCCAGCGAGGCGAGGAACGACTGCAGCGCGTGGAACAGATCGTGGCGGCTGGCGGCGGCGACCCGGCTGCGATCCTTGGAGATGACGCCGAAGTCCTCGAGCAGCACCTTGAGCAGATCGTCGCGCTCGAGCAGCGGATCGCCGACGACCGACAGGAAGGTCTTCCGCCGCAGCTGCTGCAGCACGGTGCGGCAGAGCAGCGTCTTGCCGGTGCCGATCTCGCCGGTGATGACGACGAGCGGCTCCCGCCGCTCGAGCGCGTACGCCACCTGGGCCAGCGCCGCCGAGTGCGACTCGCTGGCGAACAGGAAGCGGGGATCGGGGGCGAGGCTGAAAGGCGGCTCGCTCAGGCCGAAGAACGCCTCGTAGGCTTCGACGCGCACGGAAGGACCACGTCCAGTCACCTGTTCATTCTACGCAGCGAGGCAAGCGAGGCACGAATCGTTGCATGGAAAAGATGAGTTTCGCCGCGGTTATACTCACCGGCGTGGCGCTCGCGCGCACAGTGCGCAGAGTGAGAATGAAGGAACCATGAAACCTGTCGGCATGCTGCTGATTGTCTTCGGCCTGGTGGCGCTCGCGTATCAGGGTTTCACCTACACGCGACGCGAGAAAGTGATCGACCTCGGGCCGATTCAGGCCACGGCCGAGCGCCAGCGCACCGTGCCGCTGCCGCCGGTGGTCGGCATCGTCGCCGTCGCGGCGGGTGTCGCGCTGATCGTGGCCGGCACGCGCAAAGGCGGGTAACGGTCGCCGCGGCATGCCGCGTGCACCCGTTCGCGCGTGACCCGCCGGGCGACGCGACGCGGCCGCAGCATCACCGCCCTCAAGCGCACGCTTCGCGAGGTGTTCGGCGCCGACGAGTTCAGGCCGGGACAGGAAGACGTCATCCGCGCGCTGATGGCCGGCCGCGACACCATCGCCATCATGCCGACCGGCGCCGGCAAGTCGCTCTGCTACCAGCTGCCCGCGCTCCACCTGTCCGGCATGACGCTGGTCGCCTCGCCGCTGATCTCGCTGATGAAGGATCAGACCGAGAAGCTGGGCGAGCGCGGCATCGACGCGGCGCAGGTCAACAGCAGCCTCACCGCGGACGAGGCGCGCGACGCCGAAGCCTCGATCCTGAGCGAAGGATCGGAGTTCATCCTCACGACGCCCGAGCGCCTGTCCGATCCTGCGTTCCTCGAATCGCTCGCCGACAAGACGATCGATCTCTTCGTCGTCGACGAGGCGCACTGCGTCTCGCAGTGGGGCCACGATTTTCGCCCCGCCTACCTGAAGCTGCGCGAGGCGATCGCCGCCGTCGGCCGGCCGCCGGTGCTGGCGCTCACGGCGACGGCGCCGCCGGAGGTCATCGCCGATCTCGAGCGTCAGCTCGACATTGCCGGCGCCGTCGTGGTCAACACCGGCGTCTATCGGGAGAACCTGCGCTACGAAGTGCGGCAGACGCCCAGCGAGGCCGAGAAACAGCGTCAGCTGGCGGAGCTCGTTGGCGCGACCGAGGGCACCGGCATCGTCTACGTGTCGACGGTCGCGCAGGTCGAGACGGTGGCGACGGTCCTGCGCGCCGCCGGCGTCGACGCCGCGACGTATCACGGCCGCCTCGGCCGGAACCAGCGCCGCGAAAATCACGAGCGTTTCATGAGCGGCCGGATGAAGGCGATGGTGGCGACCAATGCCTTCGGCATGGGCGTCGACAAGCAGGACATCCGCTTCGTCGTCCACTACAACATGCCCGGGTCGCTCGACGCCTACTATCAGGAGTCGGGGCGCGCCGGGCGTGACGGCGAGCCGGCGCGGACCGTGCTCCTCTATCGGCCGGAGGATCGCCGCACGCAGCTGTCGTTCATCAAGCGCCGGCGGATCCGCACGGCCGCCGACCGCGCCCGTCAGGCGCGGGACCTCGAGAAGCTCGAAGCGATGGAGCGCTACGCGCAGTCGGTGGCCTGCCGGTGGAAGACGCTCACCGCGTACTTCGGCGAGGAGGCAGACTGGGAAGAGTGCGGCGTATGCGATGTCTGCGCGCCGGAGCCGGGAAGCGCGATCGCCGCGGCTGCCGCCGCCTCTGGTTGAGTGCCCGCTGCGGCCGAGGTTGCTGTCGGAAGCTGAAACGGTCGACGCACGTGACGACGACTCAACAGCAACGCATGCCGCGGCGGTCGGACGCCGCTGCGGCATTTTTGCCCGCCGATTCCGCTTCGGATCCCGCGCGCATCGCCAATCTCTTGGAACGGATATTGGAGCCTCGGCGCCCACGCGTAGGGGAAACAACAAGGAGGCTCGAATGAGAAATGTGTGGATCGGGAGCATGGCAGCGCTGGCGCTGGCCTGTAGTGCGGGGCTTGCCGCGCAGACCACGACGCCGTCGACGTCCAGCTCCACTCAGAGTGGGCAGAACACGGTGACGGTCACCGGGTGCCTGCAGTCGGCCGGTGCGACCGGCGGCAGCACGGCAACCGGCACTGCCGGGACGACGACAGCCGGCACGAGCTCGACCGCGGGCGGCAGCGACCGGTTCATGCTGGCCAACGCCAGGATGGGATCCGGCGCGTCATCGCGGACCGGCACGTCCGGCACCACGGCGACCGGCTCGACGGCCGGCACGTCGACGGCCAGCGCCGCGGGCACGACCGCGGGCGCAACCGCAGGCTCGGCGCGCGGCGCCGGCTCGTCGTACACGCTCGACGGCAACGCCAGCGAGCTGCGGCGCCACGTGAATCAC
>Ga0207708_10001667_pt1 | contig 16470 bp, 12 predicted proteins | sample KBSK5101metaG_FD_184340 | JGI IMG/M metagenome (GOLD analysis project Ga0207708, IMG submission 184340) | Corn, switchgrass and miscanthus rhizosphere microbial communities from Kellogg Biological Station, Michigan, USA - KBS K5-10-1 metaG... | ecosystem: Host-associated > Plants > Roots >...
CTCGAGTGAGCGCGGCGGATCAACTGCTTCGATCCGCCACACGCCCTCATGCTTGTCGCCGTCTGGACCCGTCATCACGTGGGCCAGTTCGGCGCCGACGCTCAAGTCGTAGGGCTCGAAGGTCGTCAGATACTCCGGCGGTCCCCACCAGCGCCCGAGCTTCTCCGAGTTAGCCCAAAGCTCCCATACCTCTTCGACCGACGCCTCGAAGTCGGCGACGACCGTGAGGGTCAGGCTGTCGAGGTCAGGTTCGACGGTGGTGACGGACATAGAGGCTTCCTTTCTTTGAGTGTTGTCAGTCGGATTCGAGGAGCTCAGACATCCGCTCGACCCGGCCACGCCAGACCTCTGCGAGGTCGTCGAGCGCTCGCCGCGCCTCGGCGAGCGTCTCGGGTGCGGCCTCGACTAGCTGCTCGCGGCCACGCCGGCGCTTCGTGACGAGTCCGGCGCGCTCCAGCACGACGACATGCTTCTGCACCGCCGCGAACGACATCGGGTACACGTCGGCGAGTCTCGAGACGGACGATGCGCCCATCCCTGCGCGCCGCAGGATGTCGCGCCGCGTCGGGTCGGCGAGAGCGTGGAAGACGTCGTCGGTCTTGCTTCTCGTACTTACAACCATTTGGTTGTAGATTACCAGACCTAACGCGCGCCGTCGAGGACTGAGACTGCCGCTTTGCGCGATTTGCGCAAGCCACGGCTGGCGCGAGAACGCGTCCTCCTTGTTCGAGGCACCAGTCAGATCGCGCGGTGGGGGCTATCGCTCATGGAGGGAAGCGGACGCCCTGCTTGCCGCACTCGGCCCGACGCGGAATCAGGTCTTCAAGACGCTCGCCACTCACAACAAGAGGCGAACGGCACCCACGCGACGCCGTTGACGGACGCGTTCTACTCGACCGCGGGGCCGTAGTCAGTCACCGGGCTGAGACGAAGGGCCCTTCCCCGCGGGAGGGTCCTTCGTAGCCGGTTTGCACGCCAAGCGCTAATCGCGTAAGGAGCAGTGAGCCTCAGCAGCATGGGCTTACTGGTCCTCGTCTCGAGCGGGTGTCTGATGCTGGGAGCGAAACGCTCGCTGGCACGCGTGAGCGAGAGTGCCGGCTATTCGTCCGAGCACTGCTCCGAGAGCCCGCGGAAAGGTGCGCGACCTCTACGCCGCGCGAGATACTGCGCGGCGCGGTGTCCGAGCAGAACGTGCAGATCATTCGCGAGTTCCTGGAGGCGTTCAACCGCCGGGACAACGCGGCTGTCTTGGAGGCGATCGATCCAGATGTCGAGTGGCATCCTCCGCCGGACATCCCGAATGCCCCAATCGCAAACGGCCGTGACGCACTGACGGCGCAGTGGCGGGACTGGCTGGGTGCCTGGGAGGAGTACCGCTTTGTAGCCGACGAGATTGTCGAGGGCCGCGGCGACGCGGTTCTCGTGATCGGAAAGGAGTCGGCGCGAGGCAAGGGGAGCGGCATCGAGGTGGCCTCGCGTCGCGTGACCGCGGTGTACGAGCTGCGCGCGGGAAGAATCGTGCGTTTCAAGGCCTACCTCGACCGAGCCGAAGCACTCCAAGCAGCCGGGCTGAGCGCGTAGTCGGCGCTCCCCCTTTTGACAGCCCTCCGCCAGCGCTTGCGCAACGGACGAGTTCGAGTTGTCTCGTCCGGTCCCGTCTGACGCCTGCTTTCCGGCCCGAACCAATAGTGCCGTGCTGGCTCTCCTGCCCCGGCTCCCGGTTCTGCGTCAACGCAGCCGTAGAGTCGACGCCGGTCGCCTCTGCGGTCCGCGATTCTTCAGTCGCATCACGCGATCCGGGGTCCAAAACGGGGTCCAAATTGAGGCGAAATCACAACAACCCAGAAAAACAGAAAGCTTGAGCTAGAGCCCTAAATCGACCCCGAAGACCCCCGTCTCAGCGGCTGGGGGCCGGAAGGTCGCAGGTTCAAATCCTGTCTCCCCGACTCAAGAAGTACCTGCTATCGGCACATTTTGGTTTTCTATACGGTGGCGTTCAGATGCCACGGGGAACAAAACGGGGAACAAAATGTGTTCGAACAATTCGCTTGTGGGCCCTCGACCACAGAGGTTCGCGCGCGCTGAGTCGGAACGGCCCGGGTATGGATCGCAGCCAGTCTCACCCGCCCCACCGCGCCCGCACGGCGCCATCCTGGCGATCTGCTGACGCCAGCGTTCCTAGCGGAGCTCCGCCAGCCGCGCCCGGCACGCGCCGCACGCGCGCGGGTGCGCGCGCAAGGCGATGACCTCGTCGGCGGGGGTGCGGCCGCGGGCGAGGGCGGGTAGGAGCGGCGCGTAGCGGGCGCACTCGGCGCCCTCGTCGAGCGCTGCGACCCAGGCGCGGAACGCCGCCCGGCCCTCCGTCAACGCCCGATTGACCCTCGTCTTGCGCGCTTTCGCAGGCTGAGCAATCGCGACGCGACTGTCGCTGAGCGACAGCTCTGGAGGGCTGATATCGCCTGGGTACCCGCCGCCCTACGAGTGCCATTAGGGCATAAGCGCCACGCTCCGCTGCGCGGAAGGCCCGGAGGCCGGCGGGCCGCCGCCCGCCGGCCCCCCATGGCGCGGCTCCTAACCCGGCGGCGGCGTCGGCGGCTTCGGCGAGATCGGCGAGGTCACGCAGCGGAACTGCACCGCGTCGGTTTGCGCGATCTGCACGTGGAAGCCGGTCGGCAGCATGATCGAGCCGGTCTGGCCCGTCGCGCTGATGGCCGTGTCGTCGGTCCAGTTGCCGGTCCCGAACCCGGGCGCGGTCAGCGCCTGTGCGATGAGCGCCGACTCGCCGTTGCTCGGCAGGCGCCGTCCTGCGCCGAGGCATGCGTTGAACGCCGCGGTGTACACCACTTGGCCGCCGTTCTGGCGCAGCGCCGTCTCCGCGCAGATGCCGGCGATGAGCTGCGTCCCGTCGGGGCAGGCGACCTGATTGTTGTTCACGAACTGGCTGTTGAGGCTCGCGACCATCCCGTCGTTGCTGTTCCGCACGGCGAACGGGGCCACGCCGGCGCCGGCGCTGCGGAACGAGGCCACGATGCCCTTGCCCTTGTTCACGTAGACGTGGCAGCCGGCCGTGGGGTCGGTGCCGTCGTTCGTGCAGGTCGAGCTGTTGGCCCGGCCGCCCGGCGCGTCGTTGGTCAGGCGCAGGGCGAGCGCGTTGTTGCCGCTGTTGGCCACGATGGCCGTCTCCGCCGCCACGCCGCCGGACGACGGGTTGCGGCGGCCGAGCTCGACCGCGTCGCCGGCCCGCCGCGACACCGCGCTGTGGGCCTTGCCGCCGTCGTCGGCGTTCTGGGCGACCGCGAACCCGGCCAGCGCAAGGGTCAGAATCGCCGCGTTGATGAGGACGGCACGCAGCTGCCGCGCGCCCGCGGCCCGGACGCCGACGTCCGCGGCGGCACGCACGCGGTCGCGCCATCCGCCACGCCGGTCCTCATGGCGGACCGGAGTGTGGTTGTAACCCATGGGTCCTCCTCCCATGTCGGGGTCCACAGGACTCTACGGGCCCGGCCCGTGTAGGTGAAAGGCCCGTAAGAAGCTGCGGACTGGCGCTCTCGCGGCGTGAGAGCAGACTTGCCCACATCATGCGTCGACCGCGCCGTTCCTCCGTGGTCTTGTGACACCCGCGTGTGGAGTTGTGACCTCGCTGCGGCGACCGTCTGCCCAGGCGGCATCCCGGCGGGCACACGGGCAGACCAGTTGGAGCACGTTCTCGAGGCAGGCCCGCCTATCGCAGGCGAAAGCCGGCGCGAGTAGGGCGACGGGAGCGCGTACAGATCCGCGCAAAGATCGACGAGCTGAAGGCCAAGCTCGGCAGTCACCGCGTCGGCGCCGGCGGCGGTTGAGCCTGAGGAGGCCACCCGCCACCCCAGCGGTGCTCGGTTCTTGTGGCCATGAGTGGTGCTGGTCGAGCCTTGGCGGCCGACTTGCGCCCCGGAGGAGGAGGAGGACGCGTCTGCGCTCGTGTGCGCGAGATGCTCGCTCCGTTCGGCTAAAGCGAGCGACCTCAGCGCGATCGGCGAGGCGCTCGGTGTTCGTCTCCATGAAGAGGGCGGTTGATCAAGTGCGGTTCGGGTGCGGTGGATTCACGGGCCGCGGACGGGTTGGTGGTAGCGAGCAGACGCCGTGTTGCTCAGCCACGATCACCATGACGACAACCTCGACGGCGCCGGCCGCGCCTTGCTGTCATCGGCGAGTACCGCAATCACCACCATCCCGGGTGCCAAGCGCCTGGGGGGTCACGCCCGCGGCCTCGGCCATGGGCGAGGACGTGGCTGGAGTTTCCAGCACGGCCTCCGGTCCAGATCCCGCCACACCCTGCCGCCATCGGCCCCCGTTGATCCGCCTGATCGTGGGCGAGGTGATTGGGTTCGCGCTTCAGTGGGACGGCCAGGTGCAGGCGTCCTCTGGATCTCGGGCGACACCGTGCTCTACGACCTCGTGCGCCAGGTCGCCCACCGCCTGCAGGTCGGCACCGCCCTCCTGCATCTGGGGGGGGCGCTTCCCGATCTCAGGTCCGGTGCGCTACACCATGACTGCCAAGGAAGCCGTCGAGCTGTGCCGCCTTGCTCGCCCCCGCACCGTCATCCCGATCCACGAGAAGGGTGAAGCACGTTCAAGAAAGGCGAGAGGCGATCGGACGCGAATTCGCCGCTGTACTTGAGGACCTACGGGAGCGAATCCGGTGGCTGCCGATCGGCGTTGCGATCGGGCTCCCTGCATGAGCCACCCCGAGGCGGAACGCTTGCCAGGGCCCGTCAGATTGCTCCGAGCCTTGACAGGCCAAGCGGCGTCCAGGCGAAGGTCGGCGCGCGACTGCGTGCTAGTCGCGCAGCAAGCGCAAGCCACACCGACCCCGCTCACACCCCCTGCGACAACGCGGCCAACAGCGCCCCGCCCGGCCACGCAGCTCACGTTTGCAATCGGCCCGTGAGCGACAGCGTCGACCGCAACGGATCTCACTCGTACAGGGGACACAGTTACCCAGGCCACCGGTCGAGCCCTAGCGACTCGAGCGCCTTCTCCCTTTCGAAGTACGCCTCGAAGCGGACGAGGAGATCGCCCTCGGCTATGTAGACCCAAGCTATCGGCACATCGAACTCGGCACTGCTCCCCTTGCCGCGACCGTGGAAACGTCCGGCGCCGAGGTAGCGGCCATCGCCCAGGTCATAGAGCTCGTCCAGTTCCCCGTGGAGGTCTTCCACGGCGTCATCGAGATCTCGCAACCACTCCCGCGCGCCTTCGTGGCCGTGGTAGACGCCCCCCTCACCCTCCATGGATGCGATCGCGGTTTGGTAGACGATGTCGGGGTGGTTCCACTCCAGCAGGGCGTCCACATCCCGCCTATTGAAGGCGTCGACAGCGCGACGGATCCGCTCCATGCCCTCCTGCGACACGCCGGCCCATGTTAGGCGCTTGCGTTGGATCAGCTGCCCCGCAACGTGGCCGTCACCGCCGAGACGACACGCACCGGGGTGGTCTTCGCGCGCCACGGGTCTCGCGTGGAAGCAGGCGTCAGAGAGGTTCCGGTCAGACGCTCGGAACGGACGAGCTCCGAGAGCAAAACCGCCTCCGGCGCAGGCTCCCGCTAGCGAAAGCAAGCGTTCATCGGAGCGCGTCGCGGACTGCTGCAGGTCGTCCGCGGTGGCGGTACGCCGGTCCTCGCTTGCCACTGCGCATGAATGGCTGGACACTGGCGCGGTCTGGAGTCACGAGGGAGGGCAACACGATGAGCTCGACGATTCGGGTGGAAGAGTCGGTGCAGATCGACAAGTCGCCGGTCGCGGTGTGGGACGCGATCGCCGACTACGGATTTGATCTCGAGTGGCGGAAGGGGCTTCGTGAGATGACCCCCGACCCGCCGGGGCCACCGGCGTCGGGTACGAGGGTCCATGAGGTTGTCAGGACCTCGGGTCGCGATTATGTCGCCGACACGGTGGTGACCGATGTCGATCCCGGCGTCTCGTATCGATTCGAGGGTGCGGGCACGATCGGTGGCCTCAGCGGCGGCCGAGCGGTGCGTGCGGACGGCCCGGGAACCGGGGCGGTGTTTACCTACACCGTCGAGCTGCAGCCGAAGGGCGGGATGCGCCTGCTCCGGCCACTTCTGGGCTCCATGGTCCGTTCTGGCCTGAAGAAAGACCTCCACAAGCTCAAGGCGATTCTCGAAAGCCGCCAGTAGCCGTCTCGCGTGGTGCGACGCGTACACCACGTCGCTCAACCGCCGGTTTAGGATGGCCGGTCTCCAGAGCGCATTCGAGCCTTTGTTGGGACGGCTTCGATCTACCGATGCGGCCACAGCATCGGGCCGTTGGGCGCGAACCAAGCCCCGGACCCGGCCACAGGTATCGAGGCACAGGCGATTGGAAGCAGATCCGGTTCGAGCGGGGTCGTGTTCGCGCGGACGACGGCTGGGCGGTCCGCCGCCGAGGTGCACATGGCTACGCCGGCGGCTTACGCGCGCGCCGGGAAGCTGTCCACCAGGACGCCTACCACCCCGGCATGGGCTCGCCCCGATAGACGCTGGCGAGAGCGGCTCATCTTCCACGGTTCCCCTTCGCCCGCCCGGCGATCGCGGTCCACCAGACCGCGGCGATGAATAACAGCTGGAGCAACGCTCGCGCTGGCAGGGGCGTCGGTGGCCGGCCACGGAACGGAACGCCCTTGCGGGCGGCGTACGCGTTAGCCGGGAACATGGCGACGAGTTGGGCGGCAAGGCCCATCCCGGCCAGGCGCCTGACCGGCGGGATCAGCAGCCCAATCGCTCCGGCGATCTGCAGGAGCCCGGTCAGGTAGATGAGGCGCAGGTTCTTGGGCAGCGGCTCGGGAATCATCGCCGCATAGTCGCTCTTCATCGAGGTGAAGTGCGTCGCGCCGGTGAATATGAACATGCCTGCCGAGGCCCCCCGGCCCGCCGACCTCCAGGAAGCCAGCTGCTCTACCCCGAGCCTTCCCACGGCCCGGAGAAGCAGCCATCCGACGGCGAGCACCAGCAGAGGCGTCATCGCGTTGACCCCGGCCTGCCGCGACCAGCCAAGATGCACCCGCGGCCTATCACGGATCCACCCTATCGGCTGCGCCATCGCGCTAAAGGCCCACTGCTAGACCCCGTCGCCAAGCGCTCTGTCGCAGCTGCTTTCGAATCAGTTCCGGCGCTCAGCCACAGTCTCCGCGCCGAGCCGACTCGCTATCGCCTCGGACGAGATCCAGCAGTACGCGGCGGTAGGCGCTGGCTCCGGCTAAGCGGGATTTCGGGTCCAAGGCCACGGGCTTGAAACCGGAGGCCCCCATCCAGGGGTTCCGTGGGTTCGAATCCCACCCCCTCCCGCTGGTGGCCGCAATTCGGCTCCGTGCGAGCGGGATTGCGGCCTCTGGCATCCGACGGCGCAAGCCAACGTCCGGACGTGGCGCGGATAAGCGACGCGCCGAGGGAGAAAAGCGTCGCGCGCTGCGTCCCGCCTGCCCGCGCTGACCACTTCCGCTTGGACGGGTTCCACGGGACGTGAGCACGGCGCTGGCTCGTGGCCACACGGCGGTCCCTGCTTGTGAGTGCCCACCCTGTCATTCTGCGGCGACGAAGCCGCTCTCTTCGCCCGCTATGTCCGTAGCGGTCGAAGGGTTGTAGGGTCCGATCGACTCGCCCCCGGGGGCACAAGGGAGGACCGAAACCCACGGGAGAGGACCGAATCGATGGGGATCACCCTTCCGGCCTTTACTCCGCTTGAAGACAGCCTGTTTCTAACACTGTGCGCCAGGGCCCTCGACAGCCGCTTGCCGCACCCCATTCTCGCCGACGCGATGGCGGACGAGATCGTCCGCGGGCTGGACTACGACTACGAGCAGTTTCACCTCAATACGAATCTCATCATCACAGTCGCACATCGAGCCAAGAAGCTGGACCAGTTGGCGTCGGGGTTCCTGACCCGCCACCCGGACGCGATCGGGCTTGATCTCGGCGTGGGGCTGGATACCCGGATGGTCCGCATTGCCCCGCCGTCCACCGTCGACTGGTACGACATCGACTTTCCAGCTGTCATCGCCGCTCGAGAGAGCTTGATACCGGGTCGACCGAGCGCCCACGGCCTCGGCGCGGACCTGACGGGCCCGGACTGGCTGGACGCAATCCCCACCGACCGGCCGGCCGTGATCGTCGCCGATGGCCTGATGGCGTTCCTCACCCTGGACGACTGGGTTTCCCTGCTGAATCGGCTCATCAGTCACCTCCCCAGCGGTGAAATCGCCTTCAACAGCTACACCAGATTTCACATCCGGGCGGCCAAGCGTTCCCGTGGCACCCAGTCCGTCGCCGACCTCGTCAAGTCGTCCGGCTTCGACGACCCCCGCGAACCCGAGCGCTGGAACCCCAAGCTGAAGCTGGTCAAGGAAATCCTGCTCTCCCGGGAACCTGAGGTCGCCGAGTTTCCGCGGGCTCTCCGCCTATACAACCGGGTATTGGGGCTGAGCACACGATTGTCCCGGAAGGGGACCATCGTCCTGCACTACCGCTTCTAGCCACGATTCGTCAGCAGATGCGCGCATTCGGCGGGAAGGAGCTCGGGCCGGGCGCTCGTCGTTGAGACGGCTGCCGGCGTCGGCGGCGCGTCCGCTTGCTCAGGGCGGGCCTTCGCGCAGCCCGTGTGGTGTTGGCGGCTTCTGTCAGGTTGCGCACGGACGGTGACGTGGTCAGTCGTCAGCGGTCAGCGTCGGCCTGTTTCGAGTTGGGGGCGGTCGTTGACTCGCCGTCTTTTCTGTGTGCGACGGCGAGCCCAGCCTGCCACCCTGGCGCCCGGCCGCGTTTCGGCGGCTGGATCGACTCGGCGTCTATCCCGCTGCGTGCGATGACCCACGCGATCACGGAGTTCGAGTTCCACATCTCGCCCGTGCCGAGCTGATCACGACCCCACACCGGAGTCGGGACCCGCGGGACCAGCTCCAGCACACGCCGAGCGCACGCTTCTTGATCGCTGAGCCGCCTCGGGCTGTCGACGGCCTCAGCGACGTCGGGGATGTGTCCGTCTCGCCAGAGCCTGATCTCGTAGCGGAAGACCCGAAATCGGCCTGCCCAGAGAGCGCCGACGGCACCTCCGGCGACGACGCCGCGCTGCTTGCCGCTCCAGTCGTGGACCGGCGCCTGCTCGATCACGAACGTTGCCTCAGCGACTTCGACTTGGAGCGCGGAGTGGTAGAGGTCGCGCGCCGGCCGCCGCTGCAGCCGCGCGTCCAGCGCCTCATAGAGGCGACCGTTGAGCCTTACGAAGTGCCCGCCCGCGCCGAGGGGCAGCCAGTACAGGTCGACCGCCGCCATCCCCGGCAGCCTACGCTGCCCGGCTGCGGTGTCCGAGTTCGCATTCGCCGACGACTTCCTGCCCATCTACGACGTCTCCGATGCGGTCGCGACGGTGACCGACGCCGATCGGGAGAGCGCGTGGCGAGCGCTGGTCGACGTCGACCTGCTCAAGCTGGGGCGGGAGGCACCGGTGGTGGGGAGGGCTGGGTGAGGGGCGGCAGGGTGTGTGCCGGATCCTGTGAGGGCTATGCCGCGCGGGGCCTTACGCGGTCGAGTCGGGTATTGGCCAGGTGGGTGCGACCGGCCGGCCTACGGCGCCGACCGGTCGAACTCTCACTACGCGGACCCTTTGAACTAGGCGATGGCGGCGGCGGCGATGGCGACGAGCACCGCGCCGATGATCAGCGCCGCGCGGCCGAAGCTCGGCGGCTTGCCGTCGCGCCCGCCGAGGATTCGCCAGACGGCGAGCGGCTCCGGATTGCCAGTGCCGTCGTCGCGCGGGACGAAGATCCACAGGATCGGGTAGGCGACGAACGAGAAGCCCCCGACGACGGCGAGCACGACCGTGCCGATCCGGAACAGCATCGGGTCGACGGCGAAGTACTCGCCCAAGCCGCCGCACACGCCGCCGAGGAAGCGGTCGCGGCTGCGCAGGAAGCGCCGCGGACGCGGCGGGACGGAAGGGGTTTCAGATGTGGGAGCGGTAGTGGTCATGGCGCCCAGATTGACGCGCGCATCGCCCGCCGACCATCCGGAATGACCCCGACACGAACCCTAGTGACCCTCGCCATACGCCCGGCGGCGGCTCGGATTGTCACGAGTCCTACTGCCGCCGCTATCGCGTGGCCGCGCGCAACTCAATCAAGCCCCACTCGACGACAGGAAACATCGGTTTCGCTGCGCGGAGGACCGCTGAGACCCGCCCGCCTTGATGGCAGCTGCGAACCCATGGTGAAGTCCGGCTGACCGCGCGGCGGGCTCCGCTTGAAACGACCAGCGGGTGTGTCGCCCACGCCGGTCGCGTCCCCGGGCCGCCGACACTCCCGCTTCCGCATCGGACCACAAGCCGCTCGAGCGCAGCCCGAGCCCGTCTGCCTCCACTCGACATCCGGACGACTGAACCCCTTGCCTCGGCTCCGATTCGTACGACCGTCCCATCCGCCTGCCACAGCTCTGCTGGTCGAATCAGCGTGGCGATCGACCCAGCCGCAGGCGCCGCTTCGCGACCCCCAAATCTCCGGCACACGTCTGCACTGGCTTGGCGTCGTATTGATTTATCGACCCGACTCCCATTCGGCTCGAGCGCTGAGGCTCTGTGTCGTCTGGGACGGCTAAGGGCCGATTCGTCGCGCGCCGATCAGCGTCCGACACTGAAATGGTGGTGTCCAACCGCCCGATGCCGTCGCGGGACCAAGGACGCGCACCCGATCTCCTCTCCTGACACGAAAATCCTCCACTTGGGCACGACGAAAATCCACCATCTGGCCGATGTTTGCCGACCTCGCACCAACCACACTCGCTGGGTGCAAGGAAACCAACGGAGGGAGCAGCATGAGGTCACGGAAGAACAACCGGGCAGGCACAGCGCTCGCGTTGATCGCCCTGGTGGTGGGCCTGGTCGGCGTCAGCCCGGGATCGGCCATCGCCAAGGCCGGGGGCACCGACCGGCCGATCAAGGGCACGGCCGCGGGCACCGTTCGGTTGAACCTGCTGACGCACGACTACGTCGCCGAGGTCTCGGGAACGGGCGCCCATACCGGCCTCTACCGCGCGCGGGATGAGGGCTCCGGCGCGTTCCTGCCGGATTTCACCTTCGCCGCCACCGGCGAGATGACCATCGTCGCCGCCAACGGCGATGAGATCCACGGCCGCACCACGCTGACCACGAGCCCGTTTACGCCGGGGGCCGTCGAGCACACCACGACGCAGGTCACGACGATCACGGGCGGCACGGGCCGGTTCGAGCAAGCCACCGGGACGATGACCGGCCACTACCAGGTCACCCCGATCGGTGTCGAAGGGGCCACGCTCGTCAACCACGTCGAGGGCCCGATCGAGGGAACCGCCTCCTACTGATGTAACAAAAGCTGGACGGCGCGGGCGCCTCCGATCGGAGGCGCCCTGCCGCCGCCCTGGGCTGACGCCGGTCGCGGGACTGCGCTGCCCGCGCTGAATGCAGGTCCAGCGTCGCGCCCTGCGGCGGAGTCAGCCGGTTGTGTTGCGCCGTGCTGCGTGGGCGCTGAGCTCGGCGCGGCTGTGGACGTCGAGCTTCTTGAAGATGTGCAAGAGGTGGGTCTTCACCGTGGCTTTGGAGATGAACATGCGCTCGCCGATCTGCGGGTTGGTGAGCCCCTGAGTGACGAGTTCGGCGACTCGGGCCTCGGTCGGGGTGAGCGATGCCCAGCCGCCCGGCGGGCGGCGGCGCGGGCCGCGCGCCCGGCGCGCCCATTCCAGCGCGTCCTCGGTGGTCAGTTCGGCGCCTTCGTCGCGCGCGGCTTCGTAGGCGTCGGGCGCAAGCGCGTCGCGCAGCTGGTCGTCGATGGCGGCGCAGTGCTCCTCCTGGGGCAGGAATCGGATGACCCCGATCTCGGCCCGGGCGTGCTGGGCGGCGGCAAACAGCCGGACCGCGTCGGCGTCTGCGCCCAGGCCCGCCGCGATCTCCCCGAGCAGGTCGAGCCCGTCCGGGATGTAGGTCGCGTGTCCCCCTTCGGCGCAGGCGTCGAGGTGGGCGAGCGCGTGCTGCTTGGCGGCCGCCCAGTCGCCCCGGGCGGCGGCCAGGCGGCCCAGCGTCAAGCGGGCCGCGCCGCTGATCATCCGGTTGCCGAGTTGCTCTGCGCGTGCCTGGGTTCGCAGCGCGGTGGCCTCGGCCGCGTCATCCGCGAGCAGGCGTTGCGCTTCGCCGAGCTCCAAGAGCGCCCACGACGTGACGAAGCCGTCGCGGCCCTCGATGAGCGGCAGGAGAGCCTCGAGCCGGTCGCGAGCCTGCTCGGGCCGACCGATGGCCAGCTCGGCTATGGCGATCACAGTAATCAGCGGCGGTATGGCGAGGCCGGCGCCGACCGTCAGGGTTTGTTCGAGTCGTCCCTCGAGGCGCTCGAGCGCGCGCTCGGGCTCTCCTTGCCAGGTCTCGACGAGTCCCATCCAGTCGTCGGCAAGCGCTTCCAGGACCGGCTCCCCGACCTCGCTCAGTGCGGCTCGCATCCGGTCGATGCCGTCGCGTGCCTCGGCGAAGCGACCGTCGTGCATGGACATCCAAGCGACCCAGAGCCAGCGCCGGGCGCGCTGGAACGGGTCCCCCTGTCGTTCGGCCAGCGCGGCGACCTCCTGGTTGGCACGAGTGGCGGGCGCGTGGTCGCCTTGGAAGACGTAGGTGGTGGCGATGATCTGCCCGGCCGTGATGAGCGCCCAGTCATCGCCCGCCTCCTGCGCGAGCTCGGCGGCTCGCGCCAGTTCGGCTCGCGCCGCGCCCGGGTTGGCGTACAGCAAGGCGGTACCGAGGTGGCAGCGCGCGCGGGCGGCGGTTCCGTCGTCGCCAACCTCGCCGGCGAGCGCCAGCGCCTCGGTTGCGTGCGCATCCGCCGCTTCGAAGTCGGCTGTCCAGATGGCGGTGTAAGCGCGTCCCTCGAGGGCGCGCGCGCGCAGCCCGGGCTCGCGCTCGCCCCAGGCCTCGAGCGAGCTCGAAAAGGCCAACTCGGCCTCCGCGAAGCGACCGCGGGCACACCACCATCGATAGAGGGCAGCGCAGAAGCGCAGCGCGAGTGTCGGCGCGGTCTCGAGCGCGCGTTCGATGGCCACCGCAAGGTTGCCCCCCTCGGGATCGAGCCGCTCGAGCCCATCGCGTTGGCGGCCCGTCTCCAGGAGCGGACCGGCACGCTTGGCCAGATCGAGGAAGACGTCGCGGTGTCGGCCGTAAAGCTCCTCCTGCTCGCCCGCCTCGGCGAGCCGCTCAAGACCGTACTCGCGGACCGTCTCCAGCAGCCCGTAACGCACGTCCCGAGCGCGTTCCTCAGGGCGCACCAGCGACTGGTCGACCAGCGACGCGAGCAGATCCAGCACCCGCTCGCGCTCGACCCCGTCGCCGCTGCAGACCCGCTCCACGGCCTCGAGCGTGAACCCGCCCGCGAACACGGCAAGCCGACGCAGAAGAATCTGCTCCTCGGTGGAGAGCAGCTCATGGCTCCAGTCCACCGACGCGCGCAACGTCCGCAGCCGCTCGGTCGCGGTGCGCGGCCCCCCGGTCAGCAGCCGGAAGCGGTCCGCCAACCGCGCCGCGATCTGCTCCAACGCGAGCATCCGCACACGGGCCGCCGCAAGCTCGATCGCCAGCGGCAACCCGTCGAGCTCTGAGCAGATGCTCGCCACCAACCCGACCTCGACCGCGGTCGGGTCAAAGCCGGGGAGTGCCTCCCGCGCCCGCTCGACGAAGAGCATGACCGCGTCCGCTCCGGCCACGTCGGCATCCGGGGCCGGCGCCTCCGGCGCGGACAGCGACAGCGACGGCACCCGCCACTCGCGCTCACCCTCCATGCCCAACGGCGCCCGGCTCGTCGCCAGCACCACGAGCTCCGGAGCCGCCATGAGCAGGGACTCCACCGCCCCCGCGCAAGCGGACAGCAGATGCTCGCAGTTGTCGAGCACCAGCAACGCCCGACGCGAGGCCAGATAGGCGCCAACCGCCTGCAGCTCGGTCATCCCCGGCAACGGCCGCACCCCCACCGCCTCGGCCACCGCCGCCCCCACCAGCTCCCCCTCACCCAGCGGCGCCAGCTCGACCCACCACACGCCGTCCGCGAACCGCTCCAGCCCGTCCGAGGCGGCCTGCAACGCCAAGCGCGTCTTGCCGCATCCGCCCGCCCCCGACAGCGTCACCAGCCGCTCCTCGGCCAACAGCCCGGCCAGAGCGGCCAACTCGGCCTCGCGGCCGACAAAGCTCGACAGCGCCACCGGCAGGTTGTTGGCCACCACACCGAGCGCACGCGGATCCGGAAAGTCCGACGGCAGATCGGGGTGGCAGAGCTCGAACACCTCCTCGTCCCGCGCCAGGTCGCGCAACCGCAGCGGACCCAACGACCTCAGGCTCGCACCCTCCGGCAGCGATTCGGCGACGAGCTCATAGGTCGCGCGCGACAAGAGCGTCTGGCCGCCATGCGCCACCGACCGCAAACGCGCACAACGATTCAACGCCGGACCGACATACTGGCCCGCGCCGCGCAACAACGCTTCGCCGCTGTGCAGCGCGACGCGGATGCGAAGCTCGAAGTCCGGCGGCCACGGTGCAGCCTGAAGCCCACGTTGGAGGGCCAGTGCACAGGCGACGGCCTCGCTCGCGTGCGAGAACGCGACCACGACGCTATCGCCCTCCCCCTGCTCGACCGGGCGCACACCCCCCGTGCCATTGACTGCGCGCTCCACCATCTCGTAGTGCAGCGATATCGCCGCCCGCATCGCCTCAGCGTCCCGCTCCCAGAGCCGCGAGGACCCCTCCACATCGGTCAAAAGGAACGTCACCACACCCTCGGGCACAGCCGTCCCAAGGGGTTGCTTCAGTGTCACCGCTTCGCGTCCGTGCACAGCCACCTAGTCCCGATCCTCCAAATCGACCCTCCCACATCCACAAAGCCCTGTCCACGCCGGCACCCTTCATCAGCCGGCTCCCTCAGCCACCGGGCAGCTACCTCGCTACTGAAATCCAGGCGCCGGCAGACAGGACGCGGGCCGATTGTTCAACGCATCGCCGAGGCCCGCTCGGGCACGCCTACACGAAGCCTCCACGACCGTCGAGGCCCGGCTCCATCCGAATCGCCAAGGAGCAAGGCCTTCGAGAGTCACCACTTCAACTGCGGCACGTCGTGCGCCCGATGCGAGCTCCAAAACAACCCGAACCGGCTGGCCCGGTCAGCACCAGCGCCGCGACCGCGTCTCTCCGTCGTCCGGCGCCCCCGACCCATCACGCTCGACCATCCGCAGAAGACCGCAGGCCCCAGCCGAGCGACCGCTTTCGCGTGAAGCGGCGTCCCGAAAGATACTCGCGACACGCTGCAATGGACGAGTTCCAGCCGTCTCGTCTGGTGTGCGTCTCGCGCGTGCTTCCAGCCGGAACCAGAAGCGCCGCGGTGGCTCTCTGCTTCGGGCTCCCGGTTAGGCGTCTGCGCAGCTGCAGAGTCGAGGCTGGCCCTCTCCGGAGACCGCGATCCCTTAGCGTCACGCAACCCGGGGAACAAAACGGGGAACAAATTGAGACGAAATCCCAACACCCCAGAAACACAGAAAGCCTGAGCTAGAGCCTTAAATCAGCCCAGAGAACCCAATCTCAGCGGCTGGGGGCCGGAAGGTCGCAGGTTCAAATCCTGTCTCTCCGACCTAGGAAGCTCCTGCAAATCGGCGTGTTGTGATCTTCTGCTGGTGGCGGTCAGATGCCACGGGGTCCAATGTGTTCCGAACAACGCCTGTCGGTACGACTACATCGGCGCCGGCCCCTACCGTGGCCCGCACCGAGTCCGAGCTGTGGTTCGAGGGCTACCTCCGGCAGAGGGCATCGCCGGATGGGACGACCACGAGCCCGACCTCGGTATCGGCAAGCGCCCGGATTCTGATCTCCATTGACGACAGCCGGGCGGTAGCCGAGGTCAAGGAGTTCCATACGAGCGGGCTTGCCGGTAGCCCAGAGCGCAGTCCGGGTTTTGCTTGCGACCGCCTCGTCCTGCAGGGAGGCGCGGGGTCCCTGGACGTGCGTTGGTGCGCGGCGTTACGGTTCGCATGTGGGCGCAATGTGGCCTGTTGACGTTCGGGACTGGCGTCCCGGCGTGACATACGGTCCGAGGAGGGCAAATGCGAGTTGAAGGCTTCGCCGGTCGGGTCGATGGCGGTTTGGGCGGCCGGTCGCAGCGTCGTGGTTGGCGGGTGTTGGGGATCGCGGCCGCAGCGGGGTTATCGGCGTTGTGGGCGTTGGCGCTAGGGGGTACGGCGGCGGCGGCGACCCCGTGTGGCGCCAGCGGCGTGTTCTCGCAGTCAGGCGCGACGGCGACCTGCACTTACTCGTACACCGGCTCGGAGCAGTCGTTCACGGTTCCTGCTGGCGTGGGGTCGGTGGGCGTGACCGCGGTCGGCGCGCCCGGTGGCACCGCGACCTGCGGCTTTGGCTCCTGCGGCGGGGCGGGGGCGGTCGTGACCGCGACCGTGGGCCTGCAATC
>Ga0207708_10001671_pt1 | contig 16460 bp, 21 predicted proteins | sample KBSK5101metaG_FD_184340 | JGI IMG/M metagenome (GOLD analysis project Ga0207708, IMG submission 184340) | Corn, switchgrass and miscanthus rhizosphere microbial communities from Kellogg Biological Station, Michigan, USA - KBS K5-10-1 metaG... | ecosystem: Host-associated > Plants > Roots >...
CGTGCTGGCATACAAGGTTCGCGAAGACCTCACGGTCGACGGCCGCGAGCTGAAGATCGAGGCGTCGGATACCTCGACCTGGGTGCGCCGCGACGGGCGCTGGCGTTGCGTGCTGCACACCGAGGCGCTCGCCGGCGATCCCTTCGGTCGCGATCGGACCGCTGCCGCCTAGGTCGCGCCTTAACGCTTCACCAGCGCGACCACGCCGACGGCCGCCGCGGCGACCGCGACCGCCACCATCTTCAGCTTGAAGGAATGGCGCCGCATCCAGGTGCCGAAGTCGTCGTAGCTCGTGAACGCTGCGGCGCGCGCGGCGACCTTCTCGTCTGACGGCGCCGGAAGGAATGACGCGAGCACCTGGGTCAAGATCGCGCCTGCCAACATGAGCCCGCAAACGAGCACGATGAAGATGAACTTGTCGTCGTGGTGCGCGCGCGTGCGGCCAAAGGACCTGGACCACGTGGCGAACAATCCGGTGAACGTCACCCATTGGTACAGCGGAATACCGACGGCCGTCAGCGTCACCACCACGTGGTACCAGAGCGGCAGGCGCAGCGAGCGCTCGCGGAGGATCTTTCTGAACGAGGCCAGGTTCATCGCCGCCGCTCGTGGGCCACGATATCATCGCCGCCGCGCGGAAACGTCACCAGCGCCTGCTAAGCTGGCCGCACCCGCGTGGCGCTCGACGAGATCAAGAATTTCTTCCCGATCGACGCGCGCATCGGCACGGCGGGCCAGCCGCGCGAAGACGAGCTGCGCGAGGTGGCCGCCGACGGCTACGGAGCGGTCATCAACCTGGGGTTGTTGAACCCGGAGTACTGCTTGCCCGACGAGGCGGGGCTGGCGGCGTCGCTGGGCCTCGCCTACCGGCACATCCCGGTCAACTTCGACGCGCCGGCCGTCGCCGACTTCGAGGCGTTCGTCGCCCAGATGGACGCGTGGGCGGGCCAGCGCGTGTTCGTCCACTGCGCCGCAAACTTCCGCGTCTCCAGCTTCATGGCCGTCTACGGCGAGATGCGCCTCGGCTGGGACCGGGAACGCGCCGACCGCCACGCGCGCACCTTCTGGGAGCTTAACCGGACCTGGCAGCAGTTCGTCGCCGACTGCCGCGCGCGGTTCGTGAAGTGATCAAAAATTTGCGTCGCCGATCGAGCGGGCTGACCATCGAAGCGTGGGGCCGAGCGTCGACGTGGCCATCCAGCAGTTCCTCGACCACCTGCGGGTGGAGAGGGAGCTGACGCCCGCGACCGTCGAGGCCTACGGGCGCGACCTGTCGCGCTTCGCGCACTTCGCGGCCGGGCGGACGGTCGCGACCGCGGACGCCGTCCGTTCGATCGATATCCTCGATTTCCTGGTCCACCTGACGGAGAAGAAGCTGGCGGCGCGCTCACAGGCGCGCCGTCTGATCGCGCTGCGACAGTTCTTCAAGTTCCTGAAGGCGGAACGGATCGCGCCCGTGGACCCGACGGAAGACGTCGACCTGCCGCGCTTCGGGCGCAAGTTGCCCGACTACATGACCGTCGACGAGATCGATCACCTGATGGCCGCGCCCGATCGCGCCACGCCGCGCGGGGCGCGCGACGCCGCGATGCTGGAGGTGCTGTACGCGACCGGCCTGCGCGTGTCCGAGCTGGTGAAGCTGCGGCTGCGCGACGTCAACTTCGACGCCGGCTACCTGATCACCTTCGGCAAGGGGCGCAAGGAACGCCTGGTGCCGGTGGGCGAGGCGGCGCTCGCGTCCGTGCGGTCGTACGTCGAGGGCGCGCGCGCCGACAGCCTGCGCGGCAAGGCGCTGGACACGATGTTCGTCACGCACCACGGTCGCGCGATGACGCGCCAGGGGTTCTGGAAGCTGCTGGGGCGTTACGCGGTCGCGGCCGGCATCCGCAAGCGGATCTCTCCGCACAAGCTCCGTCATTCATTCGCGACCCACCTGGTGGAACGCGGCGCCGATCTGCGCGCCGTGCAGGCGATGCTCGGTCACGCCGACATCGGCACGACCGAGATCTACACGCACGTCTCGCGCGGCCACCTGCGCAGCGTTTACGACCGCTTCCACCCCCGCGCCTGAGATCAGATCCCCTCTCCCGCTTGGCGGGAGAGGGTTAGGGTGAGGGTCCGCGCGTTACCAGTTCCCGCGCAGATACGCCTTCAGCTCCCACCGCCGCCCGGTGACGTGATCAACGACGGTCCCGTCCTGGCACCGGATGGTGCGCCGCTTGTCGCCGCGCATGCCGGACCCCAGCTGATCGCGCCGTTCCTGCGCGCGCGCGGCGTGCAGGCGCTCGTGCTCGCGCGCCCACAGCCGCGCGCGCAGCAGGGCCAGCGCCGCGACGCGGTTGTGCTGCTGCGAGCGCGACGTCTCGCACCGGACCTGTAGCCCGGTCGGCCGGTGCGTCAGCAGCACCGTCGATTCGGTCTTGTTGCGCTTCTGGCCGCCCGGGCCGGTGCCGAAGCACGTCACCCATTCGAGATCGCCGGGCGCGATGCGCACGTCGACCTCCGTCGGCTCGGGCAAGACCGCGACCGTGATGGTGCTGGTGTGCACGCGCCCGTGCTTGTCGTTGGGCGGGATGCGTTGCCAGCGGTGGCCGCCGGCTTCGTCGCGAAACGCGGTCGCGGCCCGCGGGCCGACGGCGCGGAAGACGATCAGGCCGCGCCGCTGGTCCGCGATCTCGAGGCTAAAGACCGTCGCGGAGCGCGCGCTTCGCATACAGCGCGAACTGCTCTTCGACCAGGGACTTTGCGTCGTCGCCGCCCTCGGCGGCACGGATCTCGACAATGACAGACATGGCTTCCTCCTTCAGACAGTCACGAAACGAAACGGTGCGAACGGACAGACGGACGCGTCGACCGCTAAGTAGGCGGACGGGAGGAATCAGCGCGCGTCGCGGGCACCAACATGACGACCCTCATTCTACACATAACCATGAGTGGTTACCTCAAGTTGACAGCTTCAGGGCCGGCGCCCATGCTTCCGGGCCTCGGAGGAAGGCCATGGAGCGCACGACGCGGGTGAAGGACATTCTCGGGCTCCGGCGCCTGCCAATTAAGATCGGGTTTCTCGACGCGCTGCCGCCGGCGCTGGCGCGCTGGTCGGGTGGGCCGGTCGCCGCGGGCTGCGTCTTCTGGGACCGCGCGATGGAGGGGAAGAGCTTCTACACGCTGCCCGCCGATCACTGGAACTGCGCCATCGGCAGCCACACCCACAAGATCAGCCTGCCCGCCGACCGCGCCAACGAGCTCGGCGACACGATCGGCTTCATGGTGGAGACGCGCTACCTCGATGCCGCAGAGGTGCCCGACATCCCCACGCTGGATCGCGCGCCCGCCGCCGTCGCTTATGCGCCGGCGACCAGCGACGCGTTCAAGGCAGACGCCGTCCTGATGGCGGTGACGCCCGCGCAGTCGACGCTGGTGTTCGAGGCGGCGCTGAAGGCGGGCCTCGCGCGCTCGGCAGCCGGCGCATCCAGCCGTCCCAGCTGCGCCATCCTGCCCGCGTCCGCGAAGACGGAGCTGGTCGCGATCTCGTTCGGCTGCAAGGGCAACCGCACCTTCACCACCCTCGGCGAGGACGAGATGTACGTGTCGGTGCCCGGGGCGCGCTGGGAAGACTTCGTCGATCGCTTGATCGAGGTCCAGCGGTCGAACCTGACGATGGGTAACTACTACCAGGCGCAGGCGGCGAAATTCGCGGGGCAGAAGTAGCCGGCACGCCGGTACTCTCGGCGGACGCGGTGCGCGCGGCGGCCCGCGACGCGCGCTTCACGCTGGTCGGGCTGGCCCGCGCCGAGGCGCTGGACCCGCAGCCGCTGGAAAGCTGGCTGGCGTCCGGCTACGCGGCCGACATGACCTGGATGGCGCGCCGGCAGCACGAGCGCCTGGATCCGACCGCGGTCCTCGACGGCGCGCGCACGGTGATCGCGCTGGCGATCGCGTACCACCGCCCGGCGGGCGAGCCGGGCAGCCCGATCGCGCGCTACGCGCGCGGCCGCGACTATCACTACGCGCACCGCGACCGCATGAAGGACCTCCGCAAGCGGCTGCTGGCGCTGGACCCCACCGTGGAGACCTATGCCTCGGTGGATACGGGCGTGGCGATGGAGAAGGCGTGGGCCGAACGCGCCGGCCTGGGCTGGATCGGTAAGAACGGCTGCCTCATCAACCCGAAGCTGGGATCCTGGCTGACCCTTTCGGTGATGTTCGTCGACCGCGAGGTCGACGCCTACGACGCACCGGCCGAGCGCCGCTGCGGCGAGTGCACGCTGTGCCTCGGCGCCTGTCCGACGGGCGCGTTCGCGGCCCCCGGCGTCGTCGACGCGCGCCGCTGCATCGCCTACCACAGCATCGAGAACCAGGATGTTGTACCGCCGCCGATGCGCGAGGGGTTCGGCGGCCGGATCTTCGGCTGCGACGTCTGCCAGGAGGTCTGCCCCTGGAACCACCGGTCGCAGCCCGAGGGCGACAGCCGCTTCTCGCCGCGGCCGCTGGCGGCGCTGGCGCCCACCGAGATCGCCGCCCTCGCTCCCGACGAGTTCCACCGGCTGTCTGCGGGCATGGCGGTCGCGCGGGCGCGTTACGACGGCCTGCGCCGGAACGCCCTGTACGCGATCGGCACCGCTCGCGACGCCAAAGCCCGGGCCGTCGTGAAACAGCTGGTTGACGATCAGGACGCAACCGTGCGCGACGCGGCCGAATGGGCCCTGAAACGGCTCGGTCAAACAAGCGGGTGAGCCCTTGTGACCGCCGCTGGGTGCGCTACGATCGGCCCAGAATCGATGGCGGGGAAGCCGAAAGACGGAGATCGCGATCGCGACCGCGACGTCGGGACGCTGGCCCGGCCCACGGAAGCGCCCGAGACCGTCACCAAGAAGAAGCTCGAGCGTCCGCCGCTCTACGACGTGCTGCTGCACAACGATGACTACACGACGCAGGAATTCGTGGTCTACGTGCTGATGAAGTACTTCCAGCACGACGGGGTGACCGCCCGGAAGATCATGCTGCACGTCCACACGCGGGGCATCGGCGTCGCCGGCGTCTATCCTTTCGAGGTGGCCGAGACGAAAGCCCACCAGGTGGTCCAGTTCGCGCGCGAGAACGAGATGCCCTTGCAGGCGTCGCTGCGCAAGAGCCAGGAGCAAGGCTGATGTTGACGCCTGAGCTGGAGACCGCGATCCGGAACTCGCTGGAGGACGCCACCCGGCGCGGCCACGAGTTCGCTGCGCTCGAGCACCTGTTGCTCGCGCTGCTCGCGGACGAGAAGACCGCGGACGTGGTCAAGCACTGCGGCGGGTCGGTGTCGCGGCTGACCGGCAAGCTGGAGGCGTTCCTCGAATCGGAGCTGAAGCCGCTGCCCGAGTCCGAGCGCGAGCGCGCCCAGCCGACGCTGGCGTTCGCGCGCGTCATCCAGCGCGCGGTGAACCACGTGCTGGGCGCGGGCAAGGCCCAGGCCTCCGGTCCGAACGTGCTGGTGGCGATGTTTGCGGAGCCCGATTCGCACGCTGTGACGTTCCTGAAGGAGGAGGGGATCACCCGGCTGGACGTGGTCAGCTACATCTCGCACGGCATCTCGAAGCTGCTGCCGGCGAAGACCAGCGGCATGCCGGGGCAGGGCGGGCCGCAGCCGATGGACGACGAGGACGAGGAAGCGCCCGTCGATCCGCTGACCAAGTACGCCGTCAACCTGAACGAACGCGCCCGCGCGGGCGAGATCGATCCGCTGATCGGCCGCGGGCCGCAGATCGATCGCGCGCTGCACGTGCTGGCGCGCCGGCGCAAGAACAACCCGCTGTTCATCGGCGACGCCGGCGTGGGCAAGACGGCGATCGTCGAGGGCCTGGCCCGCCGGATCGAGCTGGGCGAGGCGCCGGCCGCCGTGTCGGGCGCGGTGATCTACGCGCTGGACATGGGGTCGATGGTGGCGGGCACACGCTACCGCGGCGACTTCGAGGAACGCTTCAAGGCCGTGATCGCGGCGCTGCAAGAAAAAGAGAACGCGATCGTCTTCATCGACGAGCTGCACACGATCGTCGGCGCGGGCGCCGCGTCGGGCGGCGCGATGGACGCGTCGAACCTGATCAAGCCGGCGCTGGCCAACGGCAAGCTCCGCTGCATCGGCACGACGACGCACAAGGAATACCGCAGCTACATCGAGAAGGACCGGGCGCTGGCGCGCCGGTTCCAGCCGATCGAGGTCGACGAGCCGTCGATCGAGGAGACGGTGAAGGTCCTCGAGGGTCTGCGCGGGCGTTACGAGGAGTTCCACGGCGTCGGCTACACCGACGAGGCGCTGGCGGCGGCGGCGGATCTGTCGTCGCGTTACCTCAACGACCGCCGCCTGCCTGACAAGGCGATCGACCTGATCGACGAGGCAGGGGCCGCGGCCAAGCTGAAGGACAAGGCCGGGCGCAAGACCGCCGACGGCAAACGGCGCGTGGGCGCGAAGGAGATCGAGACGGTCGTCGCGACCATGGCGAAGATCCCGCCGCGGCGCGTGGCGGCCGACGACCGCAAGCGGCTGCAGGACCTGGAAGGCGACCTGAAGGCGAAGATCTACGGGCAGGACGGGGCGGTCACGCGCGTCGCGCAGGCGATCAAGATGAACCGCGCCGGGTTGGGACAGCCCGACCGGCCGATCGGGTGCTTCGTGTTCGCGGGCCCGACCGGCGTCGGCAAGACCGAGCTGGCCAAGCAGCTGGCCGAGATCCTGGGCGTCGCGTTCATCCGCTTCGACATGTCGGAGTACATGGAGCGGCACACGGTGTCGCGCCTGATCGGCGCGCCTCCCGGTTACGTCGGCTTCGACCAGGGCGGCCTGCTGACGGACGCGATTCACCAGACGCCGCACGCGGTGCTGCTGCTCGACGAGATCGAGAAGGCGCACCCTGACCTGTTCAACCTGCTGTTGCAGGTGATGGACCACGGCGCGCTGACCGACAACAACGGGCGCAAGTCCGACTTCCGCCACGTCGTGTTGATCATGACGAGCAACGTCGGCGCGCGCGAGCTGTCGCGGCACATGCCCGGTTTCGGCGTGGGCGGGGCGGACCGGATGGGCGACATCGACGAGGCGTTCAAGCGCATGTTCTCGCCCGAGTTCCGCAACCGGCTGGACGCGAAGGTCGACTTCGCGCCGCTGGATCCGGCTGTGATGGGGCGCATCGTCGACAAGTTCGTGGCCGAGCTGGCGGCGCAGCTGGGCGAGCGCAAGGTGAAGATCGAGCTCACCGATGCTGCGCGCGCCTATCTGGCGAAGAAGGGCTACGACCCGATGAACGGTGCGCGGCCGCTGGCGCGCGTGATCGCCGACGAGGTGAAGCGCCCGCTGACCGACGAGCTGCTGTTCGGCAAGCTGTCGACGGGCGGCGGCACGGTCCGCCTGGGCGCGGACGGCGACAAGCTGACGTTCAGCTTCGAGTAGCGCGGCGCACTACTTCGCCCAGATCACGCCGGACATGAACGTTCCGTCCGGGTCGGAGCCGTGGTTGGTGCAGAAGTACGCCCAGAAGCCGGCGACAGGGAAGCTGAACGACGCCGTCGAGCCGATGCCCGTCGGCGAGATCGGATTGCCGGTCTGCGTGCCGCGCGCCGCCGACGGCGCCAGCGGGTGATTGCCGAAGTCGCCCGCGAACGTCACCGTCGCGCCGATCGGCACCTGAAGGCAGGGCGGGCTGTAGCTGTCTCCATTGCCTCCGCCGAACGCGATCGTCGTCGCGCCGGTGACGTAACTGCCCTGGTTCGTGCACGGCGCGAAGGGGACGAAGCTGGGATCGCCGCCCGCGCCACCGGCGCCGCCGGTCCCGCCGTTGCCACCGCCGCCGTTCGAGCCGCCGGTGCCGAGCGGGTTGACCGCGCCGTTGCCGCTGCAGCCGAGCGCCGCACCCACCAGCAGGGCGGCGACGAGCTTCATTGCACCCAGATGACGCCGACCATTCCGGCGGCGCCGTCGGAGGGGCCGTGAACACTGCAAAAGTACGCGTAGTAGCCGGGCGTCGGGAAATCGAAGGACTTCGTAGTTCCCGTTCCCGTCGCCGTGATTGGGTTACCGGTGAGGGTCCCTCGGTGCGTCGACGGCTCGAGCGGGTGAACCGTGAAATCGCCGTTGAACGTCACCGTCGCGCCGGCCGTCACTTTGAGGCACTTCGGGGTGTAGCTGACGTCTGTCGCGCTGGCCGGGAAGGTGATCGTGGTGCCGCTCATGTAGTTGCTCTCGGCGGTGCAGGGCGGGACGGCCATGAAGTTCGCGCTGCTGCCGCCCGTGCCGCCGGATCCCATGGTCCCGGCCGCACCGGTGGTGCCGGCGCTGCCCGTCGTGCCGGCCGCGCCCGCGGACGAACCGCCCACCCCGGGGTTGCCGTTACCGCTGTTGTCGGTGCAACCGCTGCCGACGAGACCGGCGACCAGAACAGCACCCGCGAGCAGGACGGCGCGCTTCATCAGCATGGCGGCGACGATATCAGCCCGGGCGCGTCGTGCAAGCGACGGCGGCCGGCCAGCACGACGACCAGCGGCGCCAGCTCGCCGATCGCCGCGAGCAGGAACAGCAGCCGCGAGCCGCGCGCGTCGTAGATCCGCCCGGTCATCGAGTTCCCGACCGCGCTGCCCAGATTGATCGCGATCATCAGCAGCGCCTGGCCCGTCGCGCGCAATGACGGCGGCGTGCTCGCGGCGACCAGCGCGATCGCGGCGCTCCAGAACATGCCAAACGTCAGGCCGTGCAACGCCTGCAGCGCGATCAGCGCCCCTGGCGCGCGCAGCGTCGCGGTCGCCAGCCAGCGCACGGCGGTGACCGCGAACACCACCGCCAGCAGCGTCGACAGCCGGAAGCGCGCCTGCAGATGATGAAAAACCGCCAGCACGACCACCTCCATCACCACGCCGATCGAATAGGCCGTCCCCCACGCCAGCGGCGACAGGCCCAGATCGCGCATGAATACGCCGAAGTAAACGTTGTACGGCGTCAGGCAGATCCAGTGCAGCGCCGCGATCACCAGCAGCAGGCGCAGGCGCGGATCGCCGAGCAGCACCTTCACATCCGCGGCCCGCGGGCGCGCGGCCGACTCGCCTGGTCCGCGCAGCGTCCAGGCGACCGCGAACGTGCAGCCGAGCGCCAGCCACAGCGCGACCGGCACCAGCCAATCGGCCGTGCGGGCGCGCGCGGACAGCAGCGCGCCGACCGCCACCGTCGCGATGACGTAGCCGACCGATCCCCACATGCGCAGCCGGCCGTAGACGGCGCCGTCGCGCACGCGCGCGACCGCGAACCCGTCCGCCAGCGTGCCGATGGCCACCGAGAACAGCGCATACAGTCCCCAGACCGCCAGGATGACGGAGAATCCGCGCGCGAACAGGATCGGCGTGAACGCCAGCCATGCGCCGCCGACGACGACGCGCAGCACCCGATCGTGGCGCTGCGTCCGATCCGCCAGGTAGGCCCACGCCAGCGGAACCACCAGCGCCAGCGTCGGCGTCACGGTGAACACCGTCGAGATCTCCCGTCCCGACAGGCCTAGCCCGCGCAGGTACGCGGGCAGGAACGTCATGTAGACGCTGACCGACTGAAAGTAGAAGAAATAGAAGACTTCGATCAGGGTCTAGATGTCCCGGCCGCCGCGGTCGAGCCACCACGCCAGCCACGCGATGCCCAGCATCTGGCCCAGCGTCGGCCGCGACACCGGCGCCGCCGCGCGCAGCTTCGAGGTGGGGAAAAGGCCGAACGCGTTGCGCAGCCGCTGCACGCGGCCCTCGTCGATCGCGCCGCTGGCCGTCAGGCGGGCGCCGTGCTCGCCGCGGACGGCGCGGATCGTGGCGCGCGCGACCTCAGGCTGCGAACCCACGATCTCGCGGATCGCCCGCAACAGCGCGGGCGGAACGCGGCCGCGCAGCACCAGCGCACGACCGTTGCGCACCGACACGCAGAAGATCTCGGCCGAGCGCCAGGCGAAGTAGATGACCGCAGCGACCGCCGCGATGAGCAACCACGTCATCACCGGGGAATCATACATGCCCGGTCGGACGGCGCGAAGCGCCCGCGGTCGCGCGCGATACCGCGGCCGGACGAGCCGCGCCGGTGATCATTCGTCGTCAGTGGGCTGGCGAAAGGGCGAATGCTGGTCGTAAAGGCGCGCCTCCTCGGCCACCTCGACCGCCTCGCGTTCGATGAATGCCGCGATCGCGGACGCCAGCGCCGGCTCGCGAATCCAGTGCGCGCTGTGCGTGAAGGCGGGCGCGAGCCCGCGCTTCAGCTTGTGCTCGCCCTGCGCGCCCGCCTCGAACAGCGTGTGACGGCGCTCGATCGCGCGCTCGATCAGCCGGTAGTAGCAGAGCTCGAAGTGCAGCATCTGGAAGTCGTCCAGACAGCCCCAGTAGCGGCCGTAGAGGTGCGGGCCTTTCTCGAAGTTGATGGTGCCCGCGACCGCTTCCTCGCCCCGATAGGCCAGCGTCGCCACCAGGCGGTGCGCCAGCGTGGTGCGCGCCAGCTCGAAGAAGCGTTCGGTGAGGTACGGGATGCCGCCATGGCGCGCGATGTTGGCGCGGTAGAACGCGTGCAGCGCCTGCCAGTCGCGCGGTTCCAGCTCGCCGCCCGACGCGGTCCGGAAGGTCAGCCCGTGCGCGGCCGCCGTCTGCCGTTCCTTGCGAACCTGCTTCCGGTTCCGCGACCGGAACGTGCTCAGGTAGTCGTCGAAGCTCTCGAACGGGCGCTCGGCCCGGTTGTGCCAGTGAAACTGCATGGACAGGCGCGGTAGGTAGTCCTCTGTCGCCAGCGCGTCCTTCTCCGCTTCCGTACAGAACAGGAAGTGCACCGACGAGGCGTGCTCGTCGTCGGCCAGCTGCCGGATCGCGCCCATCATCGCCGCCGTCACATTGCGCGCGGCGGTGGGGGACAGGTCGGGATCGACGGGCAGGCGCTGGCCCGTGACCGGCGTGAACGGGATCGCCGCCACCAGCTTCGGGTAATAGCGCACCCCGCTGCGGTGGGCGGCGTTCGCCCATCCCCAGTCGAAGATGAACTCGCCGTAGCTGTTGTTCTTCAGATAGAGGGGGACCGCGCCCACCAGGCGCCCGCCGTCGCGCGCGACGATCAGGCGCGGTACGCACCCGGCGCGCGCGCCGACGCTGCCCGATGCCTCCAGCGTCGCCAGGAAGGCGTGCTCGAGAAACGGGTCGCCGTCGCCCGCCAACCGATCCCACGCGGCGGCGTCGACGTCGGTGATGCGTTCCACAATCCGGATTTCGATGCACGAAGACTAGCCGCTCCCCGCGCAAAGCGCGGGGGGTGCGGCTAATTTTCCAAAAAAAACAGTCGCGATCCGCGCCTTTGGCGCGGGGCGACTGGCCCGTCCCTTCGGAAGCGCTAGAGTCATGGGGAATGCCCGCACCCCTCGCCGATCTGTCCACGCGCGTGGCGGGATTCTTCATGAAGGGCGGGTTGTGGCTGGGCGTCGGGATCTCGGCGGTGCTGGCGGTCGGCAGCATCGCGCTGGTGGCGTACGTCGTGATCCACTGGCCGTGCGATCACTTCAAGCACCACGTCCCCGGCACGCCGTCGGAGCCGCAGCATCCGCTGGCGACCTTCGGCAAGAACGTCGCGGGCGTCGTTCTGATCCTGCTCGGGCTGGTGATGGCGCTACCCGGGATCCCCGGTCAGGGGATCCTGACGATGATCGTGGGGATCACGCTGGTGGATTTTCCCGGGAAGCGCGGCCTCGAGCGCCGCCTGATCGGCCGCCCGCGCATCCTGCACGCCATCAATCGATTGCGCGGGCGCTTCGGGCGCGCGCCGCTCGAAATGACGTAGGCGCGCCGCCGCGCTATTGCGTCCGGCGCGCCGTGCATTCGGCGCACGGACAGTTCGCGCGAAGATCCCGGAAGTTGAAGATGCCGCTGGAATGGCCGTCGCTCCATTCGATGGCGATCGCGTACTGGCCGACCAGGTTGATCGCCTTGGCGCGCACGTTGTCGGGGACGGTCGTCGGTTCCAGAAGGGGGCGGCCGGACGTCTCCTCGATGCACAGCGCGCACCGGCAGGCCAGGCGCAGATCGCGCGCCCGGTACTTGGTTTCGTGGCCGTCACCCCACTTGATGGTGATGGTCGACCGCAGGAGGCCGACGATCTCGTCGGGCATGGGCATCGTCGATCACTTCCCGGCGCGCTTGCGCCGCAAGAGCATCTTCATCAGCGGCGCGACGTGCAACGCCTGCAGGAAGCCGTCGTTATCGATCAGCGTTTCGAGGTCGGCCAGCGGGACGAGGTGGACGCGAATGTCCTCGCTGGCGTCGGGTGAGGCGGCGCCCGCGGTCACGCCCTCGGCGAGGTACGTGTAGGTCAGGTTGTTCTGCAACGCCGGGTTCGCGGACAGCGTCATCAGCAGCGACCACGTGCCGCCGCTGTACCCGGTCTCCTCCAGCAGTTCGCGGCGCGCCGCCGATTCCAGCGACTTGTCCTCGGGGTCGGTGGTGCCGGCGGGGATCTCGAAGTCGACGCGGCCGATGCCGTGCCGGTACTGGCGTATCAGCACCACGCGATCGTCGGCGGTCACCGCGACGACGTTGACCCAGGGTGGGTACTCGTTTACCCAGTACTTCGGGATGATGGTCCCGCTGGGAAGCTGGCACCGGTCGACGCGAACGGTGTACCAGAGCTCGCGCGAGAGGTATTCGCTGGTCAGCACGCGCCACGCGCCAGGGTCGTCGTCGAAGCTCGTCACGGCGCTAATCTAATCCATTCAGTAACGCACGGGCGCGCTGGAACACCGCGCGCATCATCGGCGGCGTCAGCTTGCCGGTGTTGGTGTTCTGCCGGCTCGGGTGGTAGCAGCCGAGCAGGATGGGCAGGCCGCCGCCCAGGCGCGCCTCGCTGCCGTGCGCGAACGCGGGGCGCGGCCGCGGGCGCGTCCCGTGCGTCTCGGCGACGTGGGCGAGGAAAGCGTCGTGGCCGATCTTGCCCAGCGCGACCACGACCCGCACGCGGGGCAGGGCGGCGATCTCGGCCGCCAGATGGCGCCGGCAGCGCGCGATCTCGCCGGGCGTCGGCTTGTTGTCGGGCGGCGCGCAGCGCACGGCCGCCAGGATGTAGGCGTCACGCAGGATCAGGCCGTCGTCGGCGCTGCGCGAGGTCGGGATGCTGGCGAAGCCGGCCGCGTGCATCGCCGACAGCAGAAAATCGCCCGAGCCATCGCCGGTGAACACGCGCCCGGTGCGGTTCGCCCCGTGCGCGGCGGGCGCCAGCCCGACCAGCAGCAGGCGCGCATCCGGGTCGCCGAAGCCGGGGACGGGCCGGCCCCAGTAGGTCTCGTCGCGATGGGCGGCCTTCTTCTCGCGGGCGATGACGGCGCAATAGCGGCGCAGGCGCGGGCAGTCGTTGCAGGCGACGATCGCCGCACGGACGGTCGCGAGGCTCACTTGTCGGGCTCACCCCGTTCGATCGGATAGCCAGCCTCTCGCCAGGCGCGGATGCCGCCGTCCATCGAGACGACGTTCGTGTAGCCCATCTGCTGCAGGTTGTCGGCCGCGAGCGCCGAGCGATAGCCGCCTCCGCAGTAGAGGACGATCGGCGCGTCCTTTTCGGGAATCAGCGTCTCGACGTCACGCTCCAGCACGCCGCGTCCGATGTGACGCGCCCCGGCCGCGCGGTCGATGCAGAATTCGCAGTCCTCGCGCACGTCGACGAAGTGAAAGCGCTCGCCGCGGTCGAGGCGGGCGCGGACGTCGGCGATGCCGCATTCCTTGACCCGCTTGCGGGCCGCGTTGACCAGCGCGAGGAAGCCGGGACTGTGCTTCATGCGCGGAACATAGTCTATATTTGGTGGAAGTCAGCGTGTCCGAACGACGAGATTATTACGAGGTCCTGGGCGTCGAACGCAGCGTCGATGCCGCCGAGCTCAAGCGCGCGTACCGCAAGCTCGCCATGGAGCTGCACCCCGACCGCAACCCCGGCGACCACGCCTCCGAGGCGAAATTCAAGGAAGCGTCCGAGGCGTACCAGGTGCTGTCCGATCCGGACAAGCGCGCCCGCTACGATCGGTTCGGCCACGCCGGACCCAGCGGCGGCTTCGGCGGCGGATTTCACGACGTGCACGACATCTTCTCCGCGTTCGGCGACATCTTCGGCGACATCTTCGGCGGCGGCATGGGCGGCGGCCGGCGCGCGCCGGCGCGCGGTTCGGACATCGAGGTCCGGCTGTCGATGACGTTGCAGGAAGCGTTCACGGGCGTGACCAAGGACGTGAAGGTGCTGCGGCGCGCGGCGTGCGCGACGTGCAACGGCACGGGCGCGGCGGCCGGCACCACGCCCGAGACGTGCCAGCACTGCGGCGGCCGCGGCCAGGTCATGCACTCGCAGGGCTTCCTGATGATCTCGACGACGTGCCCGGTCTGCCGCGGTGAGGGCCGGATCGTCCGCAAGCCGTGCAGCAACTGCGACGGCAGCGGCCTCGATCATGAGCAGGACACGTTGCAGGTCAGCATCCCGGCGGGCGTCGAGGACGGCTCGACGCTGCGTATGGTCGGCCGCGGCGAGGCGGCGCCGCAGGGCGGTCGCGCCGGCAACCTGTACGTCATCCTGCGCGTGCAGTCGGACGATCGGTTCGAGCGCGACGGCGCCGATCTTCACGCCGAGATCCCGGTCAGCTTTCCCCAGCTGGCGCTGGGCGACAAGGTCGACGTTCCGACGCTGGACGGCGAGGGCGCCGTCGAGATTCCGCCGGGGACGCAGCCGGGCGAGACGCTGGCGCTGCGCGGGCGCGGCATGCCGCGCATCGACGGGCGGGGCCGGGGCGACATCGTCGCGCACCTGAAGCTGGTCGTGCCGTCGTCCCTGTCGGCGGAGGAGGACGCCGCGCTGCGCGCCTACGCCGCCGCGGGCGGCCAGCGCGTCAGCCCCGAGCGAGGCGGCTTCTTCAAGCGCAAGAAGAAGAAATAGCGGCGCGCCGGCGTTATCATCGCCGTATGTCCCGCTGTCATTTCGCGCTGACGGGCGTCGCCGCCGCGGCGCTGATCGTTGGTTGCGGCTCGGTGTCCAGCAACCCGGACGGCGCCGGCGGCGCCGGCGGCGGTGGGGGAGGTGCGGCGGGAACGATGGGGTCGGCCGGCACGACCGGGTCGGGTGGCATCGACGGCGGGCCGTGCACGTTCGCGGCCACGTACGTGATCAAGGATGGCGGCGGGCTGGTCGCGATGGCCGATACGGCGACGCTGTCGCCGCCGGCTGCGTTCCATTACGTGCGCGATTTCTTCCGCGTGGATGCCGGCCAGCAGTCGTGCGATCCGCCGCTGCCAGCGTGCGGCGATCCTGCGCGCATCGATTCGCAGGACGTCGAGCTGGCCCTCAACCACCCCGACGTGCAGGCGGCGCTGGCGCTGACGACGGTTCCGTTTTACGGCAACCGCGGGGTCGCCGACGGTCCCAACTTCAACTTCATGCGCGGCGACCGCGGCTTCAACGCCGGCCTCAACTGCGACACGCCCTCGACGACCTGCACGCCGATACCGCCCGGCGTGAGCGCGCTTGTCCAGCTGCTGCGCGACCTGATCAAGCAGCAGCGAATGGATCCGAGCTGCGCGTTGATCACGAACTGACCGCGAAAGCGCTCTAGCGGCGCGACCCGGACGTGCGGCCCGAGTGGCTGGGCTTGGAGGAATCGCCGCCCTTCTTGTCGGATGACTTGCCGCGCGCGGCGAGCGGGACGGTCGGGACGGGCTGCTTGCCGTACAGCCACGAGTACGTGAAGTACGATGCGAGCACGCGCTTCGTGTAGTTCCGCGTCTCGTCGAACGGGATCGTCTCCATGAATTCGTCCATCGCCAGATCGCCGCGCTCACCCAGCCAGCGATCCACCGCCCCCTCGCCCGCGTTGTAGCCGGCGATCGCCAGCGGCGCGGCCTCGTCGAAGTGCTTCCACAGGAAACCCAGGAAGCGCGAGCCGACCTCCAGGTTCTTGGCCGGGTCCTGCAGGAACTCGCGCGTCACCGCGGCCCCGTTGGAGAAGCGCTTCGCCGTCTTGATCAGCATCTGCGTCAGGCCGATCGCGTTGGCGAACGATTCGATGCGCGGCGAGAATGCGCTCTCCTCGCGCATGATCGCCAGCTGCAGGGCCTCGGGTAACTGGTTCGCCTTGGTGTTCTTCGCGACCAGCGCCGGGAACGCCCGCGGGTAGGCGAGCTTCCACTTCGCCTCGCCGATTCCCTTCGGGTACTCGAGCTTGTAGCTGGTCAGCGCGTGGCGCGGCAGCGAGTGCGAGGCGCTCCACACGCCCCCGCGATCGAGCAGCGTCGCCGTGATCCAGACCAGATCCTCTTCCTCGCCACGCGCCGCCGCGTTCGAATGCTTCTCGGCCGACGTCGCCAGGCCGACCTTGTTCAGCTCGCGGCGTGCGTCGCCGCCCTGACCCATGCGCGCCAGCTCCACCGCGCGCAGGAAACCGGCGTCGCTGTACAGCGTGCGCGACGGAAACTTCCAGGGT
>Ga0207708_10001672_pt1 | contig 16459 bp, 15 predicted proteins | sample KBSK5101metaG_FD_184340 | JGI IMG/M metagenome (GOLD analysis project Ga0207708, IMG submission 184340) | Corn, switchgrass and miscanthus rhizosphere microbial communities from Kellogg Biological Station, Michigan, USA - KBS K5-10-1 metaG... | ecosystem: Host-associated > Plants > Roots >...
CAGATCGTGCTCGCCGAGGCCAACGCCATCGGCACGGCGTACCTGCGCACCCGCCTGCTCGACGACGCCGCGGGCGAGCCGCTGCGCGCGCTGATCCGCCGCTACGTCGACGCGCGCCTGGCGTTCGGCGCGTCGGGCGCCGACGAGGCCCGAACCCTGCAGCTCATGCACGAATCCGCCGCGCTCGCGGACGAGATCTGGGAGCGCGTCGCGGCCGCGGGCCGCGCGGATCACTCCCCGACGATCGCGCTCCTCGTCCAGTCGACCAACGAAATGATCGACGCGGGCGAGGAGCACTTCACCGCCATCGCCAACCCGCTGCCGATGACGGTCTTCCTGGTCCTGTTTTTTGTCACCGCGGTCGCGATGGCCTCCACGGGATTCGCGTGCGCGATCGAGGCCAGGCGGAGCGTGTTCGGCATGATCGTGATGCCGCTGCTTCTCGCCACGGTGGTCGGCCTGATCTTCGACCTCGCCCACCCGCGGATCGGGATCGTGCGCGTGCACGATCCGGTCCTCACCCGCCTCAAGCAGAGCTTCTGACGACCGCCGTGTAAGGCGATCGCGTAATCGCCCCCCGCGCGCGCGCCCGTGGGCGCCGCTCGCCGGCCGCGTGCGAATAGTAGTCGTCGGAGGAGGATCCGACATGGCGAATGAAAGCGGCGAGCAGGTCGAAGGGGAGCGGCGCTGGCCCGGAAAGACGGCGCCCGGCCTGGCCGGCCTCTACGGGAGATTGCGGATCGCGGTCGCCGGTCAGCCGGTGGCCACGCTGGTGGTGGAGGGGATGTACGTCGCGCTGGTTCCCGACACCAGCGGCCCCGCCGACGCCACCATCATGTGCGCCGACGAGGAGGCGATGCGGAAGCTGCTCAGGGGCGAGCTGAACCCGTTCATCGCGTCGATGCGACGCTGGGCCCGGCTCGCGGGTAACCGCGGCTTCGGCACGCGCGTGATCCTGGGACTGCAAGTGGAATCGCCATTCGCGGACGAAGCAAACAAGGAGCACTTGATATGACACTCGATACGGTCTCTATCCTCGACGGCAGCACGTTCGTTGTCAGCGATCGGCGCGGCGATCTCGACGCGAGCCCGGTCGATAACCACGGCCTGTTCCTGGAAGACACCCGGTTCCTCTCCAAGTGGATCCTCACCGTCTCCGGGATCCGCCCCAAGACGTTGTCCGTCGACGATCAGGCCTACTACAAGGTCCAGTTCTTCGAGGCGGTGACGACCGGGACGGTCTACGTCGACTCGCACCTGTCGGTGCTTCGAAGGCGCTGCATCACCACCGGCTTCGAGGAGACCATCGAGATCGAGAACCACGGCTCGGAACCGGTCGACGTCGAAGTGAAGCTGGACGTCGCGGCCGACTTCGCCGATCTGTTCGAGGTGAAGGACAAGCTGGCGAAGGTCGGCGAGCTCTACCGCCGCGTCGTCGACGGCGCGCTCACCCTCGGCTACAAGCGCGACACCTTCGTGCGCGAGACGATCGTCAAAGCCGACAAGAAGGGGGAGATCCGGGAAGACGGCTTCACGTTCAGGCCGAAGATTCCAGCTCAGTCGTCGTGGGCGGTCACCTTGGACGTGGCCGCGCGCGGGCGCCGGGCCGACATCGAGGACGTGGAACGTCCGCGGCCGCCGGCGAGGGTGCTGGAGGCCAGCCTCGGCCGCGGCCTCACCGAATGGGTCGCGGGTGCCCCGCGCCTGGTCGCGACCTGGGAGCCGATGCACAGGATCTACCGGCGCAGCCTGGTGGATCTCGCGGCGCTGCGTTTCGAGATCGGCGTCTCGCCGGGCTCGCTGCCCGCCGCGGGCCTGCCCTGGTTCATGGCCGCCTTTGGCCGGGACAGCCTGCTGACCAGCTTCCAGTCGCTGGCGTTCGTCCCCGACATGGCGGCCGCGACGCTGCGCGGGCTGGGCGCGCTGCAGGCGCGCACGGACGATCCATTCCGCGATTCCGAGCCCGGCAAGATCCTGCACGAGATCCGGTTCGGCGAGATGACCGCGTTCGAGGATCGGCCGCAGTCGCCGTATTACGGCAGCGCCGATTCGACGATGCTGTTCCTGATCCTGCTCGAGGAGTACGACCGCTGGACCGGTGATCGGTCGGTGGCGCGCGAGCTGGAACGGGAGGCGCGCGCCGCGCTCAACTGGATCGACAACTACGGCGATCGCGACAAGGACGGCTACGTCGAATACGAGCGCCGCGTCGCCAAGACCGGCCTCGAGAACCAGTGCTGGAAGGATTCGTGGGACTCGATCGCGTTCGCCGACGGCACGCTGGCGCCCACGCCGCGCGCCACCTGCGAGCTGCAGGGATACGTCTACGACGCCAAGCACCGGGCCGCGCGGCTGGCGCGCGAGGTCTGGAACGATCCCAAGCTGGCGGACCAGCTGGACCGCGAGGCGGAGGAGCTGAAGCAGCGGTTCAACCGCGACTTCTGGATCGAAGATCGCGGCTTCTTCGCCCTGGCGCTCGACGGCCAGAAGCGCAAGGTCGATTCGCTGACCTCGAACATCGGCCACCTGCTGTGGAGCGGGATCGCCGAAAACGACAAGGCCGACCTGTGCGTCAAGCACCTGATGAGCGACGAGCTGTTCTCGGGGTGGGGCATCCGGACGATGGCGTCCAGCGAAGGCTCTTACAACCCGATCGGCTACCACGTCGGCACCGTCTGGCCGCACGACAGCTCGTTCGTCGCGTGGGGCCTGCGGCGTTACGGCTACCGCGCCGAGGCGGCGCGCATCTGCCGCGCGATCCTGGAGGCGGCGGACCTGTTCGACGGGCGGCTGCCCGAGGCGTTCGGCGGCTACCCGCGCTCGAAGACGGGCTATCCGGTCGAATACCCGACCGCGTGCAGCCCGCAGGCGTGGGCGACGGGGGCGCCGCTGCTGGCGCTGCGCACGCTGCTGGGGCTGGATTCGGACGGCAAGCATCTGATCGTCGACCCGGCGATCCCTCAGCCGCTCGGCCGCATCGAGCTGCTCAACGTCCCCGGCTGCTGGGGTCGGATGGACGCCTTCGGGCGCGCCATCGGCGCCAGCGAAGACTGACATTCCTGTCCTGCCCTCGGGCGCTGGCGCGCGGGATCGCTGCCGAATGCGGCGGCGATCCGGCGTCGCGCGCGGGCACGATAACTGCTTCAATTCGAGGGGATGACGGTCCTCGCCGCCCTCGTTCTTGGTGCGACGCTGACGGCGGCGGGCGGGACCGAGACGCACGCCACCGAACAGCCCGCGGCCGCGCCCGTTCAGCCAGTCGATCCAGGCGAGGCGGCCGCCGCGACGCCCGCTGCGACCCGACGAGCCCAGAAGATCGCGCGGCGGCGCCGGACGATGTTGAAGCTGCACAAGATCGGTGGGGTCGCGCTGGAAGTCGCGTCGACCGGCCTCCACGCGCTGACCGCCTTCACCTTCATCGGTGCCGACGCAGATTTGCCGCCGGAGGGCTGCGCCGCCCCGGACATGCCGTGCCGGGGCACGCCGGTCGTGTTGTTCATTCCGCTGGGTGCGGTGGCCACCGGGTGGATCGGAGCAACTCGCCTGGCCGCCGCGCGTGAGGCGAGCATCTGGCGGTCGCCCGTCTTCTGGACGGGAACCGCGGTGAGCCTCATCGCCGTGATTCCGGCGGCGGCGGCTGGCGACGGGATGACCCGGAACGGCCGCCTGACCTTCGATGTGCTCGCCGTCGCCGGCCTGGTGTCCGGCACGGCGGTGCAGATGTGGGGCGCCTTCCTCGCGCCTCCGCGCGAGGTCAAGGTCGCCGCCGACTCCAGCTCGCTGCACCTCGCGCCTGGTTGTGGACCGACGTCGGGCGGCGTCGTGTGCGGGCTCGCGCTGGCCGGGTTCTGACGGCCGCGGCGTCCGGACCGCGTTCGATTCCTGACAGCGCCGCGCGCGAGTCCCGTCGCCCGGTGGGATCGGCGGGGCTTGGCGCCTGGCCCGCGACGTGCTTGGGTGTGTTGCATGCGCAAACAGCCCTCCCGGACAGCCTGCCTGGCGATCGCGCTCGCGGCGCTGGTCGGTGGCGCGCGTGTCGCTCGCGGCGCGGGTGAGGCCGACGCGCCCGCTCCGGCCGGCGAGGTCGCTGCGCCCGCTCCGGCCGATCAGGTCGACGTGCCTGCACCGGCCGATCAGGTCGACGTGCCCGCTCCCCCCGCTCAGGTCGACGTCCCTGCTCCGGCCGGTCAGGTCTACGCGCCTGCGAAGCCCGAGAAGCCCCAGACGACCTGGTACGGGTGGCAGACGCTGATCGCGGATGGCGCTGCGGCCGGCTTGCTCGGGCTCACCATCCTGTCGTCCGATGGGAACGCCGCCAACCTGCTTGGTACTTTGAGCTTCGGGACCTACCTGCTGGGCGGGCCGATCGTCCACTGGTCGCACGGCCACGGCTGGACGGGATTCGGCAGCCTGGCGGCACGGGTCGGCTTCCCGCTGGGCGGAGCCCTCGTCGGGGTGCTGATCGGCGCCGCCGCGTGCGGCAGCAGCGAAGACGAGTTCATCCCGTGCCCGGTCGCGTTCGGCGCGGTTGGTCTCCTGGGCGGAATGGTCGCCGCGCCTGTCGTCGACGCCGCGATCATCGCCCGCGAGCCCGTCACGCCGCCCGCCGGTCCACCGGTTCAAGCGCTGTTCGTCCCGTCAGGCGGCGGCGGCAAGCTGGTGCTCGCCGGCCGTTTCTGAGGCTTCGGACTACAGGCCGCCGGTCTCGCGGTTGAAGATCTTGGCGCCGCGCTGAAGCGCCTCGGCCAGCGAGTACAGCGTGGAATCGCGATCGTTCTGCGCGCGCCAGACCTCCGCGGCGGCGCGCGACGAGAAAAAAACCATGTCGTCGCAGCCGCGGCCCTTCACGACGACCACATCGGCCGGCTCGGCGGACACGATCTTGTCGACGTCGACGACGATCCGGATAGGTGCGCCGTTGTCGCGCGCGCTCGCGTCGATGACGGTGCGCTTCTGCAGCATCTCGGAGACGCCCAGCGCGTCGATCGCACAGCGCGCGAACGCCGGCTTGCCGCCCAGCGTGGTCACGGTGATGCCGGTGGGAACGTTCGAGAGCGGCCAGGCGACCGCGATCAGCTTGCTCTCGGGCGCGCGCAGGATGCCGCCGCCCACCGATTCGCCGCACGCCTGGAGGCGATCGAGCAGGCCGTCGGCGTCGGGCTGGGACAGGTGCAGCGCCCGGGCGAACTCCTCCGGCGTCGGGGCGCGACCGATCTGCGTCCAGGGACCGAAGACGCCGCCCTTCAGCGCGCGGCGCAAGCGCGCCGTCTCTTGCTGATCGTCGACCTGCAGCTGGCCGCTGGCGTCGTAGTGGACCGGGCACTTCGATGCCGCCGGCGGCGCGGACGGCGGCGCCGATGGGCGCATCACTTTCATGCCGACCGCGCCCAGGGCGGCGCCCGCGATCGCCGCGACCGCCAGCCATGCCGCCGATGTCTTTCCCGGTCCGCTCATTTGATCTGCTGGGGCGGCCCCAGCTTGAATTTTCCGAAGCAGGCGCCGTGCAGCAGCGCCTCGGTTCCGTGGTCGTCGAAGATCGCCAGCGCGAGCGTGCCGGCCACGCTGTCGACCTTCGCTGCGAGCTTGTCGCCGCCTTTCGCGAAGCCGCGGACGCGGCCTTCGAACAGACTGCAGGCGGGCGCGTACCCGACCTTTCCCAGCGCGACGGAAACCTTCTCCCACAGGGCGGCGTCGTCGCCGCCCGAGTAGTCCGCGTAGAACTGGTGATCGTTGGTGCGTGGCAGCAACTGCTGCAACCCGTCCGTCGGTAGGCGCAGGTCCGACCACCGCTTCGGCATGGCCACCGCCGAGCTGGCGCCGGCGTCCGCCGACTTCTTCGCGCACCCAGGGACAACCATGAGAGACGCGCTCGCGGCGGCCAGCCCGCCGATGAGGTGGATCACCTTCACGCGCCGACCCTACGACGCCGGCGCGCGGCTGGCCAGCGCCCGCGTCTCCTCTCCCCGCGCCGCGTAGTTAGCTTGTACATATGGTGCGGCTGGACCTCACAGACGACGAGGCGCGCGCGCTCGGCGATGCGCTGACCGCGCAACTGCACAGCCTGCGTTACGAGCTGAGCGCCGCCGACGTCCGCCAGTTCAAGCACGACCTGCGCGAACGCCTCGACCAGCTGGAGCAGATCGCCGCGCGCCTCGCCATCGAAACGGCGCAGCAGCCGCTGGCGAGTGAGCCGTTGCCCTAAACGGGGCCGTCCCGCGAAGCTGGGCGTTGTCGCGCCAGAGCGACATGAACAGCTTGCGGATCATGATGAAGAAATTTTCCGTCATGATCGTGGGCGTCGCGCTGGCGGCGGTTGTCTCGTTTGTCGGTGCGGGCGGCTGCGACGAGACGCAGAACGCCTTCAACTGCTCCGACCTCTGCAACCGTTACCGGGACTGCTTCGACCACAATTACAACACCAGCGCCTGTTCCAGCCGCTGCCAGGACCTCGCGAACAACAGCCAGAACTTCGACGAGCGCGCCAACTCCTGCCAGAACTGCATGAACGACAATTCGTGCGCGGCGGCGACGTTCAACTGCCCGGTCTGCGCCGGCATCGTTCCGTGACGGTCGCGCGACGCGGGCCGTAAGCCGCTTCCTTACGCGCGCGATCGTGTGCATGCTCCAGGTTCGAAGGAGCACGATCATGCGCGCGGACATTCTCGCGGGCAGCCCGTTTCCCGACTACGAGCTTCCCGATCACACCGGCAGGCGGCGGAAGCTGTCGGAAATCCAGGGACGCGATCCGATGGTCGTCGTCCTCTCGCGCGGTCACTTCTGTCCGAAGGATCGCCGACAGCACGAAGGGTTGCTGGAGCTGTTCCGCGAGATGGAGGTCGGCTATTGCAAGCTGGTCACCATCGCCACCGACAAGCAGATGGAGCTGAACGAGTTTCGCACGGGCGTCGGCGCGCACTGGCCGTTCCTTTCCGATCCGGAACGCACGATCCAGAAGGATCTCGACATCGCGGAGTACACCGATCCCGCCCACAACCCGATGATTCCGCACACCATCGTGCTGGAGCCGGGCCTCATCGTGTTCAAGGTGTACATGGGCTACTGGTTCTTCGGCCGCCCGACCGTCGAGGAGCTGCGTCAGGATTTGCGGGTGGTGCTGCGCAAGCGCCGCGTCGACTGGGACCTCAGCGACCCCGGTCTGAAGATGGCGTGGGCGCGGGGTGAAAGGGCGCAGTTCCATCCTTACGACAGGAAAGACGTGGGCAAATGACCGCCCAGGCGTCGGGTAACAGCGACGTCGTCCCGGCCAATCACGTCTTTCACGCCGTCGCCTTCGTCGAGAACCTGTCGCTGAAAGATCTGGCGTCCGCATATCCGGAGGCGCGCCGCACGCCGCACGAGCTGGCGTTTCGAATGCCGTCGGGCGGCGACGTGTACATCTATCCGTTCGGCGCGATCGTCTTCCGCGACGCCGCCCCGGCCGAGCGCGACGCCGAGCTGGCTCGCCTGGGGCGGGCGCGCCCCGGCCTGACCAGCGCGACCGTCATCGAGGACTTCACGGTGCGCGAGGATCCGGGCGGCAGGGCGACCGTCTCGGCCGGCGCGCTCACCATCGACAAGCTGAGCGCCGACCGATCGACCGTCATCGCGCTGATCGTCGCGCAGAGCGCGGCGATGGAATACTACGAACGCATCGTCGAGGAGATGTTCGGGCGTACGCGCCAGATCGTCGACCGGCTGGAGGTGCGGGGATCGGTTCCCTTCGCCACGCGCCCGTTGCACCGGTTCATCGGCGCCGCCATCGGCACGCGCAACGAGGTGCTCTCGATCCTGCACCTGCTCGACAAGCCGGATGAGGCCTGGGACGACCCGCTGATGGACCGCATCTACGACGAGCTGCGCGCGGAGTTCGACCTGGTCGACCGCTACCAGGCGCTGGAGCTGAAGCTGCGCAGCGTGCAGGAGGCGCTGGAGCTGGTGCTGGACGTGGCGCGCGACCGCCGCCTGGTGCTGCTGGAGGCTGCGATCGTCCTTCTGATCGTCCTCGAGCTGCTGCTGTCATTGCTGCGGTTACACTAGTGATTTCACGAGCTTGGTGAGCTGGCAGCGCGGTGCGGCAAACGTATTTTTCCTGACCAATTCCGGGCCGGCTGAGCGCACTATTGAAGGGATGGCGCCCGCCACATTCCGCGTCCTGCAAGGCCAGGCACGCGACGCCGATTCGGACGTCGCGCTGGTCGAGGCGCTGCGCCGTGGTGATCCGCAGGCGGAGCTGGCGGCATGGAACCGTTTCGCGACCGGCGTCGATCAGACGTTGCGACGCATGCTGGGACCCGGACCGGATCGCGAGGACCTGCTGCAAGAGGTGTTCATCCGGTTCTTCCGGCGCATCGGCACGCTGCGCGAGCCGAGCGCGGTGCGCGGGTTCTTGACCGGCATCTGCATCCACGTCGTGCGCGGCGAGATCGCGCACCGGAAGCGCCGCCGCTGGCTGTCGCTGACGTCGACCGGCGATCTGCCCGAACCGCTGCCCAGCTTTCCCGATCTGGAAGGGCGCGAGGCGGTCACGCGCTACTACCGGATGATCGACAAGCTGGGCGGGAAGGAACGATCGTTCTTCGTCGCGCGCACGATTGAAGGCATGACGCTGGACGAGGTCGCGGCCGCGCACGAGGTGTCGGTCTCGACGGCGCAGCGGCGCATCAACCGCGCGAGCCGGCGCGTCGCGGCGCTGGTGCGGCGCGATCCGATGCTGGCCCAGTTCGCGGCGAAAAAGGCGCAGGCGCACAGTGAGGATCAGTCGTGAGCCGCGAGCGTGACGTGCGCAGCCGGATGTCCGACGACGACGTGATCGTCGGCGTGATGGCGGATGCCGCGCGCCAGATCGCCTTCGAGGACGCCGGGCCAGGCCCGACGCCGGCGGTGTGGCACCGTCTGCAGACGCGGCGCGCGCGTGGTTCGCGTCCGCCGTGGCGCGGGCTGCTGGTGGTGAGCGCGGGCGCTGCGGCGGTGCTGGCGCTGGTGATGGTCGGGCGCGGGGTGCAGCGCGGGCGCCCACTGACGTACGTCGTCGCGGCGGGCGCCGCCGAGCAGGACGGCTACATCCGCGGCGGTAGCGACGGTTCGCGGGTGCAGTTCTCGGACGGCACGCACGTCGATCTCGGCCACGGCGCCCGCGTGTCGGTGCTCTCGCGCGGTCCGCGCGGCGCGCGCCTGCGCGTCGAGGAAGGCGAGGCCCGCTTCGACGTCGCGCACCTGCCGCACGCCGCCTGGAGCGTCGAGGCCGGTCCCTACGTCGTCTACGTGACGGGCACGGTGTTCGACGTTCGCTGGTCGGGCAGCGACGAGGTGATCGAGGTGCGCATGCGGTCGGGTTCGGTGCAGGTGGGCGGACCGATGCTGCCCGAGCGGGTCACCCTGCGCGGCGGCCAGCGCCTGACGGCCAAGCTGGCGAGCGGCGAGATGGTGATCGGCGACGCGCGCGTCGGCGAAGCGCGTCCCGCCGCCGCGGCCGGCGAGATCGCCGTGGCGCGGCCGCAGGCAGCAGGCCAGCCGGCCACCGAGCCGACGGGCGAACCGGCGCCGGCCTCCGCGCCTGCGCCCGAGGCCGCCGTCGCGGCTGCGCCGCGTGTCGCCATCGCGCCGCCCGCGCCGTCGCCCGAGCCGTCGCTTCCTCCGTCCCCGCTGACGTCACCGCCGCCACCCGCGCCGGCTCCCGCGCCGACGCCGGAGCCGGCGGTCGCGCCCGCCCCGGCGCCCGCACCCGCGCGCCAGCCGGCGATCGTGCACCGCGCGTCCGCGCCGCACGCGAATCCAGTCAGCTGGGCGCCGCGCACATGGACCAGCGCGGCCACTTCGGGCCATGCGGCGCGCGTGGTCGCCGAGGCGGAGGCGCACGGACTGGAGAAGACGCTGCTGGAGGTCGACGCGACCGCGCTGATGGCGCTGTCCGATGCGTCTCGCTATTCGGGCCGGCCCGAGGTGGCGGTGCGCGCGCTGATGGCGGAGAGGCAGCGCTTCCCGGAGACGGCGCTCGCGCACGCGGCGGCGTTCCTGCTTGGCAAGCTGGCCGATGATCGCGGCGAGGTGGCGGCCAGCCTGGCGTGGTACCGCCGCTATCTGGCCGAGACGCCGGAAGGGCCCTACGCCGCCGAGGCGCTGGGGCGCAAGATGCTGGCGGTCGAGCGGATCTCCGGACGCGACGCCGCGCGCGGCGTTGCCGCCGAGTACGTCAATCGGTTCCCCAACGGAACCTACATGCTGCAGGCGCACGCGATCCTCGCGAACCCGAGTCCGTGACCGGGGCGCCCCGCATGCGCGCCACCCTATGCGGCTCGCTCGTGATGCTGGCCGCCGTCGTCGGGACGCACGCGGCCCACGCGGCGCCCGCGGCGGGCACGACGGTGGCCGTGCCGGCGGTGACCAAGGTGACCGTCGTCGATCCGCCCGCGGACGATCGCATCCTGGTCGAGGCGGGGCTGCGGATTCGCGCCGAGCTGGACGCCGCCAATCTCAGCAACCGCGCCCTGACCTGCGCGGGCGGGATCGGATCGGCGGCCTGCGACGCGACCGCATCGGCCGCGGCGATCGCGCTGTCACGCCAGGACGGGCTGGCCACCATCCGCGTGATCGCCACCTTGCCCGACGGCTACGAGCTGCACCGGCTGATCCGCGTTCCGCCGCCGGCGGGCGGCGACGATCCGGCGGTGCTCGCCGTGCGCGCCGTCGAGCTGCTGCGTGACATCTATCTGGATGTGCCGCGCGATTTTCCGCACCGCGAGGGCGCGAAGCCGGCCGCGCCGCCGCCGCCCGTGATCCGGGCCGAGGCGCCGGTCGTGTCCGCGGATCGCAAGGCGTTGCGCATGTTCCTGGGCGCGGCGGTGCTGGGCGGACGGCACGGGCTGGGACCCGCGATCGCGCCCGTGCTGGGCGCGTCGCTTCCCGTCTGGGGCGGCCTGTCGCTGGCGGGCACGGCGTCCGGGCCGTTCAGCCGCCTCGTCGGCGGCGAGATGACCGATTCGGCGACGACGACCCAGGCAGTCGCCATCGTCGGCGCGCGCTACGAGCTGGAGCTGCGCGGCGTCGTCAGTCCGTTCGTCGCGGTCGCGACGGGCCTGCACTACATCCGGGTGGAAGGAACGCCGAACCCGGAGACGAACCAGATGATGATGGCATCGAGCGCGATCTCACCGCTGCTCGCCTTCGGCGCCGGCGTATCGGTCTGGTTCCGCCGCTGGCTGGCCGCGACCGCGCAGGTCGAGGAGTTCTACACGCAACCGATCACCGACATCGTCGTGGGCGGCGAGATCGTCGGCCGCGCCGGCGGCCCTTCGCTGCTGGCGCAGGTCGGGCTATCCGTTTCGCTCGGCGAGAAGTAGGTCCGTACTCGTCGGTGACGACGACGAACGCTACCGCAGCGGCTGTGACGCCATCGTCCCCGCGACGGACTGGTACAAACTGCGGCGGGGATCGTCGGTGCGGAAGATGAGGCGGAAAAAATCGTGGAGGGGGCGGACGCGCGGCAGGATCGACACCAGCCGGCCGGCGGCGAGGTCGGGAGCGATCAGGTATTTGGGCAGCACGGCGATGCCGTCGCCCGCCAGCACGCCGGCGCGGATCGCGGCGGTGGTCCCCAGATAGACGAAGCGGCCGAACGTCAGGCGATCGCGCCCGCCTGCGGAGTCGCGCCAGTACGCGTACAGCGGCAGCGCCGAACGTTCGTCGAGCAGCGTGTGGCGCGCGGCATCGGCGGGGCGGCGCAGGGGCGTCTGCCGCATCAGCGCGGGCTGGCCGACGAACACGTAGTCCTCGCGGTGCAGGCGGACGGCGTCCAGCTTGGGATCGTCCATGCGCATCGAACCGACGGCGCAGTGGACCTCGCCGGTGCGGACACGGATCAGCAGATCGCTCCCCGATCCGACGTAGAGGTGGATGGTCAGCTGAGGATGCCGGCGGCGCAGCAGCGGCAGCATCGGAACGATCCACGACATGCCCAGCTCGTGCCGCGTGCCCAGCACCAGATCCTGCGGCGGCGGGCCGGTCTCGCCGCGCCCGGCGCGCAGGCAGGCATCGGCCGCTTCCAGCGCGCGTTGCGCGTGCTCGAGCAGCGCCAGTCCCGCCTCGCTCAGCGAAACACGTCGCGTCGTGCGGTGAAACAGCGGTTGACCGATCTGCGCTTCCAGTTGCGCGATGCGCTGCCCGAGCGCCGCCGGCGTCAGCGCGACGGCGCGCGCCGCGGCGCGAAAGTTCAGAAGGCGCGCAGCCTCTACAAAACATCGAAGCGATTCAAATGATGGAGGCGGCGCAGACACGATCTTGACGGCATTGTGCCATTGCTCCTACCTGCGTGCGCACGGGACAATGATCTCGTGCTGGGGCTGGTCGCCGCGCTCACTTCGCTGCTGGTGCAAGGATTCGTTCTTCCCGGCGGCGGCGCGTCTGCGCTGGAAAAGAAGCCGTCCGCGCATCGGCGCGCGACGATCGCCGCCGTCGGTGACGTCATGTTCGGACGCTACAAGCTTGACGACGAGGGCGAGCGCAACTATCGCCTGGTCGTGAAGAAGGGCGACGCGTTCGCCGAGGTCGCGCCGCTGCTCGGCGCCGCCGATCTCGCGTTCGCGAACGTCGAGACTCCGATCATGGAGGAGCCGGAGACGTTCTCCGTGCACCGGATGCTCACGTTCCGCGCCGATCCGGCGCGCGCCGCCGAGCTCGCGCGCGCGGGGTTCGACGTCGTCTCGCTCGCGAACAACCACGTCCACAACCTGGGCGGCGGCGGCGCCGCCGAGAGCCGCGCCCATCTGGAGGCGGCCGGCGTCGACGCGGCCGGCGCGGGCGCCGACGTCGCGCAGGCGTTCCAGCCGGTGGTGCGCCATGTCCACGGGCTGAAGGTCGCGTTCCTCGCGTACACGCTGTGGCACAACATGCGCAGCCCGGTCACGCCCGAGGGCGCCGTCGCGCACATCAACGTGGGCGACCTCGTGCGCCGCGTGCCCGACGCGATCCGCGCCGCGCGCAGCGACGAGGGCGCCGACTTCGTCGTCGTGTCTGTGCACTGGGGGATCGAGTTCGAATCACATCCCGCGCCCAGCCAGATCGAGGCGGCGCACCAGATGGTCGACGCCGGCGCCGACCTGGTCCTGGGCCATCACCCCCACGTCCTGCAAGACATCGAGCTCTATCACGGCGGCGCGATCGCTTACTCGCTGGGCAACTTCGTGTTCGACGAGGGCTACCTCGATCGGCGGCAGACGATCATCCTGCACGCCACGCTGGACGGGACCGGAATCATGCGCCGGGTGACCGACCTCAGCCTGACGCCGATCATGATCGGGCACCACGATCACATTCCGCGGCCTGCGTCGGGAACGGACCTGGGCATTCTGCGGAAGAAGCTGGCGGAGATCGCGCCGGGGATTCCGGTCCGCACGCCACGCGAGCTCAGCGCGAGCCGCTGAAGGCGACAGCGTTACTGCGACCGCGCCGACAGGGCGGCGCGGAGGGGCGCGATTCTCTCGGGCGCGCCGACGAAGATGTCGTCGGGGAAGCGCCGGTACGCGAGGATGCCGCGGTAGATCTCCATGCGCTGATCGTGATCCACCCCGAATCCCGCCAGGAATTGCAGGCGCAGGTTGCTGTCGCGGTTGATCTCGGCGCCCTCCATCCAGGGGCGCAGATCGGATCCGCGGCCGCCGTAGGTCGACAGCAGCGCCGTCACGTTATCGAACCCGATCTGGCGCAGCGAGCTGGCGACCGGCGCGAAAGCGGGGCTGGCCAGCAGCCGATCCAGCGCGTCGACGTCGATGCGCGCCGGTTCGACCTGACCCGACAGCACGATGTCGTAGCCCTCGCCGCGTACGGTGTTCCCCCAGATGATCCCGTTGGGGAACGCCTCGAAGAACGTCGCGATCTCGCTCTTGGCGACGGCCATGGTGCTGTCGTACAGCGGAACCCACACGGTGACGACGCCGCCGGGGTTGAGGTGTTTCTTGGCGAGCTCCCAGAATTCCTTGGTGTAGAGGTTCGCCGCGCCCTTCACCCACGGGTCGAACGGGTCGGACGTGATCGCGTCGTACTTCTGATTCGTGGTGCGAAGGAAGTGCCGGCCGTCGTCGATCGCGACCGTGACCTTCGGGTTGTCGACCACGTTGAAGTTCTGCTCGGCGAAGTACTTGGCGACGACCGTCGGCACCAGCGGCTCGATCTCCGCGATGGTCAGGTGCTCGACGCGCGGATCGATGCTGGCCGCGCCGGCGGTGACCGCCGCGCCGCACGCGACCACCAGCACCGACTTCGGATTGGACGGGACCAGCGTCGTGAGGTGGCCGAGCATCCGCTGCAGGCGCATGTCCTGCGGCAAGCTGGACGCCTGGACCTTGCCGGCGTTGTGGTAGCTGAGGATGCCGTTCGAGTCGCGCGACACCGCCGGCGAACCGCTCATTCCCTCGCCGACATAGAGGAAGGTCTCGTTGCCGCGCCCCTCGACGGCCGTCAACCGTCCGTGACCGATCAGCGCGGCCGGCACGGGCGCGACGTTGCGCGACATCAGCAACGCCAGCTCGACGATCGCCAGTCCCCAGATCGCCTCGCGCAGGCCCAGCTTCATCTTCGCGAGCCCGCCGGGGACCGCCGGCGCGAACGCGGCCAGCGCGGCCAGCGTCGCGATCGCGATCAGGATCCGCTCCGCGTTCTGCGTGCCCACCCAGGACACGAACACCAGGCTGACCAGCACCGCGCCCAGGATGGCGCCCACGGTGTTGGCGGCGTAAACGCGGCCGACCACGACGCCGCCGTCCTGTCCCTTGGACGCGACCGCCGCCAGCGCGAGCGGGAAGCTGGCGCCCCACAGGCTGGCGGCCGGCAGGATCGCCCACAGGCAGCGCACGAAATCGATCTGGAACTGCACCCACGGGTTCGGCGCCAGCCGCGGGTTGATCGGCCACCAGGGAAGGGCGGTCGTGATGTTCCAGCTGGTCCAGGCGATGGCCGCGATCAACGCGATCTGCGCGATGCCCAGGGCGCGCCGCGCGTCGGGCGTGCGCCGCGCGATGAACGCGCCGGCGCCGCTGCCCAGGCCGATGCCGATCAGGAACACCGCCAGGATGATCGAGAAGGTGTAGGTCGTGCCGCTGAGCAGCAGCGAAAACAGGCGCGTCCACACCACCTCGGCGCCCAGCGCGCTCATGCCCGACAGGCCGATGGCCAGATAGATCAGGCGCGGGTCATGCGCCAGCGCGCTGGTGGGCGCGTCCACATCGGCCGGCGACGTCGTGGGACGGGTGTTCGGTTCCTTGCGCGCCAGCGCGAACGCGGCGCCCGCGACCATCAGGTTCAGCGCGACGGCGACGAACGTTGCGAACGGCATGTCGTGCACGCGCAGCAAATAGAAGCCGGCCAGCAGACAGCCGAACACGGCGCCGAGGGTGTTGCCGCCGTAGAAGTAGCCCAGCCAGGAGACGCCGCGCGGCGTGGTCTCGACCCAGCGCGCGACGGCGGGCAGCGTCGCGCCCATCATGATGGTCGGGGGCAGCAGGCAGATCGCCGCGAACAGGCCGCGCAGCAACAGGCCGATGCCCGGGCCGGCGATCGCCGTGTAGACGCTCTCCACCAGCGGAATCAGGACCAGCATCAGCAGTCCGAACGCCGCGATTGCGAGCTCCAGCAACGCGTAGACGCGCAGCGGGTGCTGCGTGCGCTTCATGTACCGCGCCAGGCCCAGGCTGCCCAGGCACATGCCGGCCATGAACGTCCCCAGCAGAACCGCGATCGAGACGGCGGACGATCCCAGGACCAGCTGCAAGCCCTGGAACCAGATGATCTCGTACATCAGCGCCGCGCAGCCGCTGCCCACGAACATCACGAGCACGATCGGGAAGTAGCGTTCGTTACCGGACACAGCCGGTCTGCCGTTCGCGGGCTTTTCAGCGGCGGCGGCGCCGCCCTGCCGGTCGCGGCGGATCGCCTTGCCGATCAGCACGATCAGGACGATCCCCAGCAACACCTCGACCGGCCCCAGCGGGCTGCGTGGCGCGGCGACCGTCTCGGACGTGGGCCGTTCGTTCGCCGGTTTCGGCCCGACTGCCATGGGCGCCTCGACGGTGTTGAACACCGGCGGAAATGGCGTCGGCGGGCGGCAGTAGGCCGCGAACTCGGCGATCGAGAACGCGTTGTCGCCGTCGCCCTCGCCGACGCGGAGGTAACGGATCGTCGTCGGCTCGATCTGCATCGTGCGCGCGCGCAGGCCGTGGCCGCGATCGACGACGTTCGCCGCCTGCACCAGCTGCGTGAACGACTGGCCGTCCGACGATCCCGACACCTTGTAGCTGTCGTTGGCGTCGGCTTGCAGGAAGAACGCGCCGACCAGCGTCGGCTTGCCCAGGTCGTAGGTCAGCGAGCCGGCGGTGCCTTCCAGCCGGATCGCCGCCGGCGCGTCCCACGACGCCCCGTCGGGTGGGGCCTTTCCGTCGGTGACCAGCGCCGGATTGCCGGTGACGTCGCGCTG
>Ga0207708_10001674_pt1 | contig 16451 bp, 16 predicted proteins | sample KBSK5101metaG_FD_184340 | JGI IMG/M metagenome (GOLD analysis project Ga0207708, IMG submission 184340) | Corn, switchgrass and miscanthus rhizosphere microbial communities from Kellogg Biological Station, Michigan, USA - KBS K5-10-1 metaG... | ecosystem: Host-associated > Plants > Roots >...
GGATTCTGGCGGGTTCTGGCCGGCCATATCGGGCATGCCCGTCTTGCCAATAGAATGATCTATTGGCTGCGCCGGTCGAGCCCGATCTGTCTCGCCCAGCCCTCCGCCATAATTCCGCGCCCTGATGAAATATCCGGGCTAACCTCCTTGCACGGAGTAGCCGCCGTCCACCGGAATCGCAGCGCCGGTGACGAAGTCGGATGCGGGGCTCGCCAGGAACACGGCGATGCCGGCGAGATCGTCAGGGTTGCCCCAGCGTCCAGCCGGGGTGCGCGCGGTAACGCGCGCATCGAGCCCCGACACCTGTTTGCGCGCAGCGCGCGTGAGATCGGTGTCGATAAAACCCGGGAGAACGGCATTGAGTTGAATGTTGTCCTTGCCCCAGGCAGTGGCGAGCGATCGCGTCAACTGCACGATGCCACCCTTGCTTGCGCCGTAGGGCCCGGCGAATGCCGCCCCGAGAATCGACATCATCGAGCCGATGTTGATGATCTTGCCGCCACCCGCCTTCACCATTATCGGATACGCGAGTTGGCAGCAGATGAAGGCGCTGCTCAGATTGGTGTCGATCACGGTGTGCCACTCTTCGAGCGTGTAGTCCTGGGGCTGCTTGCGGATATTGGTACCGGCGTTGTTGACCAGGATGTCCAGACGGCCGAACGCTTTGGTCGCGGCATCCATCATCGCCTGGCACGATGCCTTGTCGCGCACGTCCACCTGCACGGCGATCGCGCGCGCACCGGCCGTACTCAGCGCGTCCACTGCCTCGGCGTTCTTCTTCGTGTCTCGGCCGGCCACGACGATCGTCGCGCCGGCACCCGCTAACCCGCGTGCCATCCCCAAGCCGATGCCGCCGTTGCCGCCGGTCACCACCGCCACCTTGCCACTCAAGTCGAACTGGCTCATGCCGCACTTCTCCCTTGTTTATCTTCTTGGCGTCGTAGTTCAAAAATATTTGACGGAGCAAACTCAAGGCGTCAATCGGCCTGCGTCAATTTTGACCCCCATATTGACACATAAGGCAAGTGCTTCAGATATCCCCGATGGCACTCTTTTTACGCATATGCGGCAGCGCGGAATCCTCGTCGCGCGTTGGCGACACTTATAGCGAGGCAGACGTCGCAGAAGTCTCGTATATTGAAATTGATCATTCCGGGAGCATTCAAACCATGGCCACGTACACTCGAAGATTCACGAATTCCGATCAGCACTGGATCATCCGATTCCTGCCGCTCGAGACGCTGTCGAATGCGCAGGCTCTCGCGCGCCGCTTCAAGGAAGTCGATGGCATCCGCTACTACGTGCACGAACGCAAACGACTCGTGCTGACCGCGATCCTCGCGATGGTCCTCATCGCCATCGCGTGTGCGATTGGCGTGGTCGTGTTCCTTGCCGACCGGCATTCGTTGCTCACGCTGTTTGGCATTCTGCTGTTGCCTGTTGTGTTGGTCGGAAGCTTCCTGGTCCAGACATATGTCTTCTTCTCCTGGATCGAGGGCCGGGCGCTGGAGCGTGAACTCCGCCATCGTCATCGGCCGGCGCCGGGTGCCATTGCGATCTGGCTTTCACGAAATTTATCTTTGGACATGGGGCCGTTTCCGGCAGTGCCCTGGATCCTGGTGCTAGTTTTCCTGATTATCCCGCTCGCCTGCCTCGCGGCGACGTGGTTAAGCTTCGCGCTGGTGGTGATTGTCCTCGGCATCGTCATGCCGGTCGTTTATGGCAGGCTCGACCCCTGATTATGGGCGAAGCCCGGTACCCAGCGAAGTCGGGCATGGGCGAAGCCCGGTACCCAGCGAAGTCGGGTATGGGCGAAGCCCGGTACCCAACGAAGTCGGGCATGGGCGAAGCCCGGTACCCAGCGAAGTCGGGCATTCCTCACCCCTCACCCCTACCGCGCGGTCAACGAAAACGTCAGGGTCGCGTGCAGGACATTGTTCTCCGCTGTCAGTTCGGTGACGGAAAGCTGGCTCACTTTCACTTCGATCTTGGCCTGGCGATCGGCGAGGACACGTTGCAAACCTTCCCGCACGTCGATCGACACGGCGCGCGGCACTGCACTCTCTAGAAACTGCTGTAGCAGAACCCGATAGGCTTCATTCGAAACATCATCGACGCGGATATCGGTCAGTCCGATCTTTTCCCCTGCGTACGTGGGTTTGCCCGACACCGTAAGCCGGACCACGTCGCTGCCGCCCCCGACACACTGGTCGCCAACTTCCAGCGCGAGCTTGCCGCTAAGCCGGACCTTGATCCGGACCCGCCCTTCAGACATCGCGACTGAAGGGGAGTCCAGGTATGCGAACTGGCAGCGTGTTTCCGCGAGAAGGTTGTACCGGCCGCGATCGATGAACAACTCTTCCATCAGCATTTTCTCGATGGCGGTGTTCTGGACGGCGATCTCGCTCGCCGTCCCCGCGGCGAATAGGGCGCCAGGCAGGAAGAACAGCAGGCAGGGCAGCGAACGAAGTAGCGTCGCTGAAAAGGTATTCATGGTTCGCTCCGATCAAGTGTAATAGGTTTGAGAACCGGCGCAGGTCGCCCGGTCCAGATCGTCACTGTTTGCCACGGGCCATTTTATGGGCGCGCTACAGTTTGGGTATTGTCGCTGTCCTCCATAATCCCACAGTAGCCGTTCGCGGCTGCTGCCATTCGCCCGGATATTTCATCGGGACGCGGAATTATGGTGGAGGACTGGGCGAGACAGCTCGGGCGATGGGAAAAGGGTGCCCCGCGTTTGCGGGATACCGGTCTTCGACCATAAAGGGCTATTACCCATTCCTCATTACCCATTCCTCATTCCCATTCCAAGACGGGCATGCCCGATATGGCGGGCCAGAACCCGCCAGAATCCGCGTAACCCCGAATCCGATTTGGACGCAAACCAAATGACCCTGGATTGACTGCACAATACGCAAGCAAACGGGGGTGGCCTGGTGAAATATCCGGGCTAGAATCTCACCCACACAACTTTCACCAGGGAGGGTTCATGAAACGCAGATCGTTTCTCGGTAAGGCGGTCGCAGGTGTCGCGGCGGGAGCGATTGCCGCGCCGGCCATCGCCCAGTCGCAACCGTCCATCCAGTGGCGCATGGCCGCGAGCTGGCCAAAGAGCCTCGACACCATTTACGGCGGCGCGGAGCTGGTAGCCAGGCGCGTCTCGGAGCTCACCGAGGGCAAATTCCAGATCCGCACGTTCGCGGCCGGCGAGATCGTGCCGGCACTGCAGGTGCTCGACGCGGTCCAAGCAGGCACCGTGGAGATGGGTCACACGGCGGCTTACTACTACTACGGCAAGGACCCGGCGTTCACGCTCGGCAGCTGCCTCTCGTTCGGCATGAACACGCGCCAGAGCTATTCATGGTGGCACTTTGGCGGCGGCGCCGAGGCGATGGCGCCCCTGTTCAAGGAGTACGGCAGTATTGCCCTGCTCGCGGGCGGAACGGGTTGCCAGATGGGCGGGTGGTTTCGCAAAGAGATCAAGACGGTGGCCGACCTGAAAGGCTTGAAGTTTCGCATCGGCGGCATGGCCGGCCTCGTCCTGGCGAAGCTCGACGTGGTGCCACAGATGATCGGCGGACCGGATATCTACCCCGCTCTGGAAAAAGGCACGATCGATGGCGCGGAGTGGGTCGGCCCCTATGACGACGAGAAGCTGGGCTTCAACAAAGTGGCCAAGTATTACTACTATCCTGGCTGGTGGGAAGGTGGACCAATGCTGCTGGCCCTGGTCAACGAAAAGAAATGGAACGAACTGCCCAAAAACTATCAGGCAGCGCTTGTGGCGGCATGCGGGGAAGCGAGCGCGTGGATGCCGGCCAAGTACGATGCGCAGAATCCCCCGGCGCTGCGCCGCCTGGTCGCCAGCGGCACACAGTTGCGGCCCTTTCCCAAACCCGTGATGGAAGCCTGCGAAAAAGCGGCCTTCGAACTCTACGACGAGTTAAGCGCCAAGAGCGCACATTGGAAACGCATCTATCCGGGGTGGAAGAAATTCCGCGACGAGCAATTCCTCTGGTTCCGGGTTGCCGAATCCACCTACGACAACTACGCGTTCTACTCAAAGCTCGGAGCCGGCAAGTAGGTTAGCCCGGATATTTTCATCAGGCGGAGGACTGGGCAGGACCGGCGATGGGCGATGGGTGCCCCGCGTTTGCGGGATTCCGTGGGATTCCCGGGGATACCGGGCTTCGCCCATAACCGGTCTTCGACCATAAAGGGTGAAGGGCTAGTCCCCATTCCCCATTCCCATTCCTTTACTTCGCAGGTTGCACCTGACCCGGTTTCGGTCCGCCGAAGTCGGGAATGTCGCCTTCACGCTCGAGTTGCTCGCGATCGTGCTCGCCCGATGGGATGTTGATCTCGATCTTCGACGGATCGACTCCGCTCTTTGTTAGGGTGACGGTGACGAGCTGCGGAAACACGATGATGATCCCCACCATAATGACCTGGATGACGACAAAAGGCACCGCGCCCCAATAGATCTGACCCGTGGTGACCGGTGGAATCGTCCGTCCCGTGAGTTTGTCCAGGTAGGACTTGCCGGGCGCAACGCTGCGTAGATAGAACAGCGCGAATCCGAACGGCGGATGCATGAAGGAAGTCTGCATGTTCACGCCGAGCAGAACGCCGAACCATATCAGGTCGATGCCGAGCTTGTCCGCAACCGGGGCGAGCAACGGCACGATGATGAAAGCCAGCTCGAAAAAGTCGAGGAAGAACGCAAGGACAAAGACGAGTGCGTTGACCACGACCAGAAAACCGACCTGGCCGCCAGGCAAACTTGTCAGCAGGTGCTCGACCCACAGATCCCCGTTGACGCCGCGGAACGTGAGGCTGAATACCGTCGAGCCGACCAGGATGAAAATCACGAAGGAGGACAGCTTCGCCGTCGAATTCATCGCCTGGCGCAGCAGCGACCAGCTCAGACGCCGGTTGATGAGCGCCAGCACCAACGCACCGGTTGCACCCATTGCACCGCCTTCGGTAGGCGTCGCGATCCCAAGAAAGATCGTGCCAAGCACGAGGAAAATCAACGCGAGCGGGGGGATAAGAACGAGCAGAACGCGCCTCAGCAACTTGAAGCCGCGCAGCGTGCGTGCCTCGGGCGGCAATGCAGGTGCGGCCCCGGGAGTGACCATGGTTCGCCCGAACACATAAAGCAGGTACATGCCCGTGAGTGCCAGGCCCGGCAGAATCGCGCCCTGATACATGTCTCCTACCGAGCGGCCAAGCTGGTCGGCGAGCACGATCAGCACCAGAGATGGCGGAATGATTTGCGCGAGCGTGCCGGAGGCGGCGATCACCCCGCTCGCCAGGCGCCGGTCATATCCGTATCGCAGCATGATCGGCAACGAGATCAGGCCCATCGAGATAACCGACGCTGCCACGATCCCCGTGGTTGCCGCCAGCAAGGCGCCGACCAGGACTACTGCGTAAGCCAGGCCGCCGCGCACCGGGCCAAAAAGCTGGCCCACGGTGTCGAGCAGGTCTTCGGCCATGCCGCTGCGCTCCAGCACCAACCCCATAAATGTAAAAAATGGCACGGCCAGCAGCGTGTCGTTGGCCATGATGCCGAAGATGCGTTCCGGCAACGCCTGGAACAGGGCGGGATGAAGCAGTCCGAGATGAACGCCGAGCAGGCCAAACGACAAGCCAACCGCACCCAGCGCAAACGACACGGGATACCCGAGCAGCAAGAATATGACCAGTGCCGCGAACATCAGCGGCGCAATGTTGGCAACGATGAATGCGCTCATCGCGCAGCCTCCGATCCTTCACTGCCGTTCGCAGGCGAGATTAGTGGGGCCGGCGGAGGCTTATCCGCCAGATCGGGAATGAGGCCCTTGAGGATGGCGATGCGTTTGATCAGTTCCGAGATGCCCTGCAGGCTGAGGAGCAGGAATCCGGCGGGCACCATCAATCGCGCGGGCCATCGGATCAGTCCGCCGGCGTTGCCCGACATTTCGTTGCTGACCCAGGCGTTGATAAAAATCGGCCAGGAGAGGGCCATGATGAAAATAGCCACCGGCAGCAGGAAAAATACCGTCCCGAAAACATCGATCCACAGTTGTGTGCGCCGGGAAAGCCGGGAGGACACCACGTCGATGCGGATGTGCTCGTTGTGCAGCAGCGTGTAGCCGGCGCACAACAGGAATACCGCCGCGAACAGATACCACTGAAGTTCGAGCCAGGCGTTCGAGCTCAGGTTGAACAGGTAGCGGGCGACTGCGTTGGATGAGCTGACCAGCGCCATCACCAACACGAGCCAGAGAACGGTTCGTCCGATCCGTTCGTTGAGCGCGTCGATCGTGCGCGAGATCGTCAACAGGACCTTCATCATGGTCGATTCGAGCGCGAGGCTCCCCCAGTGGGCCACAGGTGGCGCCGAGATTCTCGCCGATCCGGCCGCCGTGTGCAAAACCGGCCGGATTTCCGTGCAGTCGCGGGCCGGATTATGATGTAGCGCTTGTCAACTTCCGGATTTCAGATCTCATGTTCGAAACCGCTATAGCAGGCAGTCTGCCCAAGCCCTCCTGGCTGGCCGAGCAAAACAAGCTTTGGCCGCAATGGAAACTTTCAGGCGATGCGCTGGCCGAGGCGAAGCGCGACGCGACCCTGTTGTGGATCAAATCGCAGGAGGATGCAGGCATCGACACCGTCGGCGACGGCGAGCAGTCGCGCCAGCATTTCGTGCACGGCTTCCTCGAATCCGTCGAGGGCATCGACTTCGAGCACAAGGTCAAGATGGGCATCCGCAACAACCGCTATGACGCCATGGTGCCCACCGTGGTGGCGCCTTTGCAGCTGCGCGGCCGCGTGCACGAGCCGGAGGCGAAGCTTGCCCGCCAGCATACGAAGCACACGCTCAAGTTCACGCTGCCCGGTCCGATGACCATCGTCGACACGATCGCGGACCGTCACTACGGCGACAAAGTCAAGATGGCAATGGCGTTTGCGGAACTCCTGAATCAGGAGGCGCGCGCCCTGCAAGCCCAGGGCGTGGACATAATCCAGTTTGACGAGCCCGCGTTCAATGTGTACATGGACGACGTAACGAAGTGGGGGATCGAAGCGTTGCACCGCTCGATCGATGGACTGCGCTGCAAGACTGCTGTGCACATCTGCTACGGCTATGGAATCCAGGCGAATATCGACTGGAAAAACTCACTTGGCAACGAGTGGCGGCAATACGAAGAGATTTTCCCCGCACTGGCGAAAAGCCGGCTCGACCAGGTGTCGGTCGAGTGCATTCACTCGCGGGTGCCGATGAGCGTGCTGAAGTTGCTCGCGGGCAAGGACGTGATGATCGGTGTCATCGATGTGGCAAACGACAAGGTCGAGACCCCAGAAGAAGTGGCGGGCGTGATCGGCGAAGCCATGAAGTACCTGCCGAAGGAGAACCTGCGGCCTTGCACGAACTGCGGCATGGCGCCGATGCACCGCGACGTGGCCATGGCCAAGCTGTCCGCACTCGGCGCCGGGGCCGCTCTGGCGCGTAGTCGCTTCGGGTAATCAAGCTCACCACGCAATTAATTTCACCACGAAGGGTCACGAAGATCACGAAGAAAAGCACAGCTAAATGAATTCGATTTGCAGTGACGTGCGAAAACTGCGGGCTATTTTTGCGACTCCACTCGCATGCCAAATACAGTTTTTCGTTCCTTTGCCTTCTTCGTGATCTTCGTGCCCCTTCGCGGTGAGCATTCGCATTTTGCTAGCGGTAAATACTTTCTTTAGCTGCCGTGCACTGAGCGGCTGTCCGGCGGAGCTTCCGCGCGCTCGTTCATGCCGTAATCGCGCACTACGGAGGCGACGCGCAGGCGGTAATCCGCGAATATGCCCGCGCGTCCTTTTGCCTGCACGGCGCGATGCCGTTCGAAGCTGCGCCAGGCGAGAATGGCCGCCTCGTCGCGCCAGAACGAAAGCGACAGGAATTTCGACGGCGTGACCAGGCTCTGAAAGCGTTCGATCGAAATAAATCCGTCGATCTCCTCCAGGTCGGCTTTCAGTGCAGCCGCCAAATCGAAATATTCGTGGGCGCGTCCTTCCGACGGCCAGACCTCGAAGATCACTGCGTGCATTACGCTCTCCCTCAACCCGGATATTCCATCAGGACGCGGAATTATGGCTGAGGACTGGGCGAGACAGATCGGGCTCGACCGGCGCAGCCAATAGATCATTCTATTGGCAAGAGACGGGCATGCCCGATATGGCCGGCCAGAACCCGCCAGAATCCACGTAACCCCAAAATCCACTGGGCGAAAAGCAAACTGCCGGATGGTGCACAGACGCTCCTGCAAACAAACGGGAGTGGCCTAATGAAACATCGGGTTAGATCGTACAAGACATTATCGTAAAGACTCTGGCATAACCAGACTTGGGTGCCAGCCGATCATCAGAGATTCGCAGCCCAGCGGATTCCCGCAGCGAACCCCGGCGGTGTTCTAATAGAAGCGAACGGTTTCCCGGGAGACAGGCTATGGATGCAATTTATCAGATCGAAAATGTGCCGCTGTTCGCAAACCTGCCGGCGGCTCAGCTCGAATCGCTGCGCAAGGACGCAGTGCGGCAACTGTTCAAAGCGGGGGAAAAGATATTCAATCACGGTGATCTGCCCGAATATCTCTACATCGTCGAAGAAGGTGTCATCGACATCGTATTGCCGGCCAAGGGCGAGGAGATCATTCTCGCCAGCCTCGAAGCCGGCTCCTTTTTCGGCGAGTTGTCGGTGTTCGACAGCCATCCCCGTACGGCCACGGCGCGCGCAACGCTGGATTCGAGTTTGATCTGCATTCCGCTCGCGAGCATCGCGGCCCTGACCAATCGCAGCCCGACCGCGGCACGCCAGTTCATGAGCGTCATCATCCATCGGCTGCGCACGGCCGATGAACTGCTTGCCCGCGTGCAAATAAAGAACATCAACGAAATGGTGGACGAACAAATGAGTGTCGGCCAGAGAGTCGCCGACCTGGTTGCGCGCTTCGGCGGCTCGTGGATCTTTATTATCGCGTTCTGCGCCTTCCTGCTGCTCTGGATGGCCGTCAACACCGTGTTGTTCTTCAAATCGCCGCCAGACCCGTTCCCCTATATCTTCCTCAACCTTATTCTTTCGTGCATTGCTGCGCTGCAGGCACCGGTCATCATGATGAGTCAGAACCGCCAAGCCGTGAAAGACCGGTTGCAGGCAGACCAGGACTTCCAGATCAACATCAAAGCCGAATTCGCGATCCAGCAGATTCATCGCAAACTCGATGAACTTCGTGCCGGCCTGATACAACATCGAAGGAACGTGGAACTGGAACAGCAAGCGGAGTAGACCCTACTGCAAGGAGACGGGCTCCAAGGGGGTCTTTCACGAATCGGACTTGACCTTCCCATCCCTGTATAGTCGCGACCCACTACAGGAGAACACCATGAGCGAAGCTAAGCCGGTAAAGGCTGTCCCCGCCATCGACTTGTTCGGATTCAACACTCCCGCGAAATCTGCCCTGAACAAGAAAAATCGTGACGAACGCCGTAAGTCCATCCGATCGCAGAACGCGCGCAGCAAGATGAAATAGGCCGTTCGACCCAGCCGGCGTCCGGAACCGCGCCGGAAGTACATTGCCCTCCCCGTAAGGCTCCTGAACGATCCCCGGCAACACGTTCGCCAGCGAGGGGCTTGGTTTTTCTGCCTTTTGTTGCGGTACCCTCCAGGTCCCACATTCTCGCTAAACATCAGAGGCGATCGGCGTATTCCTCGGTCCAATACAACGCGTCCGTGAGAGCGAAGTACGCGTTTTTGGCGGCATCGCAAGCGATTGTTACACCAAATCGCAAGTCGTCCGGGCTCTCCCATGTGTAGTTCGGCACTGCAACCATTTTTCGAAACCGGCGGTCGAAGTTAACAGGTGCCGGATCGTTTGCTTTCGTACCAGGCTTGGGTTCCAGCGCCGGTTTTGTCGATCAATCGAGCAGTGATCCGCGCGGCTGATTTGGGCCGCGCGGTCAAAGGAGTTATATCGTGTTCGGCACCCGTCGACCCGGTTCCGGCATCGGCCCGCAGAGTTTCTGCGACAGCCTCCTCCGTTTCTCCCCACCGATTCGCGGCGGGATAAAAAGCGCTCAAACGAAAAATGCAGGACATGGATAAAGCCTGTCAGCAGGTCGCTCGGCCGTCTAAAGCCGGACAAGGGGATTTGATACTGGCTTAAGGAGACACCTATGAAGAAGATACTTCGATTTCTGGATTCATCCGGCGACCTGGAGATCCGTTTTGACGACAGCGAAGAGATGGCGCAGGTCCGTGCCGAGGCGCAACGCCTGTTCGAGAGCAGTCTGGCGGCGGGAGCGGCTGCCTTCGGCGTGAACCGAACGGGCGGTGAGCCGGATCGGAAAATCACAGACTTCTCCGCATTGGAAAACGAGACGGTCGTGGTGCCGCGCATCGTCGGAGGCTGAAAGTCAGTGCCTGTCGCCCGCTGACGCAGACTGGGGCTGGCCTCCTCCCCCACGCCGGGAGGAATCCAAACCGGTCCGTTTCCCGGCGGCTTGCGTTGATTCTTCCGCGGCAAGCAAGAGGTGTTAGCCCTTCGATGAGGTAGACGGCATGGAATTCAGACCCGCGACCGAATTCAGGCCATCGGCCAGGAACGCGCCCGAAATGCGCTCGAGCGCCGAGGTCCGGGCCACCCAGTTGTTGATCCGGATGTTGCGCCTCGGACAACTGCACGACTACTTGCGTTTCGGCTATTTCACGGTGGACGCCCCCGGGTGGGGGCGATTCCAAATCCTGTCGCGCAGCGTATTCAACGTGGTAAGCGTGGAGTCCGGGCTGGCCTACTGCGCGGCGCCCGATATTCTGGTGCCAATCCCAGATTTGATGCTGGCGCAGAAGTTATTGCTGGAAAATGATCCGGGGCGGTTTTTCCAGGTCGCGAACCAGCGGCGGCAGGAGTGCGGCAGACCCAGCGTCGCGTTGTTATGACCAATGGGTTCTGGGTAGGCAGCCAGCGTGCAGCTCCAGGCGGCTGAATTGCGAGCAGGGTCCTTCAAGGGTCGGGGCCGCAGGCGCCGACGCGGCTATCCGAACTTCTTCCAGCCTGAAAGCTGATGCGCGACTTCCAGCGGAACTACTTCCGCTGCGACTTCTTGCTGTGGCGGGACGTAATTCGTTGCGGGTTCGATTTCCGCGGTCTTGTAAGCGACGCTTTCCTCATGGTCTTTCAGCAACGCCTGCAATTCCTGGATATTCTCTTCCATGGAGGCGATATTCACGGCGCGGGACGGGGAGGCCGCCACCGCCGTGGCAGCGACGTCCCGGCCGCAATATCGGCAGACGAGGGCTTCCGCCCTGATCGACTCCGCGCAGAATGCGCATTTCCTGTTTGGGACTTCCTCGCCGAGGTTTGGCTCGAAGCTGCGTTCGTGGAAACGCGGTTCGTTCGTGAAGGTCATCGGCCCCGCCGATTCGAAGCCCTCGTCCGTTTCCCGCACATCCCGGTTCACCGCCCAGATCAGCGCGGCGAACCAGCCGATTACAGTCCACCCAAGCAGCAAATTGATGAAGCCGATCGCGACATTGAAACGGTGCTTGCGGCCGGTCGCAATGAAGAAAGGAGTGAAATAGGCAATCAGCAACAAGGGCCCCAAGACGAGGAGCCATTCGCCCAAGCCGGAAAATTGCGTAGCGAAGGTCTCGGTCACGCGGTCGCCTGATTCCTTAAGCGGGGAGCCCGGCGCCTTTCAGACGCCAGAGGCATGCCATCAGATGACATGCTTCTCGCGAGAACCATAGCAAAATAGATCAATCCGGCGGCCTCCTCCCAAGGCTTGCCGCATTTTTATTCCGAATGGCGCCGGAATGCAAGCATTCCCCGCCGGAGGCGGGGATGCAGGGACTAGGGCTAGGGGAGAAGCAGGGACTAGGGGAACCGAAATACTCTTCAAAAGGACTGTCGATTCGAAATCGAAATTGATCCAGAGTTTTCCTAGCCCCTAGCCCCTACCAATGCCTTCGCATCTCCAAATAGGTGAACGAAGCCGTCCAACTGATCATCAGCAAGCCCACCAGCGACTCGATGCCACAGATCATGCGCAGTGGCCCGGTCGGATAGATGTCGCCGAAACCAAGGGTCGTATAGGTTTCGCTGGAGAAATACACGAAGCTGGAAAGCGAATCCTCGAACGTTCCGCCGAATCCGCCCAAACCCAGTTTGTCGCGCAACAAATAATAGGCGAGGCCGAATACGCCGATTTGCAACAGATGGCTCGCCAACGCACCGATCAGCGCAGCTAGCACCTTGGCTCGTTCCGCGATGAGCTCGGTTTTCCTGAGGCGATCGTTCAGCAGCCTGAGCGTTTCGTAATGCATCAGCACGCTGACGCTGACAAGGGTAAAACAGACGAAAAAGGAGAGCATGCGCGAAGATTAGCGTAACAGTCAGGAACCAGGTGAGCCAGCGCGGCGCGCAGACCCTGCCGCTCGACCGGGAGGACGTTGCGCAGGCTACCGGGATAGAGCGCGGATTGTCGGCAACGTGGCATGGGCTGTCAGTGACAAATTGTCACGCATCCCGTGGGACTGAAGGGCGGGGATTCCCCTGACTTGTAGTCCGCCCCCAGTTTGCTATTCTGCGACCCTCGCCGGTCGACCAAGGTCGATCCGCCGCAAAACCAAAGCAAGGAAACCTGAGTGCCATGTCGTCCGACCTGCGCAGCGAAAACATTGTTCCGTGGCAACCGAGTCCACGCTATCCGGACCCCGCGATCCACATACTCGACCAGAGCTTTGCCAAATACCGGTTGAATTCAGCCTCCGTCGAGCGCATCGCGCACGGCTTTCGCTGGTGCGAAGGCCCGGTCTGGTTCGGTGACGGCCGCTATTTGTTGTGGAGCGATATCCCGAACAACCGCATGCTGAAGTGGGAGGAGGAAACCGGCGCGGTCAGCGTGTTCCGCAAGCCCTCCGACTTCGCCAACGGCAACACGCGCGACCGGCTGGGACGGCTGGTGACTTGCGAGCACGGCGGCCGGCGCGTGTCGCGTACCGAATACGACGGCAGTGTCACGGTGATTGCCGATGGTTTCGAAGGCAAGCGGCTCAATTCGCCGAACGATGTCGTCGTCAAATCCGATGGTTCCATCTGGTTTACCGATCCGCCCTTCGGCCTGCTTGGTAACTACGAAGGCCATGTTGCCAAGCAGGAACTGCCGATGAATGTGTATCGCGTCGACGGCAGCAGTGGCGAAATGACCGTAGTCGAAGGCGAAGTGAACCGCCCGAACGGTTTGTGTTTTTCACCGGACGAATCGATCCTGTATCTGGTCGAATCCGGCGCGTCGCCGCGCAGCATTTACGCCTACGACGTGACCGATGGCGGCAAGCGCCTTTCCCGCAAGCGCAAATTCCTTGATGCGGGTCCGGGCACGCCCGACGGCATGCGTTGCGACGTGGACGGCAACATCTGGTTCGGCTGGGGCATGGGTAATGAGGAACTCGACGGTGTCGTGATCTACAACCCCGAGGGCCGCCTGATCGGACGCATTGCTCTTCCGGAACGTTGCGCCAACCTTTGCTTCGGCAGCGCCGCGCGCAACCGGTTGTTCATGGCGGCAAGCAAGAGCGTTTACGCGCTGTATGTGAATACGCAGGGCGCGTCCGGCGGCTGAAGGCCGGCGAAGGCGTCCTGCTCCCCCTCTGAGGGCTTGGCTAGGATTCAGAAGGCATGTCCGACCCACAACAGACAAACCACTCGGCAGTCGATCTCGATGCCGTGATCGTGGGCGCCGGGTTTGCCGGTCTATACATGCTCCACCGCCTGCGCGGCATGGGATTCCGGGCGCGCGTATTCGAGGCGGGCGCCGGCGTCGGAGGCACGTGGTATTGGAACCGCTATCCGGGCGCGCGCTGCGACATCGAGAGCATGGAGTACTCCTTTCAGTTTTCCGATGAGTTGCAGCAGGAATGGGATTGGTCGGAGCGCTACGCCACGCAGCCGGAGATCCTGCGCTATGCAAATTACGTAGCCGAACGCTTCGACCTGCGCCGGGATATCCAATTCGACACCCGGATCGTATCCGCGGTCTTCGACGAGAAAGGCAAGCGTTGGATCCTGGAGGCGTCCGGCCGCACCCGTGCGAGCGCGCGCTTTTGTATCATGGCCACCGGTTGCCTGTCCTCGGCCAACACGCCGCAGATCACGGGGCTCGAGACCTTCGCCGGCCCCATCTATCACACCGGCCGCTGGCCGCACGAAGAGGTCGATTTCACCGGCCAGCGGGTGGGGATCATCGGCACCGGTTCATCGGCCGTCCAGGCCATCCCCATCATCGCCGAGCAGGCGGCCCGCCTGTATGTTTTCCAGCGCACGCCCAATTACTCCGTTCCCGCACACAACGCCGAACTGGATCCCGGGATTCGGCAAGAAGTGAAAATGAACTACAAGCGTTTGCGCGACGGCGGCAAGCAAAGTCCCAATGGCGTGTGGTCCTTTCGCTTCAACCCTGCGCGCGCGTTGCAAACCGCACCGGACGAAAGGCGAAGGGAGTACGAGGAGCGCTGGGCCTATGGCGGCGTCTCCTTCATGGGGGCCTATGCCGATCTCATGTTCGAGCCCGAGGCCAACGAGACCGCCGCGGAATTCGTTCGCGACAAGATTCGCGAGATCGTGCGCGACCCCCAAGTGGCCGCAGCGCTCGTGCCGCGCTATGTCATCGGCTGCAAGCGGCTATGCGTGGACACCGGCTACTTTGCCACCTTCAACCGTCCAAACGTCACGCTAGTGGATATCAGCGCCTCGCCCATCGAAGCAATTACACCGCATGCAGTCAAGGCCCTGGGCAGGGAGTACGAAGTCGATACCCTCATACTCGCCACCGGCTTCGATGCCATGACCGGCGCGCTCACCCGCATCGATATCCGCGGACGGGGCGGCAAGACGCTCAAGGAAAAATGGCAAGCGGGTCCACGTAATTATCTGGGCCTCGCCACGGAAGGCTTTCCCAATCTCTTCACCATCACCGGACCGGGCAGCCCGTCGGTTTTCACCAACATGATTCCTTCCATAGAGCAACACGTGGACTGGATCTCGGAGTGTTTGCACTACATGAGGGAAAAAGGCATTGCGCTGATCGAGCCGAAGCGGGAGGCCGAAGACCACTGGGTGAACCATGTCAACGAAGTTGCGGCCACCCACCTGCGTTCCACATGCAACTCCTGGTACATCGGCGCCAACATTCCCGGCAAGCAACGCGTGTTCATGCCCTACATCGGCGGATTTCCCGCGTACCAGAAAAAATGCCAGGAAGTGGTGGCGGCGGGTTACGAGGGATTTGCGCTTTCGGCGTAACTGATGCTCTAGATCGAGCAGCAGCTCACTCGAGAGGAACATGAGCTCAAGCCCAAGAGCTGCGAGTCCCCGGGGTCGTTGCCTGGACGGCGAGCCCGACTCTGAGGGTGTCGCCTCGTCGCCGCGCCGTGGCCGGCGGCTCGGGCAAGATCGTGAAACATGGCCTGGTTAGCCACCCGCAGCCGAGGCGCCGACACGCGTCGCGCCGGTCGCGCGCTTTGCGAAATACGCGATGAGTGCAGAACTGAACGCGCAGCCCGCCAGGAAATACACGCCCATCTCGAAGCTCTTGGTGCTGTCCTTGATCCACCCGACGACGAACGGTCCGACGTAGCCGCCGAGATTGCCGATCGAATTAATCAATGCAATGCCGACGGCCGCGGAAGCGCCGGTGAGAAATTGCGAAGGCATCGGCCACATGGTCGGTCGCGATCCATAAGTGCCCATGGTGGCGATGCACATGGCGGCCAGCGCCCAATAGGAATTGCCAGCCCACGCGGCAAGCAGGAATCCGCACCCGCCGAGGCTCGCAGCCGCAATGAGATGGCGGCGGCGCTCCATGAAGCGGTCCGAGGAATAACCGAAAGCGAGCAGGCCCAGCACGCCGACCGTGTAAGGAATTGCGCTCAGGAAACCGGTCATCAAGTTCGAGTGGCCCAGCCCTTTCACTATTTGCGGCAGGAAGAAGGTGATGCCGTAGTTCGCCGTGGCGCTGAAAAAATAGATGGCCGAGAGCGCCAACACGCGGGGATCGGTGAGCACCTGCAATACTCTGAGCTTGCCGGTGGCGTCCACCTTGGCGCGCTCCCCCCGTAGTTCGCTTTCGAGCCATTCCTTCTCGTCTGCATCCAGCCAGTTCGCTACTGCGGGCCGATCGGTCATGTACCGAAGCACAACGAAGGCGAGCAGCACTGCGGGGATGGCTTCGATGATGAATACCCACTGCCATCCCTTTAGTCCGAGAATGCCGTCCATTTCCAGAATGGCGCCCGAAATCGCAGAGGCCACGGCATTCGCAACCGGCACCGCGATGAAGAGCGTCGAGATGACGCGGCCGCGATAGCGGGCAGGAAACCAGTAGGTAAAGTAAAGGATCATGCCGGGGAAGAAGCCGGCCTC
>Ga0207708_10001675_pt1 | contig 16422 bp, 16 predicted proteins | sample KBSK5101metaG_FD_184340 | JGI IMG/M metagenome (GOLD analysis project Ga0207708, IMG submission 184340) | Corn, switchgrass and miscanthus rhizosphere microbial communities from Kellogg Biological Station, Michigan, USA - KBS K5-10-1 metaG... | ecosystem: Host-associated > Plants > Roots >...
CTGGCCGGGACGCCAGCAGTGCAGCCGCAGCTCGAGACGATCGTCGCGGTAGATCAACGCGCGCACGTAGTTCTCGTCGTCGAAGCGAACGAAGCCGCGAACGTCGTCGAAGGTGATCGGCGCCGCCAGCGCAGCGGCCAGCGCGGTGCCGTCCGGCTGCGCGATCGCGCGCAGCTGATCGCGCAGTGCTGCGAGGGTCGGCGTGAGCTGCGGCTGAGTTGCCACGCTGGTCTCTAGTTTCGCACAAAGCCGAAATCGCGGACCGGGCGCGATCCTTAAATGAAGCTCCGCCGTACCCGGATCGCGGTAGCATCCGGGCGTGAGGCGCGGGCTGGCATACGAGCTCGGTGGCGCATTCGCGCTCCTGGTCGGGTGCGGTGACGGCACCGCCCCGTCCGGGACCGGCGCCACCGGAACCGCCGGAAGCGGCGTCGCCGGCACAACGGGCGCTGCCGGCACGGCCGGCGCTGCCGGGACGGCGGGAACCGGAACCGGCGGCACCGGAACGGCGGGAACCGGCGGCAGCGCGCCACTCAGCTTCGCGGCCGACATCTGGCCCGTGTTCGATCAGGTCCGCGATCCGCCCTGGAAGTACTACGGGACGGGCAGCTACGCCGGCTGCACCACGGGCGGCGTCTGCCACGGCGGCCCGAATCCCGGCGCTGGAATGAGCATGACCGCCGCCGACTCGGCCTACCGCGTTCTCATCGACGTCCCGTCGGTCTCCAGCCTGTGCGCCGGGACGATCCGCGTGATTGCTGGAGATCCCGAGCGCAGCTGCCTCGTGCGGTTTTACGAGGGGCGCCTGCGCGACGAGCTGGGCTGGGTCGGCCAGGCCGAGATTGACCTCGTGCGCAGGTGGATCGCAGACGGAGCGCGCCCCTAACCCTTCGAGATTCCGAGTTAGACTGGCGGCGATGCCTGCAGCCCCGAGGACGCTGAACCTCAAAGCCGCTCCCTGGAAGATCGCCAACCTCGCCGCGCTGAAACGCGATGGGCGCTTGCACCTGCCCGATCTGCAACGCGGGTTCGTCTGGTCGGCGGAGCGCGTGCGCGCGCTCTACGATTCGCTCTACCGGTCGTATCCGGTGGGCGCGCTGCTGCTGTGGAACCCGCAGTGGGAAGGCGAGGCGCCGTTCTCGACGCGCGCGTGGGACATCTGCCCGCCCGACGAGGTCACCAATCGCGGCACGCCGGAGCTGGCGCGCGCGGTCGTCCCCGGTTCCCTGTTCGTGCTGGATGGACAGCAACGCCTGACGTCGATCTTCCGGCTGGTGTTTCGCAGCCGGATCCGCAACAAGACCACGCCCGATCCGGACTTGCTGGTCGCGCTGTCGCCGCGCGACGAGTGGCTGGAGAGCCCGTTTCACCTGCGGTCGAAGACGCTGCAGCGCCGCATGCGCGACGGCTTGCTGGTCCCGGCGGAGGTGCTGTTCGAAGGAATCCGCGGCGCCAACGAGAGCCTGGCCGTGCAGCGCGCGCTGGGCGAGTGGCTGACCGCGGGTGACGATCTGTTCTTCGAGGCGCTGGATCGCGCCAACGCGATCCGCACCGCGATCCTGCAGGCCGAGGTGATCGCCTACGAGATCGACGCCGACGCCGGCGACGACAACGTGATCGAGATCTTCGCGCGCCTGAATCAGCAAGGCGTGCGCCTGCGCCCCGGCGATCTGGCGGCGGCGCGCCTGACCGGGCAGATGGCGAACTTCAGGACGCGGGCCCGCGAGGTGCTGGTGATGAAGGAGCTGCGCGGCTTCTCGGCGCCCGAGGGCGTCGAGGAAGGGAGCCGCAGCGGCGCGTTCGTCGACACCGACCTGCTGATCCGCGCGGCGCTGTTCCTGGGCGGCGGCGGCGTGCGCTACCGCGACGCCGAGAAGCGGAAGGTCCAGAGCCACTATCAGAACATCGAGGGCAGCTGGGACGCGGCGGTCGCTGGATTCAAGAGCGCGGTGGCGCTGTTTCGCAACGCGGGCGTCCCCAGCGGGGACTGGCTGCCTTACCGCTATCTGCTGTTTCCGCCGGCGATCGCGGCGGCGCGCGGCCACGACCTGGACGAACGCTGGACCGGCTGGGCGCTGGCCGCCAGCCTGTGGCGCCACTACGCGGGCGAGGTCGACACCAAGCTGGCCAAGGACGCGTCGCTGGCTGCAGAGGGCGACGTCGACGGGCTCATCGAGCACGTCAAGCTGCGCGCGAAGCGGCCCGAGAGCGCGATCCCCGAGGACGACGATCTGCTGCACAACATCGTCGGCGAGAGCGCGATCCTGTTCGCGCTGCTCGCGTACTTCCTGCGCGTGAACGCGCGTTCGTTCCCCAGCGGCAAGCTGCTCTCGGGCGCGCACGAGCCGCTGGAGGTGCACCAGCTCTTTCCGCGCGACAGCCTCGACCGCTTTCCCGATCGCGACAACGAATACGTCCCCGATCGCCTGGGCAACCTGACGCTGCTGGTCCGCTCCGACAGCGAGCACATCGGCGACACCGCGCCCGCCGTCTATCTGCGCATCATCGACCCAGTCGATCGTTCCGCGCACCTCATTCCCGACGACACCGGGCTGTGGTCGATCACGCGCTACAACCAGTTCTGCGAGCAGCGCGAGCGCGGGATGGCGGCGATGCTGCGCGACCTTCTGTACAACTACAAGGTGACGTGAGCGTCGTGGCGTGAGGGCCATCCGGCTGCTGGTCGTCGCCGCGGTCCTGGGCGGCTGCTCCTCGGCGCCGGCGCCGTACATGTGTCCCGACGACGCGCCGGTCGCCTGCCCCAGCCCGGCGCCGAGCTTTGCCGCCGACGTCGCGCCGATCATCGTCGACCACTGCCAGAAGTGCCACGCGCCGGGCGGGATGGCGCAGCGGTTCTCGTTCCAGACCTACGATCAGATCGCGCCGTACGCCGGCGACATCAACCTGCAGCTCCAGACCTGCGCGATGCCGCCGCCGCCCGAGCGGCCGCTGACGGCGGCGGAGCGGCAGGCGATGTTCGGCTGGATCTTCTGCGGCGCCCTGAACGATTAGTTACGGCGACGACGACGGCGGGCGATCAGCGCGGCGCCGACCGCCGCGGCCAGGCCCAGGCCGCCTGTCTCGGGCCCATGGGCGAGACGACAGCTGCAGCCTCCGTTGCCGCTCTCCTTCGGCCCGGTCGTGCCGCCCATGCCGCCCCGGCCCGCGCCCATACCGGCCGTGCCGCTCCCGGTCGCGCCCGCGCCGCCGCCGCCGGCGCCACCTCCACCCCCGCCACCGCCGCCCGACGATCCCCCGCGGCCGGCGCTGCCCGAGACTCCGGCCGTACCGGTGGGCGTCGGGAACGCCATTTCTTCCGCCGGGTACTTCTTGTTGTTGGCCGCGATCGCGGCCCGGATCGCCGGCGTGTTGTCGAGAACGATCGGGCCGTCGCCGGCCGATTCGCGCTGCCAGGCCGTCTCGACCGCAGGCAGCCCGGACGTCGCTTGCACGTCGATGCCCTTGCCCTGGCAGGTCGTCGCCGTCGAGCCCGCCCGCACCCAGATCATCCGCCCGTCCTGCAGCTCCAGCCGGATGGGCGCGTTGCAGGCCAGGTACTGCATGTTGCCGCACATCGTCCGGATGACCGCCGTGTGCATGGCGGACACATCGCCGAGATCCTTGTTCTCGAAGAAGAACGCATCCTGGTTCATCTCCTCGGGCGACACGAACGTGTTCAGCCGCGTCAGGTACGGGTGACCGTCGATCATCATCTGCGCGTTCGAGCGCGGCGTGACGATCGAACTGTCGATCGCGTCCGTCAGTCCAGCCAGGTCGTAGGGCGGAAACGCGAACTGCTGCCAGTAGGTCGACAGATTTCCGTAGAACTGCGACGACGTGACACCCATCGCCTTCACCGCGTCGGGCATCGGGATGTACTTCTCCAGCAGCGGCAACGTCAGCGTGTCGTTGCCCAGGCCCATCGCGATCAGCGACTGGACGTAGGCGGGCGGCGTCATCGCCATCCGCAGCGTCATGAGGTTGATGGTGCCGTTGACGTAGATCGACGCCCGCGCGATCGACGAGCTTCCGGCGTATTCGGTGACGAACGCGTTGCCGCCCGCCTCGTTGGCCGCCTGGCTGACCAGCCCCGTCGGACCGCCGTAGTTCGATCCAAAGTTCCACCAGTCGATGCGCGCCTCGTCGATCTTCATCTCGTAGAAGCCGCGGGGCACCGCCCGCTTGTCGGACAGCACCCAGACCAGAACCGGCATGTTCGGGTTGGCAGCGATCGCGGTCAGCCGCAGCGGCACGCACGCCTCGGTTCCCCTGAACGTCATGACGATCGGCTGGATCGAGCGCGTGCCCACGCCGTTGAGCAGCTTCAGCGCGACGAAGTACTTGTTCTCGCGAACGTAGGCGTCGATGAGGGCCGACGCGCCGTCGCTGATCGCGTAGCCGTTGGTCGTCAGCCACGTCTTCAGCTCGGCCGGATCCGTCGAGCTGACGACGCGCGCGTCGAACGGGCCCACCGCCCCCTGGAAGAGGACCATGACGCCGCCGCCGCCGGCCCCGCCCGTCCCGAAGCCGCCCGCCGCGCCCGTCGTTCCCGCCGCGCCCGTCCCGCCGAAGGCGCCGCCGGTCGCCTGCGGGATGCAGGTGCCGCTGACCTCGTTCCGGGGCTGGAAGGTGGGTCGGGTGAGGTTCGCCAGCGTCGAGAACAGCCGGTCGGTTCCGGTGGACAGCTCGGGCACCGCCTCGACCGGCACGACCCAGGAGAACTTCGCGGCGTCGCCCGTGTACAGGATCTGGATGTGCGCGGCGATGGTGGGCGCGCCGCCGTTCGGATCCTTGGTGATGGCGAAGACGACGTTTTCGCCGTTCTGGGCGACGGGCAGCGGCGCCAGCGGATCGGGCGGGCGCGTGTTGCAGAACAGGCCGCCGCACGCGCGCGCGGGTTCGGTCCCCGTGAGCAGGACCATGCCGATTGAAAACGCCGCCAGCGCGAGCAGCGCCACGCGCGAGGCGATCTTCTGAAATCTGTTTCTGCGTGCGCTTCGCATCGATCTTCCTCCTCGTCCGCGCGCTCAGCGGTAGACGACCCGGATCCGCTGGTTGTGCGTGTCCGCGATGTAGACCTCGCCCGCCGGTCCGACCTCGACGCCCGCCGGGCGATCCAGCAGCGCGTCGGCCGCCGGACCCTGATCGCCTGCGAACCCGCGGTGGCCGCACTGGCCCGCGAACGTCGCGATGATCCCGTCGGGCGTCACCACGCGCACGCAGCTGTTGTCGGTGTCGGCGATGTAGACGCGGCCGTCGGCGCCGACCGCGACGTCGGCGAGCCGGCCCAGCTGCGCCTCCCGGGCGGGCCCGCCGTCGCCGGCAAAGCCCCAGGTGCCGGTGCCGGCGTACGTGTCGATCATGCCCGCGGGATCGATCCGGCGCAGTCGGAAGTTCTCGGTGTCGGCGACGTAGATGCTGCCGTCGGCCCCCAGCGCGATCCGCCCGCCCGGCGACGCGGACTGCCCGATCGGAAAATGGAACCCGGCCATCGTCGCCGGCTGGCCGTCGTTCAGCACGCACGGGTTGGGGTTGATCGCGTCGGCGCAGTGACCGATGCCGGCGATCGTCGAGATGACGTCGGTCGCGCGGTCCACCTTGCGGATCATCTGGTTCGCCTGATCCGCGATCAGCAGGTTGCCGGCGGCGTCGAACACGACGGCGACGGGCAGGTCCAGCGTCGCGTTCTCGGCCGGTCCCCCGTCGCCGCCGAAGCCGCGCTTGCCGGTGCCGCAGACGTTGATGATCGCGCCGGCGCCGCCGATCTGTGCCCGCTTGATCCGGCTGTTGTGCCAGGCGGCGATCGTCATCTCGTCGGGCGGGCCCATCGGATCGAAGGTGACGTTGGTCGGGTGGTTCAAGCGATCGCTCGACGGATCGTCGACCGACGGCCCCAGCTCGCCGATCCCGGCGACGATGTGCATCTGGCGGTTGCCGTCGATCGCGCGGATCCGGTGGTTGTTCCAGTCGACGACGTACAGCCGCCCGTCGGGACCAAAGGTCGTGTCCTGCGGCAAGTACAGGCGCGTCTCCAGCGCGGGCAGTTCGTCCGCGCCGTCGCCCGCGATTCCGGTGCCGGCCATCGTGCAGATCTGACCGGCCGCGCACAGTGGTCCCGTCGTCGGCGTCATCGTCGGGTCGGTGTTCGACGGCGGCATCGCCGCGATGTCGTCGCCGCACGCGGCCGGCAGCAGCATCGCCGCGGGCAACGCCAGCGCGACCAGGCGGCGAACTGCGGCGCTCCCGATCATGGCCGCACCACCCGGCGGATCCGGCTGTTCATCGTGTCGGCGATGAACAGATCGCCGTCCGCGTTGAACGCGATGCCGAACGGCCGCGCCAGCTGCGCCGCGTACGCCGCGCCCCCATCACCACCCGGGCCCGAGGTGCCGTCGCCCGCGACGGTGTCGATGGTTCCCGTCGTCAGGTCGACCGCCCGCACGCGGTGATTCTCGGTGTCGGCGATGAACAGGCGGCCGTCGGGCGCCAGCTCGACGTCGCGCGGGTGGTCCAGCTGGGCCAGCGCCGCCGGACCGCCGTCGCCGCCGCCGCCGCGCGTGCCGTCTCCGGCGACGGTCTCGATGACGGCGCGCGCGAAGTCCACCCGCCGGATGCGATGGTTCTCGGTGTCGGCGACGTAAAGCCGCCCCTCCGCGTCCAGCGCGATCGCGCCGCCCGGTTCGGGGTTGTCGCCGTCGGCCTGGAACGAGAACTGCGCCGCCAGCGGATCGCCGCCGTCGCCCGACGCGCCACGCGTGCCGACGCCGGCCACCGTCTGGATGTCGCCGGTGGCGGCCGCGATGCGCCGGATGCGGAAGTTCCGCGTGTCGAGAACGTAGAGATCACCCGACGGCGCGAGGGCGATGCTCTTGGGCTGGTTCATCAGCGCGGTGCCCTCGGGGCCACCGTCGCCCGCGTAACCGGGGCCGCGGCCGCAGACGATCTCGGCCAGGTTCGTGGCCAGGTCCATCGCCCGGATCTTGTGGTTGTGCCAGGCGGCGAGGATCAGCGCGCTGCCATCGGGCGAGAACTGGATGTCGGTCGGGTGATTGAGGTTGATCGACGTCGCCGGCACGCCGGGCGGCATCGTCTCGTCGCCGGCGCCGGGCAGCGGGCCGTCACCGATCTCGTCGGTGCCGAACACGGTGCGCAGCCGGCCATCAGCGTCGACCCGCCGGACGCGGTGGTTCTGCCAGTCGAGAATGTAGGGGCGGCCGTCGGGCGCAAACTCGAGATCGACCGGCCAGTAGAGGCTGGTCGCCAGCGCCAGCTCGCCCTCGCCGGTGAAGGCGGCCATGCCGTCGCCGGCGTAGGCGCAGATCGTCCCCACGTCGGAACAGCCCGCCGGCGCCGACGGCTCGGTCGGCGGGCCGCCGCACGCGGACAGCGCCAGCGCCGCCAGCGGAGCGAATTTGAACGTCTGTGCGCGAGCCGGAACCATGCCGTCGCGCACTAGCAACGCACATGCCGGGCGTCGCTTGCGTCACGACGGAATCGGGTTCATCGACGGTGTTTCGCCCGGATCAGCCTATCGGCGCGGAGCGCCGGCCCCGGAAAAGCGCGACATTTCGATCCGGCCCCCTGATCCAAAAGTCGCGCTCGATCGGCGCAGGCGTCGGGCCCGCCCGCGCCGACACTCGTTCGCCGAAGCGCCGCTACTGCGTTGGGAACGGCGTGAACTTGAACTTCTGCCCGCCCACGCTGGCCTCGAACATCAGGCCGCCCTTGGTCGCGGTGAAGACGGCGACGCCGTTCTTGAACCGCGCCTTGGCGGCAGCGCCCGTGTTGATGGCCACCGCGCTGGCATCAGCTGACAGCGATGCCTTGCTGGCCTTGAGATCGTTCAGCGCCTTCGGGACCTCGAAGAACACGATCTGCGAGAACTCCTGCCCGCCCGCCTGAGCCCCGATGGTCACCTGATTCATGGTGACCTTGCCGACTGGCGCGCCGCGCTCGAACAGCACGCCGTTGCCGTGCGCGCCTCCGATCCCGAGCCCGCCTTTGCCGATCCCGGGGAACACAACGTACCCCACCGAGCGCCGGAAGAACTCATCGATGCCCGGATCGGCTTTGCGGTAGAGGTCCATCGTGTGCTGGGCTTCAGTGATGAGTTGCGCCTCGCTTTCCGCCGCGTACCCGGTCCGCGCCAACCCGACCACCGCCAACGCCAGCGTCGCGGCCAGAGCCATACGTGTCGTCTTGAAATTGCGCATGAGTCGCACGTCTCCCTTCTCTCCTCTTGGAAGGTAAGGCTCGGAGCGGCGCGCCCGGAGTCAGCGCTTGTCGGCAATACGCCAGGATGAGGCGAAGCGGTCGACGTAGCGCGCGTCCACCGGCGGCGGTGCGCGGTAAATCGGTCCCAGCGCGTCGCGCAGGCGTGCGTCGTCGTAGGTGCGGTCGTGCTCGAAGTGAAGCTCGTCGGCGCCGGACGTCGGATCCAGCTGCGAGCGCCGGACCAGCGCCGCCAGCTGTGCCAGCGCCGGTGTCCTCGCGACCACGGCCGCTTCCCATTCGTCGAGCCCGACGATCGGGAGCCCGGCCGCCGTCGCCAGGTCCACGAAACGGACCGCGGCGCGGTTCACCAGGTGATACGTCGCGGGCGGTGCAGGCGACGTCGCGACGAAGCGGGCGATGGTCGCGGCGACGTGGTCGACCGGGGTCGAATTGACCTGCAGGTCCAGGCGCGGCGCGCAGCGGGCCCCGAACGACGACAGCAGCAGCAACGCCACGACGTCGTGAGCGCCGGCGCGGCCGCTGGCGGAATGCCAGCCCACGAACGCCGGGCGGTAGGTGGTCACGGCGAAGCCGCGGCCGCGCGCCCGCGACATCATCGTGTCGGCCACCCACTTCGACGACGCGTAGCCGTTGCGGAGCCCCTCGGCGCCCTCGACGACGTCGTCCTCGAACACGGTGGTGCCGCGGTAGCGCGGCGACAGGAAGACGCCCACCGTCGAAACGAAGTGCACGGCCTTGGGCGCGCCGCGCGTCGCCACCTCCAGGACCGCGCGGGCACCCAGCACGTTCGTCGGCCGCAGCTCGGCGTAGGGCGCGAACAGGTTCACCGACGCCGCACAGTGGACGACGGTGTCGATCCGGTGGGCCAGCACCTCGTCCGCCGCCACCGAGAACAGATCGCTCTCGACCAGAACCAGGCGCGCCGGATCGACGTCCAGCCGGCGGCAGAGACGCTGCAGGCGCTCGCGCGCCGGACGCCCGGAATGGCCGCGCACGACGCAGTGAAGCCGGGCCGCCGTCGCGCGCAGCAGCGCCGCGGCGATCTCACCGCCCAGGAACCCGGTCACGCCGGTCAGCAGGATCTCCGACGGCCGGCCCGGCGGGGCGCCGCGCGGCGCGCGCAGACCATCGGCGAGGCGCGCGTCCTCGTCCAGCGGCCCGCCACCAGCTGGTGGACCGACCTCACGCGCAAGTGCACGCATCTTCATCTTTCCACGCGCTGGTTCAGCAAGGCGTGCGCCAACCCGATCGTCGCGCGCCGCCGCCCAATCTACGCCGTATCGCGGACAATCTGTGCAGCGTCGAACGAATAGTTCAGATCGACCGGGGACTCCGACAGTTCGTCGTTCGATTTCCGACAGGTCGTCGGATGTGCCCCCTGCAAGTTGTCGGTTTTCGCGACGCGGCGCCGGGATCCGCGCTGGTCCCGCGGTTGCTATCAGTCGCGTCCGTGGACAAGCAGATCGCGCGCGCGGCCGACGAGGCGATGGGCCGTTACGCCGGCGGCGACGACGGCGCCTTCCGCGCTGTCTACGCGGGGGCAAGGGCGAGCCTGACGGGATTTTTTCGCCGCCGCCTGCGCGACAAGGCCCGCGTCCCCGATCTGATCCAGGAGACGTTTCTCCGCGTTCACCGCGCCCGACGGACATTCCGCCCCGGCGCCGCGGCCCTCCCCTGGATCCTGAGCATCGCCCGCCACCTGCTGGTCGACGAGCACCGGCTCGCGGATCCGATCGATCGCCTCCGGCGGCGTCAGGTGCCCGCCGAGGCGGCACCGACGGGGGAGCAGATGCTGCTGGCCGAAGAGGCGGCCGCGCGCCTCGGCCGCGCCTTCGACCGCTTGCCCGAGGGACAGCGCGCGGCCCTCCGCCTGGTCAAGAGCGAGGGCCTGTCGGTGGCCGAGGCGGCGGCGGCGCTTGGCACCACCGCGGCGGGCATCAAGCTGCGCACGCACAAGGCGTGTCGGAAGCTGCGCGCCGCGCTGGGCCCCACCCTCGCCGCGGCATGAACCTGACCTCTCGCGCCCGCAACAGGCCCATTGGCCGCCCCCGCGCAAAGCGCGGGATCGCGGCCACCTGAAAAAACAACAGCCGCACTCCGCGCCTGCGGCGCGGAGCGACTGGCTGTAAGCTGAAGGGGCGATGCCGCCGGAACGCCCGCAGCGACCCGTCATCGGCGTGATGGGACCGGCCGCGTGCGACGACCAGATCGCGCAGCTCGCGTCCGCCGTGGGCCGCGCGATCGCGGAGCGCGGCGCGGTGCTGCTGACCGGCGGGCGAACGGGCGTGATGGAGGCGGCCAGCCGCGGCGCGCGCGACGCCGGCGGTCTGACCGTCGGCATCTTGCCGGGCGCGGCCGCCGCCGACTCGCCGCCGAACGCGTTCGTCGACGTGGCCGTCTACACGGGCATGGGCGAGGCGCGCAACTGGGTCAACGTCTGTTCCAGCGACGCGCTGATCGCGATCGGCGGCGGCTTCGGCACGCTGTCCGAGATCGCGCTGGCGCTCAAGGCGCGAAAGCCGCTCGTGCTGCTCGGCTCGTGGCGCTTCGATATGGAAGGCGTGTCCCCGAACGTGCCGCGCGCCCGCGACGCTGGCCACGCCGTCGAGCTGGCGTTTGCTGCGCTCGATACGCCTCGAGGATGAGGCCCTCGCGCAGGGCCGCGCGACAGACCCGCGCCTGCTCGACGCCGGCCGCCGCCAGGATCGCATCCAGCATCGCGATGCCGTGAACGATCAGATCCGCGCGGTTCGGATCCAGGCCCGGGGTGTCCCGGCGGGCCGCGAGCGGTAGCGCCGCCAGCCGATCGATCAGGTAGCGAAACGTGTCCCGCCCGATCAGATCGGATCCCGTCCCGGCGCTGGGCACATACCCGAGCGCCTGCGCGACCGACCGGACCGACCGCGCCGTGCCGGCGCACAGGATGACCCGCCGTCCGCGTTCGACGTCGCCCAGCGACGTCATGAACTTCGCGACCGCATCGCGCGCCCACTGTTCCAGCGCGCGCAGCTCGCGCGGCGCCGGCGGATCGGACAGCGGACGCTCGACCACCGCGCGCAGCACGCCCAGCGGCGCCGAGGCCGTCCCCACGACGTTCTCGCCGTCGCCGACGATCGCCTCCAGCGATCCACCGCCGAGGTCGAACAGCGTCGCGTCGCCAAGCTCCGGCCCCAGCCGCGCCCGCGCGCCGGCATACGAAAGCCGTGCTTCCTCCTCGCCCGAGATCACGCGAACGTCGAGACCGAAGCGCGCCCGGACGTCGGCGACGAAAGCGCGGCCGTTGCTCGCGTCCCGCACGGCCGCGGTGGCGACGGCGTGGACGGCGTCAGGACGATGCCGCTCGATCACGGGGAGCAGCTCGGCCAGCGCGCGCAGCGCGCTCTTGCGCGCGGCGCCCGAGATCGACCCCTTCCGGAAGATCCCCTCGCCGATCCGGGGCATCCGCTTGGCGCGGTCGACAACCGCGAGCGTGCCGTCCCGGCCGACGTCCGCAATCAGCGCGTGAAACGAGTTGGAACCGAGATCCAGGGCCGCCAGTCGCATATTGCTTCAAGCGTAAGCCCTGGGCAGCACACGGTTTTCTCTAAATCAGCAACAAGTTATCCACAGGCCTGTGACAAACGTCAGGCGATGCCTTACCTCAGGTCCGCCTGCGCCATCACCAGCTTCCAAATAGGACGATGCCGGTCGGCCCGCCTGAGCGAGCCGCCGGCATCGTTGCTAACGAATGCGGTACCGGGACTTAGAACGTGAACCCGACCTGACCGCCGACGTTCCAGTGATCGAGCGTTCCGCTCGTGTCGGCGCCGGTCAGCAGGTTCTGGTAGTAGGTCCCCGTCCAACCAGCGCGCGCATCGACGATGAACGCCTTGTAGGCGTAGGCGAAGCCGCCGCCGACCGGGAAGTTCATGACGTCGTCACTCGAGGTGAAGCTCGAGAGACGCTGCGCGTTCTGGTTGTAGTTCGAGATGGTGTAGTGCGAGTACCCCAGCCCCGCGTACCCGTAAGGCTCGAACAGGTTCGCGCCGTAGCGGATCGGGATGTTGAGGCGCGCCGTACCCTCCAGGCCGTTCGACACCAGCAGCGGCTCGTTGTTGGTCACGCCGAGGCCCTGAAACTGCCCCGCCGAACCAAGGTACGCGGCCTCGAAGCCGATGATCGAGTTCGTCCCGGCGATGAAGCGCGCGTTCCACCCACCCGCGCCCGAGGTCGACGAGCGCATGTTGCTGTTGGTGAAGTCCTGGTAGCTACCACCCGCCATCAGCGCGAAGCCGAAGCCACGCGCCCAGTACGGAGCGGGAGCCGCAGGCGGCACGATGACCTGCACCGGAGCCGGAGGCACCTCTTCCACCGGAGCCGGAGCCGTGGCCGGAGGAGCAGTCTCCTCAGCGACCGGCGGCGACGGCGCCGTTTCCTCGGCGACTGCACCCTTCATTGGCTGACAGGCCAGGAAGGTCACCGCTCGCCCGTTGGCGGGCAGGTGATCGATCTCCTCGCCGCGTCCCACCGTCATGATCTTCGAGCTGTCGACTCCGTGCTCGATGAGGTACGTCTTGACCGCCTCGGCGCGATGCGCGCTGAGGACCAAGTTCGCCTCGCTGTCACCGGTGGTATCGGCGAAGCCTTCGAGATGCAGCGTCCGCTTCTCGTCCGCTTTCATCCACGTCGACACGCCGTCCAGCGCACCGCGCGCGTTCTGGTCGAGCTCCGCAGAGCCCGTCTTGAACGCGACCGTGACGCCGGCGTCGCGGCATTCTGGCTTGCCCGCCGCCATACTGCTGGATTTAGCGGACGCCTCACTGCCCGCCGTGGTGTCCATCTGTTGATTGCCCCACGCCGCGCCCGCCCCGAGGAGCAGGCCCAGCGACCCCATCACACAAACGATTGTCTTCCCACGCATGGCTTTGTCTCCTTGGAACCGAAGATGGATCCACGAAGCAGGAAGTGCGGACGATTGCGAACAACCCGTACATCCGGGAGCCGAGATGCGCGCGAACCGCCCGGAAATCGCGGGGGAGCGGCCGAACCAGTACGGCACCTGATTCCTCAACCCCGTTGACGGCTCTAGATTCGGTCTGGGACCGAACGCCGCGCGCACCGTTCATGGTGTTTCGACACCAAGGTAGCCACGGGCTCGATCCCAGCGTGGTGCGGTCCCTCTGCTACCGGCTCCGTGCCTTCTCGGTCGTGGAGGGTACCGACCACGCGGTCGTCTTATCCGGGCGAGACCGCGTGGTCGGTCAGAAGGCGGCGCTCAGCGCGACGACCCAGGTCGGCGTCGTCCAGCCGAGATTGAATTCGTACAGCGTCAGGGTCAGAAACCGGTACGTGCCGCTCACGAACAGACCGCGCTGCGTGTCGAGCGGCGTCTGGTAGACCCGCGTGCGCTGGGCGACGATGCCGGTGCGCAGCCAGGGCACGGGCAGGATGCCGAGCTCGGACCAGTTGTAGAAGAAGCTCTCACCGCTGTCGTCGAGAGAGAAGACGATTTCTGATTCGCTGAAGAGATCCAGCTTCCACCAGGCGAGCTGAAGGCGCAGCGCGGGAATGAGGCCGTCGAGATCACCGGCCACGCCGCCGAACATCGGTGTGAACACCAGCTTCAACTTTTCACCCCAGCGCACGTTCAGACCGATGAAGGCGGAGCCCGAACGCTGCGCCTCGTAGTTGTAACGGGCCTCGAGGTGCAGCAGCCGAACGTCGGCGGGCACGATCGCCATGATGAAGTCGGGCTCGTCAGGAACGACGTACGCGTACGCGGTCGCGCTGATCGACCAGGGGCGCTCGTCCGTTTCGTCGCCGGCGGCGGCGGTGCCGGTCGCCGCCGCGAGCGCACCGGCCACGACCACCGGGACGAAGGACTTCATCAGCCGCGTCGCGGATCTTGGCACCGGCGCAGCCGGTCAGCGACCGCGTCACGATCGAATGCGCCGCCGGCTGACGTCCGCCGACGTCCGGCTACTTGAGGACCGGCTTGATGTCGACGACGGGCGTTCCGTCGATCGCCTCGATCGGACCGATGCGCAGGCGGTTGCCGTCGATCGCGCGCACGGTGACCGGGTGAAGCCCCAGCGGGTTGGGCCGATCCGGCGAGCGCGTCGCGAACACGCCGGTCAGCGGGTTGCGCGGGTCGGATCGCGGGTGCGTCTGCAAGACGCCGCGATCGGCGCGATGAAACCAGGTGATCACGATCAGCTCGTCGCCGACCTCGATCCCGTGCAGCGCCGGCGCGAACGCCGCGTCCACCTCCAGCCACGCATCGGGCGCGCCCTCGAAACCCTGCATGGGCGCGTCCACCAACGACTTCAGGTCGGAGGCGATGGCGCCGATTTGGCGAATGTTCTGATCGGGTCGGGCCATGGATGGCGACGATACCAGCGTCCGAAGCGCCTCTGTTTGATAGAGATGGAGATAGAGATCGTGCTCATGCCATCGCGCCTTTGGACTGCCTGCGCGCTGATCGCCGCGTTGGCCCTGGCGACGCTGGCGGGCACGGCCCGCGCGGACGACGAAGGCGACAGGCCGGAACCCCCGACGCTGACGCAGGAGTGGGTCGGCTTCGAGCTGACGCCTGTCGCGTTCGCGTTTCCGGACACGCCGCCTTTCGGCCGACAGGGATCCGTGTCGACATTTCAGCCCGGTGTCGGCACGAGCGTTCGCTTCGGGCGCCACCGCTGGCAGTACGCCTACGTGAACCCGTTCCAGATCGGCCTGTTCGCGTCGATGACGGGCACGCAGACGATCTTCTTTCACATGCAAGCCGAGGGCGGCCTGATCGTGCCGGGAACAGATCGGCGCCTGGAGATCGGACTGGGCCTGGGCTTCGCCGTGCTCTCGATGGCCTACTCGGTCCAGTGCGACGGCACCTGCACGCTCGGCGGAACTGGATGGATGGTGTCGCTCGCGGCGCGCTTGCTGATCGTCGACCGACCGACGTGGACGATGGGCGTCGGCGTGCGCGGCGCGTATCCGCAGCAAGATCCGAGCGGCGGCGGCACGATTCTGCTCACCGCGCTCGAGTTCGGGTTCGGGCGTTCCTGACGCCGCGCGCGCGTGGGCGTCACGCGGCGGCGATCATCCGGTCGACGATCGCGGACAGCGCAGCGAGGCGCGCGCCAGCGCGGCCGAGCGCGAACGGATCGGGCACCTCGACGCCCAGCCGCGCCGTGCAGTCCTCGACCGAGCCGGTCCGCTTGCCCAGGAACAGGCCCGCCGCCGGGCGCACGTCGATGCGCGCCGCCGGCAGCGCGACGCCCTCGGCCTCCAGCAGATCGAGCGGGTACCGCCCCCACGCGCAGATGACGTCGTCGGCGCGCGTCCACGCCGCCCAGCGCGATCGGAATGAATCCCAGCTCTCGCCGCCCGCCAGCCGCTCGCGCGGGATGCGGATGTGGCCGGGGATCGCCGGCGCCAGCGGCCGGCGCGGCGCGATGATCGCCTCGAACGTCTCGCCCGTGCGCGCGCGCCGCGCGACCCAGTGGACGATCTCGGCGGGATGGCCGGCCGATCCGCGCGCCGGCCAGGCGTTCGCCTCGCCGTGCAGGCAGACCACGTCGTGCGGCCGTTCGCGCAGCAGCGCCGGCGTGCGCGGCCGCCGCGGGTGGCGTGCCCGGTGGGCCGCGTGGCGCGACCGCGCGCCGCGCACCGTGCGCGCGTAGTGAAGCTGCGTGTCGATCATCGCGTCGAACGGGCGTCGCAGCGCCGCGAAACGTTCCGGATCGCCCTCCAGCGCGCCCAGCACCTCGGCGAGCGCTTCCACCGTCGCGACGCAGTGGTCGGCCGGCTCGCGCCGGATGCGGTAGTTGCTGGGCACGCGCGGCGTGAACCGCAGCTGGGGCAGCGCCGCCAGCGTCGCGTTGCGCTTGAGCAGCTTGCGCGCCTGCCACCAGGTTCCGTCGACGACCACCAGCGTGATCGGGCCGGCGATGCGCGCCCGCGCGACGTCGATCGCATCCGGCCCGGGAAACAGCAGATAGGTCGGACCGGCGCCGTCCAGCGCGGCGCGGACCTGCGCGTCGTCGTCGAAGTCGACGCCCACGCGCAGCTGGGAACCGGGCAGGCACAGGTGCGCCAGCCGCGCGGTCCCGATCGGGACGTCGCGCTCGCGCGGGTGCTGCAGCAGAAGCACGCGCGTCCGCGTCGGCAACGACACCAGGTGCGCGCAGTAGCAGACCGATTCCGGGCGCC
>Ga0207708_10001676_pt1 | contig 16416 bp, 13 predicted proteins | sample KBSK5101metaG_FD_184340 | JGI IMG/M metagenome (GOLD analysis project Ga0207708, IMG submission 184340) | Corn, switchgrass and miscanthus rhizosphere microbial communities from Kellogg Biological Station, Michigan, USA - KBS K5-10-1 metaG... | ecosystem: Host-associated > Plants > Roots >...
GCATAGCCGTGCTCGAACGCATCCAGGATTTAAGAGAACAACATCGAATCGATTTTGCCATCATGAATGCGGAGAATCTTGCGGGCGGGTTCTCCGTCACGCCCTCACTCTGCGAACAACTGTTTTCCTCAGGCATTGATGTGATGACTTCGGGCAATCACATCTTCGATAAGAGGGAGGCCATCGAATACATCGTCAAACAACCGAGACTCTTACGGCCTGCAAATTATCCGCCTGATACACCGGGAAAAGGTGTCTGGGTTGGTGAAATGAATGGCGTCGGAGTAGCAGTGATGAACGTAATGGGTCGCGTCTTTATGCCACCCTCAGACGATCCTTTTCGAACAGTCGATCTCCTGCTTGAATCTCTACCTGCAAAGACGACTGTTAAACTCGTCGATATACATGCGGAAGCGACTTCAGAAAAAGTCGCCATGGGATGGTATTTAGACGGGCGTGTCTCGGCTGTTTTAGGTACGCACACTCACGTGCAAACTGCTGATGAAAGAATCCTGCCGCAGGGAACTGCGTATCTCTCCGATATCGGCATGACGGGAAGCTACGCAGGCGTAATTGGCATGAGTAAGTCGGACGTTATCGCGCGCTTCACCTCAGTCATCGCGCGTCGAGCCGAGCACAGCCACGGCGACATTCGTATCTGCGCGGCGGTAATCGATATCGATGAATCGACCGGCAAGGCAAGGGAAGTCCAACGCCTGAATCTTCCTCACGAGCGCTAATCATTAATCAGTGCATACCGAATATTCCTGGCGATAGAGATCTTCTTTTCGAGGTCTGCTTTTAGCGCCGGGTTTAACTCGAGGCATTTGTCAAAATCTTTTTTTGCTTCCGTATGACGTCCTCGAACTGTTAACGACAGGCCGCGATTCATGTAGCTGGTTGGTTCCGTTGGATCAAGCTCAATAGCGCGAGTTAAATCAGCAATCGCTTCCTCATATTTTGCTTTCTTCATCCAGGCTGTGGCGCGACCCTGATAAGGTTGCGCTATTTCAGGGTTCAGTTTAATCGCCTCATTGAAATCCTGGAGTGCCGCTTCAATCTCCCCTATATGAACAAGGAGATAGCCTCGATTGTAGAAATGCTCAACAATCTTCGGATTTAGTTCGATGGCGCGATTGAGATCTTTATGAGCACCTTCGTAATCAGCGAGCTCGTAGCGAACACTCGCCCGGTTGTTGTAAGCCTGATACATCTCATTATTGAGAGATATTGCTTTATTTGCATCGGCTAACGCGCCCGCCTGGTCGCCGATGGCGCGTCTTGCGGCGCAGCGATTTAGATACGGTTCTGCCAGATTGGGTCGTATTCGAATTGCACGGCCGAAGTCCTGAATGGCGCCTTCGAAATCACCTTTGCGCATCCGTGCAACACCTCGATTGCTGTAGGCATTCGCTGTTAATGGATCGACAACGGTGATGTTTGCAGCTTCGGCTTCGGTAGTGAGGTCGTTTCCGAATCTAGAACCTTTATCGGCTTTCGCTGGTCCGAAACGCGAACTGAGTTCGATGGCTTTAGTGAAATCCTGGATTGCGCCATCCAGATCGTTTTTGTTTAGTTTCGAAGTACCGTGCTTATAAAGACTGATGGCACTAGAGGGAGTCTGGGCGGCGGTAATCGTGGCGAAGCAAAGTAGAAACGCAGCGACAACTAACGTGATCATGAACGAGCGCATGACGATCTCCTTGTAGATCGACGAGATCTTTTGCTCCTGCAAAGTGCGCTGATGGGCCGGGGATGCGGTTGGAAGCGCAGCTTTGTGATTTAAAATCTCGTCGAGGTTGAAGCTCGACACCGGCTGCGCTAAGATGCGGTTACACGACGATACACCTTTGAGCCGGAAGGGTCGAACTTGTGTTGTCATCGAGCCTCGTTGCTATCGCAAGTAGCGGCGAGGCTCTTAATTTGAGCACGCTGTTTTCGATGGGCTTCCCGCGGGCCAGGCGGTTTCTATTACTGACTAATCTGTAAACGCTCAACTTTTAAAAAAGTTACAATGAAATGGGGAGTGGTCTCTACAGACTGAACACCGCGGTGTGTTGGGTTGTGACAAGAAGAAATGAGTGTCCGAAGTATTGGTAGGTGCGTACGGAATTCGGCATTTGGATTCACCGCGGAAGTCAGAACAGGAGCGAAGTGACTGCTTTCAACGGAGGTGGCCACGAAAGCGCAGAGCAGTCGCTTCGCCCCTGTTCTGAATCACGATGATACTTGACTAGGGAACTTTACTCTGGGGCGATCTGGGTGGGTACTACTTCGCCTGAAGATGTTGATTTGAGAACAGGTGGTGACAGCAGTCGCTGAATGTAACCATCCGGAAATGACCTGACGCGTCCGGCTGAGTCGGTAACAACGTGACCTGTTTCTCCTTCAGCGACGATCGTATCGTCCGAAGGTCGAATGATTTCGTAGCCAAATCTCAGGGATCGTTTCCGCAATTCGGTGATGTGCGTACGAATGATCAGCTCATCGTCGTAATACGCAGGCGCCTTGTATCGGCAATAAGCTTCAGCGACCACCAGAAACGAGTTGTCGTTTTCTTCCATGTCCCTGTACGAAAAGCCACGAGCCCGGCAGTAATCCGTTCTCCCTATTTCGAACCAGACCAGGTAATTGGCATAATAGACGATGCCCATCTTGTCCGTTTCGGAATAACGGACACGGATCATCGTTTCGTGCCATGCACCATAAGCATCGTCGGGTGGAGGGCTGGTCATCTGAAACAAGTAATCCGAACTCTTTAGAAAAGAGACAAGAATGAAACAAACCGCGCAATTCGACTGTAAACGTTTAGCGGACTATAAGAGCGAACACGGGAGGATGTCAAAGAAAATCATCAAACCGTTGGCGCTGTTTTTGGTGGCAGCCATACTCGGCATGGGCTTATTTATTGGGCCTCAAGTCGATATCTCCCATGCCCAGGCCGGTGCAGCAGCGAAGGGGAGAGCCCGTAATTCTGCGATTATCGCGACGACAGCGGCGGTGTTGAAGGAAACAAGCGATCTCAGAAAGCTGTCGGTCCTTCGAAGTGTCAAGAGTGGAGCACAGTCCCGATCGGATATCGAGAAGATGATTCTCAAGAATCTCGATGAGGAAACCACTCCCGAAGAGATGCACGCCGCCGAAGTTCTACTGCGCGTTTATGGTCTGGCGCCGGCCGAGTTTCATTACCGATCGTCTCTTGTTAAGTTACTCACAGAGCAAGTGGCAGGCTATTACGATCCCAAGGCACAACAGTTTTATTTAGCGGACTGGATCGATCTGGACGGTCAGAAACCAGTGATGGCGCACGAGCTGACCCACGCGTTACAAGACCAACATTTCAACTTGCGGCGTTTTGAGAAGTGGCCCAAAGGTGACTCTGACGCTGAGATGGCCGCGCACGCGTTGATTGAAGGCGACGCGACATTGGCGATGATGCTTTACCTGTCGCAAAACCCCCTGGTGGCGTTGGCATTCGCTAAGAGCCTGAGTGGCGAGGGCACCTCCTCCGAACAATTCAAACAAGCACCACGCGCGATCCGCGAGTCACTACTCTTTCCGTATGAACAGGGTTCCATTTGGGCCACGCAAGTATATAGGCGTGGTGGTTGGGACATGGTGTCAGAGGCGTTCAAGAAGCTGCCGCAATCGAGTGAGCAGATCATGCATCCCGAGAAGTATTTCAGTTATGAAGCACCGGTGAAGGTAACTCTACCGGATGTGAATAAAATGTTGGGTACGGGATGGACGCGTGTTGATGACGACGTCAATGGCGAATGGGGCTACTATCTGATTCTGGACCAGTTTCTGAACGACGCACCCTATTCGAAAAATGCGGCGGAGGGTTGGGCAGGCGATCGTTTTATTCTTTATGAGCAACCGGGAACCAATAATTTAGTTGTCGCTCAGCTGACAGTTTGGGACAGCTCGAAAGATGCGCAGGAATTCTTTGAAGCGTACTCGGCGCGAACACTACGGCGCTATCCGGGTGCAAAACCTTTGGCTGGTTCGGAGCCGAATGGCAAAATCGCAGAATGGCATACGCCTGAAGGCGATGTCATGATGGAAATGCGCCAGTCGCGCGTATTGATTATCGAAGGCGTTCCATCAACTGCGAACAAGAAAGGTTTGATGACTACCCTGTGGCAATGACAACTAGTCGCCTTCGCGAACTTACCGACGATCTTCACAAACTCGAATTCAAACTCCGTCTCGGCGGTGGTCCGGAAAAGATCGCCCGCCAGCACGAACAGGGAAAGCTGACTGCTCGCGAGCGCATTGATCTACTGCTCGACGAGAACAGCTTTTCACAGGAAATAGGTCTGCTCGTGGCTTACGATCAATACGCAGGCGGCGCCCCAGCGGCGGGCGTGGTAACGGTTGTTGGACGAGTTGAAGGTCGTGAAGTAGTGGTCGTTGCCAACGATGCGACCGTTAAAGCCGGATCATGGTGGCCTGAGACGATCAAGAAGATTCTGCGAGCACAGGAGATCGCTATGCGCTCGCATGCGCCGATTATCTATTTAGTAGATTCGGCCGGTGTGAATTTACCTTACCAGGGGGGCGTGTTTCCGGGTCAGTATGGCGCGTCAAGGATCTTCTATTACAACTCGATCATGCGGCGATATTTGAAAGTTCCTCAGATCGCGGCCGTGATGGGACCATGCATAGCCGGTGGCGCTTATCTCCCGGCACTCTCAGACATGATTATCATGGTTGAGGGAACTTCGTTCATGGGACTCGGTGGAGCAAATCTCGTGAAGGGCGCAACGGGTCAGACCATCGATAACGAGACACTTGGTGGCGCTCTCGCTCATAACGAGATCTCCGGAGTTGCCCATTATCGTGTGAAGGACGATGCCACCTGTATCACGAAGATTAGAGAGATTGTTTCTGAGTTACCACGCAAGACTTCGATCGAGGGACTGTCTTCATCAGCCGCGAGCGGCCGGCCTCAAGAACAGCTCTACGACATTCTTCCCGAAGATCACCGGCAACCTTACAACGTGCGACGGATGCTCGAATGCTTGCTCGACGATGGGCACATTGATGAATTTCAAGCCGACTATGCGAAAGAGATGATCACGGGCCATGCGCGTTTGTGCGGTATGCAGGTTGGGGTAATCGCAAACCATCGTGGAATGGTTCGCGTGAAAGGAGCGCCGCCGCGATTTGGCGGCATTATCTATACAGAGTCGGCGGAGAAAGTCGCGTATTTCATCGAAACGTGCAATCGTCATCAGACACCGTTGCTTTTTATTCAGGATGTCTCGGGATTCATGGTTGGTTCCGACGCCGAACATTCAGGAATCATTCGCGCAGGGGCGCAATTCGTTGAAGCGATGGCAACGGCGGCAGTTCCGAAGATCGTGTTGACGGTCAATCACGCGTCTGGCGCCGGTTACTACGCGATGGCCGGCCAGGGATTCGATCCTGATTTCATTTTTAGTTGGCCTACGGGCAGAATGGGTGTGATGGAAGGTGATTCGGCGGTACAAGCTGTCTTCGGAAGTCAGTTGGACAAGTTGAAGAAACAAGGCCAATCGCCAGACGAAGCATTGAACGCCGAGATGGACAAAGTGAGAGAGACATACGAGCGCGAGCTTGATGCTAAGTACGCGGCCGCGCGTGGCTTTGTCGATGCGGTAATTGCTCCTGAAGAAACGCGGAACGTCCTTGAGTTAGCGCTGCGCACGAGTTTGAATTTCAGTGGACCGCATCTGGGCCAGTTTATTTTGCCGAACAGTTTGGTTTGAAAGTAATGAAGCAAAAAGTTCGCATAGCGGCAGGTCAGGGATTTTGGGGAGATTTACCGGACGCGCCTGTTCGACAGGTCGAAGAAGGCCCAATCGATTATCTGATGCTCGACTATCTGGCCGAGGTCACGATGTCGATCATGCAAAAACAAAAGGCTCGCGATCCGAACGCAGGGTATGCAAGAGACTTTGTGCCGTTAATGCGCCAGGTCATTCCGGCTTTGATCGATCGAAATATCAGGGTGACTGCGAACGCCGGTGGCGTAAACGTCAAAGGCTGCGCCACGGCCGTCCTCGAACAGGCACGTGAGTTGGGTTTTGCCGGGAAACTCAGCGTGGGCATAGTCACTGGCGACGACATTCTTGCGCGTTTAGATGAGCTCCTGGATCGTAATATCGAGCTGCGGAACATGGACACGGGAGAGCCGCTGGCCACTGTCCGCGATCGCATACAGAGCGCGAATGCTTACTTGGGAGCCGCGCCGATCGTCGAGGCCCTAAATCAAAACGTCCAGATCGTCATCACCGGTCGCGCGACAGACACGGGGTTGACGTTGGCGCCGTTGATTCATGAGTTTGGTTGGAGCTTGAACGATTGGGACAAACTCGCAGCGGGTACGATCGCCGGGCACATCATTGAATGCGGGGCGCAAGCGTCGGGCGGAAATTGTCAGTACGACTGGCAAAACATTCCGGATATGGCGAATGTGGGATTTCCAATTGCGGAAGCAAATCCCGACGGTACCTTTGTCATAACGAAGCACGAGAACACCGGCGGCCGCGTCAATGTTCCTTCTATAAAGGAACAGCTCGTGTATGAGATGGGTGATCCGCACGAATACATCACGCCTGACTGCGTTGCTGATTTCACAACCGTCAGGCTCGAGGATGCGGGCAAAGATCGAGTGCGCGTGTTTGGGATCAAAGGACGACCGGCTACAGAGTTCTTGAAGGTTTCAATCAGCTATTCCGCCGGTTACAAAGCAGTCGGCACTCTTGTTTATTCCTGGCCTGATGCTTACTTAAAAGCGCAAGCTGCTGACCGAATTCTACGCGGTCGATTAGATCGATTGGGTCTGAAGTTTGATCAGATCCTGACGGAGTTTGTTGGCGTAAACGCGACCCACGGTTCACTGGCGGGTGATCCAACCGAACCGGCTGAGGTGCAACTGCGAGTCGGCGTCCGTGGCCCGAATAAAGCAATGATCGAGCGGTTCACCAAAGAGATCGCGCCTTTGATTTTGACTGGACCACCGGCAGTCACTGGTTTTGCCGGAGGACGCCCGAAGGTGGAAGAGATCGTTGCATACTGGCCGGCGCTGATTCCGAAACAAGAGATTACCCCTATCGTCGAGGTGCTTAAAGCGTGAAAGTCCAACTTGTAAAGCTTGCGCACGCCCGTTCGGGCGACAAGGGTGATACGGCAAATGTTGGATTAATAGCGTTGCGCGACGAGTTTTATCCGATTCTCGCACGCGAGGTAACTCAGTCGCGCGTCAAGCAGCACTTCAGGGGTATATGCCACGGCGACGTCGAGCGCTTCGAACTTCCTAACCTCGGTGCTTTGAACTTTCTTCTGCATCACAGCCTTGGCGGAGGGGGAACTCTGTCATTGATGACTGATGCTCAAGGGAAGACTTTCTCTACTGCGCTTTTGCGGATGTATATCGACATTCCCGACGACGAAGCTCGTGGGCTGGGCCTATCGTAGTCTCTTGCCGCATCCATGACTCAATCAACCAAACCAGTTCTTTCATCAATCGACGACGCAATCGCGCGCATCACTCTCAACCGTCCCGAAAAGAGGAACGCGCTAAACGATCAGCTGATCGGTGCACTGAAGGAAGCGCTCGTCGCAAGTGCGGCAAACGAGGGCGCGATGGTAATTGTCATTAGTGGGAGTGGCACCGACTTTTGTTCAGGTGCCGATCTGGCCGCGCTCGAGAAGATCTCACAATCAACGGCCGCTGCTAATGCCTCTGATGCTCGCGCGTTGCTGGAATTGTTCGTGTTGATTCGAAGTCTACCCATTCCGGTTGTCGCAGCTGTTCATGGCCGTGCGCTGGCAGGCGGGTGTGGTCTCGCAACTTCCTGCGACATAGTACTGGCCAGTGAGAACGCTCAATTCGGATACCCAGAAGTGAAGATTGGCTTCGTTCCAGCAATGGTGACGGCCATTTTAAGACGCAACGTGTCAGAGAAGCTTGCATTTGAACTGCTGACGCGAGGAGATACGATCGGTGCGCGCGAGGCATTACGCATCGGGTTGATCAATCGCGTCTTTCCCGATGATACGTTTGCTGACGAGGTCACGGAGTATCTGAAGGCGTTTTCGTCATCAAGTAGATCAGCAGTCTCGCTGACAAAAACGCTTCTTTATCAAGTTGACGGAATGTCTTTCCTTGAGGCGATTGAAACCGGTGCTGATGTGAATGTTATTGCCAGGATGACAGAGGATTGCCAAAAGGGAATTGCTCGCTTCTTGTCGCGTCAGAAACAGTAAGCAAGTTAGGGTTGCGTGGTCTTGTTCTGAGCTTTTTCACGAAGTCTCTTTATTTCACTCTTCAACGCCTCCGAATTTTTCGCCTGTGGTGCTTTCCGCAGATACGACTCAAGTTCCGTCGCCGCACGTTCCGGTTCCCCCTTCAGATCATAAAAAAGTGCCAGCGTGAGACTGTCGGGCTTCGCTTTATTGTCACTCAAATTCAAAGCTTGTGTTAGCGCTTGATCCGCGCGATTGATTAACACGGTGCGAGCGGCTGTGTCAGCTTCGGTTGCGGTCTGATGAATTAGTGCTGTCCCTTTCATTAGCGCGTTCATTGGATTCGTCGGGTTCAGTCGCTCGGCTTCTGCGAAAACTGCAACAGCCACTGGATAATTCTTCTGGCCCATTAAAAGTAATCCGAATGATTGATATGCACGTTCATCGGTTGGATTGATCTCTCGCGCGAGGTCCAGTTCGGCAATTGCCTCTGCCGTGCGGCCGGTCTTCAGAAAAAGATTTCCAAGCTGCAGGTGCGCATCGAAGTATTTTGGAAAGGCCTGCACTGCCTGATTGAGTTTATTGATCGCTTCTTCGGGCTTACCGCTGTCCGCGAGTTTTAGTCCCTGTTCAAACGCAAGCCGGGCATTCTCAGGGACGTCCTGACGGAAGGCGTTGATTACACCAGGTTGTGTCCGGCCTTTGAGAACAATAGGACGTAGCGTGATGTCCTGAGTAACTGTTAGCCCCGCCCGACCAAACGCCGAAACATCGACCATCACTGAGGTTGTCTCAAAGGTGCGGCCGTCTCCTTCAGCAGTGAGTTGATATGTTCCCGTCTGGAGTCCCGGAAAATTAAAACGTCCGCTTAGATCCGTGAACGTCTCAAGAATAAGACGGCCATTATAGGTGAGCCTGACTCTAACTGGACTCGTGGGTTGTAGACCGTTGGACGTGACGACTTTGCCTTGCAGGACATTTGCAGCGTTTTGCGCAGAGGCGGTTGAAAGGAAACAAACGATAGCGGAGACGATCAAGGAGGTCTTAAGAATCGAAATAATCGTCTGCATAGTCGCTTACCATTTTTCTCAGGGCGGCAAAGATTTAATCATAAAAGAACGAGGCACTCCATGAAACTTTGGGGTCTCACGGAGTGCCTCGAGTCGAAGTGCGCAGAGTTAGAAGTTAAATCGAACTCCGAGCTGTGCCTGGAACGGAATTCCCAAAGGCTCCGAGAAACCGGTTGCGCCGAAGAAATTGATCGGCTTGCCGAAGTCTGCCTCGCCGGTCACGTTCTGGAACTGGTTCCCGTAGTTGCCAGTATTGAAAACATTGAAGGCCTCAAAGAACAATCCGAGTTTCATCGATTCTTTAAACTTGAAGAACTTCGAAACACGAACGTTCAATTGAGAGAAGCTGTCTCCCCTCAGATTGTTAAGGGGGAGTTTATGCTGATCGTCGATACCCGGATTTACCGAGTCACGATCATTGTTAACGCCGTCGCGATTGATGTCGCACAGGCAAGAAGGAAAGACACTATACGGTCGAGCCGATGCAAGTTGCAGAATCGGAGCGACTTGAAAATCCCATGGCAGATCAAAGATTCCGGACAACACAAAGCGGTGTCTTTCATCTTCACCCGTCGGACCAAAATTAATGGGATCGAATTTCGCAAAGAGGTTTTGGGGCTGAAGACCGAAGTCCTGCGAGATGCCAAACCAGCCCTGCGACTTCGCCAACGTATAGTGTGCATTCAGTTGGAACTTGTCGGCATAACGCTTCTTGAATGATGCGGTGAAAGCGTCATAACGAGAGCGTCCGTCTGATTGCGCCACAGTTATGCGAGCAAAAGGCGTTGCAGTTCCGAACGCCGCAGTCAGTTCAGCAGCGTGCGCGGCAAACTGAGCGGTCAGAACTCGCCCAGGATTCGGGGTGCTGCGTTGGGCATTGATTAGTGGCCCAATCCTTGGATTGATGTCCAATCCAGTGAACTCATGCAACCCGAGAATGTGAACATAGTCGAACTCGAGGGCCATGTTACTCCCGAATTCTTGCGCAAAGCCTAAGTTCCATTGTTGCGTGTAGGGTGATTCGAAGTCCGGGTCGAGCATTCTGCCACGCGTACCCGATAACGGATTCGTCAACGGTCGTGGAATGCTCGGCGGGGGTGAATCGATATGCAGGTTTGCACCATCGTTAAAGAAGGTCGCATAGATTTCCGGGTTCGCCTGCTGAACTGCAAATAGCGGCACGTTCAGGAACGATTGATCATAGTAAATACCGTATCCGCCACGTACGACAGATTTAGAATCACCTTTAAGGTCCCAAGCGAATCCGAGTCTCGGACTAATGTTGTTCTTGTCGTCTTCAACGACCTTTCGGGCAAATGGGCTTCCGATTATTTGGAGAGCTCGAAATGCACGATTCTCGTGAGCGTGGGCATTGTCTACAAAACCAAGATCCACGTCATAGCGAGCGCCGATGTTTAAAGTGAATCGCGGTGTAATCTTCCAGTCGTCCTGGAAGTACGCAGCGAACTGTTTGGCGCCCTCACGCAAATCGAAACTGGGACCTCCACCAGAAAGTACCACCGCGCCCACGACGCCGACTCCGGCCAGGTCAGCTGGAGTACAAGTCGCAGTTCCGGCAATAGACGGACAGGTTATGTTACCCGGCAGTATCTGGGCAGTGCGGAAACCCTGTGGAAACTGACCTGGGTTCAGCGCGATCTCATCCGCATTGAAATTGAAGTCGTATTCCGGTGCAGAGTTGAAAGCGAAAAGTCCACCGAGGGTTGGTACATAAGTAAAGTCACCGCCAAACTTGAAGCCGTGATTTCCACGATTCCAAGTAAGGTCGTCGCGGAATTGATGCTTCTTCTGGATAGTTTGCTGCGGCACGTTACCATTCCGTCCGACGGCCAACCCATCAGGGAAGAACAACAAGTTTAAGTCGGTCGTAGCGTTAATACGATTGTCAAACGTTTGGTACTGGTATGTGAACTGATTTACAGTCGTAGAACCTAGCGTTGACGTGAGCGAAGCGAGAAAGTTGTACAGAGTGTTCAAGCTCTCGTTCCCACCTGAAAGGTCTGTACGAACGATCAAGAATCCCGCCTGATCATTCAAAGCATCATTGTTCTGTCCAGCAAACCGGGTTACGAGCGTGTGCTTCGGAGAAAGATTGAAGTCGCCCTTTAGCGTGTACTGCCAGTCGTTGAATGGCTGCGGCAGGAATTGAACGGCCTTGTAACCGAAGGGCTCGAGGAATGCGATTTTGTCTTGGTCCACACCGGGGACAATCGAGTTGCCACGTTCACGTGTGCGTTCGACAGCTCCGAAAAAGAAGGCTTTGTCACGCTTGATGGGTCCACCAAACGAACCACCAAACTGCTGACGACTGAAAGGTGGCTTCACCGCATCAGCGGGATCTGGAAACAGATCCGGATTCGCCTCGGCAAGGAGTTTTGGTGCGTTCGCATTTAGCGAGTCGTCACGGAAGAATCCAAATACCGATCCGTGAAAATCGTTGGAGCCACTCTTGGAAACAACGGAAAGCAATGCGCCGCCTGAACGTCCGTTGGCAGCGGAGAATCTCTGGGTTGTCAGCGCGAACTCCTGAATTCCTTCCATCGAAAAATTCTGAAGGATGCCGCCGACGGCATTGTCTTTGTTATCACCGCCATCGATCGTTACGTTCAAATTTCTGCCAGTCGATCCACCGACTGAGAACGTACCGACACGAGCCTTTGTAGGATCGAACGATGGTTGAAGAGTCGCACCGGGGATTAGAATCGCCAACGAAGCAAAGGAGCGTCCATTGACTGGCAGATTCTCTAAGCGACGCTGGTCGATAACTCCGCCGACATCGGTCTTTGTGGTTTCCACGAGAGGAGCGACGTCACTCGTGACGTTAACTACTTCTCCGATTGCTCCCACTGTTAACTCGGGATTCACTGTTGTGCGCTGAAGCACGTTAACCACAATCGGCTCCTGCACGTATTTCTTAAAGTCTTTTGCTTCCACTTCGAGCCGATAATTCCCTGGAACCAACTGGCTGATTTCAAACACTCCCTCGCCAGTGGTTTGGGCGGTCCGCTCCGCGTTTGTTCCGATGTTGATTAGCTTCACTATTGCGTTGGGAACCAGCGCCCCGTTCGCATCCTTTACAACTCCCGTTACCGTTCCTGAACTCGAAGTTTGAGCGAAGACGCTGCCGCAAACGCACAGGGCAAGTGCAAGCAGCATTAAAAACGAGAAGAGCCATCTCTTTTCGCAATTAGCTATACGCATTTTAAATTTCTCCTGTTGAAGTTGACCTCTGATGATTAAGGACCGTATGTCGACCTGGTTGGTATTGCACTTCTGGCTATTGTGACATTCGCAACCTATATACCTCTGCGAAAAAGGCCCCAAATGCCGCTGTTTCTGCAAGATTGAGGCGATTTGTAGATGAATTTAATCCAAAAATATGGTCTGTTGTTCAGAAAATCGGAAAGCAAATGACGGATTCCCAGCCGGAACTTAGGTGGAAAGGTGCAAGGAATATTGGAGTGGGAACGCATCTACGACGTCCACGAGTCCTATATTAAAGGCCTCGATAGCGCTGAGCCGACGGGCTGTAGTGAAGAATTCCATTGCCCGGATACGGCCGATGAGTAGCGGCAGTCGTTGAGTCCCGCCCCAGCCAGTGATGATTCCGAGTTGTGCTCCCGGGTGTGCGAATTCAGCCGCCGGCGTTGCTATTCGGAGATCACATGCGAGAGCGAAATCTAAACCACCACCCATGCAGTAACCATTGATGGCTGCGACAGTTCTTTGTTGAGACGTAGCGATGCGCTGAAATAGACGTTGACCGCGTTCGGAAAACAACAACGCAGAGTGCTGGTCCAACTGCGTCAACTCGCGGATGTTCGCTCCCGATAGGAAAGCGTTGTCACGTCCAGTGAAGATCAGTGTCGCAATGTCGGTGCGGAGTGTCAGATCAGCTATGACGTGGTCCAGCCGATCTAGCATCTCGGCCGAGAGAGCGTTACGAGTTGCGGGTCGATTGAAAGTGATGATCGCAGCTGACTGTCGAGTGTCTGTGAGAATAAGGTCCAAAGTCTGTGGATCATTCATTCGCGGGGTTTCACATTAGTGCGAAGAAATTGCACGATGTCTTCAGTTGAAGTTCCGGGGAGAAAGACCTCTGCAACTCCAGCTTCTTTGAGTTTGGGTAAATCCTCCTGAGGGACTATGCCACCGACGAGCACGAGGCAGTTGTCCATCCCTTTATCGCGAAGCAACTGAACGATGCGAGGACAAAGTGTGTTGTGCGCGCCGCTAAGAATTGAGACGCCGACGGCGTCGACGTCTTCCTGTAGCGCTGCAGCAGCAATCATCTCCGGAGTCTGCCGAAGTCCTGTGTAAATAACTTCCATACCCGCGTCTCTCAATGCGCGGGCGATTACTTTTGCGCCGCGGTCATGGCCGTCAAGACCAGGTTTGGCGACGAGAACTCGAATCTTTCGACTGGACATGGATGCATTCTAACGCTTACTCAACAAATTGCGAGACCAGAGTGCCGGGTACATGATGAAGGTACACGAGCTAGAACGCGGGCTCTTCGTAAACTCCATACACGTCACGAAGTGAAGAACAAATCTCTCCGAGAGTGGCATAAGCCCCGACTGCTTCGATTGTGGCGGGCATAGTGTTCTCGTTTTTATGAGCAGCCTGTTGGAGTTTGTTCAGTGCGTTTTTGACTTCGCCGTTATCGCGTTGCGCTCTCGTTTGTTCAAGACGCTCGACTTGGTGTGTACGAACTGATTCGTCGATGACGAGAATCGGTACTTCTGCCGGTTCATTAGTCATCTCATACTTATTGACTCCGACGATCACCTGCTCACCACGCTCAACAGCTTTTTGATACTGATAAGCGGAATCCTGAATCTCTCTTTGCGGGAATCCTTTTTCAATTGCCGCAACCATTCCTCCCATCGCATCTATCTTTCGAAAATACTCCAGAGCCTCGTCTTCCATCTTTTGCGTCAGAGACTCCAAGTAGTAAGAACCGCCGAGCGGATCGACAGTGTTTACCACTCCTGTTTCTTCAGCGATGATCTGTTGGGTGCGCAGTGCGATCAGCGCAGCACGATCCGTAGGAAGTGCCAGCGCTTCGTCGTATGCATCTGTGTGAAGACTCTGCGTTCCACCGAGAACACCGGCCAGAGCTTGAATCGCTACGCGTACTATATTGTTCAGTGGCTGTTGAACCGTTAATGAGACACCGGCGGTTTGAGTGTGGAAACGCATCTGTAGCGTGCGTTCGTTATCGCTGCCGAAGCGACGCTTCATCTCTCGCGCCCAGATGCGACGAGCTGCCCTGTACTTTGCAATCTCTTCAAAGAAGTCGTTATGCGCGTTGAAGAAGAATGACATCCGGGGAACGAACGCATCGACGTCCAAGCCAGCATCGACACCCCAGGCCACGTATTCGATCCCATCGCGAAGTGTAAAAGCGAGTTCCTGAACCGCGGTGGCACCTGCCTCACGGATGTGATAGCCGCTAACCGAAACAGGGTTGTAGCGAGGTACATGCTGAGTGCAGAACTCAAACGTATCTACAACCAGCTTCATTGCCGGTTTGATCGGATAGATCCACTCCTTTTGTGCGATGTACTCCTTGAGAATGTCGTTCTGAAGAGTGCCCGAGATCTTGTTCCACTTTGCACCTTGCTTCTCAGCGACAACAAGGTACATCGCCAGCAGAACTGATGCCGGCGCGTTGATCGTCTGCGATACAGTTACTTGTTCGAGCGGAATGCCCGCGAACAGGACTTCCATGTCAGCCAACGACGAGACGGCGACGCCGCACTTGCCAACCTCGCCCTCTGACAGAGAGGAGTCGGCGTCATAGCCCATCAGGGTTGGAAGATCGTAAGCGACTGATAAGCCAGTCTGACCTTGTTTAAGTAGATACTTGAAGCGCGCATTGGTCTCCTCAGGCGTACTGAAACCGGCAAACTGTCTCATCGTCCAAAGTTTGCCGCGATAACCAGTTGCGTGAATGCCGCGCGTGTAAGGAAATTCTCCAGGATACGAGACGTCGTTCTCGAAGTTTACGTCAGCGACATCTGCGGGCGTGTAGAGTCGATCGACTTCTTCCAGCGAGACCGTTTGAAAGCTCTTTTTCCGTTCTGGGGTTTTGGCGAGAACAGGGTCCAGTGTTTCTTTTTCCCACCGCTCTTTTTCTGCCTCAGCGGGTGAGGAAATCTGCTTGGTTTCAGCCATTGAACCTCTCTTTTTGCCGCAGTTAATCGAAGATTTTGATATTAGTTTACGGTCATAGACGTGTCAACCAACTCACTCTTCGCAGTTATTGAGAGGGGAGCGCGGCTGTGATGGCAGTCACAGCCGCGCAAGCTCGGCAGGAACCCGGTTAGCGCGGAAAACGTGCAGGGGAAAACAGTTGGCAGGCGTTGGCAGGCATAGATATCGATCTCTTCATCGAATCAAATTATTCGACTGGCACGATAAACTCGTTGCTCCGAAGCATGTTTAGATTTGCGCGAGCGGCAGCTTCAATTGTCCGTGGATCACTTTGCAAACGATGCACTTCAGTCTGCAGTGCATTGTTCATGTTGCGCAGTGACTCAACGTCCTGCTCCATTGCGGCAAACTGGTGTGAAGCGATATTGAACTTCGCCCGCGTGCGCATGTTCACCGTGACACAGACGGCGAAGGTAGCGAGTAAGATCATTCCGAATACAACCCAGGAGGGAATGATTCCACCACGCCTCCGCACCTCGCTGCGTGTGCCGATAATGTCCATTGAGATCTGCTGAACTGTTGCCACTGAAGGATTCACCCTTCGCGCAACACGTTGCGATCTGATTCGTTCGTCAACCCAATAAGTATTTGCGACCCTGCTCAAGCAACACCTCCATGTCCTTCGGCGATTCTGATTCCGCATAAATGCGTACCAGGGGTTCGGTGCCCGACGGACGCACTAACAACCATGAATCGTCTTCGAAAATTATTTTCAGGCCGTCAAGCCTGTTGATTTGTTTGACCCGCCGTCCCGCAATAGCAGTCGGCTCTTGCGTCAGCCGGTGCTTTAATTTAGGCATCAGGTCGGGTGTCAGACGAACGGCTATTCTGCCGGACTCAAGCTTTCCGATATCGATGTACAAAG
>Ga0207708_10001678_pt1 | contig 16404 bp, 14 predicted proteins | sample KBSK5101metaG_FD_184340 | JGI IMG/M metagenome (GOLD analysis project Ga0207708, IMG submission 184340) | Corn, switchgrass and miscanthus rhizosphere microbial communities from Kellogg Biological Station, Michigan, USA - KBS K5-10-1 metaG... | ecosystem: Host-associated > Plants > Roots >...
GAAGACGCTGAAAGACGCGCTCAACGAAGCGATGCGCGACTGGGTCACGAACGTAAGCGACACCTTTTACATCATCGGCACCGTGGCCGGCCCGCATCCGTATCCGATGATGGTGCGCGATTTTCAGTCGGTGATAGGCATCGAAGCCAGGGAGCAGATGCAGGAGATGGCGGGCCGCCAGCCCGATGCGGTGCTCGCCTGCGTGGGCGGCGGCTCCAACGCAATGGGCCTCTTCTATCCGTACATCGCCGACGAGCGCGTGCGCCTGGTGGGCGTCGAGGCGGCGGGCCATGGACTCGAAACCGGCAAGCACGCAGCGACCTTATGCGCCGGCAAGCCCGGCGTCCTGCACGGCAACCGCACGTACCTCATGCAGGACGACAACGGCCAGATCATCGAGACGCATTCGATTTCGGCGGGCCTCGATTACCCCGGCGTCGGTCCGGAGCATGCGTGGCTGAAAGACAGCGGACGCGCCGAATACGTCGCGGTGACCGACGATGAGGCGCTCGCGGCGTTTCACCATCTGTGCCGGCTCGAAGGCATCATACCCGCGCTCGAATCGAGCCACGCGCTCGCCTATGCTGCCAAAATGGCGCCGCGCATGAAGAAAGACCAGATCCTGCTCGTCAATCTCTCGGGGCGCGGCGACAAGGACATGCACACCGTGGCCGAAAAGTCCGGCCTCAAGTTCTAGCCGCGATGTCGAGAATCGCCGCTACGTTTGCATCGCTTGCGAAGGAAAAACGCAAAGCCCTGATTCCGTTTGTCACCGCCGGCGATCCGGATCCGGCGCTCGCGGTGCCGCTGATGCATGCGCTCGCGCAGGCAGGCGCCGATGTGATCGAACTGGGCGTGCCGTTTTCGGATCCGATGGCCGACGGGCCGACGATACAGCGGTCGAGCGAGCGCGCCTTGAAGCATGGCGTGTCGCTCAAGAATGTGCTCGAATTCGTCGCCGCGTTCCGCCAGACGAACAATACGACACCGGTCGTCCTGATGGGCTACGCGAACCCGATCGAGGCGATGGGCTATGAAAAATTCGCTGACGCCGCGCTCGCCGCGGGCGTCGACGGCGTACTGGTCGTCGATTACCCGCCGCAGGAAGCGGCGCCGTTCGCTGAACTGCTCGCGCAGCGAAAAATCGACGCCATTTTCCTGTTGTCGCCGACGTCGACTGAAACCCGCATCAAGGAAGTCGCCCGCTATGCGCGCGGCTACGTTTATTACGTCTCGCTGCGTGGCGTGACCGGCGCGGCTAACCTCGACGTCAGCGAGGTCGCCAAAAAACTGCCGGAAATCCGCGCCCATATCAAGTTGCCGATCGGCGTGGGCTTCGGCATACGCGATGCGAAGACCGCCCGGGCCGTCGCGGACGTCGCCGACGCGGTCGTCATCGGCAGCCGGCTGGTGCAGGAAATCGAGTCGAGCCCGCGCGAGCGCGTGCTGGACAATATCGCGAATCTGGTTAAGGATATCCGCCGTGCGCTCGACCACTGAGGTGAAGCCATGAGCTGGTTGAAGAAACTCCTCCCGCCCAAGATCAACCGCGATGGCGGCAGCCCGAAGAAGAACGTCCCCGAAGGACTGTGGAGCAAGTGCGATGCCTGCGAGGCGGTGCTCTACCGCACGGATCTGGAGAAGAACCTTTACGTTTGCCCGAAGTGCAACCATCACAACCGACTGTCCGCGCGCGAGCGCCTCGACACGCTGCTCGACACCGAAGGCCGCTACGAAATCGGCTACGAAGTGCTGCCGGTCGACACGCTTAAATTCAAAGACAGCCGGCGCTATACCGAGCGGCTTGAAGAGGCGCGCAAAGACACCGAGGAGGACGACGCGCTGATCGTAATGCAGGGCAGCATCAAGACCATCCCGCTCGTCGTTGCCGCCTTCGAATTCAAGTTTCTCGGCGGCTCGATGGGCTCCGTCGTCGGCGAGCGTTTCGTGCGCGGCGTGCAGGTATGCCTCGAGCAAAAGCTGCCGTTCGTATGTTTCACAGCGAGCGGCGGCGCGCGCATGCAGGAAGGGCTGCTCTCGCTGATGCAGATGTCCAAAACCTGCGCGGCGCTTACCCAATTGGGCGCGGAGAAGCTGCCATTCATTTCCGTGCTGACCGACCCGACGATGGGCGGGGTGTCGGCGAGCTTCGCTCTCATCGGCGATGTCGTATTCGCCGAGCCCAACGCGCTGATCGGTTTTGCCGGACCGCGCGTGATCGAGCAGACCGTCCGCGAAACGCTGCCCGAGGGTTTCCAGCGCTCGGAGTTTCTGCTCCAGCACGGCGCGATCGATCTCATCGTCGACCGCCGCGAAATGCGCGACAAGCTCGCGAGCGTCATCACGCTGTTACTGAAGCTGCCCGCGGCAGCCTGAGTGCTTTCAAGCCGCTGTGCCCTCCGTCGTGGGTAACTCTCCGCCGGTAACTCTCGCGCAATGGCTCGAGTACCTCGAGCGCTTGCATCCGCAGGCGATCGCAATGGGGCTGGACCGCGTGTCGGACGTGGCGCGCGCACTCGGGATCTCGCCGGCTTTCAAGCTCATCACAGTGGGCGGCACCAACGGCAAGGGTTCGTGCTGTGCGATGCTCGAGGCGATCCTGCTGCATGCCGGCTACCGCGTGGGCTGCTATACGTCACCGCACCTGCTGCGCTACAACGAGCGCGTGCGCATTGGCGGCAGCGAGGTCGTCGATGACGACTTGTGCCGCGCGTTCGCACGCATCGAAGCGGCGCGCGGGACTACGACGCTCACGTATTTCGAATTCGGCACGCTGGCGGCGCTGCTCTGCTTTGCCGACGCCGGCATCGATGTCGCCATACTCGAAGTGGGGCTCGGCGGCCGGCTCGACGCGGTCAACATATTCGACGCGGATTGCGCGCTCGTCGCGAGCGTCGATCTTGACCATCAGGATTATCTCGGCGACACGCGCGAAGCGATCGGATTCGAGAAAGCGGGGATATTCCGCGCGGCGCGGCCGGCAATTTGCGCCGAGGCCGATCCACCGGCGTCACTGGTGGCGCACGCGCGCGAAATCGGTGCGGATCTCATGGTGATCGACCGCGATTTTGGTTACGTCGCGCAATCGCAACAAGGGCAGCAATGGCGTTACTGGGGTCCCGCAGGACGGCGGCACGGGTTGCCCTATCCGGCTTTGCGCGGCGCTTTTCAATTGAGCAATGCCGCCGCCTGTTTGACCGCGCTCGACAGCCTGCGCGGCAGCCTACCCGTCACGGCGCAGGACTTGCGCGGGGGGCTATTGCAGGCGGAGGTGGCCGGACGGTTTCAGGTGCTGCCGGGCCGGCCGCTCGTAATTCTCGACGTCGCGCATAATCCGCATGCGGCGCGCGCGCTCGCCGCGAACCTGGCCAGCATGCCTGCCGGCGGCCGCACGCTGGCCGTATTCTCGATGCTGAAGGACAAGGACATCGACGGCGTCGTCGCGGCGGTGAAAGCCCATGTTGCGCACTGGTTTCTCGCCGGCAGCGGCGGCGCGCGGGGCGCGAGCGCGGCATTTCTCGCCGCAGCACTCGCGCGCGCGGGCGTGACGGCGCCTGCCGACGAGTTTCCAGACGTCGTAGCCGCATGGCACGCTGCCTGTGAATCGGCGGCTGATAATGATAAAATCATCGTTTTCGGATCCTTTCTTACGGTTGCTGCGGTAATGCGCGAACGCCAGCGTAAGACATAGATTCCGGACGGCCATGGCTAAATCGATTAGCGACGAAGAAATACAACTCAGAAAACGCGCGCGCCGCCGACTCGTCGGTGCGATAGCCCTGGTAACCGTCATCGCCGTCTTCCTGCCGATGGTGCTCGATCACGAGCCGAAGCCCGTGAGCCAGGACGTCAGTATCAAGATTCCATCGCCCGACGCCGGCGTCTTTACATCGAAGATCGTGCCGGTGGCGCCCGGCCAGAAATCCGCCCCCGCCGCGAAATCCGAAGCCGTCGTCCCGTCCCAACCCGCGGTGGAACCGCCAGCCGCCAAGGCCGAATCGCCTAAAGTAGCGGCTGCGCCCAAGCCGGCGGCTGAAGTGATAGTGCCGCCCCCCAACGATACCGAAGCGTCGCCGCCAAAAAAGGCCGCACCCGCCAAGCCCGCAGAGAAACCAGTTGCCGCGGAGCCGGTCAAAACGGTCGAGAAGGCAGCGGAAAACGGGAAACCGCCCGCTAAAGGAGCCGCAGGCTATGTCGTGCAGGTTGCCGCGCTCAACGATCCGGACAAGGCCAAGCAGATGCGCGATCAAATCGGCGCGACAGGGTTGAAAGCCTATACCGAAGTCGTGCCGACGGCCAAAGGCAACGTCACGCGCGTGCGGGCCGGCCCTTTCGTGTCGCGCGCCGACGCGGACAAGGCGCGCGACAAGCTGAAGGCGCTGGGATTGAACGGTAACGTCATTCCGAAATGACCTGGATCGATTACGCAGTTATCGCAATTATCGGTATTTCGGTTCTGTTGAGCGTCATCCACGGTCTCGTGCGCGAGATTCTGGCGCTCGCATCGTGGGTGGTGGCTTTCATCGTGGCGCAGATGTTCGCGGGCGATGTCGCGGCGTTGTTGCCGGCTGCGCTGACGAACCCGTCATTGCGCCTGCTGGGCGGTTTTCTCGCCGTATTTCTGGCCGTTCTGGTGGCCATGACGCTGCTGGCGATCGGCGTGTCGGGGTTGATCAAGTCCGCCGGGCTCGGTTTCGCCGATCGCGCACTCGGCGCGGTGTTCGGGTTTGCGCGCGGGCTGGCGATCGTCACTGTTGCGGTATTGCTCGCGGGTTTGACGGCATTGCCGCGGCAAACGGCATGGCGGCACGCGATGTTCAGCGAGCCGTTGGTAATATTGGGCAACTCGGTTAAAGTCTGGTTGCCTGACGACATGGCGAAGCACATCAACTACGGGTAGAGACTGTTATGTGCGGCATATTAGGCGTGGTGGCGAAAAACGCGGTCAACCAGGTGCTCTACGACGGGCTCCTCGTGCTGCAGCACCGCGGCCAGGATGCCGCCGGCATCGTGACCGCCGAGGGCGCCACGTTCCACATGCACAAAGGCGGCGGCATGGTGCGCGACGTCTTCCGCACCCGCAATATGCGCGGCCTGCTCGGCGCCTGCGGCATCGGGCACACGCGTTACCCCACAGCGGGCTCTGCGTGGTCGGCCGCGGAATCGCAACCTTTCTACGTCAATTCGCCGTTCGGCCTCGTGCTCGGGCACAACGGCAACCTGACCAATACCGATCAGCTCAAAAGCGATCTGTTCCGCCAGGACCTGCGGCACGTCAATACCAATTCGGATTCCGAAGTGCTGCTCAACGTTCTCGCGCACGAACTGCAGGAGGGGGCGGCCAATTACAAGCTTGATCCGGCGACTATCTTCGCGGCCGTCTCAGGGGTGCACCGCCGCTGCCGCGGCGCCTATGCCGTAGTGGCGATGATCGCGGGCTATGGACTGCTCGCGTTCCGCGACCCGTACGGCATACGCCCGCTCGTTTACGGCAAGATGGAAACCGAGCACGGCACCGAATACCTGGTGTCGTCTGAATCGGTCGCGCTTGACGCGCTGGGTTTCGAGCTTGTGCGCGATATCGCGCCCGGCGAAGCAATATTCATCGACGAAGACGGCCATTTTTACGCGCAACAGTGCGCGCTCAACCCGTCGCTAAACCCGTGCATCTTCGAATACGTTTATCTCGCGCGGCCGGATTCGGTGATGGACGGCATTTCCGTGTACGAGACGCGCTTGCGCATGGGCGAAAGCCTCGCCGACAAGATCAAGCGCGAACACTCGCAGCTCGACATTGACGTGGTGATTCCGATTCCGGATTCGAGCCGGCCGGCCGCGATGCAGCTTGCCAATCGCCTCAACCTGCCGTATCGCGAGGGCTTCATCAAGAACCGCTACATCGGCCGCACGTTCATCATGCCGGGCCAGGGCATACGCAAGAAGTCAGTGCGGCAGAAGTTGAATGCGATCGGCATGGAATTCAAAGGCAAGAACGTGATGCTTGTGGACGACTCGATCGTGCGCGGCACCACGAGCCGCGAAATCGTCCAGATGGCGCGCGAAGCCGGCGCGCGGAAAGTGTTTTTCGCGTCCGCGGCGCCGCCCGTACGGTTTGCGAATGTTTATGGCATCGACATGCCCACGCGCGACGAGCTGATCGCGACCGGCCGCAGCGACGAGGAGATCGCGCGCGAGATCGGCGCCGACCAGTTGATCTACCAGGACTTGAGCGCGCTGATCGACGACGTGCGCTCGGTCAATCCGAAAGTCACGTCATTCGAGGATTCGTGCTTCAGCGGCAATTACGTTACTGGCGACGTGACGCAGGCATATCTGGATGGCGTCGAGGCGCAGCGCCGCGAAGGAACCAAACAGGCCGCCTTCGCAGCCTCGCAGCTCGACCTGAACCTGGAGGTTGTCGACTGACTCGTCCGTCACCATAATTGACAAGTTATCCGCGAGCGGGTAACTTTCGAACTGCGCCGATTTGAGATCAGCTTGCGGGCGCCGCCGGTAGTATTAGAGCGTCAACTACCGGACGACAAATAAATACGGCTAAAGCGAGCCAGAACCCGGTCCGCGAAAAGCTGATCGGGTTTTTTATTGGGAAAGAGCTTGCCATGAAGAACGGCTTTACCACGACGATCCTGCATTCGGATCTCGAATCGCCCATCGAGCATTTTGCCGTGCACAAGCCCATGCATTCGTCGGTTGCATACGGCTATGCGGACGCGCGCGACCTCGCGAAGGTATTCAAGGGCGAGCTTCCCGGCTATGTCTACGGCCGCCAGGGCAATCCCACCACGGCTGCGCTGGAATCGAAAATTACCAAGATGGAGGAGGGCGTAGTTACCGCCTGCTTCGGCACCGGCATGGCCGCAATTGCCGCCGTGTTCCTCGCATTGCTGCGCGCGGGCGATCACGTCGTATCGAGCTCGTTTCTGTTCGGCAACACCAACAGCCTGTTCGGCACTTTGAATACGCTGGGTTGCGACATCAGTTATGTCGATCCGACGCGCGTCGACAACGTGGCCAAGGCGGTTCGGCCCAACACGCGGATGGTGTTCGTCGAAACGATCGCCAACCCGCGCACTCAAATCGCCGACCTGACGCGCATCGGCGAGCTGTGCGCCGCGCGCGGCCTGCTCTACGTGGTGGACAACACTATGACGTCGCCCTACCTGTACCTGCCCAAGCGCGACCACGCGGGGCTGATCGTCAACTCACTGACCAAGTACATCGGCGGGCACGGCAATTCGCTGGGCGGCGCTGTCACCGATACCGGCCTTTTCGACTGGACGCACTTTTCGAATATTTACGACAATTATAAGAGCGCCGCGCCGGCGCTGTGGGGCATCCAGCAGATTCGCAAGAAAGGCTTGCGCGATGTTGGCAGCACGCTCGCGGCCGAACCCGCCCACCGCATTGCCACCGGCGCGGAGACTCTGGCATTGCGGATGGAAAAGGCATCCGACAATGCGTTGCAGCTCGCGCGCTTTCTGGCCGGACATTCCAAGGTGAGAAAAGTGTACTACCCCGGGCTCGAAGATCATCCAGAGCACCGGCTCGCGACCCAGCTGTTTAAGACTTATGGTGCGCTAATGAGCTTCGAGCTCGCGGAAGGCATCGACTGTTTCGACTTCCTCAACCGCTTAAAGATTGTGATCTTGTCGAGCCACCTGGGCGACAACCGGACCCTGGCGATCCCGATCGCACACACCATATATTGGGAAATGGGACCGCAACGCCGGGCCGAGATGGGCATCGCGGATTCACTGATCCGGCTGTCGATCGGCATCGAGGACTTTGACGATCTGATCGGCGATTTCAGGCAGGCGCTCGGCTGACTGCGCGTTGCGGATGCGTGTGGCTCAAACGGTGGCGAGCTCAATGACTGTGCAGCCAGCTCGATCGCAACGCAGGTAGCTGCCCTTTGTGTACCAGTCGGCGAGCACCCAGCGTTCGCAGGCGTGCCCGTCGACGAGATGGTGATGCAACGCTGGCCGATGCGTGTGGCCGTGTATCAGGCGCGGATAACCGTGTTCGCGCAGCACCGCTTCGACGGTTGCCGGTGTCACGTCCATGATGGACTTGGATTTCGACTGTTTCTTTTCTGTGTTTTCAGTGCGCAGGCCGGCGATGATCTGCTTGCGGCTTAGCAGCGGCTGTGCGAGAAACTGCCGTTGATACTCCGGATTGCGTACTTTCGCGCGAAATTCCTGGTATCCCACGTCGTCCGTGCAGAGCGTATCGCCGTGCATCAGCAGCGTGCGCGTGCCGTACAGGTCGAGCAGCGTCGGGTCCGGCAGTAGTCTGGCGCCGGCGTCCGCGGCAAAGCGGTCCCCGATCAGAAAATCGCGATTGCCGTGCATCAGAAATAGCTTAATGCCGGTGCGTGCGAGGTCACGCAGTGCGGCGAGGACCGACGCATTGAACGGATCGTTGTCGTCATCGCCGGCCCAGTACTCGAAGAGATCGCCCAGTATGTACAGGGCTTCAGCGCGCGCGGCGGGGCCGCGCAGGAAATCGAAAAACGTCTGGCTGATGGCGGGACGGGTCGGGCAGAGGTGCAGGTCGGAGATAAAAATGCTGTGCTGCATAGGATTGAGGATGAGGAGCGAGGATTGAGGGGGTAGGGCCTTACTCGATCCTCAATCCTCCATCCCCAATCCTGCCTTCAAACTACTTCCGCTTTTTCGATGATCACGTCTTCGGCCGGCACGTCCTGGTGGCCGGCGCGGTTGCCCGTTTTTACGCCCTTGATCTTGTCGACGACTTCGGTGCCGCCGGTCACTTTGCCGAATACGCAATAGCCCCAGCCCTGCGCATTGGGCCCGGTGTGGTTCAGGAAATCGTTGTTGGCGATGTTAATGAAGAACTGCGCAGTGGCCGAATGCGGGTCGGACGTGCGCGCCATGGCCACGGTGTACTTGTCGTTCTTCAGCTTGTTGTCGGCCTCGTTCTTGATCTGCGCGCCGGTCGGCTTCTGCTTCATGCCCGGCTCGAAGCCGCCGCCCTGGATCATGAAGCCGTCGATTACGCGATGGAAGATTGTGTTGTTGAAGTGCCCGCTTTTGACGTAGCCGAGAAAGTTTTCGACGGTGACGGGCGCCTTGGCGGCGTCGAGCTCGAGTGTGATGACGCCGTGATTGGTATGCAGTTTGACCATGGGAATTCCTTTATTTCGCGGCGGGCTTGTCGGCCGCCGGCTTATCGGAGGAGATGATGCGGGCGTCTTCAATTACGACCTGCTTGCGCGGCACGTCGGACTGAAACGGGCCCTGAGCGCCGGTGTCGAGCGCGGCGATCTTGTTAACGACGTCCATGCCCTTGGTGACTTTGCCGAACACGGTGTAGCCCCAGCCTTGCGGAGTCGGCGCGGAATGATTGAGAAAATCGTTGTTTTTGTGGTTGATGAAAAATTGCGCGGTTGCCGAATGCGGATCGGACGTCCGCGCCATCGCGATGGTGCCGACGTCGTTCTTGAGGCCGTTGTTGGCTTCATTCGGCACCGGCGCGCGGGTCTTCTTCTGCGCAAACTCGGGAGTGAAGCCACCGCCCTGGACCATGAAGCCGTTGATCACGCGGTGGAAGATCGTGCCTTTGAAGAAGCCATCCTTCACATATTGCAGAAAGTTCTCGACCGTCTTGGGCGCCTTGTCCGGATAGAGTTCGAGCGTAATCGTGCCCATGTTGGTTTTCAACTCGACTTCGGGATTGGCGGCGGCAGCCAGCGTGCTGCAAGCAAGCATGGCCAGAGTAAGGACAGCGCTGATTTTCATGTAGTAGTCTCGCTAATGGAAATTAAAATGCGTGAAAAAGAACTGCGTAATTCACGATCGGCGCGCCAGCGCAGCGAATTCAGTATCGGCACTTGTGCGTCCGGTTCGCGAGGTTGCTGCTGAAACATTCTGGTCGAAGGTCTCTCTATTAAGGTACAAGCAAGATTGCGGATTTCGATCGGCGGTCCTGACCAGCATCGCCACGGGAGGATCAACTGCCGACGCGCTCCTGCTGGATCAGCCAGCGATCGCCGGTCTTGACCAGAACTAGCGTCTTGGTGCTGGCGACCTTGAGATTGGCCGAGCGATAGCTTTGACGGAACGTGACCGCCGCGCGATTGTTGTCGGCGAACTTGACCTTAGGCGACTCCACCCGGACATCGATTTTTTTCGGCTTCGCGATGCGGACTTTGCGCGCGGCTTCCCAATCAGCGCGCGGTTCGCCGGTCGGCGTCTGGAAATCCGGCGCGTAACACGCGAAATATCCCGCCACGTCGTTGTCCGACCAGGCTTTCGCCCAATGATTGACGCTTCTCAATACATCGCTTTCGGTCGCGGACGTGACCGATTCTGCCGGTTTCGCGGGTGTTGATTTCGCCGCGGCGGGCGGAGCAGATGGCGCCGTGATGACAGATTGCATGTCCAGCGTTACGGGTTCGGCCGCGGCAACGATCGTTGACGTTAATTTGCTGGCCGCGGGCTTACCGGTAGCGCGTGTACCGCTCGAAAACAATTCGTTGATCATTTTGAGTTTGGTTTGCGCGGCGGTATTGCTTTTATCGAGTTGCAGCGCCTTGTCATAAGCCTGCGATGCCATCTTGGCATAGACGTCGCCCAAATTCTCGTAGGCGGTCGCATAGCTCGGGTGGGTGCGGATCGATATTTCGAGCATGCCGCGCGCTTTGTCATACTGGCCCTGCGACGCATAAAGCACGGCAAGGTTGTTGTACGGCTCGGGCAATTCCGGATAATCTTCCGTAAGGCCGGTGAATATCCTGATGGCATCGGCCTGCTTGCCTTGCTCGGTGAGTATCAGGCCTTTCAAAAAACGGCCGCGCGCGTCTTTGGGATTGGCTTTTAAGAAGTTGTCAACGCGCTCGAGCGCCTGGGCCTGCTGGCCACCGCGGAACAGCTTGCCGGCTTCCGCGAACTCGTCGGTCTGTGCAACCGTAACCGCGGCAATCATGAGACTGGCCGCCAGCAATGCGATTTGGCGGATCCGGCGCGGCGCGGACATCAAAGTCATTGTGCTATACTTTTTGGAATTTCAGGGTCTTAGTCGACTAATCTAACAGATTTTACCAAGAACCCCGGCCAATTTGAATAAGTTGTTTTGCCCTCGCCGGACATAAGCCGACAGACGCCGCGCACAGACCGGTTAACGGGTGTCAGGTCCCTTCAAGACAGCCGGGGCGGGCAAAATAAAGGCGCCGATCGTTTCCATCCTCTCCATTTCCCGCCATGCTCAAGCTCTATAACACGCTGACCCGCGACAAGCAGATATTCGAGCCGATAGTCCCCGGCGAGGCGCGCATTTACGTCTGCGGGATGACAGTTTATGACTACTGCCATCTCGGGCATGCGCGCGTGATGGTGGTGTTCGACATGATCACGCGCTGGCTGCGCACGTCGGGATTGAAGGTCACGTATGTGCGCAACATCACGGACATCGACGATAAGATCATCAAGCGGGCGGCCGAAAACAAGGAGCCGATGGAAGCATTGACCGCGCGCTTTATAGCTGCCATGAACGAGGATGCTGCGGCGCTTGGTGTGATGAAGCCCGACCTCGAGCCGCGCGCGACGGAATACATCAAGGAAATGCAGGCGATCATCGCGCTGCTCGAACAAAAAGGTCTGGCGTACGTGGCGCCCGACCACGATGTCAATTATTCGGTGCGCGATTTTCCTGGCTACGGCAAGCTCTCCGGCAAAACGCTCGACGATCTCAATGCTGGAGAGCGCGTCGAGATCACGCAGGCCAAGCACGATCCGCTCGATTTCGTGCTATGGAAACATTCCAAGCCGGGCGAGCCGGCGTGGCCCAGCCCGTGGGGCGAAGGCCGCCCGGGCTGGCATATCGAATGCTCGGCGATGTCGAGCACGCTGCTGGGCGAGCATTTCGACATCCACGGCGGAGGGCAGGACCTGCAGTTTCCGCACCACGAGAACGAGATTGCGCAATCCGAGGGTGCGCACGGGAACACTTTCGTCAACTACTGGCTGCACAACGGGTTCGTGCGCGTCGACAACGAGAAAATGTCGAAATCGCTCGGCAATTTTTTTACGGTGCGCGAGATACTCGCCCGCTACGACGCGGAGGTCGTGCGCTTTTTCATCCTGCGCGCGCATTACCGCAGCCCGCTCAATTACTCCGACCAGCATCTCGACGACGCGCGCCAGGCACTGAGCCGCCTCTACACTGCATTGAAAGCGCATGACGGCGCCGCGGGCGACATCGACTGGAGCAACCCCACTGCCGCGCGCTTCCGCGAAGTGATGGATGACGATTTCAACACGCCCGAAGCGGTCGCCATTCTGTTCGAGCTTGCGGCCGAGGTGAACCGGAGCCAGTCGCGTGACGCGGCCGCGCTGCTCAAAGCACTCGCGGGTCTACTGGGCCTGCTGCAGCGCCCATCGACGGAGTTCCTGCAAGCGGCGCCGGGCGCCGATACATGGACGCCCGAGCGCATCGAAGCGGAAATCGTCGCGCGCGCCGCGGCGAAAAAAGCGAAAAATTACGCCGAGGCCGACCGCATACGCAAGGATCTGCTGGCGGCCGGCATCACGCTCGAAGACGGCCCCAAGGGCACGCTCTGGCGGCGTAGTTAGCTACTTCCGACGCGCGCAGCGATCTTGACAGAGGCCCTCCAGAGTGCGTTCGGATTCACCGCAATTCTGGCGCTGGCCTGGCTCTTCAGCGAAAACCGCCGCGTCGTCGCGTGGCGCACGGTGGTCGCCGGAATAGCGCTGCAAATCGTCCTGGCCGCAGCGCTGTTGAAGCTTGCGGTCTTCAAACAATTCTTCCTGGCCCTGAACGACACGCTGCTCGCGCTCGAAAAGGCGACGCAGGCGGGCACCGGCTTCGTGTTTGGCTATCTAGGCGGCGCGGCGCTGCCGTTCGCCGAGACGGGCCCGGGGTCGAGTTTCGTGCTCGCGTTTCGCGCGCTGCCGCTGGTGCTCGTGATCAGCGCGCTGTCGTCGCTGCTCTTTTACTGGCGCATCCTGCCGTGGGTCGTGCGCGGAATTTCGCGCGTGCTGAAAGCGGTGATGGGGGTCGGCGGCGCGGTCGGACTGTCGACGGCGGCCAACATTTTTGTCGGCATGGTCGAAGCCCCGCTCTTCATCCGGCCTTATCTCGCGCAGATGTCGCGCGGCGAGCTCTTTATCGTGATGGCGTGCGGCATGGCCGGCATCTCGGGCACCGTGATGGTGATTTACGCGAGTTTTCTCGGGCCGGTAATCCCCGACGCGCTGGGCCATATCCTGATCGCATCCATCATCAGCGCGCCCGCAGCGATCGTCGTGGCCGTGTTGATGGTGCCGTTGACCGGCGCTCCCACGACGGGGAAGCTCGCGCCCGCGCAGCAGGCGTCGAGCAGCATGGACGCAATTACCAAGGGCACGCTCGACGGGCTCGGGCTGTTGCTAAACATACTGGCAATGCTGATCGTGCTGATCGCGCTGGTGACGCTCGCCAATCTGATGCTCGAAGCGCTGCCGCTGGTGCACGGGCGGCCGATCACGCTGCAGCGCATGCTCGGTACGCTGCTGGCGCCGCTCGCGTGGCTGGTCGGCGTGCCGTGGAGCGAAGCGCCGGCCGCGGGTGCGCTGCTCGGCACCAAGACCGTGCTAAATGAATTCATTGCCTATCTCGATCTCGCCCATTTGCCGGATGGCGCGCTGTCCCTGCGCAGCCGCCTGCTCATGACTTATGCGTTGTGCGGCTTTGCGAATTTCGGCAGCGTGGGCATCCTGATCGGCGGGATGGCGACCATGGCGCCCGAGCGCCGCGCTGAAATCGTCGGGCTGGGCATGAAGTCGATTGTCGCCGGCACGCTTGCCACGTGCATGACGGGCGCGGTCGTCGGCATGCTGTGGACGGATTAGCGCAACTGCGCGTCTACGGCTGCGCCGCGCCGGCCTTGTTGCACCATGTGACCCACATCTCGCGGAACGCGCGCTCGAGATTGCGCGCGCACGCGCGGCCATCCGCGTTCGGCGAACGCGCCATCATGCCGCGCAGGTTCGTGCGCAGTTCGGCAAGCTTGGGCAGGTCCTCGGCGAGCCGCGCGGCGATGTCGACATACTCGTCGCCGGTTTTGCCGATCAGTTGCGGCAACCCGACGTTGTTCAGCATCGACACATCGGCGCGCGAGGCGTGCGTCGATCCTTCCAGCACGACGACCGGCAATCCCATCCAGAGCGAGAAGCAGGTGGTCGTCGCGCCGTGATAGGGGAACGTGTCGAGCGCGATGTCCACTTGTGCGTAGGCGGCGAGGTAGTCGTCAAACGACAGTCGGGGCAGTATCTCCAGCTGCTGCGCGCGAACGCCGCATCGCTCGAACATTTCGCGCACATGGCGTTCCGCCGAGACGCCGCTGACCGCCATCACTCGCAGCCGCGAGTCGGGAACGCGTTCGAGGATGCGCGCCCACCAAGCGGCGATCGCAGGCGAAATCTTGAATGCGCTGTGAAACGTGCCGAATGTGACGTAGCCGTTCTTCAATGCAGGGAGCGGGGCGACCGCGGGCGTGCCGTCGGGCGGCCGCCAGGCCATGTAAATGCCGGGCAGGCGCACGAGCGTTTCGGAATTCAGGTGCTCGGTCATGCCCGGCGGATCGCACCACGCGTCGGTGATACGGTAATCCATGCTCGGCATCCCGGTCGTGCTCGGAAAGCCGAGCCAGTTGGCCTGGACGGGCGCGGGCTTGCGCGCAAACGCAAGCAGCCGGTTGTTGGCGGTGTGGCCGCTCAAGTCGACGAGGATATCGATCGCGTCTTCGCGCACGAGGCTCGCGAGCCGCGCATGGTCGAGATCGATCGTAGCGCGCCAGTGCGCGCCGTGCGCCTTCAAGCGCTCGGAATAATCGTCGGGACGCGCGACATCGGCATACAGGAAGATTTCGAGCTGCGCGCGGTCGTGATGCTCGATCATGGATTCGAGAAAAAACGTGACCGCATGCTTGTGGATGTAAGGCGAGACGAAACCGATGCGCAGACGGCGCGCGTGATCGCGGTCGTTGCGATGCGGCGGCGCCGCAGCTTCCAGCGCGGCCGCGTGGCGTGCTGCCCACGCCCGGTGCTCACGGAATACGTCGGCCGGGTCCGAGGTATCCGAATAACTCAGCATGCGCAGCAGCGCGCTGTGCGCCGCCGGATTGTCAGGTTGGAGCGCGAGCGATTCGCGCACCGCCGCAATTGCCTCGACGACGCGCGCCTGCTCGAACATGACGGTGGCCAAGGTGTATTTGAGTCCCGCATTCGTCGCATCCAGGCGCAATCCCGCCGCACAGCATTCTTCCGCTTCGTCGTAGCGGGCGAGCGCTTTCAGCAGCGCACCCAGTGTGCTCCATGCCTCAACGGATTCCGGCTCGAGCGCAAGCGCGGCACGATAGCTGACGATGGCGCCGTCGAAATCGCCGGTTGCCGCCAGGACGTTGCCTAACTGGGCGTGGGCTTTGGCCGATGGGTCAGCGTCGATTGCACTGCGCAAGTGCCGGATGCCGTCCTTTGTTTTGCCTTGCGCCAGCAGCGCCGCCGACAACAGGTTCAGTACATTGGCCTGGTCCGGCGCGCTCTTAAGCGCCGCCTCGCAACGCGCGACGACGTCGGCATGCGCGCGCTGTTGCTGCAGGCGCAGGGTTTCGGCGAGCCACGGACCGTCGACGAGGACTGCGTCCCGCAAAGCGGGCGCGCGCGAACCAAGCAGGCGTTTTAGGAGGCTGCCGAGCACTAGGCCGGGGCTTTGATCAGGATCGATTCACGGTTGCCGAGCACGACGAACGGCAATTCGCGCCCGGCGCAGAATTCGTCCCACGCCTTTTTGGCGCCCGGGCAGAAGATCGAGCCGTCGCAGACGATCACGCCGCCGGTGGTGAGGCGTGGATAAAAGTACTCGAGCGCCGCAAGCGTCGGCTCGTAGAGCGTCACGTCGAGGTGCACGAATGCCCAGTTCTGCTCGGGGACTGACGCGAATACCTGCGGTATCCAGCCCGCGCACAGGCTGACGCGCGGGAATTCATCGAAATAGCCACGCACGAGTTCCGGCGTGAGATTGGCTTGCGCGACCGGGAAGAATGCTTCACGCCGCGTCGCACCGTCATCGCCGCGCACCGGGATGAGATCGTGTTGCCCGGACTCGCTGGTGCCGACGAAACTGTCGATCAGATACAAACCTTCGCCGGTGAACGCCGGGTCGCGCGCCTTCCACGCATGCGCGAGCAGCAATGCCGTTGCTCCGCGATAAGTGCCGCATTCGGCGCGCGCGCCGGGCAGGGCGAGCGTCGCGAAAAAATACTGCAGGAGATCGCGCCGGCTCTGGTAGCGGTGAAAGACGTTGAATGGCGTAACGGAGGTGCCCGTATGCAGGAGGCAGCGCCGGTAAAGGTCGACGAAATTT
>Ga0207708_10001682_pt1 | contig 16389 bp, 15 predicted proteins | sample KBSK5101metaG_FD_184340 | JGI IMG/M metagenome (GOLD analysis project Ga0207708, IMG submission 184340) | Corn, switchgrass and miscanthus rhizosphere microbial communities from Kellogg Biological Station, Michigan, USA - KBS K5-10-1 metaG... | ecosystem: Host-associated > Plants > Roots >...
CGCCGCCGTACGACGGGACGCCTCGGCCATCTCCGCCGCCTTCAGGTGCGCGAGGTCGAGCTGCCCGTGCTGCGCCCACCACGCCTGGCCCTCGGCCGGAAGCGTGTGGATCGGGTCGTAGTACTCGTAGGTGCGCGAGAGCGCCTCGGCGTCGGTGGCCTCGATCGACGTGCGGTAGTTCTTGGTCCAGTACGAGATGCCGTGCACGTCGTCGTAGTCGGCGAGCTGGTGCACCCAGCGCTTGCCCACGAACGGCACGTCGCACACGATGCGGGGCGTCGCGAACCCGGGCAGGTAGCCCATGATGTGGTGCTGCAGGCGCTGCGCCTCGGCGAGGGAGACCCGCCAGTGCTCCGAGAACGGGATCATGTCGCACATGTAGAAGTAGTAGGGCATGATCTGCGCGCCGTCGAGAAGCCGGAAGCACAGGTCGAGCAGCGCGTGCGGCTCGGCGTTGACACCGGCCAGCAGCACACCCTGGTTGCGGACGTCGCGCACGCCGGCGTCGAGCATCGCCCTCGTGGCGTCGGCCACCAAGGGAGTCACCGAGTTGGCGTGGTTGACGTGCGTGTGGATCGCCAGCGAGACGCCGCGGTCACGCGCGGAGCGGGCAACCCGCTCGACCCCGGCCCGGACGTCGTCCTGGAGCCAGTGCTGGGGCAGACCCATCAGCGCCTTGGTGGCGAGCCGGATGTCACGGATGTTCTCGATCTCCAGCAGCCGCGTCAGGAAGTCCTCGAGCCGCGCCCACGGCATGTTCGCGACGTCGCCGCCGGAGACCACCACGTCGCGCACCTGGGGCGTGCGGCGCAGGTAGTCGAGCATGTCGCCGAGCCGGTCGCTGGGCTTGCCGGCGAACTTGAGCTTCTGGATCACCGGGGTGGAGTTGCCGACCAGGTCCATCCGGGTGCAGTGGCCGCAGTACTGCGGGCAGGTCGGCAGCAGCTCCGCGAGCACCTTGGTCGGGTAGCGGTGGGTCAGCCCCTCGGCCACCCACATGTCGTGCTCGTGGAGCGAGTCGCGGGTGGCGTGCGGGTGCGACGGCCAGTCGGTACGACGGTCCGACAGCACCGGCAGCATGTAGCGGCGGATCGGGTCGGCGAAGAACGCCTCGGTCAGCGAACCGGCACCCCTCGGTGTGACGTCGGGCGCCATCGTGTTCATCATCTGCGGCGGCACCAGCATCGACATGGTGGCCCGCTCGGCCTGGTCGCGTCCCAGGTCGGCGTAGAAGGACTCGTCGACGAGGTCGCCGAGCAGGTCGCGCAGCTGGCCGAGGTTCTTCACGCAGTGGGCGCGCTGCCACTGGGCGGAGGCCCACTCCTCGGCGGTGACGTCCTTCCAGCCCGGGAACCGGGTCCAGTCGGGCTCCACCAGCTCGACCCGGCGGTAGGGGTAGGGCTGGCCACCGAGGTCGCTGGAGTCGGGGGTCCAGTCGGGTGTGGAGTCGATGCCGTCGTCGACGTTGATGCTCATGCGGTCCTCCCCAGGTGGCGCGCCTGCGGTGGCAGGGCATACGGACGGGCGCGTCGGTTGTGTCGTACACGGCCGTGGTGTCAGAGTAGGAGAGGAACTTCCGTCAGTCCAGCGCAACGCCGCAAATCTGCCGGTTGATTGCCACAACGATGAAAGGATCTTGCGCGTGAGCAGCACGGCCATCCAAAGCGGCACCCTCAGTGACCCGGTCGGCACGCACCGGGTGCTGGCTCCCGCAGGAGCGCTCCCGCAGTCCGCCGAGCGGCTCGACACCCGGCGCGAGATCTGGGACGACGAGGTGCGGGTGCGGGTGCGCCGGCTCAACCTCGACGCCGCGTCGTACCGTCAGCTGGCGGGGAAGCACACCGTCGACGGCCTGGTCGACGGTGAGGCGGTCCGCGACGAGGTGCTCACGATCGTGGGGGAGCGGGGCAAGATGCACAACCCGGTCACCGGGTCCGGCGGCATGCTGGTCGGCGTCGTCGAGGAGGTCGGCCCGCGGTCGCCGCTCGGGCTCGAGGCCGGGCAACCGGTCGCCACCCTGGTCTCGCTGACCCTGACCCCGCTGGCGATCGAGGACGGTCTGCAGGAGTGGGACGGCCTGGGGGAGCAGATCCCGACCGACGGCTACGCGATCCTGTTCGGCCAGTCGATCGCCGCCGTGCTGCCCGACGACCTGCCCGAGGCGCTCTCGCTGGCAGTCATGGACGTCTGCGGCGCGCCCGCCCTGACCGCGCGCGTGGTCGAGGGGTACGACGACCCGACCGTGGCGGTGATCGGGGGAGCTGGGAAGTCCGGGTCGCTCGCGCTCGCCGCGGCGAAGCGGGCCGGCGCCCGGCGCACGATCGGGGTCGTGCCGCACGAGCAGGAGGCCTTGCTGCTGGCGGAGGCCGCGCTGGCGGACGAGGTCGTCGTCGCCGACGCCCGTGACCCGCTCGCGCTGCGCGTCGCCGTGACCGGCGCCGGAGGGCCGGCGGACGTCACCGTGGTCTGCGTCGACGTGCCCGGGTGCGAGGGTGGTGCGATCCTGTCCACCGCACCCTCGGGCACCGTCATCTTCTTCTCGATGGCCACGTCGTTCAGCGCGGCCGCGCTCGGCGCCGAAGGTCTGGCCGCCGACGTCACGATGCTGGTCGGCAACGGGTTCGTGCCCGGTCACGCGGCGTACGCGATCGATCTGCTGCGCACCTCCGACGGGGTGCGCTCACTGTTCGACAGGCGGTTGCACTGATGGTCTCGACAGGCTCGACCACCGCGCGCACCCGGGCCACCAAGGTGGTCAAGAAATTGGACCTGGACCCGGCCACGGTCCGCAAGGCGCGCACCCTGGCCCGGCGGGTGGGCAAGCCGATCGTCGACCTCGCGCGGCAGCACACCACGGTCTCGGTCGAGCGCGCGACGCTGCGCCTGGCCGGCCTCTCCGGTGCCGACGCGGAGGGCACGCCGTGGGTCAACCGGCTGCTCGACGCGACACGCGGCGACGTCGGCCTCGAGCACGGCGTCTCGCTGCCGGTCTGGGACGCGCTGCTCCGCGGCGAGGCCGAGGACCTGACCACCCTCGCCCAGAAGGCCGCTGCCGGCTCGGTGCGGTTCCGGCTGCCCGAGGGACGCGACGCCAACCGCGCGGCGGCCGCGGCGCGCAAGCAGGTGGGTGCGGGCCTGCGCCAGGTCGACCGGGGTCGCAAGGAGCGGGAGCGGCTGATCACCAGGATCGGCGACGCCCCGCGCCAGCCGTGGATCTACCTGATCGTCGCGACCGGCGACATCCACGAGGACATCCCGCAGGCGCAGCAGGCGGCCCGCGAGGGCGCGGACGTGATCGCGGTGATCCGGTCCACCGGGCAGTCGCTTCTCGACTACGTGCCGGAGGGCGCGACCCGTGAGGGCTACGCCGGCACCTACGCCACGCAGGAGAACTTCCGGCTGATGCGCGCCGCACTCGACGAGTCGAGCAAGGAGCTCGGCCGCTACGTACGCCTGACCAACTACGCCTCCGGGCTCTGCATGCCCGAGATCGCGGCACTGGCCGGCCTCGAGCGGCTCGACATGATGCTCAACGACTCGATGTACGGGATCCTCTTCCGCGACATCAACCCGATCCGCACCTTCGTCGACCAGCGGTTCAGCCGGCAGGTCCACGCGCGGGCGGGGATCATCATCAACACCGGGGAGGACAACTACCTCACCACCGCCGATGCGGTCGAGGCCGCGCACACGGTCACGGTGTCCCAGCTCCTCAACGAGTACTTCGCCAAGGAGGCCGGGCTCGAGGACTGGCAGCTCGGTCTGGGCCACGCGTTCGAGATCGACCCGGCGGTCCCGGAGTCGTTCCGGCTGGAGCTGGCCCACGCGATGCTGGCCCGCGAGCTGTTCCCGAAGGCGCCGCTCAAGTGGATGCCGCCCACGCGGCACATGACCGGCGACGTCTTCCGCGGCTACCTGCTCGACGGGTTCTTCAACCTGGCCGGCGCCCTCACCGGTCAGGGCATCCTGCTGGTGGGGATGATGACCGAGGCCGTGGTCACGCCGTGGCTCTCCGACCGCGACCTCGCGCTGCAGAACGTCCGCTACGTGATGGACGCCGCCGGCGGGCTGGCCGAGGACTTCCGGCCGGCACCCGACGGCCTCATCGCCGAGCGCGCCCGCGTCGTGCTGGGCGAGGCGATCGACCTGCTCGAGCGGATCACCGCCGAGCCGAAGGGGCAGTGGCCCCCGTTGTTCTCGGCGATCGCCGACGGCACCTTCGGTCTGATGAAGCGGCCCCCGGAGGGCGGCCGTGGGCTGGACGGCGTGGCCCGGAAGGCCGGGACGTACCTCAACCCCGCGACCGAGGCCCTGGACGGCGTGTCATGACGAAGCTCCTACGGCCGTACGGGGACACCACCGGCGACGGCATGGTCCAGCTGTCCTTCACGCTGCCGATGCCCCACGACAAGACCGCCGAGGGCGCCGCCCAGCAGCTCGCGAACAAGATGGGCATGGACCCGGCCCTGGTCGTGCACGCGAAGCCGATGGGACCGGACTTCACGTTCTTCGTGGTCTACGGACGGGTCAACCACCTCGTCGACCCCTCGCAGGTGGTCGTGGTCGAGCGTGACTACCCGCTGCTGACCCCCAAGGAGGTCAACGCGACCGTCAAGCGAGCGCTGCGGCGCCGGATGGTGGTCGTAGGCGGCTGCATCGGCACCGACGCGCACACGGTCGGCATCGACGCGATCCTCAACATCAAGGGGTTCGCGGGGGAGAAGGGGCTGGAGTACTACCGGGAGCTCAAGGTCGTGAACCTCGGCGCCCAGGTGGCCGTGCCCCAGCTGGTCGAGCGGGCGATCGAGGAGAAGGCGGACGCGGTGCTGGTCTCCCAGGTCGTCACGCAGCGCGACGCCCACCTGCTCAACACCCGCGAGATGTCGGCCGCCTTCCGCGAGGCGTTCCCCGCCGAGCGGCGCCCGCTGCTCGTCGTCGGCGGTCCCCGCTTCGACGAGGCGATGGCCGACGACCTCGGCGTCGACCGCGTCTTCGGCCGGGGTACGACCCCGGGCGAGGTGGCCAGCTTCATGGTGCACCGGATCACGGCCAGCTAGATGCGGCGAGTCGCCAGGCTGCGACACTCCACCGAACCCACCCACCGAAAGGCGTCCTGAGATGGCCTCGACAGGCTCGACCGACGGGCATGTGGGACTGACCGTCACCCACCGGCGCTACGTGCCGTACTCCCACGCCCACTACGCCGGCAACCTGGTCGACGGCGCCTACTCACTCGGACTCTTCGGCGACGTCGCCACCGAGCTCTGCATCCGCAGTGACGGCGACGAGGGCTTGTTCGCGTCGTACGCCGAGGTGCAGTTCCGCGCGCCGGTCCGGGCAGGCGACCTGCTCGAGGTGACCGCCGAGCTGGTCCGCGTCGGCCGCCGGTCCCGAGAGATCCGCTTCACCGCCACCGTGGTCGGCCGCGGCACGCCCGACGTGTCGTCGTCGGCGGCGTCGATGCTGCCCGAGCCGGTGGTGGCGACGACGGCCATCGGCACCGTCGTCGTGCCCTGAGCAGGGGTCTGGACCTGACCGGCGTGTCGGGTACGACACGCCGCGCTGCAACGGTTTTCTTCATCCGCCGTTCGTCTCTCGCACACGTTTCTGACCTGCGGCTTTGCGGCGTTCGCGCAGGTCACGCAGCGCTTGACAGCGGTATAGGGGCCAATGGCAGAGTGCGGCTTCGTTCCTCCAGGCAGAACGACCTGGTTGGGCGTCGGATCAGGGGTCGGAGCGCGGGTCGAGTGCCACGTCGCGCAGCATCCGTCCAAGGGGCCGGTCGCGCCAGCGGGGTCGGGAGAACACGGGGGGAGAACGTGGCCAGTAGACAACGCACCCGCTTCGCCGCCCCCAGCGACGACGAGTGCGGTCCGAAGGTTCACGCGGCTCCCCCCGATCCTGCCTGGCAGCGACGCCGGGCTGGATAGGCGGGCTGGATAGGGTCGGCCCGTGCAGCGCTTGCTGATGGTGGTCCCCACCTACGACGAGGCCGACAACCTCGCCTGGCTGGTCGGCCGGATCCTGGCCTCGGTCCCGCACGCAGACGTGCTCGTCGTCGACGACAGCTCACCCGACGGCACCGGCGCCATCGCGGACCGGATGGCCGCCCAGGAGCCGCGGATCCAGGTGCTGCACCGACCGACGAAGGAGGGCCTGGGCAAGGCCTACCTCGCCGGCTTCCGATGGGCGCTCGCTCGCGACTACGACGTGATCGGCGAGATCGACGCCGACGGCTCGCACCAGCCCGAGCAGCTCCCGAGCCTCCTCGCCGCGCTCGAGGACGCCGACCTGGTGATCGGGTCTCGCTGGGTGGCCGGTGGCAGCGTGACCAACTGGGCGTTCACGCGCGAGCTGCTCTCGCGCGGCGGCAACCTCTACACGCGGCTGCTGCTCGGCATCCACGTGCGCGACGCGACCGCCGGCTACCGCCTGTTCCGACGTACGACGCTGGAGAAGATCGACCTCGACGACGTCTCGTCCTACGGCTACGTCTTCCAGGCCGACCTGGCGTTCCGCACGCTGCGAGCGGGGCTGCGCGTGGTCGAGGTTCCGATCGAGTTCGTGGAGCGGGTGCGGGGCGACTCGAAGATGACCCGCGACGTGGCCACCGAGTCGCTACGGCGGATCACCCGCTGGGGGCTCTCGGAGCGTCGCCGGCAGCTTCGCGAGCGTCTCTCCCGCCGAGCGGCGTGAAACATTCCGCGCCGTCTGCTCGTTGAACCGCTGGAAGGGCGTGTGATGAAGCGAAAGTTCCCGAGGTGGCTGCTGCTGGCGGCGTTCGTCCTGGTGCCCCTGGTCGAGATCTACGTGATCATCCAGGTCGGCCAGGCGATCGGCCCGTGGTGGACGATCCTGCTGCTGATCGCCGACAGCGTGCTCGGCTCGTGGCTGGTCAAGCGGGAGGGCGCGCGCGCGTGGCGGGCGCTGCGCTCGGCGCTCGACGAGGGCCGGATGCCGGCCACGGAGCTCGCCGACGGGATGCTGATCCTGGTCGGCGGCCTGCTCATGGTCACGCCCGGCTTCGTGCTGGACATCGTGGGCGCGCTCTGCATCCTGCCGTTCACCCGCCCGATCGGGCGCAGGGCGCTGGCCGGTTTCGTCAGCCGCCGGCTGACGGTGACGGCCTTCCCCGGCACGGCTTCGTACGGCGGCGGCGCACCGGGTGGACCGGCCGGACCTGACAATCGCCCCGGACCGGATGTGGTCCGAGGCGACGTCGTCGACTGAGGCGGCCGCGAGGGCCGGCGCTCAGGCCTTGGTCTTCCTGCGCGGCCGGTGGAGGTGCGCCGGGCCGATCTCGCCGCCGCGGAGCAGCTCCAGACGCTCGGTGAGGATGTCCTCGAGCTCCTTGACCGAGCGGCGCTCGAGCAGCATGTCCCAGTGCGTGCGGACCGGCTTCTCCGCCTTCACCTCGGGCTTGATCCCGTCGACGGAGAGCGCCTCAGCGCCGCAGCGCGGGCACTCCCACACAGCCGGGATCTCGGCCTCGGTGGACATGGTGATCTCGAACCGGTGTCCCTGCGGGCAGGCGTAGCCCACCTGCTGCCGGGCGGCGAACTCGATTCCACGCTCGTCCTCGAAGCTCTGGCCTCCGAGACGGGCTCCTCGAAGTGTGCGCTCTGCCATGGAGCACCTCCCACAATTGGTTTGCTACGGCAACGAAGTCGGGGGTCTCGAAGGGGTGCCACGCACCCGATGTCGAGATGGGAAGGGCATAGGACCCTTCGTCATCCCTCAACGACTGTCGTACTCCGATGATTCCCCCAGCGCCACCCCTGCAAGCGTGCTTTGCGCCACTTCGAGGCTCAGACCACGGCTGGGAGGCGGTTGCCGGCCTCCTCGATCCCGCGTTTCGGGTCCAGCCGGAGCAGGAAGAACACGCCCAGGACGAAGAAGACGATCAGGGCGAAGATCGCCGGCCGGTAGGACCCGGTGACCTGGAACATCAGGCCGAACAGCAGCGTGCCGAACCAGGACGTGCCGCGCTCGGCGGCGCTGTACAGGCTGAAGTACTCGCCCTCCCGCCCGCGCGGGATCAGCAGGCTGAAGAACGACCGGGACAACGCCTGGGTGCCGCCGAGCACGATGCCGATGGCCACCGCGACGAGGTAGAACAGGAGCGCGTTGCGCTCGGGCAGGAACATCGCCACCACCACGATCACCATCCACGCGAAGGTGCCGTAGAGGATCGACCGGTAGGCACCGAACCGCGCGGCCATCCGCCCGAAGAACAGCGCCCCGCCGAACGCCACGAACTGGATCAACAGGATGGTCGCGATCAGGACGGTCTTGTCGAACTTCAGCTGCTTCTCGCCGTACGTCGAGGCCGCGTAGATCACGGTCTGGATGCCGTCGTTGTAGAACAGGTAGGCGATCAGGAAGGTGAGTGTCATCGGGTAGTTGCCCAGGTCCCTCAGGGTCGCGAAGAGCTGACCGAAGCTGCGCTGCAACAAGGTGCCCTCGGCCGCGACCACGTTGACCGGCGCGTAGTTGTGCAGGCGCACCAGCGGGATGATCGTGAACCCGGCCCACCACAGCGCGGCCGAGAGCAGCGAGAGCCGCACCGCCATCGCCTCGCCGAGTCCGATCGCGTCGTGGCCGAGGTAGACGCCGAGGTTGATCGCGAGCAGGACGCCGCCGCCGAGGTAGCCGAAGGCCCAGCCCCGTGAGGAGGCGTGGTCGCGCTCGTCCTCGGTGGAGATGTCGACCAGGATCGCGTAGTAGGCGACCAGCGAGCAGCCACCGAGGATGCTGCTCAGCACGACGGCGATGGCGCCGAGCTGCCAGTTGTCGCCCTCCAGGAAGAACAGCAGTGCGGCGAAGAACGCGCCGGCGAAGGCGAACCCGCCCATGTTCCACTTCTTGCGCGGCGAGCGGTCCACGAAGGCGCCGACGACCGGCAGCACGAACGCGCTCGCGATGGTCGCGAAGCTGGTCAGGTAGAAGGGGAGCGAACCCGCCGCCAGGTCGAGCCCGAGCAGGCCCACCGTCTTGTTGCAGGTGTCGTCGGCGTCGGCGCAGCCCGCCGCGTTGCCGGCGACCGTGATCATGTACGGCGCGAAGAGCACCGTGAGCACCGTCGTGTAGTACGCCGAGTTGGCCCAGTCGTACCAGTTCCAGGCCTTCTGCTGACGCAGCCGGTCGATCGGGCCGAGATCGGCGATGCTCGTGGGCGCCGCGTGTGTCATCGAGGGTCCCTCCACTGTCCCCGGGCCACGAGGACGTCCCGCAGCAGGTCGGTGCGGTCGGTGATCAGTCCGTCGACCCCGAGGTCGAGCAGGTGGTGCATCTCGTCGGGCTCGTCGACGGTCCACACGTGCACGTGAAGACCTGCGGCGTGCGCACGTCGGACGAGGGTAGGCGTGACGACCGTGAGGCGCCCGCGCTTGTGGGGCACCTGCAACGCCGCGGGCCGGTGCGGACCGCGCAGCAGCGTGCGGGCGAGGGCCCAGGGCGCCGCCTTGACCACGGCCACCTCCGGCGGCGTCGCGGAGGTGGCGACCCGGCCGGCGGTGAGGGCGCGGAAGGCGCGCATCCGCCGGGGCGAGAACGACCCGACGCACACCCGTCCGTGTGCGGCGGTGCGCTCGATCAGGGCCGCCAGTGGGTGGACCGCCGCCTCCGCCTTGAGGTCGATGTTGAACCGCACGGTCGGGAACTCCTCGAGCAGCTCCGCCATGGTCGGTACGGCGTGCGCCCCGGCGATCCGGGCCCGCCCGATCTCCTCGGAGGTCAGCGTGGCGAGCGGCCCCATCTGGTCGGTCACCCGGTCGAGCACAGCGTCGTGGAAGGCCAGGAGCACGCCGTCCCGGCTCGCGTGCACGTCGGTCTCGAGGTAGCGGTAGCCCAGCCTCACCGCGTGCCGGAACGCGTCGAGCGTGTTCTCCAGGCCCACCAGCTCGGCGTGCATCGCGCCACCGCGGTGGGCCATCGCGATCACCGAGCCGGGCTGGTCCAGGACGGCGTCGAGGTAGGCGAACCCGGTGCGCGGGGTCCTCGTCGGCGCCACGCGTGCAGTATTCACGGCCATGGACCCGATGGTGCCCGCAAACCACCGGCCGCCACATCCGGGTTGCTACTCAGGTTTCAGGTGGTCGAGCAGCGGCTACAGGTCGTGGAACGTCTCGATCTGCGCGCCGAGCTGGTTGAGGCGCTCGGCCAGGCCCTCGTAGCCGCGGTTGATCACGTAGACCGAGCGCAGCACCGAGGTGCCCTTGGACGCCAGCATCGCGAGCAGGATCACCACCGCCGGCCGCAGCGCGGGAGGGCACACGATCTCGGCCCCGGACCAGTGGGTCGGTCCCTCGATCATCACCCGGTGCGGGTCGAGCAGCGTCACCCGGCCGCCGAGCTTGGTCAGGTCGGTGAGATAGATCGCCCGGTTCTCGTAGACCCAGTCGTGCAGCAGCGTGTTGCCCTCGGCCGTCGCCGCGATGATCGCGAAGAAGGGCAGGTTGTCGATGTTGAGGCCGGGGAACGGCATCGGGTGGATCTTGTCGTGGGGGGAGTGCAGCGGCGAGGCGTGGGTGGTGATGTCGACCAGCCGGGTCTGCCCGTTGGCGGCGAGGTACTCCGGCGAGCGGTCGTAGCCGAAGCCCATCTCCTCGAGAAGCGCGAGCTCGATCTCGAGGAACTCGATCGGCACCCTCCGCACCGTGATCTCCGACTTCGTCACGATCGCCGCGGCGAGCAGGCTCATCGCCTCGATCGGGTCCTCGCTCGGCGCGTAGTCGACGTCGGCCTCGATCTCCGTGCACCCGACCACGGTCAGCGTCGTGGTCCCGATGCCGTCGATCTTCACCCCCAGCTTCTCCAGGAAGAAGCAGAGGTCCTGGACCATGTAGTTGGAGCTGGCGTTGCGGATCACGGTCGTGCCCTGGTGCAGCGCGGCGGCCATCAGCGCGTTCTCGGTGACCGTGTCACCGCGCTCGGTGAGCACGATCGGGCGCTGCGGGGAGACGTCGTCGTGCACCCGGGCGTGGTAGCTGCCGTCGGTGGCCGCCACCTCGAGACCGAAGGGCCGGAGCGCGGTCAGGTGGGGTTCGACGGTGCGCTTGCCGAGGTCGCAGCCGCCGGCGTACGGCAGCTCGAAGCTGGTGTCGCGGTGCATCAGCGGTCCGAGGAACATGATGATCGAGCGGGTACGACGAGCGGCCGCAGCGTCGATCGCGGCCAGGTCGAGGTTCGCCGGCGGCACGATCTCGAGGTCGTTGTCGGCGTTGAGCCAGCGGGTGCGCACGCCGATGCTCTCGAGCACCTCGAGCAGCCGGTGGACCTCCTCGATCTTGGCCACCCGCCGCAGCGTCGTCCGCCCGCGGTTGAGGAGCGCGGCGCACAGCAGGGCGACGCCGGCGTTCTTGGAGGTCTTCACGTCGATGCTGCCGGAGAGTGTCGTGGGGCCGGTGACGCGCAGGTGCGTCGGGCCGGCGCCGAGCTGGACGATGGGGTTGTCCAGGGCCTCGCCGATCCGGGCAATCATCTCGAAGGTCAGGTTCTGGTGGCCACGCTCGATCCGGTTGACCGCGCTCTGGCTGGTGTTCAGCACGTCGGCGAGCTGCTGCTGCGTCCAGCCGCGGTGCTTGCGCGCGTCGCGGATCAGGGTGCCGATGCGGCTCAGGTAGTCGTGGTTCACGCCGGACACCGTAATGCCAGATATGAGATAAGTCGAAAGGACCAGCAGTGGTGTGGTGCGGCCATGTCGCGGGGGCCATCTCGCGGAGAGGCGAGCTCAGGTGGTGCCGATGACGACGGTGGCGTCGTGGTCCTCCGAGCGCGCGACCGTGGCCCGGAGCCCGTGGCGCTGGAACAGGTCGGCGGCCACCGGCGCCTGGGCGACTCCGGTCTCGATCAGCAGGTGCCCTCCAGGCGTCAGCCAGTCGGGCGCGCCTGCGGCCACCCGGCGGTGGACGTCGAGGCCGTCACCGCCGCCGTCGAGCGCGATCCGCGCCTCGTGGTCGCGCGCCTCGGGAGGCATGGTCGCGATTGCGTCGGTCGGCACGTAGGGCGCGTTGACGGCGAGCACGTCGACCCGGCCGCGCAGGCTGCCCGGCAGCGCGTCGTACAGGTCCCCCTCGTGGACCCGGCCCCCGCGGGCCTCGAGGTTCAGCCGCGCCGAGGCCACGGCCCGTGGGTCGAGGTCGGCGGCGTGCAGCTCGACGCCGGGCGCCTCCTCGAGCACGGCGGCGCCGATCGCGCCGGTGCCGCAGCACAGGTCCACGACCACGGGGTGCGACCGCTCGGCCAGCAGCCCGAGTGCGAGGTCGACCAGGAACGCCGTGCGCCACCGAGGCACGAAGACGCCGGGGCCGACGAGCACACGCAGGCCCCGGAAGCGGGCCCAGCCCAGCACGTGCTCCAGCGGCTCACCGGCGACCCGCCGCGCGAGCAGTCGTCCCAGGTCCTCCGGGCCGTCGGCCGCGTCCAGCAGGAGCACCGCCTCGTCCTCGGCGAACACGCAGCCCGCCGCCCGGAGCCGGTCGACGACCGCTCCGGCGTCGGGTGGCGGCACTCAGATCGGTGCGGCGTAGCGGAGGAAGAAGTCGCGCTCCGGGTCGCGTCCACCATTGGGGTCGGGTACGTCGCGCGTGTCGAGCTCCGCACGGGTGTCCTCGAGCCGGATCGGCTCGGGGAGGTGCCGATAGTCCGGCTTGTCGTCGATGTCCATGCGCCAGCCTCCCGTGTGTGTGGTCAGGATACGCCGGAGTGCGCAAGCATGACGCCCATGAGCGACCTCGTCCTCGGACCCCTCGTCCGTTACGTCGACACGACCCGGGCCTGCGTCTGGGTCGAGACCGGCGCCTCGGCCGAGGTCACCGTCGTGGCGGGTGAGCAGCGGTTCTCCGCGCGCACCTTCGCCGCGCACGGGCACCACTACGCGCTGCTCGAGATCGACGGGCTGGGGCAGGGCACCCACACCCCCTACGCGGTGGAGGTGGACGGCACCCCGGCGTGGCCGCCTGCCGACACGACGTACCCGGAGCCCGTGCTGGCCACCCTCGAGCCGGACAAGCCGCTGCGGCTCGCGTTCGGCTCCTGCCGCACCAGCGTCGGACACGACGCCCACGGCAACCGCACCCACGGTGTCGATGCGATGCGCGCCTACGCGCTGAGGATGGCCGGGGTCACCCACGCCGGCGAGGACGACCCCGATCGCAGCCCGGACGCGATGGCCTGGCCGGACCTCCTGCTGTTCCTCGGCGACCAGGTCTACGCCGACGAGACCACGCAGGAGATGCAGGAGTTCATCGAGTCCCGGCGGTCCGTCGACGAGGAGCCGGGCAAGGAGCTCAAGGACTACGAGGAGTACGCCCACCTCTACAAGCTGGCGTGGAGCGACCCGGCGAACCGCTGGCTGCTCTCGACGCTGCCGAGCCTGATGATCTTCGACGACCACGACATCCGCGACGACTGGAACACGTCCCTGGCGTGGAAGGAGGAGATGGAGAAGACCTCCTGGTGGCACGGCCGGATCGTGGCCGGCCTCGCGTCGTACTGGGTCTACCAGCACCTGGGCAACATGACGCCGGAGGAGCGTGCCGAGGACCCGGTCTGGCGTCTCGTCCGCGACCACGACGGCCCGGGCGAGGCCGACGTCAGCGACGCACTCGACGCGTTCGCCGCCCGAGCCGACCAGGAGCCGGAGAGCTACCGGTGGAGCTACGTGCGCGAGCTCGGCACCCAGGCGCGGCTGGTCGTGGTCGACTCCCGCGCGGCACGGGTGCTCGATCCGGAGCAGCGCTCGCTGCTCGACGAGGGGGAGTTCGCCTGGCTCGACGAGCAGCTCCGCGGTGACGTCGACCATCTGCTGATCGGCACGTCGCTGCCCTACCTCCTCGCGCCCGGCCTGCACTACGTGGAGGCGTTCAACGAGGCACTGGCGCACGGGGCGTGGGGTCGGCGGCTGGAGACGCCCGGCGAGAAGATCCGGCAGATGGTCGACCTCGAGCACTGGGCGGCGTTCCAGGACGCCTTCCAGCGGGTCGCGCGCACGGTCCTCGAGGTCTCCGAGGGGCGGCGGGGCCGGGCACCGCGCACGATCACGTTCCTCTCCGGCGACGTGCACCACAGCTATGTCTCCGAGGCCTTCGCGCGCGGACGCGCCCGTCGTACCGCGCAGGGGAGCCGGATCCTGCAGGCCGTCTGCTCACCGATCCGCAACCCGCTGGCGCGCAAGTGGCGGTTCGCGACCGCGTTCCTCTCCTACGGCGTGGCCGGGCCGATCGGTCACGTGGTCGCCCGCTCGGCGAAGGTGCCGGCGGCACCGATGAGGTGGCGGCTGCTCAAGGGGCCCTGGTTCGACAACAACCTCGCGACCCTGGAGGTCGTGCCCGACGGGCTGCGCATCTGGTGGGCGACCGGCGTGGTGCCCGGCGACGACCACGAGCACCCGCGGCTGACCACCGTCGCCGACGTGCATCTGGTCGCCGACGGAAGTCCGCCCGAGCCACCCGAGCCCCGGCGCCGCGCGGCGGTCCGAAACGTCCGGCAGACGGTGACCCGGGTCAGGGCGTCGCGCCGGGGGAGGTGACCGCTGGTGGTTGCGGCTGGCTGCGGCTGCGGGTTCACCACGGTATGCAGACGAACCTGCGCTTCCCACACCGAGCACGTCGTGGGGAGCGCCGGTTCATCGTGGGAGCCACACGTGGCTGTCCGAGATGTCGCGGTCATCCCTGCATACCGTGGGGAACCCGCGCCTCCCACGACCGGCCTGCACCCCCCGGTTCAAACAGTCGCGCCCGGCTCGACGACCACCCGGTCACCGAGGCGCATCCGGCCGGGGGCGACCACCTCGGCGACCAGCCCGAGGTTGGTCTCGTTCGCCTCGCCGATCCGGGCCAGCAGGCCACGTGCTTCGGGAAGCCCGATCTGCGGCATCGTGACCATCACGCAGCGCTCCATCGGGCGCAGGATCCGCAGCTCGACGTCGCCGATCCGCACCGTGCGGCCGAGCCAGGCGTCCTCGTCGAACCCGGCGTCGGTGCCGTTGTCGACGAGCAGGTTGGCACGGGCCCGCCGGACGTCGACCGGGCGGCCGTACAGCTCGGCGATCCGGGCCAGCGACGACGTGGTCAGCAGGTGCAGGTCGGCCTCGTCGAAGTGCGGGACGTCGTCCTCGTGGGCCAGGCGCACCGCCCGGCCCAGGTGCCGGCTCAGCAGCTCGTGGACGGCGGGGTCGTCGCCCCGCGCACTGGTGCCGTCGGGAAACGCCACGACCGGGGTCGGGCCGTCGTACGACGCGGAGAGGGAGAGCAGACCGTCCATCTTCGTGAACCGGCGGGAGCTCTTGCCGCTGCCGAGCTTGCCGTCGTCGGCGTCGCGGACCGCCCAGAGGCGGTCGCCCTCGACACCGCGCCTGTCGACGTTCACGGCGGTGAGGTCCTCGCCGACCACGGACTTGACCGGGTAGCGCATGAGCGCGGCGACGTGCACCGTCGCAGCCTACGAGCCCGCCCGGGGAAAACCCGCTCGACACCGTCCGCCGGCCACGTCAGGCTGCGAGGCGATGACCAGCAGTGATGTGTGGGACGAGGAGACGGCGGAGCGCTACGACACCGACTCCGCCGAGATGTTCGCGGCCGACGTGCTCGACCCGGTGGTCGACGTGCTGGCCGGGCTCGCCGGCACGGGTGCCGCGCTGGAGCTCGCGATCGGCACCGGACGGGTCGCCGTCCCGCTCGCCGCCCGTGGCGTGCCGGTGACCGGGATCGAGCTGTCCACGGCGATGGTGGCGCAGCTCCGGCGCAAGGTCGGTGCGGGCGCGCTTCCGGTCGTGGTCGGCGACATGGCGACGACAAGCGTGTCCGGACAGTTCTCGCTCGTCTACCTGGTGTGGAACACCATCTCCAACCTCCGCACCCAGGCGGAGCAGGTCGCGTGCTTCCGCAACGCGGCCCGCCACCTGTCCCCGGGTGGACGGTTCGTGATCGAGCTGTGGGTGCCGGCGATCCGTGGCCTGTCACCCGGCCAGCGGGCCGTGCCGGTGACCCTCGACCCCGGGCACCTGGTCTTCGACACCTACGACCTCGTCACGCAGCAGTCCACCTCGCACCACTACCGGCAGCAGGCCGACGGTTCGATCCGCTACGACTCCGGGAGCTTCCGCTACCTCTGGCCGGCCGAGTGTGACCTGATGGCGCAGCTGGCCGGGCTGGTGCCGGAGTCCCGCTGGGCGGACTGGGACCGAAGCCCGTTCACGTCCGAGAGCGAGCGCCACGTCTCGGTCTGGCGCAAGCCCGAGTGAGGGCAGAGCACCCTGACCGCCGGTGTGGCACGATCGCCCGGGTGACCAGCAGTCCCGCCGAGCAGCAGCTGTGCGACTTCGCCCGCTGGGAGGGGGAGTCCCGATGAGCCAGGCCACGCACCCCGCCGACACCCACGACCTGATCC
>Ga0207708_10001683_pt1 | contig 16380 bp, 19 predicted proteins | sample KBSK5101metaG_FD_184340 | JGI IMG/M metagenome (GOLD analysis project Ga0207708, IMG submission 184340) | Corn, switchgrass and miscanthus rhizosphere microbial communities from Kellogg Biological Station, Michigan, USA - KBS K5-10-1 metaG... | ecosystem: Host-associated > Plants > Roots >...
CGGATCGACATAAACGCGAAAGTTGCCGCCGCCTTCGCTGCGGGCGCGCGCTGTGACGACTATCGGCATGCCTTCGTCCGGCATGCGCAAAAACGCCGGCGTCGCCTTGCCTTCGAGAGCTTGTGCTGCATTGGTCAGATAGTCGGAAAAGGGCAACGCGACCTGCGGTCCGGAAACCGCGTAACGATGCGGATTGAAAACGGCGTCGATGTCGTGATCGAACACGAGGAGGCTGCCGGAGATGCCGATAAGCATCCCCAGCACGCCGAGCGTCAGTCCAAGCCAGAGATGGATCTGCACCCAGCAGGCACGCAGGCCCGGTTCATTTCTTTGCATTGAAATCTGCCTCAAAAGCTGGTGCTGAGCGTGACCCGCGCATTGATCGGCGCGCCGACGCTGATGTTGTTGTCGCCGTCGACGGTCGGCCAGTATTTTTTGTTGAAAATATTTTCTACGTTCAGCGCGACGCGCGTCTTCTTGCCCGCAAACGTGTAATAAACCGCCGAGTCGACGCGCGTGAACGAGGGCAGCTTGACCGTGTTCGTGTACGACGTATACGACGAGCCCTGATAAATCACGCCGAGCCCGGCTCCCCAGCCCGCGTTGAAATCGAACTTATTCCAGAAGGACAGCGTGTTTTCGGGCACGAGACCGACTTTATTGTTTGCGGGAACGAGCGATGCAGTCGTGGCGGTCGTATTCGAATTGAAAGGCTGCGCGACGCGCGCATCCGTGTACGCGTAACCGCCGAAGACATGCCAGCTATTCGTGACGTCACCCTGCAGGCTGACTTCGGCTCCTCGGGTACGCAGTTGGCCGGTCTGCACAAACGTTCCCGGCACGGCGGGATTCGCCGCTTTTACGTTGTTGCGCTCGAGCTGATAGACGGCGGTCGAAAGCGTCAGCTTGGGTTTCAAGTCCCAGCGCGCGCCGACTTCATAATTCTGCGCGGTCTCGGGCTCGAGGCCGGTGGTCGTCGTCGTGAGCCCGAGCTGTTCGGCCGAAGGCAGGAACGCATAGCTGTAACTCACATAGTAGGATTGCGCGGTTGTGGGTTGCCAGATCACACCCGCGCGCGGACTCCAGCCGATGTCGGTTTGCGCTAAATTCGTCGGTGTCACGAGCGTGCGGCGATCGTCCAGGTTGGCTTTGAACCAGTCGTAACGCACGCCGCCGACCAATTTCCACTGCTTCGTCAATTCGATCTGGTCCTGCACGTAAAGGCCGAGAACGTCGGCGCTGACATAGTTGTTCGCGTCTGTGCTGTTCGGCCGGAAGACCGTGGCGATGGCAAACGGGGTCGAAGTCCGCACGGTGGCGCTGGTTGAATTGCCGAAGAATCCCGTTTGGCGGAAGTTGTCGCTGTCCTGCCGGCCGATTTCCATCCCTGTCAGGAGCGTATGCGCGACGGAACCCGTGGTGAACTTGGTAACCAGATCGGTCTGGTTGAAGGCATTCGTGCGCTCGTTGCTATTGTTGTAGGCGGAGAGTGTCAGCGTGCCGGCTGCGGTCGCAGCACTGCCCGGATAAACGTTCTGATAGTACTTGTCGTAGTGCGTAACACGATAAGTATTTTTGAGCTGCATGTTCGAATTGATCTCGTGCTCGAGCACGATTCCGAGACTGTCGACATACGAATGCGCCGTACTCTCCGATGCATTACCGAAAAAGAGTGACGTGGGCGCGTTGAACGGTGCACCATTGAAGGACGGCACGCCGCGATTGGGCACGCGGCCGTCATGCAGGTGCTCGTAGTCGAGCGTGACCGACGTTTTCGCGTTCAAGAAATAGGTGAACGTCGGATTCACAGCCCAGCGCCTCAGGTCCACGCCGTCGACGAAATCGTTCGCGCCTTCGACCATCGCATTAATGCGGTAAGCCCCGGAGTCGCCTACCTTGTTGCCGAAGTCGATCGCGCTGCGCCGCTGGTCATTGCTGCCGAGCGTGAATGTCGCTTCGCCGACATGCCCGAAGACGGGCTTCTTGGTTACGCGGTTGACGATGCCGCCCGCGCCGCCGCGGCCGAAGATCATTCCTTCGGGTCCTTTGAGCACTTCGACGCGCTCGAGGTTATAGAGGTCGCGGAAGACTTGCGCATCGTCGCGCACTCCGTTTAAATAAAAGTCGGCGGTTGTGCTGATGCCGCGAATGACGATCTGGTCACGATTGCCCTCGCCCTGATGCATGAGCACGCCGGGCACGTAGCGGAACACGTCGCCCATGCTGCGCATCGCCTGGTCTTCCATCAACTGCGCCGGCACGACGGTAAGCGACGACGGAATGTCCTTGATCGGCGTGTCGGTTTTGGTCGCGGTACTCGAACGCGTTGCGCGATAACCGTCGACGGGGCCGTCGGCGCGTTCGGCCTGTTCCTGCACTTTGATTTCTGAAAGCACCTGCTCGGCGGCGCGCGCCGCCGGGGGTGCAACGAGCGAAACCAAGACTGCGCTCGCCAGCGGGGTGAGTCGAAAACGATAACGTCCAGCCATGAGGATCTCCAGTCAATGGTTGTGCATGGCTGGCTATCCCGGCGGTGCGCCGGACTTGCTGGCTCGGCAAAAAAATGCTGCTACAAAACAAAAAAAAGCTACTTCGTCAGAATCAACTTGCCCTTGCTCGTGTGCCGCAGCGAATAGACTTCGCCCGCATGCTCGATCAGCACTTCGCGCTGACCTTTGAATAGTTCAACGCTGTTGATCTGCCGCCGTTGCGGCTGATCGATTGCCGGCGCACGGTCGAGCGCGCGGACGGCAGCGGATTTGTCCCCGGTTTTCACTGCAGTCGATCAGGCCCGGCCGTTTGCCGGGCGCGCGATACTGCGGCTTTTAACGGCGGCGATTGCGAGCCATGCGGCCGGAATCAGCACGAGCGCGAGCGAATAAATCTGCGCATACACACCCTCGGCGTACGCTTCGGTCGCTTCGTGCCAGTATTCATTGTCGAGCGGCAGGACTTTCGCTTCGGTCAACTCGTGAAAACTGTACAGCAGCAGCTGCAGCGCAAAGAGCAGCAGGAAAATCGAGGTGACCTGGAAAAACAAACCAAGATTCACGCGCTGACCGAAGCGCGACCATGCCCACGCGATCAGCGCCGCGATGGAAGTGCCGGCCAGGGCGCCTGTGATGATGTCGGCCGAGCCGGTGCGCAACGCGACGGCATCGATCAGAAACGCGGTTTCCATGCCTTCGCGCGTAATCATCAGCACCGTGAACGCGAAGACGCCGAGCCACGCGCCGCTGCCCGCTTTTTGCGCCGCGGCTTCGAGCCGCGCGCCGATGTGGCTGCGCAGATGTTTCGCCGTGCGCAGCATGTAAACCACCATCGAGGTGACGAGCACGACCGCGACCAGCGCGAGTATGCCCTCCCACAATGGCTGCACTGCGAACTGGGCCAGCTTAACGCCGAGGAAAACCGACAGCAGGACGCCGGTACCCGTCCCCCAAAATACCGCCGGCACCAGCGCGTTGCGGCCGGTCTTGCGCAGGTACGCGAGCGCGATCGCGACGATCAGGAAGGCTTCGATGCCTTCGCGCAGCGTGATCACGAACATTTGCAGCATGGCAGTTCCCTTACTTGTTGCGCGGATCGGAAACAAAGCCGATACGCGTCAGCCCGGCTTTGCCGGCCGCGGCGAGCACTTCGGCGAGTGCCTGGTATTGCGTGGTCTGGTCGGCGCGCAGGTGCAGCTCGGGCTGCGGTTCTATCTTCGCCGCCGCCGCCATGCGCGGCGCAAGTTGCGTGCGGTCGATGCGCTCGCCGTTCCAGAAGAGTTGGCCCGCGCCGTCGATCGACAGCGCGATATGGTCGGGTCTCGTCAGATTGGCATGGCTCGCGGCCTTGGGCAGATCGATTTTCACGGCGTGCGTCAAGAGCGGGGCCGTGATGATGAAAATGACCAACAGGACCAGCATCACGTCGATCAGCGGAATCATGTTGATTTCAGCCATCGGCGCGGATTCGGCGCCCGCCTTGAAGCTGCCGAACGCCACGTCAGGTTGCTCCCCGGACGGCCAGCGCCGGCGTCTTGAGCGGCACCACCGAAGCGACATCGTTCACGTGCGAGCCGGTGGTCAGGAAAGCGTAGAGGTCGTGCGCGAACGAGTCGAGCTGCGCGAGCACCACGCGATTGCTGCGCACGAATGCGTTGTAGGCGAGCACTGCGGGAATCGCAACGGCGAGCCCGGCGGCGGTCATGATCAGCGCCTCGCCGACCGGGCCGGCCACTTTGTCGAGCGTGCCCTGGCCGCTCATGCCGATGTTGATCAGCGCGTGATAGACGCCCCAGACCGTGCCGAAGAGGCCCACGAAGGGCGCCGTGCTGCCGACCGAGGCAAGGACGGTCAAACCCGCTTCGATGCGCGCGGTTTCCTCGTCGATGACCCGGCGCATCGCGCGCGTCAGGAACTCTGCCGTGCTGCCGGCGGCATCGAGCTTGTCGGCGCCATGGTTCTGATGATGGCGCGCGGCGACGATGGCGTGCCACGTGAGATGCGAGAACGGCCCGTCGGGATGCTGCTGCTCGAGCCGCGTGGCCACCGTCTGCAGCGACGGTGCGTCCCAGAAAAATTTCAGAAACGCGACGGTGCGCCGCCGCATCATCAGCGTTTGCAGAGTCTTGGTCGCGATCAGATACCAGGTTGCGACCGACATCAATACCAGCACCACGATGATCGCCTTGGCGATGCCGTCGGTCTGGGCGAGAAAGCTCGCAATACCTGCGGATTGAACGGGTTCCACAATCAGCCTTTCAAAGAAAATGTAATGGGTACCAGCACCCACGCCGCCACGGGTTGATCGCCTTGGCGGGCGGGCACAAATCGCCAGTGCTTCACGCTTTCAAGCGCGGCGTCATCGAGCCGGCTCGAGCCGCTGCTCGCGCGCAACTCGACGGTATCGGCGGTGCCCTTGGCGCTGACCAGCACGCGCAACATGACTTTTCCTTGCTCGCCGACACGGCGCGACAGTGGCGGATAGACGGGTGCCGGATTTTCAAGATAGCTCGCGCTGAAGCTGGGCGGCACTACGGGCAACACGACGGTCGGCACCGGTGCCGGCGGCGGAGCCGCAGTGACAGGCTCCAGCGGCGGGGGGGCGGGCGCCAACGCGGGTTCAGGCGCGATCGAGGCGGCAGTGATGATTTGTTGAGTTACCGGCGGTGCGGGCGTGGCAACTCGGGGTTTGACGAGCAGCGGTTTCGGCAGGACCTGCGGTTTCTCGACGACGGGCTGGGGCGTAATCAGGTTCACCATGAGGGGCATTGCTTCGGACAGCGCGGAGCGTGCAGGCTCGTACTGGAGCAGGGCCGCAATGGCGGCGGCGTGCAAGGCAACGACTACCGCGAGCCCGGCGTAGCGGCTCGAGCGATCATGCGCTTTCCATCCAATGTGGGCAGTCACTTCCATATTGACGATACGCCTAAGATTTGTCATTTGGCTCAGGTCGAGAAGCCACTTGACAGGAACGGTAATATAAATGAGAATGATTCGCATTGCAATCAACATCGATCGGACTGACATGTACGTGTGCCTATGCAACGCTATTACCGACCACGAAATTCGCGAGGCCGCGGTACAGGGCGTGAGCGATCTGGAAGGGCTTAAAGTTGGCCTTGGCGTTGCAACCTGCTGCGGCGCCTGCGAGTCCTGCGCGTGCGAAATATTGCGCGAGGAACTCGGCAGTTCGGTGTCTGCCGACAGCGCGTACGCCTGACGCTCCGCGAAATCCCAGTCGAAACTGACTCGCAGGTTTTCAACCTGCATGCGCGTTAATATAGCGGCTCCGCATCACCCATTCCCGAGGCGCGCATGCAAGGCGACAAGCAAGTCATCCAGTACCTGAACCAGGTGCTCACCAACGAACTGACCGCGATCAACCAGTATTTTCTGCACGCAAAAATGTTCCGCCACTGGGGGCTGAAGAAGCTGGCTGAACACGAGCACGCAGAATCGATCGACGAGATGAAGCATGCCGACCGGCTGATCGAGCGCATCCTCTTTCTCGAGGGGTTGCCGAACCTGCAGCAACTGAACAAGCTGCTGATCGGCGAGGCCACCGAGGAATGCATCAAATGCGACCTCGATCTCGAGCACGCCGCTTACGCGCCGCTTAAAACCGCGATCGCCCATTGCGAAAGCGTCGGTGACTATGTATCGCGCGAACTTTTCGAGGCGATACTCGAATCCGAAGAGGAGCACATTGACTGGCTCGAAACGCAGCTCGAGTTGATCGGAAAAGTCGGCCTGCAGAATTACCTGCAATCGCAGATGAGTTAACCACCGGCGCCAGCCGCTGCGGCTGGACCAAGCATGATTTCGGGGTGCACGACGTCGCCGCTCTGAACGCGCACCAGTCTCGTCCCCGCGCAATTTCTGCAAACTGCGTTTATCGACTATTCTATCGAGTGGATGAACGCCTTGACTTTCCACGCCCTGCGCATGCTAGCCGACGGGGAATTCCGCTCGGGCGAAGCGATGGCGCGCGTGCTCGGCGTGTCGCGCGCGAGCGTATGGAACGCGCTCAACGCGCTCGATGACGCCGGCATCGAAGTATTCAAAGTGCGCGGCCGCGGTTACCGCCTCGCGGAGCCGTTGGCGCTGCTGGAAGCCGCGACCATCGGCACGGCGCTTGGGCCCGCGGCGCCGCGATTTTCGGTTGACGTGCTCGATCGCGTCGATTCGACCAATACGTTGTTGATGGCACGCGCAGCCGCCGGCGCTGCCAGCGGCACGGTCATTGCAGCGGAATGGCAAACCGGCGGCCGCGGCCGGCGCGGGCGCGTTTGGCACGCTTTGCCGGGCGCAGCGCTCACGTTTTCGCTGCTGTGGCGCTTCGAGCAAGGTGCAGGCTTTCTCGCCGGGCTGAGCCTCGCCGCCGGTGTGGCGCTGATGCGTGCGCTCGCGCGGCATGGCGTGCGCGACGCCGGACTCAAGTGGCCCAACGACGTATTGTGGCGCGGCCGCAAACTCGCGGGCATCCTGATCGAAATGCAGGGCGACATGCTGGGACCGAGCGCCGCGGTGATCGGCATTGGCATGAATTGCCGCATGCCAGCGGCGCTGCTCGAGCGGATCGACCAGCCGGCCGTCGACATCGCAACGGCGGCGGGCGCCGCGCCTGACCGCAGCCGGCTGCTCGCCAGCCTGCTCGTCGAGCTCGATCGCGTATTCACGGCGTTTGCGCGCGAAGGGTTTGCGCCGTTTCGCGACGAGTGGCAACGCTGCGACGTGTATCGGGGTAAGCCCGTCAAGATCGCGCTGCCCGACGGCGGGGTAGTCAACGGCACTGCCGAGGGTGTCGCCGATAATGGCGCGCTGCTCGTCGCCACCCAGTCCGGCCAGCTGCGGTTGCATAGCGGCGACGTGAGCTTGCGGATAGCGGCGTGAAAGCGGCCGCGAAAAAACGCGCGGTGCTCGCGATCGACGCCGGCAATACGCGCATCAAATGGGGGCTGCACGACGGCACGCGCTGGCGGACGCGCGCGTGGGTCGCGACCGCGCAGGCCGGCCGGTTGAAAGCGGCCTTCGCGCGGCTCGCGCCCGCCGCCATCGTCATATCGAATGTCGCCGGCCCGGCGCTGCGCGACAAGCTGCAGCGCACGCTGCCGCACGCCCCAGCGCCGCAGTGGATAAAAAGCGGGCGCGCGCTGGCCGGCGTCAAAAGCAGTTATGCCGTGCCGGCGCAACTCGGCTGTGACCGCTGGGCGGCGCTCATCGGCGCCCACCGGTTGTTCGGCTGCGCTGCGGTCGTCGTCAATGCCGGGACCGCGCTCACGATCGATGCGCTGACCGCGGACGGCGTGTTTGCCGGCGGGATGATCGCGCCGGGAGTCGAACTCATGCGCAGGGCGCTGGCGGAAAATACAGCGGGCCTCAGGTTGCGGCCCGGGCGGTTCAGTTTTTTTCCCGACACGACAGGCGACGCGATCATGAGCGGCGCGATTAACGCGTCGTGCGGCGCGATCGAGCGCATGGCGCGATTTCTCGAAGATGCGGGGCAGCCGCCGCCGTTATGCGTAATATCCGGGGGCGCTGCAGCGCTGCTGGCGCCGCACCTTAACCTGGAAGTGAAGCTGGTGGATAATCTGGTTCTCGAAGGTTTGCTGACCATGGCGGATGCCGGCTCGACGGCGCGCGGTACATAAAAAAATGAGACTGCTGTTCCTGATATTGCTGCTGCTCAACGCTGTCGCGTACGGTTATATCCGCTTTGCGGAAGGCCGCGCCGGATCGGACAACCAGCTTCCGCTGCTGCAAATTGCGCCGGAAAAAATGAAATTGCTCAAGCCCGGCGCTGCACCGCCGCCGCGCAGCGACGCGGCGCGCGCCCAGCCTCAACTCGTCTGCCTGGAATGGGGCGGATTCGCAGGCGAAGAGTCCGCGCGCGCAGTGTCCGCGCTCATGAAGGTCGGCATCAGCGACAACGTGACGCAGCGCGAGACCGCCGTCGCCGGCTCGCTCGGAAATAAAACCACCGTTTTCGTGATTCGCGACCCCGGCGACGCGCTAGCCGCCAAAATCGCCGCGCTCAAAGCGGATTTTCCCGCCGTGCAACTGAAGGTGACGACCTGCGCCGAGGCGCTGACCGCGAAGAACTGATCAGGTCCCGCGGATTTTATTGAGCGTTGCGCTCGTCGAGCGCTCGTGCACGAACGGAATCGAATGCACTGTGCCGTGCCAGCTTTTGACTTCGGCCGCGCCGACGATAGCGTCGACCGCCCAGTCGCCACCTTTCACCAGCACGTCGGGACGCACGAGCTTTATCAGCGCGAGCGGCGTGTCCTCGTCGAACCACGTGACCAGGCTAACCGCTTCAAGCGCAGCGACCAGCGCCATGCGATCGGCGAGCGAATTGATTGGACGGTCGGGCCCCTTGCCCAGGCGCTGAACCGAGGCATCGCTGTTGAGTGCGACGAGAAGGCTCGTGCCGAGCGCGCGCGCCTGCGCGAGATAGCTCGCATGGCCGCGGTGCAGGATATCGAATACGCCGTTGGTGAACACCAGCGGCCGCGCAATGCGCTTGATGCGCGCAGCGACTTCGGCAGGCGCGCAAAGCTTCGCTTCGAAGACCGGAGTGGAATGCACGCCGCGAGTGTAACGCGGTGGCGGCGTCCGCGCCAAACGGCGGGAGTCAGTCGATATATTCGAACAGCTTGACGACTCTTTTGACACCGCTCGTGGTGCGCGCGATTTCGACTGCATCGTCGGCTTCCTTGCGCTTGACCAGTCCCAGCAAATACACGACGTCAGCTTCGGTCACGACCTTGACGTGGATCGCGTTAAACTTGCGCTGGTCGACGAAGCGTGCCTTGACCTTGGAGGTAATGAACGAATCGTTGGAGCGCGCCGACAGCGGGCTGATCGAACCGACCGCGACCTCGTTGTAGATGCCGCGCACGTTTTCGACGGCGCGCACGATTTTCTCCACGTCCGCCTTGGCGGCGGCGTCGGGCACTTCGCCGGTGATCAACACCATGCGGCTGTAGCTCGTCAGGTTGATGTGCGCATCCTTGTACTTATCGCGGATGCGGCTTTCGGCCTTGAACTCGATGCCCTGGTCTTCAGTGACGGTGCCTACCGTGCGCCGGTCCTCGCTGAGGACGGCGGCGGTACCGGCGCCGCCGACCACCGCTGCAACGCAGCCGGACAGGATGGCGACCAGCGGGATAACGAGCAATGCTGCTAATCGTAATTTATGCGTGTTCATTCAACCCCCAGTAACAAACAGTCGATCGCATCGCACAGGCAATGCAAGGTCAGCAAATGCACTTCCTGTATGCGCGCGGTGCTTTGCGCCGGCACGCATACGTGTATATCGGCAGCCTGTAGGATTTCGGTCATCTTGCCGCCGTTGCGGCCGGTCAATGCGACGACACGCATGCCGTTCTCGTGCGCCGCGGCGACGGCCGCCAGCACGTTCTTCGAATTGCCGCTGGTCGTGATCGCGAGCAGCACATCGTTTTTATGCCCGAGCGCGCGCACCTGCTTCGAAAAAATCTGCTCGAAATCGTAATCGTTGCCGATGGACGTGATCGTCGAGGTGTCCGTGGTCAACGCCATTGCCGCAAGCCCCGGCCGCTCCATTTCGAAGCGGTTGAGGAGCTCGGCCGCGAAATGCTGGGAATCCGCCGCCGACCCGCCGTTGCCGCAGGCGAGTATCTTGCCATCGGCCCGCAGACACTGCACCATGCGTTCAGCTGCGGCGGCGATCGGTTTGGCGAGCGCATCCATGCTCTGCAGTTTGAGATGCGCGCTTTCGGAAAAGTTCTCGCTGATACGGCTGATTAAATCCATTTTTTCGTCCGTCAATTCGGCGAATTATCCCATAATCACTCTGCAATGGCATTTTTGAGCCACTCGATCGAGTTGTCGTTGCCGTTGACGAGCAATGCGTCGAAGCGGCACGCAGGCACGCGCGCGACGCTGGCGAGGTAGAAGCGCGCCGTGCGCAACAAGCGGGCGCGCTTGGCGGCGGTAATGCTGCCGGCCGCGCCGCCGAAGCGCTCGCTCGTACGCATCCGTACTTCGACGAAGACGAGCGTGGCGCCGTCGCGCGCGATCACGTCGATCTCGCCGAAGCGGCAGTGAAAATTGCGCTCGACGAGCGTGAGTCCCGCGCGCAGCAAAAAGGCGGCGGCGAGATTTTCGGCTGCCTCACCACGCGCGCCCATCAGCGGCGGGGGCCCTGGACAACGATTTTGCCGCCGTTGAACTGCGCGGGCGTCAACTCACGCACGAACTCCTGGTCGCGGTTAAGCCGGATTTGTCCGGTCACGCCGTCGAGTGCCGGCTCGCGCGCGCCCTTCAACAATTCGAGGCCCAGGCGGAACGCATCGATACCCAGTGCATACAACCGTTCCAACTCCACGTCGTCGCCCGCTTGCAGGCGCGGGTAGACCATCACCGCCGGATGATCTGCCTGCAGCAACCACGGCATGTCGACGAAACGCACGCCGTTCAATTCATTGGCGGCCGGGGTGCCGCCGCCGGCATTGACCTGCGAAGTCGCATAGAGCGGCAAGGTGTTGCTCAAGTACGGCCGCGCCGTGCGCGCGCGCGCGGCATCGACGGCTATAAACATCATGTCCGAGACATTGAGGTCGACCGCCTGGCGCAATTTGGTCAGGCTCGCCTGGTCGGCGCTGAAGTTAAGATCGGCGACCGTGATGCCGCCGCGTTTTGCGAACTCCGCGACGAAAGCCTGGCGGATGCGCTTCGACAGCGCGGAGCCGTCGCCGAGCACGAACGCATTGCGGCGGCCGTCGTCGCGCGAGATTTGCGCGATCTGGCGCGCCTCCTGTTCGAGCCCGAGGCCGAACAGATACAGCCGCGCCGGCGCCCCGGCGCGCGCCTCGACGGTGTTGAGGGCCAGCGTCGGTACGCTGACGAGCGAACTCGCCGCCAGCGCGGCGACACCGTTGCGGGTCAGCGGGCCTACGACGAGCTGCGCACCCGACTCAAGCGCCTGCTCGTAGATCGTCAGCACATTCAGCGTGTCTTCGTTGACCGGATAAACGCGGATCGGCGGCACGTTTTTCGCTGCACCTTTGGCAGCGGCGGCAAAGCCCTGGCGCACTGCGTCTGCATGGCGACCGAACGAGGGCGATGCCAACGGCAATATCAATGCGATGTGCGGTTCGCGCGCGGCGGCGCCGGCTGCCTCGGTAGCGAACAGCGCCGCGCCGCCGTATAGTAGCGCCGGAAGCAACACGAGGATGACGGCCAGGCGATGAACGAGACGGCGCATCAGGGGCAGGCGGGAATCGAACGGCCCTCATTATATGTAGTCGCCACTCCGATTGGAAATCTCGCCGACATTACGCTGCGCGCGCTGGATGTCTTGAAACGGGTCGCTGCGATTGCCGCGGAAGACACGCGCATGGCTTCGCGCCTGCTCAAGCATCACGGCGTCACGGCGCGCCTCCTCGCACTGCACGAGCACAACGAGCGCGGCGCGGCGCAGAAACTCGTCGACCTGCTCGCGCAGGGCAAATCCGTTGCGCTGATCAGCGACGCCGGCACGCCGGCGATTTCAGATCCCGGCGCGCTCGCCGTCGCAGCGGTGAGGGGCGCGGGCTATCCGGTAATTCCCGTGCCGGGACCGAACGCTGCGATCTGTGCGCTGTCCGCCGCCGGGATCGCGGCACCGCATTTTTTGTTTTACGGTTTTTTGCCGCAGCAGGCCAGCGCGCGTAAACGCGAACTCGACGCGCTGAAGTCCCTGCCGTACCTGCTGGTGTTTTACGAAGCGCCGCACCGCGTCGTCGCCAGCGTTGCCGCGATGGCGGCGGTGTTCGGCGAGCGCAGAATTACGATCGCGCGCGAGCTCACGAAACTGTTTGAGACCATTCATACCTGCCGGCTGAGCGAGGCGGAAGAGTGGTTCGCGGCGGATGCCAATCAGCTCAAAGGCGAGTTCGTGCTGCTGGTGGAAGGCGCGCCGGCGGCTGCGACGGCCGACCCCGCCGCGGCGCGGCATGTGCTCGAAGTGCTGATGCGCGAGCTGTCGCTCAAGCAGGCGGTGCAACTTGCAGTCGCCATCACGGGCGCGCGCAAAAACGACGTGTACGAATTGGCGCTCGAGCTCGATCGGGAGTGCTGAGTTTTACTAATTGGAAGTCAGCGCTTAAGATTGCGGCCGAAGGGGGTGTGAACGGCGGGCCGCAGCACGTCGACTTCCCTCGGATAAGAGCACGCCGCGCCGGCAGATGGCATTGCCGGCATACAGGGAGCACCGATGACCCGACTTACCATCACCCGTCCGGACGACTGGCACCTGCATCTGCGCGACGGCGATTACATGCGCGCGGTGCTGCCGGATGCGGCGCGGCGGTTTGCGCGCGCAATCGTGATGCCGAATCTCACGGCGCCGGTCACGACGACCGATCTGGCCCTGAAGTATCATCAACGCATCGTGTCCGCGGTGCCCGCGCACTTGAGCTTCGAGCCGCTGATGACGCTGTATCTCACCGACAATACGTCCGGCCGGGAAATCCAGCGCGCCAAGGCGAGCGGCCTGGTGCGCGCCGTCAAATATTATCCTGCCGGCGCCACCACCAATTCGGAGTCCGGCGTCAGCGAACTGGTCAAATGCGAAGAAGCGCTGGGCGCGCTGGAGGAAAGCGGCCTGCCGTTGCTCGTGCATGGCGAAGTCACTTATCCCAACGTCGACATCTTCGATCGCGAGCGGCTGTTTATCGACCGCGTGTTGCTGCCGGTGCTGCAAAAATATCCGAAGCTGCGCCTGGTGTTCGAGCACATCACCACCAAGGAGGCCGTGCGCTTCGTGCTCGCCGCACCGCCGCGCGTGGCGGCGACGATCACTGCCCATCACCTGCTGCTCAATCGCAACGCGCTGTTTGCGGGCGGGATCCGGCCCCATCATTTTTGCATGCCGATCCTGAAGCGCGAGGACGATCGCCTGGCGTTGATCGAGGCCGCGACGAGCGGCAATCCGAAGTTTTTTCTGGGGACCGACAGCGCGCCCCACGCGCGCAATACGAAGGAAGCGGCGTGCGGCTGCGCGGGCATGTATACAGCGCACGCGGGCATCGAGTTCTACGCCGAAATCTTCGGCGCGTACAACGCGCTCGAAAAGCTCGAAGGTTTTGCGAGCGTCTTCGGCCCGCTCTTCTACGGGCTGCCGCGCAACAAGGACAAGATCACCTTGGTCAAGGAAGTGTGGACCGTGCCCCAGGAGCTACCGTATCACGACCAGACGCTGGTGCCGTTCAGAGCCGGCGGCACCGTTGCGTGGCGTATGTTGTGACCGATCAGGCCGCACGTAAAAAAAGCCCGGCGCGTCCGCCGGGCTTTTTTATTGCCACGATTCGTGGTGGTGCTGCAACGCCGTGGTTACGGCGCGTTCTTGGCACTTGCGTGTCGAACTTCAATTAAATGATCCTCTGCATCTTCGCTATGGACCTCCTGTAACGGCTGATAATTCGTGCGCCGGATCGCTCATGGAAAAGCCGGGATGGTCGGCTCGATGCCGCCCGCTACCGCTTCGGGATGACGCTGGGCGATCCGCTGGTTGACTGCTGCAATTTTGCCGAGCGGCACGTCGATCATCATCAGCACTTTGCCGCGCTCGATATCCGCGTGAAATGCCTTCAGCCTGGAATTCGGCACCTGAGTGCCTATCATGCTCGATACCCATATGCCGAACAGCGCGCCGAGCAGCGCGGTAATCAGCACCGTGACGAGTTGCAATGACATGCCGGCGGGCGGCATCCATACCGCGAGCGCGCCGCCCAATGTGCCCGCGACACCGCCGATGATCAGGCCAGTTTCGGCGCCGTGCACCATGTCGGTCTTCTGCAGCACGCTTGCCTCAGGCAAATCGTCGGGCAGCGTCCCGCGTTTCGCCAGAAAATGAATATGCCGTTCCCCGATGCGCATGAGCAGCACCTCATCGAGCATCTGGCGCGCGCTGTGGACGTCCGGCAGCATGTAATACAGCCTTTTTCTCATGATTGCCCCCTTTGCAGGTGGTGAAAAACGCCGTGACTTGATTGTTTGACCACGCGTTTTTGATTTAGTGCAACGGGTGCAGCGCTGCGAGGGAGATGTGATGCCGCGCGTGTTAAAATCCCACCGGGAGTCGGCCAGGCAGTCGCTGTCGGAACGTTCATCGTTCCGCCAGAGGAAAGTCCGGGCTCCATAGGGTAGGGTGACGGCTAACGACCGTCCGCCGTGAGGCGAGGAACAGGGCCACAGAGACGAGTCCGCCGTGGTTTCGAGCCAGCTTTACGGCGAGAAGCGCGGCGGGGTGAAACGCGGCAACCTCCACCCGGAGCAACACCAAATAGGCAAGCGATGACGTGACCCACCGAGCTTGCGGGTAGGTGGCTAGAGCGTGCGGGCAACCGCACGTCGAGAGGAATGACTGTCACGGCGGCGCAAGCTGCCGACAGAACCCGGCTTATCGGCTGACTCCCACTTTCGGAGAGCATGCGCGCGGTCAAAGTAAAGTGCGCGCCGGAATGCGATAACGGTTCTGCGTTGTCAACTGCGGTTCACGGCTTAAGGATGCATCATGAAGAAATACAGAATTGCCTACATACCGGGCGATGGCATTGGCAAGGAAACCGGACCCGAAGGCGTGCGCGTGCTCGAAGCCGCGGCGCGTAAATTCGGCTTCGAGTTGAAGTTCGATGAATACGACTGGAGCTGCGACTACTACGCGAAGCACGGCCGCATGATGCCGGAAGACGGCTTGGAGCAAGTGCGCCAGCACGATGCGGTATTTTTCGGCGCCGCCGGTTGGCCCGCGACGGTGCCCGATCACGTTTCGCTGTGGGGGCTGCTGATTCCCTTTCGCCGCAACTTCCAGCAGTACGTGAATCTGCGTCCGGTGCGGTTGATGCCCGGCGTGAAGTGCCCGCTTGCCGACCGCAAGCCCGGCGATATCGATTTCTGGGTCGTGCGTGAAAACAGCGAGGGCGAGTACTCGTCGATCGGCGGCCGCATGTACTCGGGCACCGACGACGAATTCGCGACGCAGCAGGCGATTTTCTCGCGGCGCGGCACCGACCGCATCATGCGTTTCGCGTTCGAGCTGGCGAAGAAGGGGAAGAAGAAGCACGTCACGTCCGCGACCAAGTCCAACGGCATCTCGATCACGATGCCGTACTGGGACGAACGCTTCAAGGCGATGGCCGCGCAATATCCCGACATCAAGACCGATCAATATCACATCGACATTCTGTCCGCGCATTTCGTGATGCACCCGGACTGGTTCGACGTCGTGGTGGGTTCTAACCTTTTCGGCGATATTCTTTCGGATCTCGGGCCCGCGTGCACCGGCACCATCGGCATCGCGCCGTCGGCGAACATCAATCCCGAACGCGAATTTCCCTCGCTGTTCGAGCCCGTGCACGGCTCCGCTCCCGATATTTACGGCAAAGGCATCGCGAACCCGGTAGGTCAGATCTGGTCGGGCGCGATGATGTTGGAGCATCTCGGACATGCCGATGCGGCGAAAGCCATCGTGGATGCGGTCGAGGCGATACTGGTCGAAGGTCCGCGCACGCGCGACGTCGGTGGCAAATCCGGGACGACGGATATGGGCAAGGCGATCGCCGACGCGCTGTAACCGCGGCATACGCGGAGCGCGAGATCTCAAATCGCGGTCATTTTTGCATTGCGCGTCCCGGTAACAGCGGCGCAAGCCGCGTGTATCGCTAAACCGGTTGTTCCGTCGCGCGTGTCGTCGCGACGAGCGCGCTGCGCCTATTGCAGACACTGGTGTCGCGTATTCCAGTGGCATATAAGCTCCTGCAATGAGCTGCCGCGAGCGCGCCCGCGATTAATCGCTCTTGGGGCGAGTGCGCCTGCGAGGCCCATCCCCTGAATTGGCCGCGCATCCCTTACGTGATCGGTC